>OLOX01002778.1_pt1 | contig 14108 bp, 9 predicted proteins | sample 1672091 | NCBI WGS metagenome assembly OLOX01 (sample SAMEA3136644, study PRJEB25190) | human gut metagenome | reverse complement strand
GCTTGCTTGAAGATCTTATAAAATCCAAAGTGCGGTTAACATTCACCGCACTTTTTACTTTTCTAATCCTAATTTTTCTTCGATTACTTTAGCCAAATCATCTAGCATTGCATAGCGTTTGCGATACATAGAACGTTTCTTACTCGGTACCTCATCAAGATTTCTATCGATCTCTAAAGGTAATTCCCAATAGTCTTTCAACTGTCCACCTGATTCAGCAAAAATCGCATCATAATCTACAACATAATGAGAGCTTTGAATAAAACGCGATTTATTTTGATATTTTTGTGGAATACCCAATAACGTCTTAAAACCCAATGCTTTCGTCAATGCTTTCATCATCTCCACCATCAAATAAGCTGGGCGTAAACCATGGCACGTTTTTGTCAGTTGCTTCACCATCTCTTTGGAACCTTCAAAATTGGGTCCCTGCACCACAGAAATAAGTAATGCCTCACCAAGTTTGGCAAAAGTAAGCAAATACACTAATTCATTACGTGGTTTATGCCATAACTCCAATACCCAATAACCTTCCATCGGTTGGTGTGTAGTCATCGATAATGTCATCTCAAAATCAGGAATCACTTCACCAAAACTTAATGGCGTTTTATAAATGGGTTCTGAAAGGGCGGTCAATTTTTCAGGTAAAAAAAGTAGATTGTCACAAATAGCTTCGAAACGCTGTTTGCTATTAAAACGTTTATCTAAAAAACGATAAACTAATGGGTAGCTATAATCTGCATGTTCATTTAATAATGTGACAAGAAAAGGATGCTGATTAATAAATTGCTCAAAGTGAACAATTGAGCCTTGATGTAAAAAAGATCGAAGACGATAACGTAGGCGCTTAAGTGCATAAGAACGCCCTGGCCTATCGGGATAAACGGCTTCCGCTTTTGGCCAGCGATATTGATTCTCTTGAGATTCCATAGTAAAAATAATTAAAGATACTTTAAATCAATGCAAAGCGCGCATTCTCTCATAATTTCAGCAATTTTTCTATTTGTGATATGCTAGGGTCAATTGATGAAAGGAACTATTATGTCTGAAATTAAACTGAATTATCATAAAACGCATTTTCTTACGAGCGCCCCCAATATTCGTTCCATCCCAGAAGATACAGGGATTGAAATTGCGTTTGCAGGGCGTTCAAATGCAGGAAAATCAACCGCACTTAATGCCATTTCGTTACCTTTAAATCAAGTCAATTTAATTGAAGCCTCTGCAGGTACTGGGAAAACCTATACCATTGGCTCTATCTATCTTCGTTTACTTTTACAAGCAGGGAAAAATTGTTTTTCTCGACCATTAAATGTGGAAGAAATTTTGGTGGTAACCTTTACTGAAATGGCGACGGAAGATTTAAAACGTAAAATTCGGGAACGTTTAACGGCAGCAATTTCGGTTTTTTCTGAATATTATGAGACAAAAGATAAGGCGATTTTTACTTGCGAACATCAATTTTTAGCGGAATTGTTGCCTTATTTAGAAGATATTCCGACCGCACTTCGTCGCTTAAAGCTGGCCGAACAAAATTTAGATTTAGCCTCCATTTATACCATTCACGGTTTTTGTCGCCGAATGCTGATGCAACATGCCTTTAATTCAGGTGTGCATTTCAATTTAAAACTTCTCAAAGATCAGTCTGATTTACTCAAACAATTTGCAAATGAATTTTGGCGGGAGCATTTTTATGATTTGCCTTTCCATTTGGCTGCATTTATCTCAAAAGAATTAAAGTCGCCAGAAGAGGTATTGAATGATTTAGGCTCAAATATTGATAATGATTTTTCTGTACAACTTGATAAACCAGAACTATTAGAACTGCCATTAAAAGAATTTTTGCAAAAAGATATCACTAAAAATGCGGAAGTTATTGAAAAGATTAAAGATACTTGGTTAGAAAGTGCGGTTGAAATTCGCGATCTTTTTGATGAAGAAGTCGTGAAAAAAGAGAAATCTTGTTTAAATGGTAAAACACATTCAAGCAAAACAATTTTATCACTTGTAGATGAAGTCACATCATGGGCAAAAAATAGAGCAGATATCACCTTAAACGAAACATTAGTAAAAAAATTTACGCAATCGGCTTTAGATAACGCCGTCAAAGCAGATTTTAAGAAAAAAGGGGTGAGAATAACGCATCCGGCCTTTGAAGAGATTGAAGCTTTAATTGAACAACTTCAACCGAGTGATTTATTTAAAAAAGTGATTCTTTATCACTATCGTCAAGGTATTCAAAAGAAACTTCTTGAATACAAAGCGAATCATCCTGAAAAATCCTTTGATGATTTATTACGCTTATTGAAAGAAGCATTATATGGTGAGGGAGGAGAACAGTTAGCGGAATTAATTCGTTTTCAATATCCTTTTGCCATGATTGACGAGTTCCAAGATACGGATGCGTTGCAGTATCAAATTTTCTCGAAAATTTATCGTAATGAAACCGCGTCTGGCAATGTTGGCTTTATGATGATCGGGGACCCAAAACAGGCGATTTATCGTTTCCGTGGTGCCGATATTTTCACATATTTGAAAGCGGCAAAAGAAGCAAATGAACGTTTTAACTTAGGTACAAACTACCGTTCATCCCAACCTTTAGTGGAAGGGGTAAATCGATTATTTGATTTTAAAAATGATCCCTTTATTTATGAAAATATTGAATTTTTAAACGTCGGAGCAGCCAAGAAAAATCTTGTTTTTCAGTTGAATAATCAACCTGAGCCCGCCTTCCGTTTTTACATTAATGATAAAGACAAATCCACCCAGCAAGATTATGCGAAAGCTTGCGCGATATCGATTCAGCAATGGTTAAAAAGTGCGGCTGAAAATCCGGTTGTTTTTCCGAATGAAAGCAAAGCGGAAAATCAAACATTGCGAGCAGAAAATATAGCTGTTTTGGTGCGTGGTTATACCGAAGCGGATCTAGTGAAAAAAGAATTGCAAGCACTCGGTATTGCGTCGGTTTACCTTTCGGATAGAGGAAATGTCTTTGAGAGTAACACAGCAAAAGAACTGGCCTTGATTTTGCAAGCTTGTTTGAGTGTGACTGAGCGCCCAATTTTGAATGCAATAGCGACCGCACTTTTCGGCTTAAATGCAGCTGAAATTCACCAAATTCATCATGATGAAATTCAGTGGCAACGTTGGGCTGAAAAATTTGCAGAGTATCAACAAATTTGGCAACGCCAAGGCGTATTGCCGATGTTGCACCATTTACTTTTAGCTGAAAATATCACAGAAAAACTCTTATCTCGGCCTGATGGTGAACGTAAACTGACAGATTTATTACATTTAGCTGAAATTTTACAACAAGCAGCTGCATTAAATGAAAGTGAAGCGGCATTATTACGTTGGTTTGAAAAGCAAATTCAAGATGAAGGTCGTCAAGAAGCACAAATTCGTTTAGAAAGCGAACGTCAATTAGTGAAGATTGTGACTATCCATAAATCCAAAGGTTTGGAATATGATTTGGTTTGGTTGCCATTTTTAGGTAATGCGGCGAAAAATCCAGCTAAGAATAAACTGTTTAATTTATATTACGACAGTGATGAAGAGAAAACCTTGTGGGATATGCAAGATCAACACTTGGATGATTTAACCCAAGAAGTTTTTGCGGAAGAATTGCGTTTGCTTTATGTGGCATTAACCCGAGCAAAATACCAAATGGCCTTTGTGTTACCGAAAGCCTTTGATAAAAAATGGAATGCTTTATTGTATGTTTTAACGCAAGGTGAAATTGGTCGAAAACTTGATTTGCCAAATAATTGGGATACCCAACCGTTATTGGAAAAATTTAAGCAGCTTTTACCCAATGATATAGCGATTGAATCAACCGGTGTATTACAAGCCAGTGAACCACTGACCTTAAATATTTCTCAAGAAAATTTAAGTGCGGAAACTTTCCTAGGTGAAATTGAACAAGATTGGCGAGTGACCAGCTTTAGTGGCATCGAACAAACACATCAACGCAAAGCTTATTTGAATGAAAGTGCGGTGAAAAAATCGCTTATTTTTGATGATGCGAAAGATTATGATGCGTCTATTTCAACAGAAAATATCACTGAAAATCTGACCGCACTTGCTCATGATAACGATGAAATGGTTCTAGATTTCCCTAGGGGAACACAAATCGGTACGTTATTGCATCGTTATTTTGAAAAAGTGCCTTTTGCTCAACTGGCTGAGAAAGAAAACATTGAAAAATTATGTCAGGATTTGAATCTTGCGGAAGAGCAATTTGCAGCAGTTCAACAGTGGTTTGAACAAATACTCAGCACGCCAATTTTGCCAAAGGATGATCTCACCCTTGCTCAGATTAACGAAAAACAATGCTTAAAAGAGTTGGCGTTTTATCTCAATATCTCTAATCATTTTGATGTCGCAGGTTTTAATCGAGCGTTAGCAACCTTGCATCATTTGCCATCAGAACAGTTACAGTTTGATGATATTCAAGGCATGGTGCGAGGCTCGATGGACTTAGTTTTCAGTCATCAAGATAAATATTATTTGCTTGATTACAAATCGAATTTCTTGGGCGAAACATTAAAGGATTACGATCAAGCTGCATTGAAAAAAGCCATGTTAGAACATCATTATGATTGGCAATATTTATTGTATGTGGTGGCATTGCACCGTTATTTAAAAACACGTTTGCCTCACTACGATTACAACCGAGATTTTGGTGGTGTGGTCTATGCATTTTTACGAGGAATGAATGGTTCGCCACAATCGGGCATCTTTTTTGATAAACCAGATTGGCAATTAATCCAACAATTAGAGGAATTATTTTAATGTTAAGCCTATTAAAATCCTTGCAAGAACAAGGTGTGATTACTCAAGGCGATTATTATTTTGCTCAATTAATTGCGGATAAACAAAAAGATAAAGGCTATACCGAACCCGTCCAAAATTTAGCGATTTTATTAGCCGCACTTTGCAACTGGAGCTATACGCAAGGCAATACTTGTTGTGTGTTAGATCGTTTCTTAGAACGTAATTTATTCGGTTTGGCTTATCGTCATACTGAAACGGATTTTTTGCTGCTGATCAATGAAAAGATCGGTTCACTTCCTGTATTAAAATGGCAATCAGCCTTAGTGGGGCATATTGCTTTTACACAAGATCCTGAAAATCAGATTGCGCCTCTCGTATTTCAATTTGGGGCGATTTATTTCTATCGGGCTTGGCAAGATGAATTCCGTGTGGCGCAATATATTAAAAACGCCTTGAAAAATGACCGCACTTTATCGGTAGAACTGCAACAAATTCGAACCTTATTAGATCGTTATTTCCCTCAACGACAAGCTCAAGTTGATTGGCAAAAAGTGGCAGTTGCAACAGCAGTGAAAAGTCCATTTTCTGTGATTACAGGTGGACCGGGAACAGGGAAAACCACGACTGTCACTCGCTTATTATGTGTATTACAGGAATTATTTGGTGGCAAACTTCACATTAAATTGGTCGCACCAACGGGGAAAGCCGCGGCTCGTTTAACGGAATCTATCGAAAATGCTTTGGCGCAAATGCCAATTTCAGATGAGTTACGTGCATCCATTCCTAAAACCGCAGAAACGTTGCATCGTTTATTAGGCATTCGACCTTTTACCGATAGCGTGAAATATCATGCGCATAATCCATTGCAAATTGATGTGTTAGTGGTGGATGAAACCTCGATGATTGATTTGCCGATGATGGCGAAGCTTGTGCAAGCGTTGAAACCTGAAACACGTTTGATTTTATTGGGTGACCAAGCTCAATTAGCTTCTGTGGAAGCGGGGGCAGTATTAGGGGAAATAGCACAGTTTTTAACGCGAGATTATAGCCCTGCTCAAGCCGATTATATCCATGCAACAACAGGCTATACTGTTCCAACTGAGGGGGAGCATAGTCCGTTGCGCGATGCCATTTGCCATTTAACCTTTAGTCGCCGTTTCCGAGATGATTCGGGTATTAAACAACTTGCTGAGCAAATTCAACAAGGAAAAGGCGAGGGCAGTGTGGCAACCTTTGCGGAATATCCACAAGAGTTGCATTTCCACCATTTTGATGAAGAGCAAGATGTTAAAGAATCTGTTCGTCAAGTGGTGAAAAGTGCGGTTGAAAATTACCGTGTTTATTTAACGCAACTTCAAACTTATTTTGCTCAGAAGAAAGATCTCAATACAAAATTTATAGATGAAAAGGGCAACGAAAAAACTTATGCGGAAGCAATTTTAGACCGTTTTAATTCGGTGAGATTTTTGACCGCACTTCGAGCTTCGGCATTAGGTGTGGAAGAGTTAAATCGAGAAATTGCCTTAGAATTGCGTGCAGAGAAATTACTTTGGTTCCGCCAAGAGGACGATTGGTATATTGGTAAACCAATTATGATTACGGAAAACGATCATAACGTGAAACTGTATAACGGTGATATTGGCTTGTGTTTAGCTAAAGGCAAAGTGTGGTTCGGCAATCGAGAAGTTTCTACCAGTCGTATTCCCGCTCACGAGCCTGCATTTATGATGACGATTCATAAATCCCAAGGTTCGGAGTTTGATCATACGGTAATGGTATTGCCAACAGAACCTAATCCAGTGTTTTCACGAGAGCTGGTATTTACCGGTGTTACCCGTGCGAAAAATCAACTTTCCGTATTTGCCAATGAAAAAATCTGGCAAAGTGCGGTCAGAAATACGGTAAAAAGACAAAGTGGTTTAGGAAAGTTATTACAGGAAAAAGAGGAGTAAAAAATGAAATTATATGTTTACGATCATTGCCCGTTTTGTGTGCGAGCCCGCATGATTTTTGGTTTAAAAAATCTGCCGGTAGAACTTGTAGTGCTGGCAAATGATGATGAAGCAACGCCAATTGGTTTAGTGGGCAAAAAGGTTGTGCCAATTCTTGTCAAAGAAGATGGTACTGCGATGCCGGAAAGTTTGGATATCGTGCATTATGTTGATAAACATTTTGGTGAAAAAATCTTATCTGAACACGTTCGTCCTGAAACTGAAGCATGGTTAAAAGAAGTCGGCAGTTATTATGGTCATCTTACGACTGCACGCTTTACGCAAATTGGTTTAGCAGAATTTGAAACCCAAAGTGCGGTCGATTATTTCACTAAAAAGAAAACGGAATTTATTGGTGATTTTGCTGAAAATATTGCGAAGACTGAAACCTATCTCACTCGCTTAAAAGGCGATTTAGAGAAATTAGCGGTATTAATTCAATCTGAAAGTGCGTTAAACGGCCAACTTTCTCTTGAAGATATTATCGTTTTCCCTGTATTACGAAATCTGACTTGTGTGAAAGGAATCGAATTCCCACCAGCGGTTTTAGCCTATATCACAAATATGGCAAAATTAAGTCATGTGCCATTGTATTTTGATAAAGCCATTTAACCACAGCTGATTAATAGGGCTTGGAAATACTGAAGTTTTGACTTGGATCATAGGTGCGGTCATTTTTTCAGTATTTTTTATTCATCGATCTATAATCTCTAACGTTTACTTTAATAAGAGCGCAGAGATATGGATCAGGAATACCAACGAGCGGTTACCCGTATTTGTGTGGAAACCGCTTTGTTATTGTTACAGCATGGCGCAGAAAGTGCTGTCGTCGTACAAATGGCACAGCGATTAGGTGTAGCTTTAGGCATTGAAAGCGTAGAGTGTGCTTTAACGGCAAATGCCGTCTTATTAACCACACTTTCTAAGCAGCATTGTATTACCACCGTGCGGAAAAATGTCGATAAAGGCATTAATATGCAAATTGTTACGGATGTACAGCACATTGTGGTTGCCGTAGAGCATCACTTGTATGATTTGTCCATGGCTCAAAAGAAACTGGATAAATTAAAACCACTAAAATATCCGTTATTTGGTGGTGTTTATGATTGGTTTATCTTGTGCCTCTTTTGCTCACCTTTCTGGCGGAGATATCACAATTTGTGCAATCACCTTTATTGCTTCTGCCATTGCCATGTTTGTTCGACAAGAAATTTCTAAACGTCATTACAATCCACTCATCGTTTTTGCCATTACCGCTTTTGTTGCCTCACTGATTTCCGGTGTCAGTTTGAAATATAGTTTAGGTAATGATCCTCATATTGCATTGGCTTCTAGCGTTTTATTACTTGTCCCAGGATTCCCATTAATTAATTCACTTGCCGATATTTTAAAAGGGTATGTCAATATGGGAATAGGACGATGGACCATCGCTACGGTTCTCACTTTTGGTGCTTGTTTAGGTATTGTCTTTGCATTAGATCTTTTAAATATTGTTTCGTGGGTGGGGTAATAGGATGTTTTTACTGAATTTACTCGACGATATGCTTTTTGCAGCCATTCCAGCAGTAGGATTTGCCTTAGTATTTAATGTTCCGCCTAAAGCCTTAAAGTATTGTGCTATTTTAGGCGCGCTTGGGCATGTCACGCGAACGTTATTATTACACTTTGGGGTCCCGATTGTTTTTGCCACTTTTTTCGCCACTTGTGTGATTGGTTTTATTGGCGTGCATTTATCTCATCGCTATTTAGCCCATCCAAAAGTCTTTACCGTTGCGGCAATTATTCCAATGATTCCGGGTGTTCATGCTTATAAAGCGATGATTGCTATCGTACAAATTCATCATTATGGTTTTTCCGATACATTATTTGAGCAAATGATCAGCTCTTTTATCAATACCAGCTTTATTTTGGGTGCCCTTGTTTTGGGCTTAGCTTTACCAGGGTTATTGTTCTATCGACAAAAGCCTGTAGTATAGAAAATAAAAAGCCGACATCAGTCGGCTTTCGTATTTAATCAATATTTAATTAAGCATGGCAAGTTTGGCAAGCGGCTTGGAACATCCAAACAAGTTTTTCTTGTTCTTTGATGTAGTCACTCATTTGAGAAGCTGTACCTTCATCATCAGATTCACCTGCTAATTCAAGAATTTCACGTTGTTGTTCAAGTAATACTTTTAATCCTTCCAATGTGCCTTTTAAGCAAGATTGTGCATCACTTACTCCTAACTCTTCTTTAATACGTGAGTCTTTGAAGTATTGTGAATAACCGTTATGTGGTGTGTAACCTAAAGTTAAGATACGTTCTGCGACCTCATCAACTTTTTCCACTAAATCTGTGTAGATTTCTTCAAATTTTGCGTGTAATTCAAAAAAGTTTACGCCTTTAATGTTCCAGTGGTAACCACGCACATTAGTATAGAAGACTTGATAGGTTGCTAATAATTCGTTTAATTTTGCTGCTAATTTTTCAGATGCTTTTTTATCTAAACCGATTGATGTTTTTGACATAGTATTTTCCTCTTTATTGTTGATTAAAATGTTGTTCCCTTGCTTGGGAAGTGCGGTCATTATAAGCATCGTTTTTTCTGATGGCTATTTCATATTATCTAGCGATTCAATAGCTAAAATCTATTTATAATAAATTATACATAGTTAAAAGCTTTTATTTTAAATTACAAAAAACTCTGTGAAGTAGATCACACATTCAATATTTCCCCTTTGACAGAATGAATCGAAGATGATTATGATTGATAGAAATCATTTTATTCTAAGATTTGATTGCTTTACTTCATTTTCGAATGAAATGTTTGGCTAGGTTTAAAAAACCAAAATATGATTTTATTACTCATCAGGAGTTTAGTATGACAAAGCATTTTTCCTTTGAAACAAATGAATCTCGTCGTCATTTTATGAAGCTTATGGCTGGCGTGGGGGCAGGTATTGCATTTAGTGGTACATTAGGCACATTTGCACCAAAAGCCTTTGCGGCAGACATTAAAGGTAAAACCATTGAAGCGGGGATTGCTTATCCACTTTCTACCGGCTTTGACCCAATGACATCAAGCGGTGCTTCACCTTATGCCGCAAACTTGCATATTTTTGAAGGTTTGGTGGATTTGCATCCTGCAACTCGTGAACCTTATCTTGCTTTAGCAGGAAAAGAGCCTGAGCAAGTTGATGAAACAACATGGCGTATTACTTTACGTGAAGGCGCAACTTTCCATGATGGCGCACCTGTTACCACTGAAGACGTTGTGTATTCCTTCAATCGTATTATGGATCCAGCCAATAAATCACTATTTGTGATGTTTATTGATTTCGTTGAAAGTGTGAAAGCAGTAGATGATAAAGTGGTGGAATTTAAATTGAAATATCCATTTGCTTTATTCGCTAATCGCTTAACGTGTGTGAAAATTGTTCCGAAACATGTGATCGATAAAGTGGGACAATCTGCATTTGATGCACACCCAATTGGTTCAGGTCCATTCAAATTTGTTTCAGCAGTGAAAGATGACAAAATCGTCTTTGAAGCTTATGAACCTTACAATGGTAAATATCCAGCACAAGTTGAAAAAATGTCTTGGTTATTACTTTCTGATGCGGCCGCTCGTGTAACTGCACAAGAGTCTAAACGTACTCAAGCAATGGAAAGTGTGCCTTATTTAGACATTAGTCGCTTGAAAAACAAAAAACAACAAGTGCAATCTGTTCAATCTTTCGGCTTGTTATTCTTAATGTTTAACTGTGAGAAAGCTCCGTTTAACAATCCAAAAGTACGCCAAGCGTTACACTATGGTTTAAACACTGACAAACTTGTTGATATTGTATTTGATGGTAATGCAGAAGCTGCAACATCATACTTACAAACCACTCACCCAGATTATATTAAGGCATCAACTCAATATCCTTACGATCCAGAAAAAGCCGCGGCATTATTGAAAGAAGCCGGTGTGACTGAGCTTAAATTTGAATTGCTCGCAACCGACCACGACTGGGTGAAAGAATCTGCACCATTGATTTTAGAGTCTTGGAACAAGATTCCAGGTGTGAAAGTCACTTTACAACACTTACAATCAGGTGCGTTATATAGCAATAACGTGGATCCAGGTGTGTATGAAGTGGCAATCGCACCGGGTGACCCATCAGTGTTCGGTGACGACTTAGACTTGCTTTTAAGCTGGTGGTATCGTGGTGATGTATGGCCGAAACGTCGTTTCCGCTGGAGCAACACCCCTGAATTTGCGAAAGTGACTGAATTGCTCAATGCAGCTGTGAGAGCAAAAGATCACGCTGAAGCGAAAAAATCATGGGAAGAAGCGATTAACATTATTGCGGCTGAAGTACCACTTTATCCGATTGTTCATCGTAAACTTCCTTCTGCATGGGATGATAGCAGCCTTGAAGGTTATCAACCATTGGCGACAACCGGTTTATCTTTCCTCGGTGTGGGCCGTAAATAAAAGCACTTTTTAATGTTTAGGCTGTTGAGTAATCAACAGCCTTTTTTCTTTCCTTTTTATCTCAAAGTGCGGTCATTTTTTCCTCTGTTTTTCAATCATTTTTTCTCTCTCTTTTATTTCAAAAAAATCTTTGTGAAGCCGATCACAGATTTGAACTTTGCCCGAGGTACTTGGATTGACAGGGGATAAAGCGAACATTATGATTTGTATAAGTCATTTTGTTTTTTAATTTGATTATTTCACTTCATTTTTAATTTAATGAATTTCTAAAATAGAATAGGAGAGGTCAGATGGAAATGATACTTCGGTTATTGTTACGCCGATTGATGGCCTTGCCAGTCATGATTCTTGGTGTAACAGCACTCGTTTTTGTGGTGCTTCAATTTACACCAGGTGATCCCGCTACGGTGGCATTGGGCGAAAGTGCTAGTGAAGCGGCAAAACAACTTTACCGCGAATCACATGGCTTAAATGATCCACTCTTTGTTCAATATTTTCGCTTCTTAGGTAATTTACTTGTATTAGATTTTGGGGTGACGATGCCACCAGAATTACCCATCAGTAGCATGCTAGCGAAATCTTTCCCAATCACGTTACAACTTACCTTAATTGGTGTGGTGTTTGCGGCAGTGGTGTCTTTCTCATTAGGTGTACTAGCCGCACTTTATCGTGATAGCTGGGTAGACCAAGTGATTCGTTTAATCTCTGTTGCAGCGGTTGCGACACCATCATTCTGGTTAGGTATCTTACTTATTCAATGGTTCTCTTTGGAATTAGATTGGTTACCTTCTGGTGGTTTTGTGCCATTTAGCGAAAGCCCGATGGGGTATATCAATTCAATGATTTTGCCATCTCTTGCGCTTGCCGTGCCAGTATGTGCGTCATTAATTCGTGTTGTGCGTACAACCATGGTAGAAGAAATGGATAAAGACTATGTGAGAACCGCGATTGGTAACGGTGTGCCTTATGCAACCGTTATTCGTCATAACGTATTACGCAATGCCTTAATTACACCTGTGACTGTATTAGGCTTACGTGTAGGTTACTTACTCGGTGGTGCGGTAGTTATCGAACAAATCTTCGACTTACCGGGCATGGGTAAATTGATCTTTAACGGTATCGTCAACCATGACTTGCACTTAGTACAAGGTGTGGTACTAACAATCGCCTTTACCTTCGTTTTAGTGAATATTATCGTTGATATTCTCTATGTGTTGATTAACCCTAAAATTCGGAGTCTATAATGTTTCGTCAAGGTTTAGCAGATCGATTAGCTGCAAGCGGTGCGAGATTCCGAGCACTTTCCACCGCATCAAAAATTTCATTATTATTCTTAGTTTTCGTTGCTTTAGTGGCGGTATTTGCCCCTTGGGTAGCAACACATGATCCATTAGAAGTGATCGCACGTATGCGTGCTCCAAGTGCGGAATATTGGTTTGGGACTGATCGACTTGGTCGTGATATTTTCTCTCGTATTGTGTACGGTGCCCAAACGTCCTTATTTATCGGTTTAGGTGCGGTAGCTTGTGCCATTATTTTCGGTAGTATTTTAGGTGCAACGGCAGCGACATCCGAGAAATGGGGCAATGAAATTATCATGCGCTTAATGGATATTTTAATGGCCTTCCCTGGTATCGCATTAGCGGCAGTGTTATTAGCAACCTTTGGTAACTCTGTGCCGGTCATTATCATCACCATTGCCGTGGTTTATACTCCGCAACTTGCTCGAGTGGTTCGTGCGAACGTGGTATCACAATGGGATGAAGACTATGTGCGTGCTGAACGCGTGATTGGTGGTAGCCGTACTTATATTCTTCTTAAACACGTTGTACGCAATACAGCCGCACCGGTTTTAGTTTTCGCAACTGTAATGGTGGCGGATGCCATTGTATTCGAAGCCTCGCTTTCTTTCTTAGGCGCAGGTGTACAACCACCGCATCCTTCATGGGGTAACATCCTTTCTGAAGGTCGTAACATCGTATTAAATGGTGCATGGTGGGCGACAACCTTTGCGGGGGTGATGATTCTTTTAACTGTATTAGCCTTAAATATCTTAGCAGAAGGTCTTACTGATGCATTGGTTAACCCGCGCTTAAAAGGCGGTAAAAAACCAGAAGGCAAATCAGATGAACGTCTTTCTACCGACGTACAAGAAGCGCTTGCTGAAGGTCTTGCATTAAAACGTTACTTACTCAAATTACATGAAAAAGAAATCACCCGTACGAATCGTATGCAATTAGATCCAAATGCAAAACCGATTTTACAAGTGAAAAACTTATCTATTCGTTTCCCGAATCGTTATGGTGAAATTCCATTAGTTGATAACATTAGCTTCACTGTAAACGAAGGCGAAACCATGGGGTTAGTGGGTGAGTCTGGTTGTGGTAAATCCATTACGGCATTCTCCATCATGGGCTTGTTACCAAAAACAGCAAAAATCACTGGAGAAGTGCTTTTCACCGACCGCAGTGGTAAACAACACAGCTTGCTCAATTCTAACAATTTAAGTGAATTGCGTGGTTCTGAAATTGCGATGATTTACCAAGACTCTTTAAGTGCGTTAAACCCATCAATGCGTATTAAAGATCAAATGGCACAGCTCATTAAACGTGGCAGCCACCATACCGCAGAAAAATTGTTGGAATGGGTACACCTTGATCCTGAAAAAGTGTTGAACCGTTATCCGCATGAACTTTCTGGTGGTCAACGTCAACGTGTGGTGATTGCAATGGCATTAACTCGTGAGCCGAAATTATTAATTGCGGATGAGCCAACAACCGCATTAGACGTAACCGTTCAAGCAGAAGTAGTGAAATTACTGAATGAATTACGTGAAAAACTGGGTTTCGCGATGGTGTTTGTTAGCCACGATTTAGCATTA
>OLOX01002777.1_pt1 | contig 14110 bp, 17 predicted proteins | sample 1672091 | NCBI WGS metagenome assembly OLOX01 (sample SAMEA3136644, study PRJEB25190) | human gut metagenome | reverse complement strand
CATCAATACACAGCTTGCCATCAGAAACCATCGGACGCGGCGCGTGCTGAAAATCGTTGCCGCGGCATTACTTACATTTACCGCTGCGGTGCTTATTATTTTGGCGTTGAATTATGCGCCGATGCCGCAACTGAAATAACGCATTTTCAAAAGGAGTGCATCTATGGGCAAGAAAAAGAGAATGGTGTTATTGGTGTTAGGTATAATCATTCTTGGCATAGCTATATACCAATATCCATTACAAAAAGCATTCGCACAAAAAGCCTTCGAAACTTATATAGATAAACAAGGAATAGACCCTGACAATATCGCCATTAAAAAGCCGGTTAAAGACTGGAAGCAAGGAGGATATTTGATAGTTGTCACTTTTAATGATGATATAAGCAACAAGTATTATTATCACTATGAGGTATGGACGCACAAAAAAGGTGAACCATTGCGTTTTAATAGAATGACATTGACTATTATTGACGAGAAAAGCTCTGTTGTATTAGAATATCCTTATGATGGTAAGTGTAAGTACCCTCCTATTAAAGAGTGATACACAAGGAGTAAATCATGAAAAAGCTCATGAAGCGGAGCCTTATTGCAAAGCTGCTTGCCACTGTCGCTGTGACCGGCCTAATTGCGCTATATCTTCTGAATGTCATAAGCACAGGCACTTTTGTTCCGTTGATAGTAATCGTTTCCCTCCTCTTCTGGAGCTTTGGCGTGAAGAGAAAGTCATAAGCCACCAAACGGTTTTGTTGTTACAGGTTGTCGATATGAAAATGAAAAAACTGATATGCGTTATGACACTCGTGTGCATCGGAATTCTTCTGGTATCGTGTAGGTCAAATCGCCCTGGCGATCCCAAGGCGCAGTTTATTCGGGACTTTGGCTTGCATATTGATAAGAAAGACTGTGTGCTTGAGGAACTCTTCAATAACTACGAAGGGTTTCCTTATGAGGGAATAGCACTATATAAGCTGACCATTGGGGAGGACGTGCGTCAGGCGTTCCTACAATGGGAACGCTTTCCCTTCTCCGAAGAGGCTGAGTGCTTTTTGGAGAGCCTTTCCGCCTATGCGGAGCTGCCCTCAATCGCGGACGGCTACTGGAAAATGGTAGATCGAAACCCGGGGACAAGCGCATACACAAATGTTTCCCTGTGCGTATACGATGGGGCAACGGGTGCCGCATACCTCTTGACAATGGACATCTAACGATAAGCAGCAGTCCCCCGGACGTTTCATTGTCCGGGGGACTGCTGCTTATATCGTAATCGAAACGTGGCACGGAATTTCCGGTTGATACGACCACGCTGCCTCAGTTCACAAACGATGCGTTACCCAGCCGGTAGTACCGGCAGCCGTCCTCCTCGTACCATTCAAACGTACCCACCACGGTGATCTCTGCCCCCAGCTCCGGATAATCATCGGGATGGACGGGCTTTCCGGCGAGGGCAAACTCCAGCCCCTGCGCGCAGCAGGCGGTGGCATCGGCGATCATGCAGGCAAAGAACATTTTGTCCGGGATAAAAGCACCGCTTTCGTCGGTGGCCTGGTATATGGTGAACTGCCCCTGCATTTTGACAGTTTTTCCGATGTAGTTATCCGGGAAGGAGATCATGCTGTTGACCTCGGAATAGACCATGATGCCGCTGAGTGCGGTCAGGTCAATGTCGACCGCGGCGGTGCCTTCTGCATCCTCCGCAGCGGGCTTTTGTGCGGTGTCCTCACGGCCGCAGGCGGCGAGAGGGCAGAGCAGCAGGGCTGCCAACAGAAAGCATAATAGTTTTTTCATCTGCGAACACCTCCCAATACCGTGCCTGCCAGCCACGACAGACCGAAAGCGCCGATCTGAACGGCGACGATGGTGGAGCCTACCGGCGTACCGGCGAGAATGGACGCCAGAATACCGAGCAGCGCACAGAAAACCGAAAGGACTGCCGCGCAGATGGTCACGCTGCGAAAGCTCTTGAACATCCGCATGGCGGACAGTGCCGGGAAGATCACCAGTGCGGAGATCAGCAGGGAACCCACAAGGTTCATCGCCAGCACGATGATGACCGCAACGACGACGGCGATCAGCAGATTGTAAAGCCCCGCCCTCGTGCCGGCCGCCCTTGCAAAGCTCTCGTCAAAGGTCACGGCGAAGATCTTATTGTAAAACAGGATGAACACCGCCACGACCAGCACCGACATTCCCACGCACAGCCATACCTCTGCGGGGGACAGCGTCAGAATGGAGGTGGAGCCGAACAGTGTGCTGCACACATCACCCGAAAGGTTGGACGAGGTGGAAAAGATGTTCATCAGAAGATACCCGATAGCAAGTGCTCCCACCGAGATCATGGCGATGGCGGCGTCGCCCTTGATTTTCGTGTTCTGCCCGGTGCGCAGGAGCAGCACGGCACTGAGGATGGTAATGACCATTACAAGGGGCATTTTGTTGGTGATCTGCAGCACGGCGGCAATCGCCATTGCGCCGAATGCCACATGGGACAGACCGTCACCAATGAAGGAAAACCGCTTCAGCACCAGCGTCACGCCCAGCAGGGAGGAGCAAAGCGCGATCAGCACACCGACAATGAGCGCATAGCGGACAAAGGGATATGCCCAATAGAGAGACAGCTTTTCCAAGATAGCAGTCATTGGCTGTCACCGCCCTTCTTCACGTCAAACAGCCGTCCTTGCGGGCTTTGGAGATAGTCCGCCCTTGTCCCAAAGAAAACGGTGTCGTCAATATGCAGAATATGGCTGGCGTATCGGACGGCGGCAGCCACATCGTGAGAGATCATGATCACGGTGATGCCGTCCTCACGGTTGAGCTTTTCGATGAGCGTATACATTTCCGCCGTCACCTTGGGGTCAAGTCCCGAAACAGGCTCATCCAGAAGCAGCATTTTTTGTGTGGCGCACAGCGCGCGGGCCAGCAGAACCCGCTGCTGCTGTCCGCCGGACAGCTCGCGATAGCACCGCCTTGCGAGCTGTGTAATCTGCATCTTATTCATAGCCTCCGCTGCAAGCTGCTTTTCTTCTTTGTTATAAAAAGGACGGCTGCCGCAGCGTCCCTGGCACCCGGAGAGAACGATCTCTCTCACGGATGCCGGGAAGTCCTTTTGTACCACTGTCTGCTGCGGCAGATAGCCGATCTCGTTTTTCCTCAGCCCGTCGCCTGTCAAATTCCTGCCGCTGATGGGCGGCTGCAGGCCGAGAATTGTTTTCATAAGGGTACTCTTGCCGGAGCCATTTTCTCCTACGATGCAGAGATAGTCGCCTGCCAGGAGCTCAAAGCTGAGGTCTTGGAGAACGGGCCGTCCATCGTAGCCGGCACAGAGATTTTGACAAGTGAGCTGAGCCATAGACCTACCTCCTTACCCTAACGCTTCCTTCAGCACGGAGAGATTCTTCTCCATAACGGAAAGGTAGGTGGCGCCGTTTGCCACGTCCTTGGAGGTGGTGGACTGCATGGAATCCATGGTCAGCACCTTCTGATTCTTCCCGGCGGTGTTCTGAACGATGGTTTCCGCGATCCTGTGCTGTGCGCCATCCATGGTCAGCACGCAGGGAAGTCCCAGCGCATCCACCTTCTTAGCAAGGAACGAAACGGTTTCAAAGCTGGCCTCGGTTTCGGCGGAGCAGCCCGCAAAGGCGGCGTAGTAGCGCAGACCGTAATCGTCCACCAGATAACGGAACGGGAAACGGTCGCCAAACAAAACGGTCTTATGGGTCGCACCGTCCACAGCCGCCTTATAGTCTGCGTCAAGAGCAGCCAGCTTGTCCCTATACGCCGCAGCGTTGGCGATATAGGTGTTCTTGTTGTCCGGGTCGATGGCACACAGCGCATCCGCAAGCGTCACGCAGAGTGTCTGGGCGTTCTTCAGGGACAGCCAGACATGCTCGTCCTTTTCCTCCCCATGGTCATGCCCCATCAGCTCATCAAGGATGTCCTCTATGGAAAGCGCGTCCTTCACAAAAAACGGATTGGTCTTGGCGCTCATCAGCGCATCGAAGCCGGCGTTGCCGAAATAGATATGGAAATGCTCCGCCTCACCCGGCTCGTGGCCGTGGTCGTTGAACTGCACATATTGGGGCGCATCGGCACTGGTGGTTTCGAACTGATAGCGGACGCTGCGGATCTTGCCCTCGTCATCCAGCTTCGGCTGATAACCGGCATAGGTGTATTCAGCGGAAACGGTTTTCCCGTCTGCATAAGTGAAGGTGATCGTGTTCCCGTTGATAGAGATCTTCTCAGCGTCGCATTGCCACGAAGCCTTGAACTTCTCCAAATAGGTGTCCTTTGTGGTCGAGCTGTCCTCGTCCTCCTCCGCCCTGTGTTGGCAGAATTTGTCCAGGTCGCCGTTCAGCAGATAGGGGTGCAGAGACGTCCACGCACCGGCGAAATCCGAGAGGGTGCGATCCCTGATGTCATCCTCCGTGAGCTGTTCATCGTGGCTGTGGCCGTGGTCGTGACCGTCCTCCTGCATGCCCTCAACGGTCTCCTCCGCTTTCACGGAATCACCCAGCACCTCCAGCAGGTTGATGACCTTCATATTCCTGTTGGCGGCGTTTTTCAGGGCGTTTTCCACCCAGCCGTCGGACTCGCCACCCACATAGACAAACAGGTCGCAATCGGAAATCTTGACAATATCATCGGCGGTGGGCTGGTAGCTGTGCAGGTCAACGCCGTTATCCAGCAGCATGGTGACCTCGGCGTTATCCGCCTTGTCGCCCAGGATCGCCCTGACCCAATCGTATGCGGGAAAGATGGTCGTGACGACCTTCAATTTGCCGGCTTTTCCGGTATTCTCCGGCTTTCCGCAGCCGGCAAGGACGCCGGCCAGCATCATTAGCGCAAGCAGCAGCGCAGTTATCTTTTTCATAGACTATATGTACCTCCAAATTATGATAAGAACGTAAAATTGGGCGCAAAAATACAAGGGTGACGGCAACACCGCGAAAGCCTATCCGAAAACGGATAGACTACACCCTTGTAAATAGTTCTTATTTAATCTGAAAGCTTGACCTTGAGTGAAACCAGAGTAAACGTGCGGACAACCTCCGCGCAGGAGGGAATGACCCTGCACGGGGCATACCTGACCGCCGCGGCGAAAACCGCAGCAGCACCGGCAAGCCCAATGCTCTTGAGCAGATTTTCACAGACCTGCAGCTGGTGGCAGATGGCGCAGTCCTCGCCGGAGCAGTTGTGGTTGGCTTCGACCGCAATATAGACAGCGGAGGACAGCATGACAGCCGCCAGCACGGCTGCCAGCAAGCCTGTGATCAAACGAGATTTCTTTGTCATAGCCTGTCCTCCTTCCAAATACTATTCTTCCCGGCAATCCGCGCAGGTGCCATAGAGAACCGTGTCGGCGGCGTCCAGCGTGAATTGCTCACTCTGCGCCAGGTGCTTTGCAAACAGGGCGGCGTTGCCGCTTGCCATGTGAAAGGTTCTGCCGCATTTTACACAGCTCATGTGCAGCGCACCCTTGCAGCTTTCGGCGTCAAGGTACTGATAGTAGACCTCCCGCGTGCCGCTCTTGCTGCTGCGCCGCACTTTTTCTTCCGTCTCTAACTGTGCAAGGTTCCGATATACGGCGCTGAGGCTGATTTTTTCATCCGCCAGCGCGTCCGCAATTTGCCGTGCGGACAGCAGCTCATCCGGGTGCCGGCTCAAATAGGCAAGCAGAGCCTTCCTCTGCCGCGTGCTGTAACTGGACAAGTCACCCCGCCTCCAATTTGCAATTCATTTGCAATTTAGCATAACATGACGCCGCCCTGATGTCAATATGCAAATTCGTCGCAAATCAGCCGTCAGCGCGGATAGCGCCCGCTCCGCTGAAATGGGCTGCGGCAGAGCTGAATGATCCGCGCTCCGTTTTCGGCGGCGAAAAGGCAGCGGCAAATGCCAGGTGAAAAAGCGGTAGAAAAACCTGAAAAGATATGCTTCACACTTATCAAACCCCAAAAGCTCTTTCAGAGCAAAAGGCTTTCATTACGAACAGCAGCTGACCCTCCGTATGTACTGAAGCATACGGAGGGTCAGTTGGCTTGTGTGGTCTGCTCAGTCGAGCGGAGGTTTTCTTTTCTGCTGCGTCAACATATCCGTGCCCGGCCTATCCCTCAAACAAATTCAGGAGGTATCCGTAGCCCTCGGCCTCCATCCTCGCGTAAGGCACGAAGCGGAGGGCGGCGCTGTTGATGCAGTAGCGCACGCCGTTGGGCGACTCCGGATCGCCGGTGAACACATGGCCCAGATGGGAGTCGCCGGCGCGGCTGCGCACCTCTGTGCGGCGCATGCCGTGGCTCAAGTCCTCCCGTTCCACCACAGCAGGACTCTCGATGGGCTTTGTAAAGGCAGGCCAGCCGCAGCCGCTTTCAAACTTATCCGTAGAGGAGAACAGCGGCTCGCCGGTGACGATGTCCACATAGATGCCCTTTTCGAACTTGTCCCAGAGCTCACCGGTAAAGGCGCGCTCCGTGCCGCTCTCCTGCGTGACGCGGTACTGCTCCGCCGTCAGCGTGTCCCGGATGGTCTCCGCCGCGGGCTTCCGGTAGTCGCCCGGATCGATGCGCAGCCTGGAGAACAGCTCCATCTCCGCCCGGGGGATGTGGCAGTAGCCGTTGGGGTTCTTTTCTAAGTAGTTTTGGTGATATTCCTCGGCGGGATAGTAATTCCTCAGCGGGCCGATCTCCACAAAGAATTTCTCGCTGCGGCCCCGCTCGATGTCCGCGATGCGCTCCACCGTTTCCCTGGCCTTGTCGTTGGTGTAGTACACGCCGGTCTGATACTGGCTGCCCCGGTCGTTGCCCTGCCGGTTCTGCACCGTGGGGTCGATGACGTAGAAGTACGCCAGCAGCAGGGCATCCAGGCTCACCTGCTCAGGGTCATACTCCACCCGAACGGTCTCCCGGAAGCCGGTGTCGCCCTTGCAGATGGTCTTGTAATCGGCGTCCGCCTCGCAGGTGCCGTTGGCGTAGCCGCTCTGGGCGTCGATGACGCCGGGGATGGATTGCATCAGCTGCTCCATGCCCCAGAAGCAGCCGCCTGCCAGATAGATGACATTTTCCGTGGTGTCCATATACATACCCTCCTCGCCGGACATATCCGAGGGCTGTCCGGCCATGTCCGTTCCCTGCGTGTCCTTTTCCCGCGGTACACGCTGCCGTCCTGCGGCACAGCCACTGAGCAGCAGTACCGAGGCGAAAAGAAGGGCCAATACGCTTCGATACATGGCGTTTCCTCCTTTCAGGGGGAGCAAGGGTCACTCCGCCCCGTTACCGTCCTGCCTCTTGCCGCGGCCGGGCCGCAGGACGGTATATAGCAGCGACCCAAGGACGCAGCCGAAGCCGGTGGAGAGCCACGGGCTGGACGTAACGGCGCAGGTGCCGGTGACGCAGCCCACATAGCGGTAGTACAGCCACCCTCCGGCACTACCCACCAGGGGCAGGGCAATGACGCGCAGAATGCTCGTCAGCTTACAGTTCTTTTTCTTCATAATAGCCTCCCTTTGAAGATATTGGATCAGCCCATATCGGCAGCCAGTGCCTTGTCGATCTGAGCTTGCAGTGCATCGGCCTGTGCCTTACTGGTGATAGCCCCCACAATGGGATCACCCACGATGCGGCCGCTGCGGTTGACCACGTAGGTGGTGGGATAGGCGTAGATGCTCTCCACAAACTTGCCCGCCTCGCTGCCGGAATCGAAGTACACGTTCTGATAGGTGGCACCGCTCTGGGTCAGCACATCCTTGGCGTCAGAGATAGCCGCCTCGTTGCCGTCCAGCGTAAAGGCATTGATGCCGATCAGCGCACCGCCCTTACCGGAAAGCTCCTTGTTCAGCGCGTCCAGATCGCCCAACTCGCCCACACAGGGACCGCAGGTGGTGAACCAGAAATTCACCACGGTGACGGCGTTGCCGGAGAACAGATCGCTGCTCTTTACCGTATTCCCGTCCAGATCCTTGCCCTCAAAGGCAGGGAACTTCGGCAGGCTGCTGTCATCCGTCGTCTTGCCCGTGCTGCCGCTATCGGTTTTATTGCCAGTGTTGCCGCCGTCGGTTTTATTGTCCTTACTGCCGCTGTCGGGCATCGTGTCCATGTCCTTGTCCGTCGGCATATTCATATCGCTGTCCAGAGATTTTTGCACGATCTCGGGATACTTTTCCTCCAGTGCGGCCAGCTTGTTTCCGATGTCGCGAATCTTCTCCGCCTCGCCCTGAAGCAGCTTCAGCTCGTCTGCCGAAAACTGATCCTTGGCGGCGTTGATGGTTTCCAGCAGGAAGTCGCCGTAGTTTTTGCCGTCCTCCATCATGATCTTACCCTTGTCCGCTGCCATAAAGACCTTTTCCCAAAGTGCTGTGTTCTCCGCCAGAATAGCAGCCTCCTGCGCTGTCAGCTCCTTGTGCATGGCGGCTGCCTCCTCGGCGGTCTTCGGCTCGTTGTCCATGCCGTCCATGTGATCGCCGCCCTTTGCGCCGCAGGCGGCCAGAGAGAGCACCAGCACGACTGCCAACAGCAATGTCATTAGTTTCTTCGTGTTCATGTTCGTTCCTCCTTGATCTTTGTCGTCGTTCTTCTGCGGCGTTTCTGCCGCAAGGACGGTTTATTTTTACTGTCTCCATAGCCGCAGCGGAAGAGGGCGGCACTGGTGGGACAGACACGCTGCATTCTATTACTATAATAAAGTGAATGGGTTAAAATCTTTGTTAAGAACGGGGATTTAATGGAAATATATCTTAAATTCGCTGAAAATAAAGCGATTGGGGCAAAAAGGCAGGGGCAGCAAGAAGAAAGCCTCTGCGAAAAAAACCAAGCCCAAAAGCCGCGCGGCTGCGAAGAGCGTTCTCCCCGCAGCCGCGCAGCTGTTTTCGGTCTTTATCGCTTGTCGCTTGGCTCCTGCCTCTCAGAAAGCTCACGCCTCCTCGAAGCTGTCCTTACCCACGCCGCACAGGGGGCATTCAAAATCCTCCGGTACCTCGCTCCAGGGCGTTCCCGGCGCGATGCCGCCCTCGGGATACCCTGCGCTCTCGTCGTACTCCCAACCGCAAACGGTGCAAACGTATTTCATAATACTTCTCCTTTCGTGTTCTCCTGTGTTTTACTCCTCCACCAGCCGGCCGTCCACCGTCACGGTGACCACCTGCCACGGGATGAACTTCCCGCTCTGCTGGAGTGCCTTTTTCGCCGCCAGCTCCAGCCCGCCGCAGCAGGGTACCTCCATCCGCACGACGGTGACGCTCTTGATGTCGTTGCTGCGGATGATCTCCGTCAGCTTCTCGGAGTAATCTACGCCGTCCAGCTTCGGGCAGCCCACAAGCGTGATGTGTCCTTTTATAAACCGCTCATGAAAGGCGGCGTAGGCATGAGCAACGGCAAAATCAAATCCCGTTTTCTGACAAATCCGTATTTATTCTCGCTTAACCTGCTCGCGGTCATTGTGGTCAGCGTTCCTTATTTATATTTTATCCCCCAAATAATTCGTTCTTGTGAAGATTGGCGCGTTCCCACGGTTTTGATCGGCTTCTATTTGCCCTGTATCCTCCTCGGCTTTTTTAACGCCTACAATTATTATGGTTGGATCGCCTTCTATGCCGACCATCTGGTGCTGCGCGCGCCGCTGCGCAAGCCCATTCACATGCGCTATGATGAAATCGCCTATATTCAAATCGACTATAACACACTCAGCGTCAGCAGGCAGTTTTGGGTTATCCTGGGTCGAAAACCGATGCCATCCCAATATGTTCATCGGGTTCACCGCATGCCCTTCTCTGAAAATCTTATACGCGTTCAGTTTTCCAGGCAACTGGATCAATCGCTGCGCCACTATCTCTCTGGCGCTCAATACAAATGCTATTGCCGCGCTCATGCAGCGCTGCGCGTCTATCAGCAAAAGGCATGATATTTGATGTGGCCTTGCCCTCAGGCAATCTTCGCGCCAGTTTCCCGCTCACGCTGCATACAGCGATTGCCTTTGGCATGAAAAAAGGTTATAATCAGCACATGCAACGGTTCATTTAAGGACGCATGCACAGGAGGTTTTATGCGATTCAAAGCATTTGCATCGTTGCTTGTCGTGCTTCTTTGCCTGCTTCTGCCTGCCGCGCAGGCGGAGGTATGCTTGGGCACCTTGCCGCTTTCAACAGCTGCGCCGGAAAAATCAGCGGAAATACTGGCAAACATCACCAACGTAACAACACTGAACAGCCAAGAAGACCTTAAAATGGGCAAGATTATAGATGTTGATGCTGTTGACACTACATTGCTGATCCGCAGTTAAATACAATGATGCAATGCAGGTGTGGATATGGGATGTCTACGATGGCTTTCAATATGGCTATGAAATTAAATCTACTTACATTTTATCAAAGGCTTCCTATGCTCTATCTGCTGATCATATACTGCTGATTGTTCTTGGCAAATACATGCCTACGCTTGCAAATAGAAGGAACAGATGATGAAACGACTTTGACGGTATACGACACCCCAAAAGAGGTTAAAGAATATCGCTACAAATATCCTTCACTTTCGGATTGCCGGTACGTTGTTTGCAGCAAGGGCCGGGTGATCGTCGAGGCTCCCGATGGGACGCAAATTACTATTTTTGACCGTTCCAGCGAATATAACGAGTATGCTGCCCAAAAGAAACTCAGAAGGCGTCCCATTGCAATTCGGCAGCTGATTATCTTTCTTGTTTTCATGGCGTTGCTTATATGGGGGCTTGACAAAAGCATCGAGCCTGCTCCCCTAAGCACGCCGCAGGATTTTGCGCTTCCCCATCGCAAGAAATAGCTTTATCAATCGGCAAACGCCAGGCCACGCAGCATCACGCTGCGCGCCTTTTTTCGTTGCCAAAAATCCATGCGTATGGTAAGATATGCTTTAAGGAATATTTTTAAGGAAGCAACGCTCCAAAGGAGGGTATGTTCATGCGCAAGGCGCTGAAAACCATTGGCATTGTGCTGCTGGCCGTTGTGATATTGGCTGGCGGATTGATTGGATATTTGACGATTACGGAGTTTCGCCCAGCATCCGTGCAGGATGCAGCCCAGACGGCCGGGCAAACGTCCGCCACCCTGCGCGCGGGCGAAAGCATCCGCGTGCTGACGTTCAATACCGGCTATGCCGGGCTGGATAAATCGCAGGATTTCTTTATGGACGGCGGCTCGGGCGTAAGCCCCACTGGCGGACGCGCCAAGGTGGAGGAAAACCTGGCCGGCATCCTGGCTGCCATTCAGGAAGCCAACGCGCAGATCGTACTGCTGCAGGAGGTAGATCAATCCTCCGCGCGCACCAACCGCATTGATGAAACAGCCTATTATCAGCAAAATACCGGGCTAAACGCCGCCTATGCCGTCAATTATCAGTGCGGCTTCGTGCCCTTCCCGCTGCCGCCCATCGGTGCGGTCAAAAGCGGCGTGCTTACGCTTTCCGCTTATCAGCCCGCGCAGGCGCAGCGGCAAAGCCTGCCCGTGCCCTTCAAATGGCCCATCCGCGTGGCCAACCTCAAGCGCTGCCTGCTCGTAAGCTATCTGCCTATAGACGGCAGCGACAAGCAGCTCGTGCTCGTGAATCTCCACCTTGAGGCCTACGACGACGGCGAGGGCAAAGCCGCCCAAACCCGCCAGCTGCTGGACTTTATCCACCAGGAATACGAAAAGGGCAATTACGTCATCGCGGGCGGCGACTTTAATCAAACCTTCGAAGGCGTGCAGCGCTTCGGCGGCAGCTGGGAGGGCAAGTGGACCCCCGGCGTGTTCACCGAAGACGAGCTGCCCCAGGGCGTGCAGCTGGTATATGATCCCTCCCTGCCCACCTGCCGTTCGCTGGATCAGGCGTATACCGGCGACCGCGACAACCATGTTTTCTACCTGATCGATGGTTTTCTGGTGACGGATAACGTGCAGGTTGAGGATTTGCACACGGTGGATCTGGACTTTGCGTATTCCGACCATAACCCGATGCTGATGCAAGTGACGCTGCTGTAACAGGTCGATTAATACGGAGGCTGCTCATTTTATGAGGATGAAGAAATTTGCCTGGACGCTGCTGGCACTGCTGGCACTGTGTCTGCCCGCCCTGGCCGGGGCCGAAGAAACCAGCCTGGTCATCAGCGAGGCGATGAGCCGCAACCCGGCCATCTGGCAGCTTGATTATCAGGATTATATTGAGTTTTATAATGCCGGGGACGCGGCACTTGAGCTGAGCGATTACACCCTGTGCCGCGGGGACAACCTGGAAAAAAAGTGCCGTTTGCCCGCGCGCACGGTGCAGCCGGGCGAATACGCGGTGCTGCTGTGCGATGGCAGCGAGATCACCTTCTCCCTGCCTAAGGAAGGCTGCCGCCTGACCCTGCTGCGCGGAGAGGAAACAGCCAATACCCTGACCTTGCCCGCCCTGCAAAAGGGCGAGGTATGGACGCGCGAAAACGGCGTGTCCATGCAGCCCTCCCCCGGCTACGCCAATACCGATGAGGGCGGCGCGCAGTGGTATCAATCCACCCAGCGTGCGCTGGCCTTCAGCGAGGCGCTTAGCTGCAATGTATCCACCATGCGCCAGGAATACGAATACTACGACATGCTGGAGCTGTGCAATACCAGCGGCGGCAAGCTGCAGCTGTCCGATTTTTACCTGACGGACGATCTGGCCGAGCCGCTCAAGTGGCAGCTGCCTGCGCGGGAAATCAACCCCGGCGCGTATTACACGGTGTTTGCCTCCGGCGTGGGCGGCAAGCAGGCCAATTTCAAGCTCAGCGCCTCGGGCGAAACGGTGTACATTTTCCGCGCCGATGGCACGATTGTGGACGCCATGCGCATTCCCGCCCTGCGCGGGGATGAAAGCTACGGCGTGTGGCGCGGGCTGTACTATTATTATGAAAAATCCACCTTCGGCAAGGATAACGGCGCGGGCGCGCGGGGCGTATCCGCCTCGCCGCAGATGAGCCTGGAAACCGGGCTGTACAATCAACCCATCGCCGTTTCGCTGTCGGGCGAGGGCACGATCTATTACACCACCGATGGCAGCCGCCCCACCCTGAAAAGCAAAAAATACGATGGCACGGCCATCGCCATTTCGGATACCACCGCAGTGCGCGCCATGTGCGTAAAGGACGGCTATCTGGCCTCCGATGTCACCACGCGCAGCTACCTGTACGGCATGGAAAAGTACGAGCTGCCCCTGCTGCTGATTACGGGCAAATACGACGATCTGCTGGGCGGAAACGGTATCTACAAAAATTACAAGAACCGCCGCCAGGAAGCCGCGATCAACCTGACGCTGGTGGAGGAGGGCCGGATGGCCTTCTCCGTGGACTGCGGCGTAAAGATTCACGGCAATTCCAGCCGCGAACGGCCCAAGAAGTCCTTCCAGATTCGCTTCCGCAGCAAGTATGGCGCAAGCACGTTCACCTATCCGCTGTTTGAGCATGCCGGTGTGGATACCTTCCATTCGCTGATTCTGCGCAGCGGCTCGGAGGATCAAAACCGTTCCTTCTTCCGGGATGAGTTTTTAGGCTCGCTCACGCGCGAGACCATGCCCAATGTGCTGTACCTGGATTACAAACCGGTCAATCTGTTTGTGGACGGCAAGTATTACGGCATCTATTATATCCGCGAACGCACGGATACCACCTATGTATCCCAGCATCTGGGCGGGGATGACGAGCAGGTGGATATCATCAATAGCTGGCAGGATCTGGAACAGGGCAGTATGGGCGACTGGTCGCGGCTGAACACCTTCTGCCTGCGCAAGGATCTGACCGACCCGGCCAACTACAACGAGGCGCTCTCGCAGATCAGCCTGGACGGCTTTATCGATTATTACATCGCCCGCGCCTACTCCGGCGACCGCGACTACTGCAATATCCGCGTATGCCGCAGCCGCGCGGGAGATAACCGCTGGTATATTGTCAATTTCGATCTGGACTGGGGCTTTACCATCGCCAAGACGCCGCTGGTATCGATGCTGGGCAAGGTATCCAACACCAGCAGCCTGAACAACGTGATCATCACCGGCCTGCTGAAAAATCAGGATTTCCGCGCGCAGTTCCTCTCCCGCATGGCGCTGCACCTGAGCACCACCTTCGACACTCAGCGCGTGCTAAGCCGCCTGGATGAGATGGTGGCCGA
>OLOX01002775.1_pt1 | contig 14116 bp, 8 predicted proteins | sample 1672091 | NCBI WGS metagenome assembly OLOX01 (sample SAMEA3136644, study PRJEB25190) | human gut metagenome | reverse complement strand
TTTGTATAGCCGATTGAGTTTCTAACCTGTTCAAAGGCTCTGCCTGCGGCAAACATTGCAAATGTTGACGCAAAAGCGATTTTTCCGCTTGCGGCAAGTCCTGCTGCCACGCACATCATATTACTTTCTGCAATACCCATATTTATAAATCTTTCAGGATATGCTTTCTTGAACATTTCTGTTTTTGTTGATTTTGAAAGGTCAGCGTCAAGCACAACTATGTTAGGGTTTTCACCGTACTTTACAAGCGCCGCTCCGTATGATTCTCTTGTAGCTTTCTTTGCCATTACAGACTCGCCTCCAATCCTTTGATTATTTCAACAAGCTCTGCGATTGCTTGATTGTACTGTTCTTCATTAGGTGCAGAACCGTGCCAGCCTGCGTTATTTTCCATAAACGAAACATTCTTGCCTTTAACAGACTTCATTATAATAGCGGTAGGCTGTCCCTTTGTAGCCTTTGCCTCGTCAACAGCAGCCATAAGTTCTTCAAAATTATGAGCACTTACCTTTATAACGTGCCAACCGAATGCCTCAAATTTCTTATCGATAGGATTAGGATTCATTACCTTAGAAATGTCACCGTCTATCTGTAAGCCGTTGTTATCAACAAAAATTGTAAAGTTGTCAAGTTTGTAATGAGCGGCAAACATAGCTTGCTCCCAAACCTGTCCTTCCTCAAGCTCACCGTCACCAAGAACAGAATATACTCTGTAATCCTTGTTGTCAAGCTTTGCGGCAAGTGCCATACCGCCTGCGGCTGATACACCTTGTCCCAATGAACCTGTTGACATATCAACGCCGGGTACTTTGTTCATATCAGGATGTCCTTGAAGATAGCTGTTTACATTTCTGAATGTTTTAATATCCTCTTTTGGTATAAATCCTTTTTCTGCAAGTACACCGTATAGTGCAGGTGCTGTGTGACCCTTTGAAAGAACAAATCTGTCTCTGTCCTCCATTTTAGGATTTTTCGGATCTACGTTCATTACCTCAAAGTAAAGCAATGTCAAAACATCTGCTACAGATAATGAACCTCCCGGATGTCCCGATGCCGCACTGTATACGGCTGTAAGAGCGTGCTTACGAACATTGTTTGCAATGATTGACAGCTCTGTGACTCTTTTCTTATCCATGTGTCGTGTTTCCTCCCTTAAATTAATTATTATCTAACGCATTTTCATACGCGATATTCATAAGTGTGTCAAGTCTTTCCGTTTCTCCCGAAAGATACAGAAATCCTATAAGTGCCTCAAATCCCGTTGCTCTGCGGTATTCCGTCATATTTGCGTTTTTCGGCACTGTATTCGATTTTGCGTTTCTTCCTCGCTTGTATACCGCCGTTTCATCATCTGTCATATGTTCAAGCATTGCGTCTATACTGTTTGACTGTGCGTGTGCTTTGACATACTGAACGGTCTTTTTATGCAGTTTGTTGGCAGGAAGATTTTCGTGTTCTTCTATAATTCGTGTACGAACAAAAAGTTCATACACTCCGTCACCTATATAGGCAAGCGCCAAAGGCGAAAACTGTGACGGCTTTTTAGTTGTAAGCATAGTTACCTCCCCAAGTTTAAGGATTTTCTCACCAAGTGCTGTGGATTAATTTGTTCACAGTGCTGTTTTGAAACTCGGGTGCTGTATACTTGATACCGCCCCGGTTGCATGGCGAGCAGCAGACCTTTGGTCTGCGACCAGCCCGAGTAAAAAATAGTGCTGTGGGCTAATTTTTATTCTGAGATGTAGTTCCACTTTACACCCATCGGTGTATCCTTTAACTCAATATTCATAGCTTTAAGCTTATCACGAATTGCGTCAGCCTCAGCCCAGTTCTTTTCACTTCTTGCTTTGTTACGCTTTTCGATTAATTCTTCAACCTCTGCGTCTATCGACTTTTCCTGTGTCTTTTGGAATAAACCGAGTACACCGCCAAGCTCGTGTATAAGGTCAAGCGTCTTTTCAACAACAACTTTCGCATTCTTATTTTCGTTTGACAATGCGGTGTTTGACGCATAAACTATATCAAATATTGCCGCGATTGCTTCGGCTGTATTCAAATCGTCGTCCATTGCCGCAATAAATTTAGCCTTGCAGTCATCAAGAGTTTTTGAATATTCCTTTTCACTGTCTGTAAGTTCTCTGTCATCACTGTTTTGAAGTAAAAATTCAAGGTTGTCTATGCAAGTATAAACTCTTTCAACAGCTGATTTTGCCTGTTCCATCAATGTATCAGCAAAGTTAATCGGATTTCTGTAATGAGCCGAAAGCATAAAGAAACGTACCACTTCACCGTCATACTGTTTAAGTATGTCACGAACAGTAAAGAAGTTTCCGAGTGATTTACTCATTTTCTGATTGTTTATATTAATACATCCGTTGTGCATCCAATAGTTTGCAAAAGGCTTGCCGTTTGCACATTCGCTCTGTGCAATTTCGTTTTCGTGATGTGGAAAAATCAAGTCTTGACCGCCCGAATGAATGTCTATCGTTTCGCCAAGATACTTGTTTACCATTGCACTACACTCGATATGCCAACCGGGTCTGCCCATTCCCCACGGGCTTTCCCAAGCAGGTTCGCCCTCTTTTTGCTTTTTCCAAAGTGCAAAGTCCATAACGTCTTTTTTATGTTCGTTTACGTCAATTCTTGCACCTGCCTCCAAATCTTCCAATGGTTGTTTTGAAAGCTTGCCGTATTCGTTAAATTTCTTTGTAGAGAAATACACGTTTCCGTCAACATCGTAAGCATAACCGTTATCAACAAGTTTCTTTACAACATTGATAATCGCATCAATATTTTCCGTTGCTTTCGGGTGAATTGTAGCCTTGTGAATACCGATAGCCTGTGCGTCCTTAAAATATTCCGCAATAAATCTTTCACCAAGCTCTTTTACCGTTATACCTTCTTCATTTGCACGTTTAATCATCTTATCGTCTATATCTGTAAAATTCTGTACAAATGTTACCTTATATCCTTGATATTCAAGATAACGGCGCATTGTATCAAAAACGATAAACGGTCTTGCATTTCCTATATGAAAATAGTCATATACAGTAGGACCGCATGAATACATTTTAACTTCACCTTTATTTATAGGGACAAACTCCTGTTTTTGTCTTGTTAATGTGTTATAAATTTTCATAAGCACTACTTCCTTTTTCCATTCTAACTTTAATTATATCGCAAAATAAAAGAAAATACAACCTCTATTTTTAAAAAATAGAAGTTGTATTTATGTTTTTATATGCTCGGAATAAATAATCTGTTTCCTATTTCAAGTTTGTCGGATTCCTCCATATTGTTAAACCTCAAAATTTCACTTTGCGGTACTGCATATCGTTTTGCAATCTCCCAAAGATTATCCCCTTTTTGAACAAAGTAAATCACTATACCGTTTTTGTCACCGTTTTCAAGCGGTTCTGTCACCACTTCATTCACAAGTTCGATTTTTCTTTTTCTGATTATATTTGCGTTAAGCGATAAAATACATCTGATTTCAATTTCACCCGCCACGTTCAAATTATATGCAGTGTGCTTTACTTCCGCTTTTATTTCCGGAATAAGGTCACTGTACGTACTTTCGCAGTCAAGCATATAGCTGAACGGCAATTCTTTTTTCATACTGTAAACGGGGCTTTCGTTGCTGTCTGTCAAATATAAAATATATGCCTCGATTTTACCCTCTGCCAAAAGTTTACCGCGTTGTATCTGTGCCTTTGTGATATACGGTCTTGTTATCACGTCATACACTCCGGAAACGGACGGTGTACCCGTGCCCATTTCCACCATTTCACGAATTGTGTTCTGTGATGACGGACGTGACACAACTTCTTCAAGTTCCACTTCTTCCTTTAAAAGCTGAGTTTTCGTAAACGGCTCATAGCAATCGCATATCATATCCACCGCCACATTTTCCGTTGCCTTGACCTGTGCCGTAACGGTTACGTCAATATCAACAATTCTGTTATCGCCGTCATTATCCTCGGCAATCTGATACCTTACGTCCGATATGCTGTAATCAATATCGCATATCGTTTCATCGCCGGCGTCGTCACAATCAATAATTTCCGTAAAAGGCACTTCGCTTTCCATAAACTGAATACAACAGTCACTGTCGGTATACAGAACGCATACACTTATTTCTCCCTTTACAACAAGCTTTCCCGTAACCGCTTTATATTCCGAATCGGATATTTTTGTATCGACTTTCAATATCTCGTTGATTGATGTCTGACCGTTCGGAACTTCTATTGATTCCTTTACAGAAAATTCAGTTTCCGTCAGTCCGATACAATTTTGCAGTTTTACGTTTTCCTTGAGCAATTCCGCATTGTCGCAGTCCTCCGCTTCAACCGCTATCTCAACATTCTTTTCGGCTACAACCTCATAGTCCAAACCCACAATCACCTTAATTCTCAGTTTACGACTGTTTATAAGCGAAAATTCGGCTCTGTCCACGTTCGCCATTATAATTGCAGTCATATCATCGGTTATATTTTTGCTGTCCACATTTTGCGTGAAGTCAAACGACGTTATAATACTTTTTATCTTTTCTCGGTCACTGTCGGGTATGTACAAAATTTTCAAATCAACTCTGCCTGTGACATTTACTCGTCCGTTTGTAATTTCCTTGTTCGTAATACACGATACTGCGTCAAGCTGCAAAATTTTTAGTATATCGGGTTTCACATCGGGTACGATTATGTCCTCATCAACAAGCACCTGCGTGTCGCCCTTGCACGAAACTTGATTTACAGTTACATTCTCCTTTACTAATTCCATAATTAATATAATTCTCTCCTTTCGTTAAATAAAAATCTAAAAAATTGTTCACATTTCTGTGTACAACTTTATTCAAACTTTTCTAATAAAAAAATTCTCATAGTAAATACTATGAGAATTTTTATGAATTATTCTTAATTATGCGTTTTTAATAATTTCTTTCCACTTTTCGTAAGCCGCATCCCACTTTTCTGAATCTTGCGGCTCGTATGTTTTAATATCGAATGAATTGCGAACAACTTTTCTGCCTTCATTGATGTCCTTAATCGCACCCATAGCCATTGCCTGTACAATTACGTTACCGATACTTGTAGCCTCAACAGGACCTGTGCTAACAACACGCTTTGTTGCGTTTGCGGTAAATTGACAAATCATCTTGTCCTTGATACCGCCGCCGACAATATTAACAACATTGTACTTGTTGCCTGTAACGTCCTCCATACCCTCAACAGTTTGACGATACTTGAACGCAAGACTTTCTGCGATACATCTTACAACTTCACCCTTTGTTTCAGGCACTTTCTGACCTGTCTTTTTACAGTATTCCTTTATACGCTTAGGCATATTACCCGGTGTTTGGAACTCTGCATAATCCGGATCAACAAGACTTGCAAAAGGTTCTGCCGCATTTGCCTGTCTTTCAAGTTCGTCAAAGCTTAGAAGTTCGCCTTCTCTGTCCCATTGACGTCTTGATTCTTGGATTAGCCATAGTCCCATAATGTTCTTCAAGAAACGGATTGTCTTATTCACTCCGCCCTCGTTTGTAAAGTTATGGTTGAATGCACCGTCCGAAGTATTAGGCTTGTCAAGTTCAACACCCATAAGTGACCATGTGCCCGAAGATATGTAAATAAAGTCTTTTTGGTCAACAACCGGTACCGAAGCAACGGCACTTCCCGTATCGTGTGAAGCAACCGCAACAACAGGCACTTGTTCAATACCAAGTTCTTCTGCAAGTTCCGGCTTTACTTTGCCGACAATTTCACCCGGGAATATAACATCTGTTAAAATATCTGTCGGAATACCGAGTTTCTTTAACAAATCGTATGACCATTCGTACTTTTCACTGTTGTACATCTGTGTTGTTGACGCATTTGTGTATTCAGTCTTTTTAACACCTGTTAAGAAGAAGTTGAATAAGTCAGGCATCATAAGCAAAGTTTTTGCATTTTTAAGTGAAGTATCACCCGATAGCTTTGCTGACAAAAGCTGATATATTGTATTGAACCAGTTAAAAGCAATACCTGTTTCCTTGAAAATTTCTTCTTTCGGAACAAGTTTAAATGCCTCGTCATACATACCCTCTGTTCTTGTATCACGATAGTGATAAGGATTGCCGATAAGCTTGTCATTTTCGTCAAGCAAACCATAGTCAACGCCCCATGTGTCGATACCGATACAGTCAATATCTCTGTCACCCGAATTTGCACACTTTAAGATACCTTGCTTGATTTCAAAGAATAATCTAAGCACGTCCCAATGCAAATCTCCGTTTATGTTAACAGGGTCGTTTGAAAAACGGTGTTTTTCTTCAAGAGTGATTTTTTCACCGTCAAATGTGGCAAGCATTGCACGTCCCGATGACGCACCAAAGTCAAATGCTAAAAATTTATACTTTTTACCCATATTCTTTCCTCTTTTCTTAAAAATAAATTTTACTAAATATATTATACATTAAATAAAATACTATGTCAATATTACACATAGTGCATTTTTGATTTATAGGAATAAGTTTTTAATTTTACAGTTTAAATAGTATGATTCGCCACCACTCCGTCACTATCGTGACGCCTCTCCTCAAGGAGAGGCTTTTCGTTGTCCGCCATATTTCACAAGGCTCATCTTGAGGTGAGTCGGCGGCATAGCCGTCTGAGGGGTGGCTTTTGTGGGATGTCATGGTGCCGTCCACTACTCTCCGTTTTGGGCGACCAATGGTCGCCCCTACAAAGTGTTTCGTGACACCATTCCAACAAAATATATTTCCACACAAAAAAACTCCGACCGAAGTCGGAGTTTTTAATCTAATTAATACCAAGTTTGTGAATCATACTTATCAAGTACGTTTCTGATATTAGCTATTCTTGTTTCAGTATCGATAAGACCGTTATCATCATAAGCACTTGTTGCCTTCAGCATAGCATCTTCTGCCCAGTGACCGTCAATGTCTACGATTGAATACAATTCAGGAGTTACTGTTGTACCGTCTTGAGCTACAAGACCCATATCTGTACGTCCGATAACATTATTGAACATTTGACAGAATTCTGCTCTTGTCATAACTTTGTCAGGTTCAAATGTTGTATCACTTGTACCGTTCATATAACCGTAAGCAACTACTGTTTCGATATATGACTTATACTGTGAATCAGCAATATCAGTAAATTCAGTTTCGCCTGTCTTTGCCAGTCCCAAACCGTATGCAAGAAGTTTTGCAACTTCGCCTCTTGTAACTGCACCGATTTCAACTGAATCAACACCGTCAAATGCACCCTTTTGAGCAAGATATGCAAGACCTCTTACATACCATGTACCCTCATGCTTTGCAATGTTATCTGTTACAGGATAAACTGTATCTGTCGTACCGTACTTTTGGTCAACCATTCTTGTAATCATAGCAGCAACCTGTTCTCTTGTAACAGCATCGTCAGGAGCCATCTTAACTTCTGCAACCCATTTACCGCCGACTACATTACCTTCTTCGTCAGTTACGTCTACTCTTTGAATAGCAGGTTCATAACCGAATATATACGCGTAGCCAAGACCTTGAAGATCCACTTCTTCGCCAGGTGTAACAGTCGGAGCCGGTGTAGGCTCTTCAGTTGGTTCCGGTGTTGGTTCTTCTGACGGTACAGGTGTTACGTCAGGAGTTGTATTACCTGCATGACCCCAAATTACCGCACCTTCACCGTAAATATCAAGTGAATTACAGATTAGTTGACCGCGGTTAATACCGTTACCTGATGTTGTACCAATCTTTACATCGGCTTTCGGAGCATATACTGTACCTTCAATATTAGCACCGCCGCCGTAAATGTTGAATGTTTCCGCACTTGTTACAGTGTTACCTACCATATGGCAAGATACTTCATATGAAGTTGCATTGATTGCGTTTACATTACCTGTAACTCTTTCATCAGCATACTGACCGCTGTTTGCAAATCTTACCGTTTCAGCCTTTGTTACAATGTCACCTGTAATCTTACCGTCAAAGTCAAACTTTGATGTTCCGTAAGAATAAATGTCACCCTCAAGAGTAAATGTATTACCGAATGATACAGGTGCGCTGCCAAGAACTATATCACCCTTCGTCGGAGCATTGAATGATAGATTCTGCGGTTCACCGTCATAGTAAATATCAGCACAAATCATAGAGTTTGCACTTGTACTGCCGATTGAAACCCAGCTGTCACCCCATTGACTCGGAACGATAATCCATTTCAAATCGCCTTTACCGAAATCAAATGTACCGTCACCTGTGTCAACTACGTTTACCATAGCCTCACCCGGAGCTTGTGAAATAAGATATGCAGGATTGTCGCCTACTACTTCAATATAACCTTTCTTATCGTTAGCAGTAGAGAATGATAATTGATTAACTTTTACATATACCGGACCGTTTGTTGTGTCGATAACAACCTTACCGCCTTGAACGCTTAGTCCGTCAAATGATGTATTTTCTGAAATTGTGTAATATGGATAACCGTTTTCGTCGGTAGGAAGACTCGGATACGACCAGGCATTAACGCCTACCCAACCTTGTGCAGATGTGTATTCTACATCTTCATAAGCAGGTGTTTCGGGTTTTACAGAATCATCTGTAAGATAAGTATCGGGATAATATGCATCAAGATACTTTGACATATTTTCTTCAACCTTATCCACACCTTTTCTGTTTGTGTCTTTAAGGATTGCAGAATATTCGTCTTGATAGCTTACTTCTTGTGATGAAATTATATCACCGTCAAGATAGTTTTCACCGGCATTGTCAAACTTGACCTGTCCGCCTGCATACACGTCACCCTCAATATTCATTGATTGATGTGCGTTTACCCCGTCGAATGCTACAACAGCCGCATTGTCGATTGTAGAAACCTGTGTTTCCGGAATCTGAGCAAAAGCAGACACTGCCATTGTAAGCATTGATCCTGCAACCAAGCAGGAAACCATTTTTTTCATGTTCATAAACCTCTCCCTCTCTCCAGTTATTATACTATCAATATATAGTTATATTAATTGTATATACATATAATACCACTCAACATCTATATTTGTCAATATCTTCAGGAAAATTTTATAACATAAATTATCCTTATTTCACCCAGTCAGCCCATTCGTAGTCGTTGATTGAATCTTTGATGTAATCCTTGGTAAGTTCCAGTGCAACAATTACATTCAGACACCACTGTGAAGTAAAGTTTGTACTTATCCAGAACATTTCTTCAAGGTTTTCATTATTAAAGTAATTCTTGTAAATTCCTATATCGAAATTATCTTTCTTGTCCTTGCCTGCCAAAGAATGAATAAGCACTTGCCATACTTGATATGCAAGCTCGGCATTATCCGTTTCTCTTGCCGCATATCCGCACAAAGCCGATGCCATATACGGATAAACAAATCCGTTGCCGGTCAAAAGACCGTTTGAAATTTTCTTTTTTTCCTCAACCGGTAAGAAGTAAAATTCGCCGTACTGAACAAGCATATCCTTAAATACTTCATCATCTAAAAGTTCAGCAAGTTCAAACCAAGTTTCGGGACCGCCCATACAAACGGCAAGGTGTGCACCGCCTGCGGCACTTTCGCCGATATATCCCAAATGGCCCGTTTCGGGATCATATTCATAGTTTGAACCCGAAATCATACGCATAGGCGACTTTTTCAAATCATTGATACCCGTAACAATCTTATCTCTATAATGATTATCGTTATCTCTCTCCCAAGCCGTATACCAGTTTGAGCAATATGTTGACCAGTCCGGACCGCTTCTTGCATGAGTAGGAAGTTTCATTTCTTCTTTCTTATAGAAATATCTAAGCGGATCCATATTAAGCGTTGCATAGTCAGCATCCTTAACATCGTCCATTGCGTCACCTATTCTCGGATCACCGCCCATCAAATAATACAATGCTCTGTGATGTCCTGCCATAGCGATACGCGGTTCTTTACAGGAATCGCCCCAATGCACAACATTATGACGGCTGCCAAGACCTTTCAAATCACCGAAATGGTATATATCAACATCTGCACTGTGACGGCTCATTGCCTCCGCCATAGTGAAAATATCTTCTCTGCCCGAACGCATAAATGCAAGCCACAGCCACAATGTCGGTATAAGTTCGGTATTCTGCCAAGCGTAACCGCCCATATCATATCTCCAACAATGACGCTGTGCGTCATATGTGTGCATTATATCGCCGTAATCCCAAAGACCGTACCAATGTCTTTGTTCGACTTCGTTCTTATAAAATGCAAATGCTTTGTCAAGTTCTTCTTCAAGCCACTTTTTAAGCGGTGTATCCTTTGACGGCAAGCTCCATTCACCCATAGCTTTAACTTCGTGATAATATTCAGGAGTTGCAACAAGTACAGACGGTTTCTGTACAGTTTCGGCTTGTTTCATAAGTTCATCGTCCGACGGCACTGTATCATATAAAAACAGTGACATTTCGTTTGTATTCGCAATTCCGTATGCCGACGAGCCTATTTCAGGGAATCCCTCATAATATGTTTGGTCATGTGCAACGGTGTCATAGTGACGCATATCCTGTGCTTCTGCGTCCGGCGGAACAATCCATGCGGTAAGGCTTGCGTTATCCGTACAAAGTCCGTCAGCATAAAGTGATGTAGGATACTTCTCCCAGAAGTTGTGTATACAAAATGCCGTACCTTTTGTTTCGTCCGCAATGTACATAAGACCTTTTGAGCGTTTGCCCCAATTTGCCTTTATAAATGTACATTCTTCGTGTCCTGTGCGTTTCTTTACTTCAAAACTGTCTGCCGTAACCTGTTGCAAACGATAGCTGTCCCACTTTGTTACATTATCAATTTCCTCTTTTGTAACCGCATTACCGTTTCTCAAGTCAACCATTTCCGAAAGGCTTACTTTTTCGCCCGCAAGCTGTTTTGAATAAATCGGCTGAATACCGATTGACGGTCCAAGACGCGGTCGCCACAAATTTAAAAGCTGCATTGTTTCGTGCATGACACCGCAGTCACCTGTTATCTTTATACGTCTGTTATAAAGTTCACCTTCCATTTTTCTTGTAAGCTGAACGCCGACACCTTTTATAAAATCGGTCTTTTCATCGCCGTCATACAAGAATGTATGGATAATCTTGATTTCATTTTCATCATAGAATACAGAAAATCTGATTATGTAACGCAAAAATTCACTGCCGTCACTGTTTTTGTGTTCACCCGTAACTTTTACCGTTGTTTTCAAATTACCGCAATCTTCAATTTCGACAGTATTGATTTCTCCGATATACGGTATGCTTTTTCTTATTTCAACGTCACCGTCTTTACTGCGAAGTTCTTTTACGGCTTTTAATGTTACATCACCGTAAGGAGTTTTCATCAAGACCGAACCTTGTTTTGGGAATACCGCTTTAAATTTGCCGTTATCAACAGTTATCTCGTTTTCTGTTTCATTTGTCTTTATTCCGTCAAAACCGTCATATTTATCCGTTTTGTTTATTTCAACAGTTTCACTGTCTGTTTTGATTGTGTACGAAGTCCATTTTGTTGAACCGTCGGGATAATATGCAATCGGCTTTTCCTGATATGCGATAGCGTTTCCGTTTTCGTCATTTACTGAAAATACTGTTTCTTTTGTAACTTCGCCTTTTTTCCAAGGCACACCGAATGTAACATATCCGCCTTTTGAACGTTTTTCAAGCCAATGCAATTTTATGCTGCTCATTTTTCACATCTCCTTATATTCTTGCAACGCCCGATTCTCTTGCTGCTTTTGCAACGGCTTTTGCAACGTTTTCCGCTACACGCTTATCGAATGCGTCAGGAATAATATATTCATCATTAAGTTCATCGTCTTTGATAATATCGGCAATCGCCTGTGCGGCTGCCATTTTCATTTCATCATTAATATCGCTCGCTCTTACGTCAAGCGCACCTCTGAATATACCAGGGAATGCAAGCACATTGTTGATTTGATTAGGAAAATCACTTCTTCCCGTACCTATAACTCTTACGCCTGCCTTCTTTGCAACGTCAGGCATAATTTCCGGAACAGGATTTGCCATAGCAAACACGATTGGATCTTTAGCCATTTTTGCAACCATTTCTTCCGTAAGAATACCCGGTGCGGAAACACCTATAAATAAATCTGCGTCTACGATTGCCTCATCAAGCTTTACGTCAAGATTGTCCGGATTTGTAAGTTCGGCAAGCTTTGCCTGTTCACTGTTCATTTCAGGGTTTCCTCTGTAAAGTGAGCCGTACTTGTCACACATAATTACATTTTTCAAACCTCTTGAAACAAGCAGTCTTGTTATCGCCATACCTGCCGAGCCTGCACCGTTTACAACGGCTTTAATTTCCGTAATATCCTTGCCGACTACCTTTAGAGCGTTAAGCACCGACGCAAGTACGACAACGGCTGTACCGTGTTGGTCATCGTGGAATACAGGAATATCACATTCTTCTCTCAATCTTCTTTCAATCTCAATACATCTCGGAGCGGATATATCCTCAAGATTAACACCGCCGAATGAACCGGCAATCATTTTAACCGTATTTACAATTTCGTCAACGTCCTTTGAACGAACGCAAAGTGGAAATGCGTCAACATCCGCAAACACCTTGAACAATGCGCATTTACCCTCCATGACAGGCATACCTGCCTCCGGACCTATATCGCCAAGTCCGAGTACAGCTGTACCGTCCGTTATAACGGCAACAAGATTTGAACGTCTTGTGTATTTATATGACAAATCCACGTCCTTTGAAATTTCAAGACAAGGCTCTGCAACACCCGGTGTGTATGCAACAGAAAGTTCTTCTCTGTTTGTAACCTTTGCTCTTGACACAACTTCAATTTTACCGTGCCAGTCCTCGTGTTGTTTTAGTGCAAATTCTTTTTTATCCATTAGTTTCTCTCCTATTCTATCACTGTGTACAATTACTTTCATTTTATCACAACTCACTCGTACATTCAATACATTTGCATTACTTAATTCATTTATTTTCTTATTTATACAATCTCACCAAACGAGCCTTACTGTTTTTAGCAAAAATATGCACAACAATTAACAAAATAGTTCTTTTCTTTTTGTAAAAAATATTGTATAATATATATGACATAGTATGAGAATATTATATCTATATATATAAATTCCCAAATTTCAAAGGAGAAGATTATTATGATTACTATTACCGGAAAACCAGTATGCAGCGGTGTTGCATTTGGACCTGTGTTTGTTTTCAGCCGTGAGGAAAGCACAATTAAAAGACATCATATCGAAAGCAGTGATGATGAAATCGCTCGTTTTGAATCAGCACGTCAGCAGACAATCAGTGAACTTGCTATGCTTTATGATAAGGCTCTTGCCGAAGTCGGCGAGGCTAACGCAATGATTTTTCAAATTCATCAGATGATGCTTGACGACCTTGATTATATCGAATCAATCAAAAATATAATTACCGACCAGCTTATAAATGCCGAAACCGCTGTTGCACAAACTTGCGACAATTTTGTGCAAATGTTCCGTGCAATGGACGATCCGTATATGCGTGAAAGAAGTGCGGACGTCAAAGACGTTTCGGAAAGACTTATAAAAATTCTTTCAGGTAAGGACAAGGACGGTCTTGTTACGGACGAACCTGTTATAATCATTTCCGATGACCTTGCACCGAGCGAAACGGTTCAGTTCGACAAGAGCAAAATTCTCGCTTTTGTAACAGAGGGCGGCTCTACAAATTCTCATACATCAATTCTTGCAAGAATGATGAATATTCCTGCCATGATTGGTGCAAAGGGCGTTTTATCTGCCGATGCAAACGGCAAAAATGCCATTGTTGACGGTTTTACGGGTACGATTTATATTGATCCCGACGAAGCTACAATCAACGAAATGACTAAGAAAAAAGAAGAAATTGATAAACAAAACAAACTTCTTCAACAATTAAAAGGTCGTGAAAGCGTAACAAAAGACGGTCAAAAGATTGAACTTTGTGCAAATATCGGAAGTGTTCTTGATGTCGGCAATGTTTTGAAAAATGATGCCGAGGGTATCGGACTTTTCAGAAGTGAATTTTTATATCTTGAAAGCAACGATTATCCGTCTGAAGACGTTCAGTTTGCCGCATATAAAGATGTACT
>OLOX01002771.1_pt1 | contig 14128 bp, 9 predicted proteins | sample 1672091 | NCBI WGS metagenome assembly OLOX01 (sample SAMEA3136644, study PRJEB25190) | human gut metagenome | reverse complement strand
ATACCTATGCGACATTATAGACCGTTGTGCCGCATGGCTTCCCAATATCTATAGAAAAATATCGTGATTTACTTCCGGGCAAATGGAAGCAGACACAAAAATAGCCGCCCCAAAATCTGGACGGCTATCTTTTTTATAGCTTATACGCTATCGCGGAAGGTTGTACCAATACAGAGTTTGATGCGACCCTTTCTTTAGTCTTTTAGGATGCTCAAATTATAAATTCATATTTCCAAAAACTGGATTTTGACACACCCACTTTCTATTTCCGATAAACACCTGCATCTTTATCTGCAGAAGACAAAAAACAGGCATTCGTTTCTCTTTCGCTTATTTTCTTGCGCCAAGTTGAATATCCAAATGATACAAAGCCACATCACCACCCAGCTTGATCTTGTCCAAAATACCCTGAACGGTAGCTTCCTCTTCTACCTGCTCGCGTACAAATCCCCACAAGAAATCCTGAGAAGCCTTGTCCTTTTCAGCAGAAGCAACATCTACCAGTTTGTCAATCAATTCGGAAACATGGCATTCATGCTTGTATACATGCTCGAACACATCCAGCGGAGAAGCCCATTCCTGAGGAACAGCATCCACAGCCCCCACCTTGGCTTGTCCGCCACGTTTCATCACATATTGCGCCAACACATCAGCATGATCACTCTCCTCATGAGCCTGCGCTTTCATCCATGAAGCAAAACCTTCATAGCCTTTCGCAGCGAAGAAATAAGACATGGAAAGATAAAGATTGGCCGACCACATTTCGGCTACAATCTGAGCATTAATTGCGTCTTGTAATTTTTGTGAAATCATAATTTTTATTTTTTAGTTAAATTGTAACTGTTGCAAATATATAATTTTTCTAGCGATTAACACTATGTCCATTCACCTTTTTATAAAAATTATATTTTATCTCATCCAAGTCTTTGCGATTCAAAAGAAAAGTCTTACCTTTGCACCCGCTAATACGGGTTATTAGCATTAATTCAAATCATTAATTATAAAAACATTATTTAGAAATGGCAACTAAAATCAGATTGCAAAGAAACGGACGCAAAAGCTATGCGTTTTATTCAATCGTTATCGCAGACGTAAGAGCTCCACGTGATGGTAAATTTACTGAAAAAATTGGTACTTACAACCCTAATACCAATCCTGCCACAGTAGATTTGAATTTTGAACGCGCACTTCATTGGGTAATGTGCGGTGCACAGCCTACTGACACAGTACGTAACATATTGTCAAAAGAAGGTGTTTACATGAAAAAGCACTTGCTGGGCGGTGTTGCCAAAGGCGCATTCACAGAAGCAGAAGCTGAAGCTAAATTCGAAGCTTGGAAGAACAACAAACAATCTGGTCTGGCTACTTTGAAGGCTAAACTGGATGAAGCAAAGAAAGCTGAAGCAAAAGCTCGTTTGGAAGCTGAAAAGAAAGTAAATGAAGAAATTGCCAAGAAAGTAGCTGAGAAGAAAGCTGCTGAAGCCGCTGCCAAGGCTGAAGCAGAAGCCGCTAACGCTCCTGCTGAAGAAGCACCTGCTGCTGAAGCTACTGAAGCTCCTGCTGAAGCATAATTCAATTTTACTTCAAAAAGAACAGCTCCTCTGATCTATATCGGAGGAGTTTTTTTATGCTCTTATCCGAGGAATCAAAGGGAGTTTATCTCATCTTCCGAAAGTCCGGTAACTTTTGCGATTTCAGCTATGGAAAGCCCGGCATTCTTCAAATTTCCTGCAATAGCTTTGGCTTTCATCCATTCACCTTCTGCAATCCCTTTCTGAATAGCTGTATTAATCACATTGTTCCAATCTCTATATACTTTCAAACTCTCCTCATAGGCATAAAGATTCTCTTTTGAGAACTGAGCAATTTCAGCAGCCTCAAACAGCCGGTTGAACACACGTTCCTGAAGGGCAGTGGGACGTTCCATCAAACGGGCCAGATTCTTGAGCACAAACATCCATTTATCAAACAACGTATCCAACTCCTGCTCGGTTTTATGGAATTTAGGCATTTCCAGATACACAAAAGTCAGTTTGTCAAAAAACACTTCATGAGTAGTTGTATCCATCAGCTTCACTTCATGGCGGAAGCCGGAAGACGAAACATCATCCAAGGCAAAATTCAAGATACCGATCACATACACCGCTTTCAGTTCATAGTTCCAGATTTCCCCTTTAATAGCCTGTTCCCTGATAGGATAGGTAGCATAATAAATACTCCGGTCCTTGAAAAACTGTTGCTCCCCTCTCTGCATTTCTATCAGAATCTTTTCTCCTTTTTCATTTTCACAATAGACATCAAAGACAGCCCGGCGGTCAGTCTCTTTGCTACCCAGATGCTCTGTATTCAAGTAGATGACATCCTCAATGACCTGCTTGCCATCGAACAAGGCATTCAAGAAGCCAATAAGAATCTCTTTGTTCAAGTCGGTTCCAAACAATAATTTGAATGCAAAGTTCGTATAGGGATTTACATATCTTTCACGCAATCCTTCACTACACATAAGCGTTTGATATTTAAAGTTATTTTAATTCTGTTGAAAGCAGTTCAATACAAAGGAACGAAAAAAAGCGGATTTTAAGAAAGTTATCTGCTAATAAATTGTTAATGTTCCAATTGTACTTACAATTCATGTACAATGACAACACATTCTATCCTTATCTCTTCATGAAAAGAATATCTCCATCTTCCCTAAAAGGATGAAAAGCCGATAAATTCATATCTCCAAAAAGAAAAAACTATCGGCCTATGGTGCTTGCTTCTTTTCTCCCAAGAAATTATTCCAAATTAACCCATGTTATAACGGGATTATGATCAGAACTACGATAAGGATCTTCTCTATAATAAGATGTATATTTAAATCCCCAATAAGCAGGCTCACTGGCATTGATATCCCAAGGAGCAGCACCAACTATTTGTGAAGTCAGCGTAGGAGAACTTAAAGAATGATCCAAATAGCCAACCTCCCCACGATAACAATAACTCCAAGCCGCAGGTGAATATTTCTTTAGCAAATTTATATATCCAGCATCCGTAAACACCTTAATGGCATCCTCCATACCGTAGCTGTTCAAATCACCCAAAACCAGCACATCCGTATCTTCATAATAAGCAACAAGCTCATTATATACTTTCAAACACTCACGCGCTTCCATAACCCTACGGTCGGCAGAACCTCCCTGACCGTCATTCTTATCTATACCACTAGTTTTAGCTTTAAAATGATTCATAGCTAAAATCACTTTCGCTTTATCATCCTTCAGTTCAAAACATTGAACTATGTACCGCATCTTCAGATTATCAAAATTATAGCTTTTAAACTCCTTATAAGGCAAAACTTTCACTTTATCATAAATAAAAACATTTGTTTGTACCTTTGATGATTTTTGTCCGGGAGTATTCAACCAAGCATACCGTTCTTCCCCTAACGCATTGTTCAAAGACCTACAAAGATAATCCACAGTAAAATCTCCCTGTTCTACTTCACAAATAGCATAAATATCCGCTTTCGCCTCTTTCAATGCAGCTAAGATTTTAGCATGCTGACGCAAGGTTTCTGCATTTCCCGTATTACCATACATATAAAAATTTTCCGCATTGAAACTCATCACTTTCAAATTATAATCATTTACAGTAGGAGCGACAGACCGAGCATTATAAGAAACTGACGGCTTTTCCGTTAATGTAAAATGATAACCGGAAGTACTATAAGTCACTTTACCTTTAACCCCAGCCATCTCACTTCCTATACGAAGTGTGTTACACGGGTCAATCAAAGGGAACTCTGATGTAATCAGCAATTTATCAACCTCCTGCTTTTCTACCCATTTGGAATATTCAACAACCGACGGGAGGTTTACATCCGCAAATGCACGTTTCACCTTGGAAGAGACAACAATAGTTCCTTGAGGTTTCGAGCCGCTATACGTCTGAGTGACAAAAAGCGGATTGACAATTGTTACTTCTTTACCAGCTACAGACGCAGCCCATTCAGGAGAAAAATCCGAAGGAAAAGTTACCTTCAAATTATCCTTTTCCGGAAATTCCATTTCTTCCTTATCCGCAGAATCGCTACAAGCAAAACAAAAAAGGGACAAAAGGAAGAGAAAACATACTTCACTTTTTTTCATACCTTATCATTCAAATAAGAAAAAGAAAAGGGAGTTCATACTTTTACAGCTAAACTCCCTTTTGCTTATTATTAAGAAAATAATTTATTCAGCCTCATCCAATGATTCTAGAACGAAACGACTTTCCTCTTCGCTCCAAACAATCTTTGCCACATAAGAAGCGGTACCCGTACTAGTATAAATCGAAGAAATAACTTTATAATTAGTCACCTGTCCGTCCACAAAGACTGGTTCCGGATGAACTAATTCGATAAACTTCACAAGTCCCAATTTTACCTGTTCTATACAATAAGCATCCATCTCTTCATCCGTAGTCAAATTGGCCATTGCTCCGGTTACATCATAATACTTTTTACGCGTATATCCTTTTGCATTCCAGTTGCCATAAGCAGAACTTGCGCCATAATAATATTCTCCCTGACCCACTTTCTGAGTATCCAGATAACCTTCATCAAAATTTGCCGCCACATAATCAACCACAAGCTGAAAATCTTCTTTCTGCATGGTGATGGTTTCAAACAACAATCCAGAAGGAACAGTACGTTTAAATACCCATTCATTCTCTTTATAATCGTATTCATCCACTTCTTTGTTTACGATGGTTTCCGATTCATTTCTCATTACCAGCACATTGTCAATCTGCACACTGGTAGTCACCCCATCAGGAGCCCCTTCATAAACGAAAGCAATATAAATATTCTTACCGGCAAATTCATCCAGTTTCATACTTCCTGCCCTCGCCATAGAGCCATAGCCTTTAACCGGTTCCTGAGGAATAGAGAAATTATCTGTTACATCTTCCCATTCCGTATACTTATTGGTAATACTGCCCGAATTACCTTGAAAAGTAGAGGACACATACACCTTTAAAGCATCCCCCTTATAATTTCCGATACAGACGTCAAAAGAGAATACATCTCCCACTTCTGCCTTGAATTTCGGTGAGATAATCCATGACTGTACTTCACCATCTGCCTTATATGCGGAACATTCCGTATAAACATTATTACTATATGCCTTATCATACCAAGGTGCTGTTCCTTTTACAGAATAATTCAACCATCCAGCCACATCCGTAGCTTCCTTATCTACGACATTACGTTCAAAATCTTGCTCCAATACCGGCACTTCTTTGATTTCAGTGGTTTCCTGCATATAACTTACAGAAGCAAACGAACCATTGTCACAGGTATAATATTTCTGGGTGAGCCATGGAATAATAACATCCTTGGCACTTTCTGTTTCTTTGAAAGTTTTCTCTGTATATTCTACAGTATATTTCTGGACATTACTTTGGTCTGTTTCATCAAAACCTTCAAAATATTTTTCATTATAATCACAAGCAGTCATTAACGAAGCGGCTGCCAGCACCATCCATATATTTTTCTTCATATTCTAAAATTCTTTAGGCTTTGAGTTTAAAAATTAAGTTTCAATTTCAAGTTGTATGTACGACCGAATCCATAGAAGATGCCATAAGCAGTTTGCCAGTCATGATTTGAACCATCTGTAGCATCAGAAATATATTCCTGATCGAACAAATTGTTCACAACTCCTGAAAGAATAGCGTTTACCCCACCTATCTTAAATCTATAACTTGCATTTAAATCACATACATACGCTGAAGGAATACGCCATGGGGAATCATACACCAACGTCTTGTTGATATTATATGTCAAATCAGAAGATTCAATAGCCCAGTCAGAATAATTACGTCCATAGAACACACAATCGAAACCTACGCGTAATGCCTTTGATATCTTTGCCGTAGCACCCAGTGAGGCTGTGGTTTGCGCGGAGCCTCCTACTCTGACACCATCCAAATCCAATGCAACAGAAGCATGGTCAGGAGCCATAATACCAGTAGCCTCTACAAATTTTCCATTTTCATAAGCCAAAGGCTGTCCCAATGAATTGTAAAAATATCCTTTCGGCGTGCTGCTCCAGCGCCAATTTCCAATAGAGAACATACCGTTAATATCCAACCATCTGAAAGGTCTTGCCACAAAGTCCAGTTCAATTCCTTGGTGAGTGGCATCGACCCCCTGCATATTGATAGTGGCACGATCCACCTGATTGCCTTTCTCATCTTCAATATTCACAGATGCGGCATTGGTCTTGTCAAACCACTGGGTATGATATACATTCAGATTAGCAGTGAAATAAGGAGAACGGAATCCATAGCCTAATTCAAAAGAAAAAATCTTTTCGTTTACAGCATCCGGATTAGTAGCATTACTAGTTGTACTCTGTAAGAAAGCACCACCTGAGAAGAAAGGAGCACGACTGATGTAACCTACATTTGCAAATACATTATGATATTCGTTCAGATTATAGTTGGCACCACCTTTCACTGTATAGCCTATAAAATTCACCGTTTCCGATTCGGCATGCTGCTTGTCATAATAAAAGCGGTCATATCTCCAATATCCGGTATTGGAAATTGAACCTGCAAGAAACGCACTCAATTTATCTTTATTGTACTCAGCTTGTGCAAATACTCCTTCTGACATAGCATAGCCATCATAATCACGATATACCACATCTCCCACCTGTAATTTTTTCTTCACATATTCCGGAGTTCCTGCCAAGGCATTGTTCACCGCTTTCACCTTCTCTCGGCTTTCATCCAAGAAATATTTGCCGCCATACAAATCACTCAATTCATTAGTATGCGTACCTTTATAATAACGGAAATCTATACCTCCGTAAAAATCAATGTAATCACCAAATTTTGTCGTATATGTAGACAACAAGCCATACCAGTTGTGTTCGTTGATACTTTTTGACATAGCCATCATAGAACCGTTATCACTGGCTTCATTCATATCATAAATCTGGTCATAAGCAAATGTACCGTCTGAATTTCGGAAATAAGTATTCAAGTTTCCTTTATAAGAGCCATACCACATATTACGATAAGTAGTACCATTGGCATCTTTCTTATATCCTTGTCCCGCATTACCATATCCGCGGCCAATGGAAACATATGCCGCTGTGCTCAATGATGATTTTTCATTAATTTGCCATTGATGGTTCAATGAAAGCTGCGGCTTGTGATATTCATTGTGCGAAGCAGACATACGCTCACCGTTAGGGCCGAATCCATAAGTAGGATTATAGCGATACGGACTCTTGTCACCCATATAATTTTTCACTGCCTGCCATCCTTTGATGCTTAAACCGTCTTTATTACTGCGCTGGTTATGCCATTGGGGTGATCCGAATGCAGTAAATGAAATCTGGTGTGCATCATTGATACGTTTGGCTATGTTTACAAAATAATTATAAGCAGAGAATTCGGTCCCTTGTATATATCCGTCTCCCCAAGTCTTTCCACCAAGTAAAGTCAATGCCCATCCATCTTTGGACATACCTGTAGAAACATGGAACAGAAGCTTGTTATAGCCGTCATTCCCCATTGCATAAGAGATAGAACCACCTTTTTTCTGATCAATGGTACGGGTAACAATATTGATAGAGCCACCTACCGAAGGAGCAGACACCTTCGAAGCGCCCAAACCTCGCTGAGTCTGCATGCTACGTGTCACATCCGACAGTCCTGCCCAGTTACTCCAGTACAAGCCTCCCCATTCCATATCATTCATTGGAATACCGTTTACCATAACAGCGATATTTTCGCTCTTGAAACCACGCATGTTGATTTTTGAATCACCGTATGCACCACCTTGCTTGGTAGCATATACACCCGGAGTTGATTTTAATATCTCAGGGAATTCCTGTGTACCTAATTTTTCTTCTATAAATTCCGGAGCCAAAGTTGTTACAGCCACCGGAGTCTTACGGGCTACAGCAATAGAAGAAGTTATCACAACATCCCCTAAAGTCTTTGCATCCAGTGATAAAGCAATAGTTCCCAAATCAACATTGCCCTTTTGAGTAACCTTCATTGTTTTGTCCTGATACCCCAAGTATTTAAACTCAAGAGTAGCCTTAGAAGAGGTAAGTTTCAACACAAAGTTACCGTCAATATCCGTTACAGTACCCAGTGTCGTACCGCTGACCGATACAGTGGCACCAATCAATGGCTCATTGTTCTCGGCATCTACTACTTTACCTTTTACTGTTCCTTGCGCAACAGCCGTAGCAGTGAAACAGATTGTCAGAACTGCCAACAGGAGGAAATGCTTTAGATGATTTCTCATAATTTTGTCTTTGATTTAAATTAATTAGTTAGTATTTCATTCCCAATAGGAAAGACAAAGATAAAAATTTAATTCATATAAATTGAATTTATATTAGATTATTTAAACGAAAAGGGTACTTTTTAGGCGGAATATGACAATTATGTTAAGAAAAGAACAAAAAGCCGCCTCAAAAGAGGGGAAAACTGTCCGGAAATTCCAGAGCAACTGCCACATATTACTGTAGAAAGAAGGGCAAATGGAAACCGCCGGAACTATTTTCAGCATACCTTATTCCCAAAGCCGTATCCACTGATCCGGACAAATCCGGCCCGCCCCTACGACAAAACGACAGGTCACTTTCATTCAGGCTCTCTCACTTTCAAAATGACAGAGCAAAAAGAAAACGAAAGAATGTGCATACAAAAAGAGGCGCACCTTCATGGGTACGCCTCTCTATCCTGTTCCTGTATTGTCTGATACAGGCTATTTCATTTAGTTAAAGATATAACGGACACTGAACTGTATGGAATACGTAGAATTGAAACTGTTCAGATTGGAATACGTATCAGTCAGTTTCTTTCCTCCGTTCTTCTGGAACTGGTAAGCGCCGCCCTTATAGCTCAACAAGGAAGTATTGTTCACCGTCTTATAAATTCCCCAGTCGCTGTTCAGCAAGTTCAGGAAGTTCTTGATATCCACTCCGAACTGCAAGGTATTGCGCTTGCCCCCTACATTGAGGAAGAAATCCTGATTGAACTTCAAATCCAGCTGATGATGCCAGGGCATGATGGCTCCTCCGCGTTCGGCATACTTGCCTTTACGGCCTTTCAGATAACTGTCCTCATTAATGTAAGCCCAGAAATCATCGCGCTGCTCCTTGGCAGAATAAGTCACCTCACCCGTCTTGCTGTCAGTATAATCGGCAAAGTTCCACTTATCCAGCGCCTCGCGGGATGCCGGAATGTACAGCAAGTTGTTTGAGCCGTAATCGCCTACAATATTTCCGGTGAATGTATAGGAATAACGGGCGGCGGAATATCCTCCGGCATAGCCCATGTTCATACCCTCATAAATCAAAGACAAGGAGGAAGCGAAATTCTTGGCGTATTTAATACGGTAAGCGGCGGAAGCCAGCACACGGTTGGGCGATACATACGTACCATAGCCGGTCTCCGTGTCATTATTTCCGTTGACAGAGTAACGGTTGTTGTAATAAGCCGAGTTCACCTGGTCGCCGATGCCGTCGCCATACGACTTGGCATAAGAACGGGTGTAGGAAGCGGAAAGATGCAGGCCGAAATCAAATGTCTTGGCCAGTGAGGCGGTGAGTGAGTAATAATAAGCGCTGTTTCCCGCATTGGTGATATAATAAGCATCCGTCTTGTTCGCATTGGAGTACTCAAACATTCTGCGGACATCACCCGGAGCTATCTCCTGCTCTCCTTTAAACTTACGTCCCAAATTAGTCACTGTAGCCGGATTGAACTCTTTACTGAAAATACCTTCCAACGTAAAGTCAATGTCTCCGGGAAGTTTTGCATCAAAAGCCAATGATGACTTCCAGGTGGCATTCATCTTCAAGTCGCGGTCAATGATGGTGGCTCCGGAAGGTGCGGCAGGATCGGTAGCCGCCGGAAGGTTCAAGTTAGGATCTTTCAACATATCAGCCACGCTGGTGTGGAAACTCGGTTGTCCGTACTTAGCGTCCTTCTGCTCGTTATAATAATAGGTGCTTTGTCCGCAATTGGCATTACCTACTGCCGAAACCAGCCATACGAACGGCAGACGGCCGATGAAGTAACCGCTACCGCCGCGCAATACATACTTACGCTCGCCTGTAAGGTCCCAGTTGAAGCCGATACGGGGGGAGGCGGTCAGCTGGTAGGATGAAGGCAACTGGTCTGTGGCGTAATGATATCCGTCAAAGTCAATCTGTGCGAAATTCTTGTTATAGTTGTTCTTCAGCTCCGGATAAATGGGCAGTTCGAAACGCACCCCGGCAGTCAGTCTGAAGTTGTCTGTGATATTCATCTGGTCCTGCAGATAGAAAGAAAGCTGCTGGTACTTCATGTTCGCCAGGAACTGGGAACCGTCCCCGGTGTTGGAATAAGTGACACCGAAAGCAGCCGGAGCTCTGTTGTTCACAAAATCATCCCAAGAGGAATAGACATAATAACCGCTACCCGCCTGCATGAATCCGTTCACTGCCTTATTGGACTCAAACTGGATACCGCCCATAAAGTTATGGATACCGCTGGAGAAATTGAATTCATCGGTAATGACAAAGGTCTTCACCTGGCGCAAGTTCCCTTCTGTAAAGGGGTCCGGGCCGAATGAGGCATACAGGGAGCCTTGGTCAAGAATATCCACCGTAGGGAATGTTCCACCTTCGTAAGTACGAGGTTCGTTCTGATAAGAATAAGTAAAACGCAAGGCGTTATTGATTGCGCCCCACTTTGAATTCCATTCGGAAGCTATGGAAGTGAAGTTCTGCTCTTGCATGTAGCGTGAGCTTTCAAAATACATACCGGCATTCGCTGTACGTCCCGAACTGCTCTTGCCCGCACTGCCGTCTACTCCACCCGGATAGATGATTGAATCCTTAAACGGAGTGGTGGAAGAGGAAGGGTTAGAGGAATACTTGGAATGGGTATGGGTGAAACGGAAATTAATCTTGTTGTTGTTGTTGATGTTCCAGTCCAGACGCCCCATGATCTTATAAGAAGGAGTTTCCAAAGAGTATCCTTGATAACGTCCCGGATTGTAGTTGTATTTTTCCGACAGGTATTGGCTGATGTTGTTCATCCCCACAAAGGTACGGCCGCCTACCGTTGTGGTGTTCTCGAACGGACGGTGCACGATGCCGTTGGTGCTCCATTCGTCATTGGCGCCGCTACGCGCTATGCCCGACGGACCTGCCTGCACATTATCCTGATATTCGCCGTTCACGAAGAAGAATAACTTGTTTTTAATGATCGCACCTCCCAAAGAAGCTCCGTAGGTGGTACTGTGGTCACGGTTGCGGGTCAGCTCATAGTCCTCTACCTTATTACCGGTAAGGTGGGTATTGGAAGTATACATATAGGCTGTACCTTTGAACTCATTCGTACCACTCTTTGTCACGGCGTTGATGGCACCTCCTGTAAACCCGCTCTGACGGACATCAAAGGGAGTGGTGGAAACGGAAATCTGTTCCAACGCATCCAGAGAGATAGGCGAACCGCCTGCCGGCAAGTTCGAGCCGATACCGAAGGCATTATTGAAAGCGGCTCCGTCTACAGTGACATAAGACTGGCGGTAGTTACCTCCACCCACTGAGAAACCGCTACCGATATTGGCTCCCTGAGGGGTCAGGCGCATGATATCGTTCATGCTGCGGCACCGTAGGCACTTCCGACATTCTGGCCGCATCGACATTGGTCACCGCTCCGGCGCGGTCAGACTTCATATTACTGCTCTTGGAAGCGGTTATCACTACTTCATCCAGCAGTTCGGTAGACTCCTTCAAGTTCGCATCCAATACGTAATTCTCTCCCAACTGGAGATTGATGCTCTTGTAAACCACTGATTGATAACCTACATAAGAAACTTCTACTTTGTAAGGGCCGCCGGCACGCATGCCCTGGATGGAATAACGGCCGTCCACATTGGTAATAGCCCCATAATGGGTGCCGGACGGCTCATGAATAGCCTGAATCGTCGCGCCGATAATGGCTTCATTGCTTTGATCGACCACCTTTCCACTCATTGACGAGGTAGTGACCTGAGCGTTAACAGTAGCAGCGATTACCAACATAACCACCGCAAAAAAAGATCGCATTCTTTTTACCATAAACTTTTTATTAATTAATATTATAATTAATGTCTTAAAAGACGTTGCAAAGATAGCTAATAGAAACGATATACAAACTACAAATCGGTTACAATTTACAGTGGCAGGTCTATAGAAAGAGAATTTATATTTATAGTGAACCACATTCATCCTGCCGGATGACCCCGGGACACGGGCCGACGGGAATTCCATGCGGTGCGCGCATAATAAGATAGGTGTATAATAAAAAGGCTCTTAACCTCAAAAACGTCTTTATACTGAGGACGTTGCCATACATTTCTGACGAGCCGTTGTGTGTATATGCAAACTTACCCAAGAATACGTTACTGTTCGTACACTTGGGTAAGATTTTATAGACAGGGCGTCATCAGTCTTCCATCAGCTTGCGGTAGCGCACCCGTTTCGGCTCCTCATTACCCAAACGCTTCATCTTGTTCTCTTCGTATTCCGAATAGGATCCTTCAAAGAAAAAGACCTCACTGTTTCCTTCGAAAGCCAGGATATGGGTACAGATACGGTCCAAGAACCAACGGTCGTGGCTGATCACCACCGCACAGCCCGCAAAATCGTCCAGACCTTCTTCCAATGCGCGCAGCGTGTTCACGTCAATATCATTGGTAGGCTCGTCCAGCAGCAGCACGTTGCCTTCTTCCTTCAGTGCCATAGCCAGATGCAGGCGGTTGCGCTCACCACCCGAAAGCATTCCACAAAGTTTCTCCTGATCGGCTCCCGAAAAATTGAAACGGCTGAGGTAGGCACGCGCGTTGATATCCCTGTTTCCCAGACGGATCAGTTCGTTTCCACCGCTGATCACCTGATAAACGGACTTGGCAGGGTCGATATCTTTATGTTGCTGGTCCACGTATGCCAGTTTCACGGTCTCCCCTACCTCGAAAGTACCTTTGTCTACGGTTTCCAGTCCCATAATCAAGCGGAACAAGGTAGTCTTTCCGGCACCGTTAGGACCGATTACACCGACAATGCCGTTAGGGGGCAGCATGAAATTCAGGTTATCGAACAACAGCTTGTCACCATAAGCTTTCGCCACTCCTTTGGCCTCGATCACCTTGTTTCCCAAACGGGGACCGTTCGGGATGAAGATTTCCAGTTTCTCTTCCTTTTCTTTCACATCCTCATTCAGCAGCTTGTCGTAAGAGTTCAGACGGGCCTTTCCTTTTGCCTGACGGGCTTTGGGAGCCATGCGCACCCAATCCAGCTCGCGTTCCAAGGTCTTGCGGCGTTTGCTTGCCACTTTCTCTTCCATCTCCATGCGTTTGGTCTTCTGTTCCAGCCAGCTGGAGTAATTTCCTTTCCAGGGAATTCCTTCGCCACGGTCCAGTTCCAGAATCCATCCGGCTACATGGTCCAGGAAGTAACGGTCGTGGGTTACGGCAATCACCGTACCTTCATATTGCTGCAAATGCTGTTCCAGCCAGTCGATACTTTCCGCATCCAAATGGTTGGTAGGCTCGTCCAGTAACAGAATATCCGGCTTCTGCAACAGCAGGCGGCACAATGCCACACGGCGGCGCTCACCTCCCGAGAGATTCTTCACCGGCTGGTCTTCGGGCGGACAGCGCAACGCATCCATGGCGCGTTCCAGCTTGCTGTCCAGATTCCATGCGTCCGTAGCGTCAATGATGTCCTGCAACTCTGCCTGACGGGCAAAGAGCGCATCCATCTTTTCAGAATCCTCATAGTATTCGGGAAGCCCGAACTTATTGTTTATTTCTTCGTATTCCGCCAGTGTGTCCACGATGCTCTGCACTCCTTCCATCACCACCTCTTTCACTGTCTTTTCATCATCCAGATGCGGTTCCTGTGCCAGATAGCCTACAGAGTAGCCCGGCGAGAACACCACTTCTCCCTGATAACTTTTCTCCAGTCCGGCAATAATTTTCATCAGTGTTGATTTACCCGAACCGTTCAGACCGATGATACCGATCTTAGCACCGTAAAAAAAGGATAGGTAGATGTCCTTCAATACCTGTTTGTTCGCCTGGAAGGCTTTGCTTACG
>OLOX01002762.1_pt1 | contig 14162 bp, 14 predicted proteins | sample 1672091 | NCBI WGS metagenome assembly OLOX01 (sample SAMEA3136644, study PRJEB25190) | human gut metagenome | reverse complement strand
TCCTGCATATAGAACAACGACAGCGCAAAGTAGTGGATCTTTTGTCGGCATATGGAATCATCCGTATGGTGACGCCGGACTGCATTGCGGAATTTTGTAAGAAATATCCGGATATAGAATTCCATTACAGGGAGTACCCGGATCTGCAGGCAGAGCGTCTGTTTGCTGAAAATGAAGGAAATGTTGCGTTTTCCATCGGAGAATTTGATGAGGAGTTATATCATGTAGTTCCGTTGGAAACATTTCCGATTAAGCTTCTGGTAAATGAACAGGATCCGTTAAGTGAACAGGAAAGTGTGACAATTGAAGATCTGAAAAACAGGCCGCTATATATTGAAAGCAGTCAGTTCGCAATTTATCATCTGATCATGAAGAAATGTGAAGAAGCCGGGTTCCAACCGGATATCGCATTTCAGACCAGTGGATTCAGTTTGTGCCATAAGATGGTGAAGGAAAATAAAGGCATATCCGTGACGGTGGATTTTGTCTTTGATGACATGAAAGAACAAGGGCTGAGACTGATCCCATTTTCGGATGATGTGTATGAGTGGAAAGTATGTATGATTACCAGAAAAGAAGAAGCGGAGAATGAAGCAGTACAGTGCTTCCTGCAGTTTATACAGGAATGGATCGGGAAAATTAAGAGTGGGGAGATTATCCGGTAGGAACCTGAAACAGAACAGGATGGAGATAACGCATAAGAAAAAAGTTGATATAAAGTAACAAAAAGTTGCGGATAAGCCATAAATTCTACATTGTCAACAAATTGACAGTGGAAGATTTATGGCTTTTTGTATAGAAATTTTTCTAAAATAGACGGATTGAATAAGTCAAAGAATCTATAGATAATCTCACTTTAACAAATAAATTTTATATAGCTATAATATAAATATATGGGCATTGGGGAATGCCCGGAGAAGATTTATTTTTAATTTATTTTAGGAGGTATTAATTTATGAACATCGGAGTAACAGAAATCAGCCCAAGAGCGGTGCAGAGAGCAGCAGAGAAGAATTTTAAAAGCGGGTATTACTGTTGTGAGGCATTGATGTGCACCATCCGTGATGAATTTAAACTGGATGTACCAAAAGAAGTCATTGCAATGTCATCCGGTATGGCTGTCGGAGCAGGCAAATCGGGATGTGTCTGTGGCGCATTCAACGGAGGTCTGCTTGCACTTGGAATGTTCTTTGGAAGAACAGAGCAGGACGGGCCAACCAATCCAAAGAGCATCAAATGTATGGAATTAGTGCATGAATTACATGACTGGTTCAAGAAAGCCAATGGAAAGAATGCTATCTGCTGCAGAGTTCTGACGAAAGAATTCAATATGGGTCAGGGCGAGCATAAAGAGCAGTGTATCTATTTCACAGGACTGTGTGCATGGAAAGTAGCGCAGATTGTCTGTCGTGAGCTGGGCATCAAGAACCTGGATGAGATTGACGAACCGGCAGAACGTCGTGCAATTGCAGATATCTAAGAAATAAAAAGATCCAGACTAGAAAGGAAGACAAGATATTATGAAAGATGTAATCAAAAAAATACCGATTCCAATCTGCGGAGTCATGCTTGGAGCGGCAGCTTTAGGTAACCTGCTTCAGAGCTATTCCGAAGGAATCCGTTATGTGTGTGGAGTGTTCGCAGCATTTCTGCTGATCCTGGCACTTCTGAAGCTAATTATGTTTCCGGGAGCTGTGAAGGAAGATATGAAGAATCCGATCATGGCAAGCGTATCAGGAACATTTCCGATGGCACTTATGATCTTAAGTACCTATGTAAAACCATTCATCGGACAGGCGGCTTATTATATCTGGCTGTTTGCGATCGCATTACATATCGTGCTGATCATTTATTTTACGGTGAAATTTGTATTTAAATTGCAGATGCCAAAGGTATTCGCAAGTTATTATATCGTATATGTTGGAATTGTCGTTGCATCAGTCACGGCACCTGCTTATGAGAAACTTGCAATCGGAAGTGCAGCATTTTGGTTTGGATTTGTGACACTGATCCTGTTACTGATCCTGGTTACATACCGCTATGTGACGGTGAAAGAAGTACCGGATCCGGCAAAACCACTGATCTGTATCTATGCGGCACCGACAAGCCTCTGTATCGCAGGATATGTACAGTCTGTCATGCCGAAATCTTACGGATTCCTGATGGGAATGTTTGTAGTTGCAACGGTGATCTACATCTTTGCACTTGTAAAAGCAATCGGCTATTTGAAGATGCCATTCTTCCCAAGCTATGCGGCATTCACCTTCCCATTTGTCATCAGTGCGATCGCTTCAAAACAGATGATGGCATGTGCAATGAATATGGGACATCCAATGCCGTTCCTGAAATATGTGGTATTGATCGAGACGATTATTGCGGTTGTTCTGGTTGTGTATACTTATATCCGATTTATGGGATTTATCTTTGGTGGAAAGAAATAAATAAAATAATAAAAAAAGGAGAACTAGATTTCAATATTAGCCCCCATGTATTTAGGCATACGTTCGCAACACATATGTTAGAAAATGGAGCAGAACTTAGATGCGTTCAAGAATTGTTAGGACATGAAAATTTATCAACAACCGAAATATATACTCATGTTACAAATGAAAGATTAAGAAGTGTGTATTTGAGTACACATCCAAGAGCAAAGGAGTGAAAAAATGGCAAAATTATATTTTAAATATGGAACAATGGAATCAGGAAAATCAACTAAAATAATTCAGGAAGCTTATAATTATGATCGTAATAATAAATCAATAATTGTAGCTAAACCAATAATTGATTCAAAAGGAAATGATAAAATCGTATCAAGGATAGGTATTCAAAGGAAAATAGATGTCTATATTGAAAGCGATAATTTAAAAGAAATATATGAAAAAATAAATAAAGATACTTTTTGTATTTTAATAGATGAAGCCCAATTTCTTAATAAAAATCAAGTGTTTGAATTGTTTAAAATAACAAAACTTTTAGAAATACCTGTTATGTGTTATGGTTTAAAATCAAACTTTAAAGGAGAATTTTTTGAAGGTAGTGAAGCTCTTATGATTTATGCAGATTCGTTAGAAGAAATAGTTACTATCTGTAGTTGTGGTAAAAAAGCAAGATTTAATGCTAGAAAAGTAAATGGTGACTTTGTAACTGATGGAGAAGATGTTTTAATTGATGGTTCAAATGAAAATGTTGAATATGTTCCTCTTTGTGGTGAATGCTATATAAAGAAGGTAAAGAAATTACAAAAGTAAAGAAATGTAAAATATTTAAGGAAAAATTGAATAATATTTAGTGATTTGTTATAATTTAAAATAGAAGGTAGGAGATAATTAATATGACAAAATTTGTATATTCGTTTGATGAAGGAAATAAAGATATGCGTGAAATACTTGGTGGAAAAGGTGCTAACTTAGCTGAAATGACAAGTATAGGATTACCTGTTCCTCAAGGTTTTACAGTTACAACAGAAGCATGTAATAAGTATTATGATGATCAAGAAACAATAAATGACGAAATAATTTCACAAATTTTTGAAAAACTTGCAAAATTAGAAGAAATTAGTGGTAAGAAAATAGGTGATCCTACAAACCCACTACTAGTATCTGTTAGAAGTGGGGCTCGTGCTTCAATGCCAGGAATGATGGATACAGTTCTTAATTTAGGACTTAATGATGAAGTTGTAGAAGGACTTTCTAAATTGACAGATAATAAAAGATTTGCATATGATTCATATCGTCGTTTTATCATGATGTTTGCCGATGTTGTTAAGGGATATGATAAAGCAAAATTCGAAAGATTGTTAGATAAAATAAAAGAAGAAAAAAATGCTCATTATGATACAGACTTAACAGCAGATGATATGGTTGAAGTAACTAATGAATTTAAAAAAGTTTATAAAGAAGTATCAAATGAGGATTTCCCACAAGATCCTAAAGTACAATTAATAGAAGCAATAAAGGCTGTGTTTAGATCATGGAATAATGATCGTGCTAATGTATATCGTAAAATGCATAATATTCCTTACAGTTGGGGAACAGCTGTTAATGTTCAAGAAATGGTTTATGGAAATAAAGGTCAAACATCTGGAACAGGTGTAGCGTTTACTCGAAATCCAGCAACAGGTGAAAATAAATTATACGGGGAATATTTAATTAATGCTCAAGGAGAAGATGTCGTTGCAGGTGTTAGAACTCCACAACCAATTGAGACATTAAAAGAAATTATGCCAGAAATTTATGAACAATTTGAAAAAATAGCTAAAACATTAGAAAATCATTATAAAGATATGCAAGATATGGAATTTACAATTGAAGATGGAAAATTATATATGCTTCAAACTCGTAATGGAAAAAGAACAGCTAAAGCAGCTTTAAAAATTGCAGTTGATTTAGTAAATTCTAATATGATAAGTAAAGAAGAAGCTATTTTAAAAGTTGAACCAGAATCTTTGGATCAATTGTTACATCCTAATTTTGATGAAGAAGAATTAAAAAATGCAACTGTGATTGCAACAGGACTTGCTGCATCACCAGGAGCAGGTTGTGGTAAATTATATTTTACAGCTGAAGAAGTTAGTTTAGCTAAAAAACGTGGTGAAAAATGTATTTTAGCTCGTTTAGAAACTTCTCCAGAGGATATTAAAGGAATGCAAGATGCTGAGGCTATTATAACCGTTAGAGGTGGAATGACTTCTCATGCTGCCGTTGTTGCACGTGGAATGGGAAGATGTTGTGTTTGTGGATGTGGAGATTTAGTTGTTGATGAAAATACTAAAACCTTAAAAACAAAAACAGGTGAGATATTTAAAGAAGGTGACTTTGTTTCAGTTGATGGTAGTACTGGTAAAGTATATAGTGGAAGTGTTAAAACTGTAGAACCAAAAATAAGTGGAGATTTTGAAATCTTTATGAATTGGGTTGATGAAATTAGAACTCTTTCAGTAAGAGCAAACGCTGATACGCCTAAAGATGCCTTACAGGCTAAAAAATTTGGAGCTGAAGGAATTGGACTTTGTAGAACAGAGCATATGTTCTTTGATAAAAACAGAATATTTGCTGTTAGACAAATGATAACTGCTAAAACATATGAACAAAGACAAGCAGCTTTAGATAAAATATTACCTATGCAACGTTCTGATTTTGAAGAATTATTTAGAACAATGGATAACTTACCAGTTATAATTAGATATTTAGATCCACCATTACATGAATTCTTACCAAAAACGGATGAAGAATTAAAGGAATTAGCTGTATCTCTTGATATGACATTTGAAGAGTTAAAAGATAGAGTTAGTGAATTAAAAGAATTTAATCCAATGATGGGACATCGTGGTTGTCGTCTAGCTATAACTTATCCAGAAATTGCACGCATGCAAACGAGAGCTGTCATAGAAGCGGCTATTAAAGTAACAAAAGAGAATATTAAAGTTTCTCCAGAAATAATGATACCTTTAGTTGGTGATGTTAATGAACTTAAATATGTAAAAAATATTGTTGATGAAACAGCAAAAGAAATAATTGAAAAATCAGGTATTGATTTAAAATATCAAGTTGGAACAATGATAGAAGTACCACGTGCTACTATTATTGCTGATGAAATTGCTAAATATGCAGAATTCTTTAGTTTTGGAACAAATGATTTAACACAAATGACTTATGGATTTTCAAGGGATGATGCTTCTAAATTTTTGAATGATTATTATAGTAAAAAAATATTTGAAAATGATCCTTTTGAAAGAATAGATCAAACTGGAGTTGGAGAATTTATGAAAATTGCAATTAGTAAAGCAAAACAAACACGACCAAATATTGAACTTGGTATATGTGGTGAACATGGTGGAGAACCAAGTAGTGTTGAATTTTGCCATAGAATAGGACTTAATTATGTGTCATGTTCTCCATTTAGAGTTCCAACAGCAAGACTTGCAGCTGCACAAGCGACTATCAAGTCTGGAATGAAAAAGTAGATAAAAGAACAAAAGTATTTTTAAGCCGTATAAGCATTACGAATGACAATATTATAAGGTATAGAAATGATATACCTGAATGTAAAAATATAGTCATTAAAAAACCTGTTATTCTTGATGTTTATATATAATTTTAAGACTGAGATGACTTTTATGGTCGCTAATCTCAGTCTTTTTTTGTAAAAAAAATATATATGCGATAAGTAGTTGGAGGTATAAAAATGCGATTAATATATACAAAACCCAAATTAAGGGATTTATCACAGGAATCAAGAATTGCATTTGTAAGACAATTTAGATTTTTAACACAATGATGTATCAAATAAACTTGGTTTAACTGGTGAATGTAAAAGAAGAACAATGACAAGATATGAAAAAGAAGATAGAAATCCAAAAGATGAAAGGCTAACGGAAATATCAAGTATTTTAAATGTAAGTATTAATTCAATAAAAAAGTATGATTATAACAAACCGATAGATTTAATTTATACTTTGATGTGGATAGAAGAATTAATTCCTAATTATTATATTAGTTTTTCAGATGTTCCAAACATTAATGAATTGTATGTACATTGTAACAATAAAGAAATTTTATAATGAGTGGAACATCATGAGAAACAAAAGATTTAAAAGGGAAATATCTTATAAAGAATATATAAAGCGGAAGTTAAATTATGATTTAAAAGAAGTTGGTGGTTTCTTGTCAAAATATATAATAAATCAAGATATAGATGAATCTATTTCACAAGGAACTTATAATGCTAGCAAATCCATAGAAAATATAGGACCTCTATTATCTATAGAGTCATGTATAGATAAAACTACCAAATCTACATTACTCCCTAATAATATTATTGTTATAGGTAATTCGTGTGCTGGAAAAACAACGTTTATTGATTATTTTAAAAAGTATTATAATATATATTCAGATATAGATGATTTAGAGCCACTATTAGAAGCATTTATGTTAGATGATTTGTTGTATCAAAATAAAATAGAAGAATTTAAAAAAATTAAAAATGAAATTAAATATTTAATAAAATATGGGAAGAGTATAATGATAATATAAATTCAATAAATCACTATACTAAACCTGCAAATCTGGGAAATGGACACGATATAATAAGACCTATTTTATGGGATTATATAATTCAAATGGCAATTGTAAATCCAGAAACACACAATATAATCCAGTTTTCAAGAGGTAAGGATGAACTATATGAGTCACAATTTTCTCAAAATGCATATTTTCGTAGTATAAAAAATTTTATTGATAATTCAGAAAACAATAGCAACTCTATTATTGTTAATTTAGTTTCTAGTTTAAAAATAAGAAAAAATAGAAACAGAATAAGATTTGAAAATGGTGGTCATTATGTTTCTGATGATACTATGGACAATGTATATTCAAAAGATATATTTGAATATACAAAAACAGGTGAAAATTTTGGATATTTATTAGTTGATGGACGAACTATTCCAGTATATACTATTGTTAACGATAAAACACTTAGTGAGATTGAATTAAATAAATTTTTAGAGTATAATGTTAATAAGATAATAGAATATTACAATGATTTTAAGGAGGAAAAACATGGAATTAAAAAAGATTCAAAAAGATATTTGGCAAAACAAATTAAATAAAGGATTTAACACAACTGATGTGAATAAAGAATTTTGTTTACTATACGGAGAAGTGGCAGAAGCATACGATGCTTGGAAGAAGAAAAAAGATGATTTGAATGAAGAATTAGCAGATATTGCTATTTACTTAATGGGTCTATCTGAAATGTTAGGTTTTGAATTGGCAGATGAAATAGAGAAGAAAGTTTCTAAAAATGAAAAACGAGTATATAAAAATATAGATGGTGTTAATGTAAGAATAAGTGATTAATATTTAAATGTTAAAGAAGTCATCTAGCAAAAATTTATATTAAAGCGTCCCGAACTAAACTGTGGTACAAGCTACAATTAAAAATAGAAAATAATTAATTAAAATAACTAACAAAATTTAAATTATAAAAATATTTGTAAATTAATAGTAATATAAAAAGTAGATAACAAATGAAAAATAGTACTTTGAAAAAAAGTGCTTTTTTTAATAAAAATATAAAAATAGCATATTAATAATAGTGTAGTGTAAAGTTAGAACTATTTTTTGATTTATTTGATTCAAATAATTGCTTAAATAATGATTTTGTTTTATAATATATATGGTGATAATATGAAGATATTGTGTATTGGACATGCCGCTTATGATATAACAATTCCTTTAGATAAATTTGTAATTGAGAATACTAAAAATAGGGTAGATGAGAGAGTTGAATGTGGCGGAGGACCAGCTTCAAATGCTGCTTATTTACTTGGGAAATGGGGATGCGATGTTACATTTATGGGTGTCGTAGGAAACGATGAGTATGGTAGATATATAAAAAAGGAATTAGACAGTGTTAATGTTAATACAGATTATCTAGAATTATCGAGTGAATATAAAACAACTTCTAGTTTTATTATTGCAAATAAATCAAACGGAACAAGAACAATACTTACATATCGCCCAAAAGAAATGAAAATGAAAGAAATTGATCTTTCATTCGAACCAGATATAATTTTGGTTGATGGACAAGAATATAATGTATCTGATAAAATTTTAAAGAAATATCCAAAAGCAATTAGTATTATTGATGCAGGTAGAACAACAGAGGAAATAATAGATCTTGCAAAGAAAGTTAAATATCTTGTTTGTTCTAAAGATTTTGCTGAAAAAATGACTAATGAAAAATTTGATTTTGATAATTTAAATTCTTTAAGTATTATATATCAAAGAATGAAAGATATTTTTAAAAACGAAGTTATTATAACTTTAGAAAATCATGGAGTATTATATGAACATAATCATAAATTGAAATTACTATCTGGAATAAAAAAGAAAGCTATTGATACAACAGGAGCGGGCGATATCTTTCATGGAGCATTTACTTATGGTATAAGTCAAAGATGGGAAATTGAAAAAGTAATAAGGCTTGCTAATGTTACAGCAGGACTTTCTGTAACTAAAATAGGTGGACGTTTTTCTATTTTTGATTTAGATGAAATAAAGGAATTATATAATGAGTTTAAGTAATGTTTTTACTACTAACTTGCCTAAAATAGATTTACACGGCATGGATCGTGATACAGCAAGGGTTGCTATTAATGACTTTGTAAATGATAATTTTAAACTAAAACAAGAATTATTTGTAGTAATTCATGGTATTGGAAGTGGCATTTTAAAGGACACAACTATCAAAACTTTAAAAACAAATAAATTAGTTAAGGAATTTCAAATTGATTTTTATAATGTAGGAAGTACAATTGTTCGTTTAAATATTTGACTTTCCTTTATTTTTATGGTATAATTGCCTAACAACCAAAGAAAGAACATCATAGAAAAGAATAAGAAAAATTGTTATTTTTGAAAAAAAACAACTTATTTTTAAAAAAAGTTGACAAAAATAATAGTTTGTGCTAGTATACTCAACATCAATTCAAAGGGGGGTTATCTATGTATAACGAAAGAAAAGAAAATTTTAATCTAAAGAGTGTAATTTTACAATTCTTATTTGTAGCCTTATTTATATTTGTATTAATGTGGCTATTTCCTATGAAGAGTGATTTAAAGAAAGTTTTGAATAGCAGTAGTGATAGTAAAAACGAAACTACTGATTTATCAATGTTTTATGATCAAATCTTCAATAACAACGTTGTTGCTATGAAAGATGCAGCAAAAAGTTATTTTACTACACCAAGACTTCCACAAGCTGTTGGTGATAAAGTAAAATTAACTTTAGGAGAAATGCTTGATAAAAAAATTATTTTACCATTTGTTGATAGCAAAGGTAAACAATGTGATTTAGATAATTCATATGTTGAAATAACAAAATATGAAGATGAATTTGTTATGAAAGTTAATTTAAAATGTAGCGATCAAGAAAACTATTTATTAGTTTACATGGGATGCTATGATTATTGTCAAACTGCAATTTGTGAAAAGAATAAAGCTGATATTAAAACTCCAGTATTATATTCTGCAAAAACAAAACAACCAGTTCAACAAAAAGTTAATAATGTTACTAATATAGTAAATAACATTAATAATACAATTAATAACGTAACAAATATTACAACTAATATAACAATTATTACACCAACACCAAGTCCAACACCAAATCCAACACCAACACCAGATAAAAGTTATGTTTGTAGATATTCAAAAACAACTGGTGGATCAACTACATATGGTGAATGGTCTGCATGGGGAACTACTGAAATAACAGCAACCTCTACATTACAAGTTCAAAGAGGTAAAAAAGATATTACAACAACAACTTATAAAGATGTTGTAACAAAAGATATGTCACAACCAATTTATGCAACAAAAGAAGTTGGAGTAGGTAGATCTACAGTAACTTATTGTTCTGAATATAATTCTACAACAACAAATATTAGTTATGGTGGATGGCAAAGAATTGGATATGTTTCATTAAAATATATTCCAAATGATACAGCAACTACTAAATATGTACCAGTTTCAGATACAACTTGGATTTGTAAGAGTCAATGTACTGCTGGTGTAGATCATGTATATATTATGTATAAAAGAACAGCTAATACATCAAATACAAGTACAAGATGTACAAAAACAAATACTATATCATATATAACAACAACAAATGTAAGAGTTGTTACAGGATATAAAGATAAAGTAACTAGAAAAGAAGAAAAACAAACAAAAACAGTTTATGTTTATAGATCAAGACCAGTTACTACTAAAGGTGGAAAAACTGAGTATAAATGGGACGTTTGTGGACTTAATTCAGGTGACTGGGTTTGGACAGGCGAAAAGAAAGAAGCATAGTGAATAAATGAAAGGGGTGTTTGCCCATGGCAAGAATTAAAAATAGTGAGGATTTTGTTAAAAAAAGTATACTAATGTTTGCAAAAACAGTTAGAAATGAAGAAGAATATGATAAATTCTTACAAAATGCTAATGGAGTTTTTAATACATATCCATTAACAGAAGATGATAAAGAAGAATTAAAAGAGAAATGTAGTAAAATCTTTGCAAAAAACAACTTTGTAATAGATGGGGAATCATTATCTAATGATTTCTCTCAATTTAGAGTTGTTAGTGAGCAAAAACATATTGAGATTCCAAAAGAAAATGTAAGTAAAATAAAAGAATTTTTAAGTAAAAAGAAAGTAGTTGCAGGAACAATTGTTTTAGGAGCTGGAATTATAGGATTGACATCATATGGAATTGGACGTTCTAACAATTCTAGTAATAACAATAATTTAAATCGCGCTACAGTAACAACTGAAAATGTTGGACCAACACCGACTGCAACACCTTATGCTAATGTCACTCAAAATGTAGTAAATAATACTAAAAATCCTTTATTAAATTTTGATCCTCAAGATAAGAAATTAATGACAAAGAAAATAACTAATTTTATAAAAGACGCAGTACCAAAAGGATATAAAATTAAAAAAGGTGAAATGGCAACAGAAGTAGAAGATTTAGTAAATTTCTACATTGTCTTAAATATGGATAACATCTCATCTGAAACTTTATTAAAACTTTATCAATCAGATAATATTGATGTTAATAAATTATTTGATAGTACTTTCAGAGTTCTTGCTAAATTAGATAGTGATGCTCAAGTTTCAAAAAGTATAATTGATGTTTCAGATTTAATTTCTGATAAAGAATTTGCTAGTTATATAAAAAATGTTCAATCAACATCTAATAAAGTAGTTAGAGCATCAATTGATAAAAATGTATCTGAAGCTACTAGCTATTCTAAAGATTTAAATAAAATTATTAAAAATGGAATAGCAAATAATAATTTTAGAAAATATTCTGCAAATAATACATTATTATCGTTATATTTAGGTGCTTTTCCAGCAGCTAACTCAGCTAAGACAATTGGATTAAGTAAGACAATAATGTCAAAGAGTGTAGCTGATATGGTTTATGTTGAAGAGAAATGTAAAACTGCTGTAGAACATAAAGGTAGCATTACTGAAAACTTTAGAAGAGAAGGAACTGATTTTGAAAATGGTGTATTTAGTTCTTTAGAGAGTGCAGAAGAAAAAATTAATTTAGCACGTACGACAGCAATCAATCTTACAGAAGAAGCAAAAGCAAACAAATATGCAAATGAAGAATCAATTAATACAGTTATTACAAATATTATTAATACGATAAAAAGTGAAAATGTATTATCAACTTACAAAGCTAATGCAAGTTATAAAAAGTTATATTATAAGAACTTAAAAGTTACTTCAACTGGTAAATCTAAGAAAGTTGTTAAATCTAAAGTAGTTAAATCAAAAACTGCTAAGAAAATAACTAAAATGAAAAAACATGGAAAAAAAGTGACTGTAAAAAATATAAGTTCGAAAGATTTTATTAAAGGAACTTTTAAAACTAAAAATGGTAAAAAAATCAAAACAACATCAAAATCAGAACAAATTTCAGTTGAAGAGGCAGCTAAACAAGGTTATAGTGCTGGTTTTTCAAAAGGAATGTCTCAAGGTTCTAGTGGAAAGTCAAAAAGTCTTGGAAATATAAGTGTTCCTGGTAAATATACAGGTGCTGCTAAGACATCTTATATTAATTCATATAAAAGCGGATTTTCAAGTGGATATTCTGAAGGAAAGAAAGTATATGATGAAAATAAAAACAAGAAAACTGAAAAAGTAACTGGAACAAAAACTGAAGAATCAAAAGTACATAGTAAGGAAGAACCTAAAGGTGGAAACTCTTCATCATCAAGTAGTTCTTCATCATCAAGTAGTTCTTCATCATCAAGTAGTAGTTCTTCAAAAGTTGAAGAATCAGATGTTTATGATATTGAAGATGTTCAATCAGTTGAAAAGAAATCTAGTTCATCATTCAAAACTAAATCATTAGATAATAAGATTCAAAGTTTAAAAGAATTAAGAAATTCAATTAAAAATTTGAATATAGAAAAAAGTTATGAAGAAGAAAATTCACATGTAAGATAGGAGTTTATTACTCCTATTTTTGTTTGACAAAATAGTATATATATGATACTATTTAATAGTAATATACTATAATACCGAAGAGGCGATAATATGAATGAAAATTATTTATTTGATTATTTAAACGAAAATGAATTTCATAAACTTGAACGTTCATTAAAAAAATATAATATGTTAGCTTATAAAAAATTATATTTTGAATATTATCCAAAATTAAAAGATGGAAATTTCTTAGGTGAAGTAGTATCAACTAATAAAGAAAAGGGAACAACAACATATGAATTAAAGCTTCCAACTGATGTTATGTTTGCAAAAGTCCATGGAGAAATAAAATTACAATATATAGTTTATAAAAACGAAAAAATTATAATGTTAAATAAAATTGAACCAATTGAAATATTAAGTGAAGGTCATCAATCGGAACTTATAACATATAAAGGTGTTATGGTATCTAAACAACATTCTGATAAAGATTTGTTTAAAATTAATTTATTAAATATGCTTCAAAAATAATTTTATATATTTAGATAAATAGTTCTTTTAAGTAAGAACTTTTTATGGTTGATTGTCAAATAGTGTTGGTGAACAATAAATTTGATAAATGAATTGTGATTATGAAGGATGATGAAAATCATCCTTTTATAATATCCTTAATTAAGAAAATACGAGATATGAAATGATCATATTTTCTATAACCAAAAGCGAATTTTTAAATACATTACCAGATGAAGATGAAAAATTTTCAAAGCCTTTTATATTTTTATTAATAATAGTTGAAACTTGATTTTGTATATATATTTTATGTTGTCAAAAAATTTAACTTCCTAGGTGTTTTGACATAATTATCAAAATTACTAGTGGTAATTTTTATTGCATAAAAAAATCAGTCATATTTCAGACTGAAATGTATTTAAAGTTCGAATTATTCGAACAAATTTGTAAATGGTGCGAGTGAAGGGACTTGAACCCCCACGCCGTAAGGCACTAGATCCTAAGTCTAGCGCGTCTGCCAATTTCGCCACACTCGCAATTTAAATGGTGGACCCTGAAGGACTCGAACCTTCGACCGTCCGGTTATGAGCCGGATGCTCTAACCAACTGAGCTAAGGGTCCATTTACCAGTACTCATATATAATAACATAATGTAATA
>OLOX01002761.1_pt1 | contig 14168 bp, 13 predicted proteins | sample 1672091 | NCBI WGS metagenome assembly OLOX01 (sample SAMEA3136644, study PRJEB25190) | human gut metagenome | reverse complement strand
ATAGGTTAACATCTGAGTATGCCCAGGCGAGGCATTGCATTCTGCAATAAGCGTAGTGCTTGCCAAGCAAGAAATAGCCGTGTTAGGAATTACACGAAACATGGTCATGTCTTTATCTACATATTCTTTCAACGTATCGAAAGAAATACCTGCGGCAACAGATACCACGACTGCTCCCCGCACTGCTCCTCGCGCTGCTGATGCTCCTCCCCGCCGGCTGCGGCACTCAGACCACGGGCGCACCGCAGCAAACGCCCACGCCCACCGAGACCGCGACCGTATCCGGCGCTGCCGGGACGCTGCGTGTGCAGGTTCCGGACGGCTGGAAGTATGAGATCTGCCCCGAAGGGACGCTCGACGGCTCGGAAGCCTGCTTCGGCGTGAAGATCTGGCCGGACAGCAACTCGGACAGCTGTGTGCAGCTGTACTGGTCGAACAGCTTCGGCGTGTGCGGCACGGGGCTGAAGGAAGAATCGCTGACGCTCGCCGGAGACAGCGTCTCCGCCGGGTATTATGACGGCGACAAAAACTGGACCTTCCTCAGCTATCAGGGAAAAAACAGCGGCATCGTTGCCTGGGCCGACCCGAACGCTCCGTGGTTCGCGGCGCAGGGTGAGCAGGTGCTCGCCATGCTCGACACGGTCGAATGGGAACCGGCAGCATAACGTAAATTCTGAGAGAACAGCACGTCCCACAGCAGAGCTCTGCTGCGGGACGTGTGTTATCATATGAGATTATTTCGCCGCGGCGGGGACGGCGGCGGGTTCCGCCGTCTCGGCCGCTTCAGCCTCCGGCTGCGCGGCGGCAAAGCCCTGCACAAGACCGTGCTCGCGGATATACCTGCGGTTTTTGTACACGCCGACGGTCAGGAACGGAACGACCACGACCGCGATGCCGAGATAGCCGCAGTAGCCATAGCCGTACTTGATGATGTTCGTGAGGCCGGCCATGGAGATGGACATGGACAAAATGATGATGAACGCGGACACGATGGCGCTGCGCACCGGCGCGGACTGGATGCCGCGGAACATCGGCAGCTTCTCAAAGCGGGCGACGAAGCCGAAGATCGTCGTCACACCCGTGGAGATGAGGCAGAGCATGAGGCACACGCCGTAAACTGCGGTGAGGGCACGGATGCCCATGGCGTTGCAGACCGTGAGCGTGGGGATGGTCGTGCCGCCGTCGACGGCGGTGTAGACGCCGCGCCAGCAGATGAGCATGAACACGGACAGCACGAGCGCAACGGCATTCATGGCAAAGGAGATCCACATGGCCTTGGCGCAGCCCTGCTTGCTGCGCATGGTCGTGCCGCAGGCGATCATGGTCGGCAGCGTAACGCACTGGAAGCCGGCATAGGTGAAGGCGTTAAAGATCGCTTTGGGGACATTGGCGAAACCGGTCGTCTGAAAATCAGCACTGAGGACGGTGAACAGTGGCGACTCGCTCTTGAAGATGCCGATGGCGTAGATGGTGATGGCAGTGACGAGGATGGCGATGCCCATATAGGTGGACGCCGCGCGCACGATGCCCGCGCCGAAAATGGTCAGGAGCAGCACGAGGCAGCCGACGGCCACGACGCCGAGATAATAGTTCACGCCGAAATAGCTCCGCAGCGCGGACGCCGCACCCGAGATGGCCGCCGCAACGGCCATGAGCACCATGATGTAAAAGAAGATCTCGAACAGCCACTCGATCTTGTCAAAGGGGTGATAGAGTGTCTCGAACAGCTGCTTGTAGCTCGTCAGGCCGCGGGAATTGTACATGATCATGGCCTCGCGCATCGTGAGCGTGAGCAGCAGCATGGCAACGATCGCCGACACGATGCCGGCCCAGCCGAGGCCGACGTAATAGGTGTTGGCCTGGTTTCCGGTCGCAAAGCCGCCGCCGGCGTGCGCGGAAAACAGCACCGCGCCGACCGAGAAGGCGGCAAAAAACGGGGTCTTGGGTATGGTTCTGGTCTTGGTCCGGGTTTTCATGATGCATTCCTCCTGCAAAAGCATAGTCTGATGGTCTGGCAGGAAAAAAGAAAACCCTCCGTCTTTCCTGCCCTCTGGCAGAAGAGACGAAAGGCCGAAAACCCTCCGCGGTACCACTCTTCTTCGCCCCCGCGATCGGGGACGCACTTATCCGGGATACCATCATATCCCTGCACAATAACGGGCGCACCCGTCTGCACCTACTCATCGTTCAGCGCAGCCGCTGTTCAGCCAGTTCGGCAGGTCTGTACGCTTTGTGCCTCGCACCACCCGGCACTTCTCTGAAAGGACGTTCCTGCTTACTACTCTGTGTCTTCGCGTTTGATGGTTTGATGATAACACCCGAATTCGCTGCGCGTCAAGGCACGCATTCGCCGAAAAACGAATCGGGAGCCGAAAAAAGTTTCGGCGATTTCACCAACCGGCTTTCTCCGCTGCGCAAAAACACGCCGCGCCCGGTATCGGGCGCGGCGTGCAAAATACGGTGGCGCGGGTCACTTGACCTCGTCGTCCAGCCAGTCGGCAAGCTTTTCCTCGTCCATACCGAGACCCTTGGACAGAAATGCGAGCATTTCGTTGAAGTTGAGCTTTTTCAGGCGCTCGAAGTTCGTCTCGCCCTTCTTTTCGGGGTCGATCAGGCGGCCTTCGATATAGCCGCACTCATAGCACATGTTCAGTGCGTATTTCCGATGGGTATCCAGCGTCATTTCATGACCGCAGCGGGGACATTTCATCACACATTCTCCTCTCCGAATATGGCAGTTTCGGGTGTGTTTTGCACAGCGCCCTGTTCATAATCTTAGAATATGCTACATGATTATGCGCCAATATGCAAGCATAGTTTACGAATTAACACGGCGCGGCCGCCGGTCCCGGCAGCGTGACGGTCAGCGTCTGCGTCAGGCGCACCGCGCCGCCGATCGACAGTCCCGTCACCGCGCCGTCCGTGCGCTGCACACCGACCTCGAGCGTGCCGCCCGGCTGGCCGATGCCGATCTCCGTGATGCCGTCGGCAAAGTCCGCCGTGAGCACGACGGCCGTGGCGACGCTGCCGGAGGCGCAGCTGTTTTCCGCGACGCAGGACGCAGTCTCGCGCACGAACACAACCGGCTTTATGCTGCCGCATGCGCGGTCGAGAAAAATCGCCCCGACGGCGCTGGCCTCGGGCGCGGCGGCGATGGCGCGCTGCACGAGCGTCTCATCCGGCTGCGCACAGTCGATGACAAAGTGCGTGATGCCGGCAAAGGTCACGCGCGCCGCCTGCACGTCCGCCCAGCCGGCCGACTGCACGGACAGCGGTAGCGGCATCACCGTGGACGCCGTGCCCTCCGCCGTATCCGCCATGACGGGCTGGACGCCGTCCGCCCCGCTGATCTCGGCAAAGACACAGCTTTTCCCCTGCGCGCCGTTGCGCAGCGCCTGATAAAAGCCGGCGCAGCGCAGGGCGTTGCCGCAAAACTCGCCGCCCATCATCTCCAGCCGGATCTCTCCGCCGCTGCGCGGCTCGGTCAGGAAGGCGACCTGCTCAATGCCCAACTCCGGCAGACGCAGGATCTGCGCCGCAACGCGCGCACGCTCAGCCGCCGGCACGTCCGAGCAGACGATGGCCGTGACGTTCCCCGCCGGGTCGAGCACCACGACGGTGTATTCTCTTTTCTGCTGCAAAGTCTGCATGGCGCTCACTCCGTGAAATGGATGTGGTTATTGATGTGATCCTGACAGAAGCAGTGGTAGCCCACGCAGCGGGAGCAATACCGGAACTCCAGCTCCGGGTGGTCTGTGTCCGTGCGGCCGCAGACGGCGCACTTGTAGTGATAGGGCTCGTTCGCCTGCTCGCGCCGGATACGCCGCGCCTCGCGCTTGAAGTTGACCGTTTTCTGCCGTTGACGCACGTGCGACGGGCGGAAGAAGTCAAACAGCCAGTCGCCGCAGTAGACCAGATAGTTGAGCACCGCCACCACCGGCAGCAGGTTCAGCGGGAAGGACATCGTGATCACGCCGAACACGAACAGCGCCGCGTCCAGGTACGCCAGATACTTCACCTTGATCGGGATGATGAAAAACAGCAGCACCTGCACATCCGGATACAGCGTCGCAAAGGCAAAGAACATGGACAGGTTCAGGTACGTGGTCGAGACGACCACGTCGCGCCCGAGGATGGCCGAGAGCACCACACCGTAGATCGCCGTGAGCAGCATACCGCTCACGTAGTAGATCGTGAATTTGCCGTTGCCCCACTCGCGCTCAAGGCACGAGCCGATCCAGTAGTAGAAGTACAGCATCAGCAGCAGCCAGATGGGCCGTGACTCCGTCGGCACGAACACATAGGTGATCAGCCGCCAGACCTGCCCGTGCAGGATGCCCTGCGCCGAGCCGCTCAGAAGCGACACGATCTGTCCGGTCGTATCCATCTGCGCCAGCAGCCAGACGGCTGCGTTGCCGATGACGATGATCAGCATCAGGTTCGGAATGCCGAAGCGCGGATGCGTATAGCAAAACCGGTCGATTTTGTTCATCAGTTTTCTCATGGGGTTCCTCCGTAAAAACAACGTATGACCATGATACCTTCTTCCAGGCCCAAAGTCCATAAAAAAATATCCGGAATCGCAATTTGTGCTTTCTAAATGGCGCAGCGTGTGGTATGATGATATCTGTATTATTATGTCGCAAGGTATGGTTATCACATGGAACAAATGCAAGAATTTGAAACAGAAGCGCGCAATGATCTGATCGAAGGCCGCAACGCGGTCATCGAGGCCCTGCGCGCGGGCCGCACGATCGACAAGATCTTCATCGCCAAGGGCGACGTGGACAAGACGCTCGGACACATCGCCTCGAAAGCGCGCAGCGCCGGCATCGTCGTCACGGAGGCCGACCGCCGCAAGCTCGACGCCATGAGCCAGACACACGCACATCAGGGCGTGATCGCGCTGTGCGCCGTCAAGGAGTACAGCACGATCGAGGACATGCTCGCCGTCGCCGCCGAGCGCGGCGAGGCGCCGTTTCTCGTGCTGTGCGACGAGATCTCCGACCCGCACAACCTCGGCGCGATCATCCGCACGGCCGAGTGCGTCGGTGCGCACGGCGTCATCATCCCGAAGCGCCGCAGCGCGGGACTGACCGCCGTCGTGGACAAGGCGTCCGCGGGTGCGCTCGAGCACATGGCCATCGCGCGGGTGCCGAATCTGGTCGCCGCGATCGAGACGCTCAAGAAAAACGGGCTCTGGATCTACGGCACGGCCGCCGATGGCTCGAACGAGCTGTGGAAGACGGATCTGACAGGCCCCGCCTGCATCGTCATCGGCTCGGAGGGCAGCGGCATCAGCCGGCTGGTGCGCGAAAAGTGTGATTTTCTCGTCAGCATCCCGCTGCACGGACAGATCTCCTCGCTCAATGCATCCGCTGCCGCAGCGGTGCTGCTCTATGAGGCGCTGCGCCAGCGCAGCTGAACGTCCGTGCCCCTCACTATAAAAAGGAGTTGACCATATGGACGAATTTGATCGCTCGCCAGAGGACATTTCTTTTGATCTGAATGCGGAGGAATTCTCCCTGGAATCCATTCTGGACGAATATAAAGATTTTCAGACGGAAAAACCGGCGCCGCGTCCGCGCCCGGCTTACCGCAGCCGCCCCGTCACAGCGGAGATGATCGAGGAAGCGGAAGCGGCCGACGCCGAGACCGAGGACATCCTCATGTCCGCCGAGCTCGACAGTGCGCTGGACGATGCCGAAAGCACGCAGGCACAAACCGCACCCGTGCATGAGGATCACGACGTCAAGCGCTATCAGCCGAAGCGCCAGCGCGACCATGCGACCGCGGCCGAGATCGAAAAGTGGAACGAGACGAAGGCCGGCGCCAAGCGTCTGGCACAAAAAGGGCTCTCAGGGCTCAAGAGCTTCGCCTCCAAACTCTCGGAGGTCGTGCCAGATGAGCCGGTCGAGCCCGAGGACGACCTGCCGGAGGAGGATGCATCCATCCCTGTCTCCGCCCCGCCGGATGTGCCGGAGGGCCTGTATGACCCCGAGCCCGAGCCGGAAGAGCCGACGCGTGTGTTTCAGGCCATCACCGAGGAAGGCGCGGAGAGCGGCGACGCTGCCTACGCCCGCGCGAGAAACTACGCACGCGACGAGGATGACGCGCCCGCCCGCCGCAGCTTTCAGGACTCGGTGCTCAACCCGCTCATGGCGCGGCTGGCTGCCGTGGCCTACCGCGTGCGCGCGCACAACAACGCCGTGCATGCCTCGGCTGACGCCGAGGAGGCGCTCGGCCCGGAGCCGAGTGCGGAGGACGCCGCAAAGTATTACGGCGGTCAGGTCAAATCCCTGCGCTTTCGCTGCCGCGCGGCCATGCTCGTGTGCATCCCGCTGATCTACATCTCGCTCGGTCTGCCGGTGTTCGGTGTGCTCAAAAGCAGCCCGACCGTCGCCGCGCTCGTGTGCCTGATGATGCAGCTGACCGTGATGCTCATCGGGCTGGACGTGATCACCAACGGCTTTTTCAACCTCGTGCGCCGCACGCCGGGACTGGAATCGCTCGTGTTTCTCAACTGTGTCTTTTCCGCGCTGGATGCGGTCGTGCTGGCCATCACCGGTTCGGATGCCGTGGGTCTGCCGTTTTGCGCCGTGTCCGCGTTTTCCGTCGCCTGCTGCCTGTGGAGCGCGCTGAACACCTGCCGCGGCTTTAAGTACACGTTCCGCACGCTCGCCGTCGACAAAGACCCCTACACCGTCAGCGCGGACAGCGAGGTCGTCAAGGACAGCATCACCATGCTCAAGTCCAAGCGCGACACGGCGGGCTTCATCCACCGCAGCGAGGAGGCCGGCCCGGCCGACACGATCTACGCCGGTCTCGCGCCGTATCTCATCGCCGCGTCCGTGATCCTCGGCCTGCTTGCCACGATCCTCTGCGGCAACTACGCCAACATCCTGCACGTGTTCGCCGCCGTCACCGCGCCGTGTGCGCCGTTTGCGGCGCTGGTCGCGTTCGCCGTCCCGTTCCGGACGGCCGCGCGCAAGCTCGCCCAGACCGGCAGCGCCATCGCCGGCTGGAACGGCGCGAGCGATATCGGCCGCAGCAAGCACCTGATCGTGACGGATAAGGATCTGTTCACCGCACGCAACATCTCGATCGAGGACATCCGCATCCTTGACGGCGCGTTCCCGGACAAGGTCATCTCCTACACCGGCAGCGTGATCGTCGCCTCCGGCAGCTGCCTTGCCCCCGTGTTCACCGATCTCATGCAGCGCAACAACTGCTCGCTCATGCCGGTCGACTCGTTCACCTGCAACGAGAGCGGCGGTCTGACGGCGCTGGTCAACGGCGAAGAGGTGCTCGTCGGCAGCAGTGCCTTTATGAACCTCAAGGGCGTGCATCTGCCGCAGCAGCTCAACGTCAAAAACGCCGTATTCGCGTCCATCAACGGGCTGTTCGTCGCAAGCTTCAAGATCAAGTACGTGCCGGTACAGTCGGTGCAGAACGCGCTCTTCGGCCTGCTGCGCACGCGCATCGCGCCGATCTTCGCTGTGCGTGACTTCAACATCACGCCGCTGATGCTCAGCCAGAAGTTCAAGATGTCCACCGACGGCTTTGACTTCCCGGCGTACTCCAAGCGCTACGCCATGTCGGCCGCCGAGCCCTCGGACTACACGCAGACCGCGGGCATCGTGGCGCGCGACGGCCTCGGTCCGCTCGTCGGCGTCGCCGGAACCGGCCGACAGCTCTTTCAGGCGGTGCGCATCTGCGTCATCCTCGCTCTGCTGTGCACGGTCGTCGGCGTCATACTGATGTTTGCCCTGTGCGCCATCGGCGCGTTCGATTCCGCCACAGTCGGCAACCTCTTCGTGTATATGGGCCTGTGGCTCGTTCCTGTCATATTGCTGAATTTCGGCCTGAAGCGCTGAGTTTTCATATTTATGATTGCCAAGAGTTTCGAAATCGTGTATACTTTTATAGTCATGTGTTAAATACAGCACGTGGCTTCCGGAGTTGGAATTTCCGATAGTTAATATAGAAGGAGAGTACACTACATGAGCTACGAAACCAAGAACATCCGTAACGTGTGCCTGCTCGGACATGGCGGCAGCGGCAAGACCACGCTCGCCGAGAGCATGCTGTACCTGACCGGTGCGATCGACCGTCAGGGCAAAACTGCCGACGGCAACACCGTCTGTGACTACGATCCCGAGGAGATCAAGCGCAAGATCACGATCTCGACCAGCATCGCGCCGGTCAATTTCGGCGGCTGCAAGATCAACATCCTCGATTGCCCGGGCTTTTTCGACTTTGCGGGTGACGCTCGCTGCGCCATGCGCGCGGCTGAGGCCGGCATGATCTTCTGCACCGCGAAGGACGGCATCGCCGTCGGCGCGGAGCGTTGCTGGAAATACCTCAAGAGCGAGAACATCCCCTGCCTGTTCTACATTTCCAAGACCGACGAGGATCACGGCGATTTTGCCGGTGTCCTCTCCGCCCTGCAGGACAAGTACGGCAGCGCCGTCTGCGCGGTCACCGCGCCGATGAGCGACGGAACGGGCGTCATCGACCTCGTGCACAACGTCGCCTATCAGACCAAGGGCAACAAGACCGAGAAGATCGCCGTTCCCGCCGCCGACGCCGACATGGTCGAGTCGCTGCGCGAGACACTCTTTGAGGCGGCCGCCGGCGCCGACGAGGCGCTCATGGAGAAATATTTCGAGGACATGATGCTCTCTGAAGAGGACACCATCAAGGGCCTTCGTCTGGGTCTGAAGGACCGCACCGTGTTCCCCGTGCTCTGCGGCGCTGCCGGCAGCGGCATCGGCACCGAGAGCGTGCTGCGGGCGATCGTCGATTACGTGCCCAGCCCGGCCGACATCGGTGAGGTCGCCACGGCAGACGGCGGCAAGCTCGCCGTCGACCCGAACGGCCCTGTGTGCGCGTTCGTGTTCAAGACCATTTCCGACCAATTCGGCAAGTACTCCTTCATCAAGGTGCTGTCCGGCAAGGTCGTGTCCGATCTGTCTCTGCGCAATATGCGCACGAGCAGCACCGACAAGCTCGGCCGTATGTACACCATGTGCGGCAAGAAGAGCACCGAGGTCAAGGAAGCCTGCTGCGGCGACATCGTTGCCATCGGCAAGATGGAGTGGAAGACCGGCGACACCGTCTGCGACCCGAAAAACGAGGTCGAGCTGCCCGCCATCAAGCTGGCTGAGCCCTGCTACTCCATGGCCATCAGCCCCAAGACCAAGGGACAGGACGACAAGGTCGCGTCCGGCCTCGCCCGCCTGAACGAGGAGGACATCTCCTTCACGCTCGTCAACAACGCCGAGACCCACCAGATGGTCATCTCCGGCGCGGGCGACATTCAGGTCGACGTGCTGTGCGCCAAGCTCAAGAGCCGCTTCGGCGTCGAGACCGAGCTCAAGCCGGCGCGCGTCGCTTACCGTGAAAAGATCAAGGCCAAGGTCGAAGCACACGGCCGCCACAAAAAGCAATCCGGCGGCAGCGGCCAGTTCGGTGACGTCTGGATCCGCTTCGAGCCGCAGGATGAGTCCGACGACATGATCTTCGCCGAGGAGGTCTTCGGCGGCAGCGTGCCGAAAAACTTCTTCCCGTCCGTTGAAAAGGGTCTGCGCAACGCCGTGCAGAAGGGTGTGCTCGCCGGTTACCCGCTCGTCGGCCTGAAGGCCGTGCTGTATGACGGCTCCTACCACCCGGTCGACTCCAACGATATGGCGTTCCAGACGGCTGCCCGTCTCGCCTATCAGGACGGCATCCCGAAGGCGAAGCCGACCATCCTCGAGCCGATCGGTCTGCTGAAGGTCACCATCCCCGACGCCAACCTTGGCGACATCATGTCCGACATCTCCTCCAAGCGCCGCGGCACCGTGCTCGGCATGACGGCGGAGGACGGCATGCAGACCGTCGAGGCGGAAGTCCCGATGGCGGAGATGGGCTCCTACACGATCGATCTGCGCTCCATGACGCAGGGACGCGGCTCCTTCTCGTGCAAGTTCGTTCGCTACGAGGAAGCGCCCGGCAACGTCCAGCAGAAGGTCATCGAGGAAGCAAAGAAAGAACAGGAAGCGTAACTGCAACTGCAAAAGAAGCCCTTTCCCGGGCTTCTTTTGTCTATCCGGAAGCGAGGGATCCCAATGAAAAACACGAACAAAAACATGCTCTACACCTTCTGGTCGGGCGCGATCCTGCTGTGTCTGGCGCTGGTAGCCGTCGTGCTGGTGTTCACCAACGCCGTCGGCAACACGCATACCTCCAAGCCGAAGGACGACCCCGCCGCCGCTGTCACGCCGACACCGACGCCGCAGGTCAATCCGATCACGCCGATCCAGTCGTCCGCCGCGCTCGCGCAGACGGAGGACAAGGGCAGCACCTACGTCGATCAGATCTATTTTCTGGGTGACAAATCGCTGAAGGTGCTCCAGACGGAGTCGATGCTCACCGGCAAGGACGCCAAAAAACAGGTCTGGGTGCCGGACACCGGCTCTCTGCCCGCCTCGTCGCTCGACACGGCAAAATACAAATCCCCCGTGACCGGCAACAACGTGCCCGCAGACGAGATCTGTGAGGTCAACAAGCCCGCGTATCTCGTCATCTGTCCGAGTGCGGACAACATCTCCATGACGAACGAGGAGCAGATCAAATCGGTCTACACCACGCTCATCAACGCCGTCAAGGCCAAAAGCCCGAACACGAAGATCATCTGCTGCTCGCTGACGCCGATCGCGTCCAACTATCAGTATGAGGACATCACCAACGAGCTCATCCAGAAGGTCAACGGCTGGGTCGCCGCCGCAGCGGAGAGCACCGGCGCGAAGTATCTTGACATGGCAAGCGGTCTGGTCGCCGATGACGGCTTCCTGCCGCAGAGCTATCAGGACGGCGACGGCATGCACCTCAACGCCGAGGGCATGAAGGCATGGCTGACGTATCTGCGCACGCACGCCTACCCATGACCGATTTGCCGGAAACCCAAGCGGTTTTCCGGCAGCAAAAACTCCCGGAGCAGTCGCTCCGGGAGTTTTTATACTCTGTCAGCGGATGATCGCCTTGATGAACGGCGCTGCCGGGGGCGCATCCGGGGTGATCGTGTAGCACGCAGTGAGCTCCGCGACCGCCTTGCGCGCGGCCGCCTCGTCGGCGGCGTGGATCGTCGCGAGCGACTCCCCTGCCGCGGCCGGCTCGTCTACCTTCTTGTGCAGGACGATGCCGACGCCGTAGTCAATGGTGCTGTCCTTCGTCGCGCGGCCGCCGCCGAGACGCATGGACACGAGGCCCACGTCCGTGGCCGCGATGTGGCGCACATAGCCGCTCGCGGGCGACGGCACTTCCATCTGCACCGGTGCCGCCGGCAGAAGCGACGGATCATAGATCGCCGCCGGGTCGCCGTCCTGCGCCGCAACGAACTCGGCCAGCTTTTTCAGCGCCGAGCCGTCCGTGATCGTCTGCTCGAGCATGGCGCGCGCCGCAGCATCATCGGCTGCGAGCCCCGCCTGCGTAAGGATGCACGCGCCGAGCGTCAGGCACAGCTCCAGCAGCTCGCTCTTATGCTCGCCGCGCAGCGTCGCAATTGCCTCCTTGACCTCGAGCGCGTTGCCGACGGCATGACCGAGCGGCTCGTCCATGTCCGTGATGACGGCAACCGTCTTCCGGCCAGCCATCTTGCCGATCTCGACCATCTCGGTCGCAAGCTCGCGCGCATCGTCCAGCGTCTTCATAAATGAGCCGTCGCCGCACTTGACGTCCAGCACGATGACGTCCGCACCGGCGGCCAGTTTCTTGGACATGATGCTGCTGACTATGAGCGGGATGCTCGGCACGGTGCCGGTCACATCGCGCAGGGCGTAGAGTTTTTTGTCGGCAGGGTCAAGGTTCGCCGTCTGTCCGGCGATGACCATGCCGACGCGGTCGACATTCTCCAGGAACCGTTCCATGGGGAGGTTGATGTTGAAGCCCGGAATGCTCTCGAGCTTATCGAGCGTGCCGCCCGTGTGGCCGAGGCCGCGGCCGGACATCTTCGCCATCTTCACGCCGAGGCTCGCCACCATCGGCACGAGCACGAGCGAGGTCTTGTCGCCCACGCCGCCGGTTGAGTGCTTATCCGCCTTCACGCCGGACACGCCCGAGAGATCCAGCGTCTCGCCGCTGTGCATCATGGCCATGGTCAGATCCAGCGTCTCGCGCCGATCCATGCCGCGAAAATAAATGGCCATCAGCATGGCGGACATCTGATAATCCGGGATCTCGCTGCGGGTGTAGCCCTCAACCACGTAACGGATCTCCTCCGTCGTGAGAGCCTGCCCGTCGCGTTTTTTCACGATCAGATCGCTCATTCTCATCGCAATGTGCTCCTTTGCATTTCTTTGCCACGAGTATAGCACGGCGGCGGCGGAATTGCAATTCAGCGTGGAAAAATCAGATACGGCCGCCCGTCGATCTCCCGCAGCACAGCCTGTGCGCCGCGCGGAAGGTTCGGCGCGTCCGCCGGGATGGCGATGACCGTCCGCTTGCCGTCAAACGTCGTGAGCACGCCGTCCGGCGCAGAATACCAGAGCACATCCAGGCCATCGTCCGCACACTGCGGCGCCGGCTCCGGCGCAGGCTCGGGCTCGGACGGAATGTCCCACGCCTCGTCCGCCGCGAACAGGATCTCCTGCGGCAGACGCGCACACTCGAGCCGCGTGAGCCGCTTGGTCAGGGTGAGCGCGCCGCTGCCGTCCGGCAGCATCAGGCCGAGATACGCGCGCGAGCGCGCCCCGCACACGGCGAGCCGCAGCCGGGGCGCATCCGTTTTCGCCCGCGCGGAAAACACCGTATGCAGCCCCTCGCGCGTCACGCACAGCGTGCCGATGGGCTTGTTTTGCTGCAGGATCGGATACTCAGGCATAAAAAATCACTCCCGCACCAGACTATGCGCGGGAGTGATCTGTTTAGAACCGGGGCATCAGCCGATGCTGTAGCTGCCGCGCACCACGACAGTGGTGTCGTCCGAGGCACGAACGCCCGCGCCGTCCGCCTGCAGGAGATACAGGTGGTTTTCCGTGAGCTTTTCGCCGACGGCAGCCGTCGAGCCGGATGTGAGATCCACAGCGGCGCTCTGCGTCACGGCGGCGGCACCGCTGCGCATGAGCACCTCCGTGCCTGCGCGTCCGGTGAGCGTCTGCCCGTTTTCCAGCGTCACGAGCACGTATGTACCGCCCGCAGCGGCGACCTGATCGGCAAACTGTTCCTCCATTTCGCCGATCGCGCCGTTGAGCGTGGAACGGTAGGCGTCCTCCATGCGCGGCTGCACGACATCCTGCAGATAGCTGGACGTGACGAGCGGGTCTTCCCGCGATCCGTAGTTTGCGACCGCGTACACGGTCACGGCGGCGACCATGGCCAGCGCTGCGACAAGCGCGATCGTGATGAGCGTCTTTTTCTTCATATCCGTTCCTCCGTTTTTTGGGCGTGGCGTTTACTGCGGCAGGCCAAAGCTTACGGCGATCGCGTTATCCACCTGATGCATCGCGGGCTCGTCCAGACGGCCCATGCGCTCGCGCAGGCGCGATTTATCGAGCGTGCGAACCTGCTCGAGCAGGATCACACTGTCGCGCGTCAGGCCGCAGCTGCGCGCCGCGAGCGAGATATGCGTCGGCAGATTGGCCTTGCCGGTCTGCGACGTGATCGCGGCGGCGATCACCGTCGGGCTGTAGCGGTTGCCGGTGTCGTTCTGGATGATGAGCACCGGACGCACGCCGCCCTGCTCGCTCCCGACCACGGGAGAGAGGTCGGCGTAATAGATATCGCCTCGTCTGACATTGGTATCCACGCTTCGTTCACACTCCGAGAAGAAGTTCCCGCCGCGTCCTTCGCGACCGGTCACTTTCATTCTCCCACACTCGGGCGGGATTTATACGGAGCGTACCGAATTTCTCCGCTCCCCCGCCCACGCTATCCTATGCGCGGCGCGCGGGGGCGGTGCTTATCCGAGGAGCTGGAGATTGCGGTCAACGCATTTGCCGCCGAGGTAATAATAGCGCGGCACGCGCTTGCTGACGGCGCAAAGCAGCTCGTAGCTGATGGTGCCGCACTGCTTGGCGGCGGTCTCGATGAGCTGATGCTCGCCGAACACCTCGATCTCGTCGCCGACCTTGAGCTGCGGGAGGTCGGTCACGTCGATCATGCACATATCCATGCAGATGCGCCCGACC
>OLOX01002760.1_pt1 | contig 14169 bp, 9 predicted proteins | sample 1672091 | NCBI WGS metagenome assembly OLOX01 (sample SAMEA3136644, study PRJEB25190) | human gut metagenome | reverse complement strand
CGCCGCCCTCAACGACCAGCTCATCCTCATAGTCAAGGCCGTAGGTATCCACCAGCGTCTCCTCGTAATCCTTGTGGAAGAAGCTTTCCTCGCCCAGGCTCTTGATCTCGTCGTTGATCCAGTCCAGCAGGGTGGTGTTGCCCTTGTTCACAGCGGGGGCGATGGTATCCTGGCTGCCCAGAGAGGGGATGCCCACCGTGTAGCCGGAATTCTGCTTTGCAAAAGCGATGACCTCGGTGTTGTCGTTGGCCCATGCAGCGCCATTGCCGTTTTCCAGCGCGTTCTTGGCGGTTGCGTAGGAATCATACTTCTGCAGGGGAATGTCGGGATATTCCTTGGTCAGGTAGGTCTCGGCGGTGGTGCCGGAAATGACGATCATCTGATCGTCGGCGTTCCAGTTGTCCAGACTGGTGATGACATTGCTGTCGGGAGAGATGACACCCAGTGCAACGTTCATGTAGGGCAATGCAAAGTCCACCTCCTCGGCGCGCTCGGGCGTGACGGTGAAGTTTGCCAGAATGATATCGACCTTACCGGTCTGCAGGTACTCAATGCGGTTGGCGGCTTCCGTGGAGACGAAATTTGCCTCCACGCCCAGATTCTCGGCCAGGCGGCGGGCGAAGTAGACATCATAGCCCTGATACTCGCCGTTCTCATCCACATAGCCGAACGGGTTCTTGTCGGAGAAAACGCCGATGTTCACGGTGCCGTCCGCCTTGATCTCGTCCAGCGTGCGGAACACGTCACTGCCCACAGCTGCGGCACTGCCGGATGCAGCAGAGCCGGAAGCGGCAAAGGAGGAGGATGCGCTGCCGCCGCAGGCAGAAAGCAGGGCGGCGGTGGAAGCTGCGCCCAGACCCAGCAGGAAGGCACGGCGAGAGATCTTGTTAATTTTCATGGTAGTAACTCCTTTCCTTTCTTTCCCATATAAAAATCTATCCATGATCTGTGACATCATTTCACAGCATCAGACAAAAAGGTTCAAAGTGGAAATGGGCTGCTGCACATTTCTCACTGCTTTGCAACCGCATCAAAGGTGAACGTGCGCAGGAAGCGCTGTGCACGTTCGGTCTGCGGGTGGTCGAAGAAGTCCGCCGGGGACGCTTCCTCCACAATACGGCCATCGTCCAGAAACAGCACCCGGCTGGCAATTGCCCGGGCAAACTGCATCTCATGGGTGACGATCACCATGGTCTTGCCTTCACGGGCCAGATCGAGCATGACATCCAGCACCTCGCGCACCATTTCAGGGTCAAGGGCGGCGGTCACTTCGTCGAACAGCAGGATCTCGGGGTGCATACAGAGCGCACGCACAATGGCGACACGCTGCTTCTGACCACCCGAAAGCTCCCGGGGGTAGCTGTTCTTTTTGGCCAGCAGGCCCACGCGGTCCAGCAGGGCCTCGGCTTCCTGCTGCACCTCAGCCCGGGGGCGTTTCTGCACCTTGGTGGGAGCCAGCAGGATATTTTCCAGCACGGTCAGGTGCGGGAAAAGCTCATAGCTCTGGAACACCATGCCGATGCGCTGGCGCAGGGCCGCCAGATTCTTGCCGCCGTAGGCGACCGTCTCACTGCCCAGCTTCACCCGGCCCGCCTGCACCGGCTCCAGACCGTTCAGACAGCGCAGCAGGGTGCTTTTGCCGCAGCCGGAAGGGCCCACCACAACGATGACCTCACCGGGCTTGACGGCAAAGCTGACATTATCCAGAACATTGGTCTTGCCATCGTAGCTTTTTACCAGATGGTCTACAGTCAGGATCGGCTCTGCCATAACAGTCACTTCCATTTCTTTTCGAGGTAACCGGCCAGCAGGCTGATGGGCCAGCAGGCCAGAAAATACAGGATAAACACGGTGAGGTAGATGCCAAACGCCGCGTTGGGGCTGGCGGTGCGGTTGGCCTCAATGATCTGCTGGGCCACCTTGAGCACCTCCACCACACCGATCATCAACACCAGGCTGGTGGTCTTGATCATGCGGGTGATGAGGTTGATGGACAGCGGGATGAGCCGCCGCACCGTCTGAGGGATGATGATGTACCAATAGGTCTGCGCCCGGCTCATGCCCAGCGCCTCGCTGCTCTCATACTGATGCTTCGGGATGGCGATGAGGGCACCGCGGACGAGGTCGCTCATCTCGGCCGTGCCCCAGAGCACGAACACGATGACCGCCGCCATCTCGCCGGAAAGATCCCAGCCAAAGGCCCGCGTGGTGCCAAAATACACCAGAAAGAGCAGCACCATCTGGGGCATGATGCGGATGAATTCCAGATACACCCGGAGGATGGCTTTCAGGATGGGATTTTTGAAAGTCATCAGCACACCCAGCAGGATGCCCAGCGGCAGGCTGATGAGGACAGACACAGCGCTGATCTTAAGTGCCACGCCCAGACCGCCCAGCAGACGAACCATATTTTTGCCCTTGAGCAGGACCTCAAGACCCAAATCCGGCATAGCGCAGCCTCCTTTCCAGCCAGCTGCCCAGCAGGGACACCGGCAGCAGGATGATGAGGTAGAACACCACCAGCAGGAAAAGGTTCTCGGCCGTCTTATAGTACAGGCCGATGAGATCCTTTGCCGTGAACATCAGATCCATCAGGCTGATGGCGCTGAACACGCTGGTCTCCTTGAGCAGGAAGATGATATTGGCCATAAAGGCCGGCATACTGATGGAGACCGCCTGCGGCAGCACCACATAGCGCATGGTCTGCGGCCGGCTCATGCCAAGGCTCAGGGCACTTTCGGTCTGGATGGGTTCGATGGCTTCCAGCCCGCTGCGGAAGGCCTCGGCCATGTAGCTGCCGCCCAGAAAGGCAAGGCCTGCAATGCCGCAGAGCTCGGCGTTGGTCTTGATGCCGATCTTGGGCAGGCCGTAATACAGAAAGAACAGCTGGACCAGCAGCGGCGTGTTCCGGCTGAGCTGGATATAGGCACCCACGATACGGCGCAGCACCGGCACTTTTTCGTACTGGAGCACGGCGCAGACAAGGCCCACAAAGATGGCCCAGAAGATACCGGCCACGCCCAGACGCAGGGTGAGCCAGGCCGCTTTTTCATACTGCGGCAGATATTGCACCATCACATTCCAGTCCATGTCTGTTCCCCTCCTTTTCTCCTGATCTTGCGGATGTGTGTTTCCGTTGGCCGTATGATATACCCATTTCCCCAGAATGTCAATAGGTTTATAGGTTTTTTTGTTGCACAAATTCCGGTCAAATTGATAAACAAGCTATTCATCGCTGATTTTTCGCTTCTGCTTTTCCACGCAAAAACGCCGTCTCTTGCCTTTTTGCACAAGAGACGGCGGGGTGTTTTGGGGATTTAGTTTTGTTTTTCGAGAAGCTGGTCTACCTTTTTCTGAATTTCTTTGTTGTCGCCCTCATAGTTGATTTCTGATAATGCAAAGCAGCACTCAAATGCAGAATTACCAATCGTTGAGATCTCTTTTCCCAAAAATACCGTTTTCAAAGAAATACAGTTCGCAAATGTATGCGGTCGGATCTCTCCCCTTATCTCTACTCTTGCCCGGGTCAACTTCTCACAGTCTGCAAAAACGCAGTCATCTTCCAACTTTACATTCTCTGGAAGGTCCAGTTCTCGCAGTCCGGTACTTGCAAATGCCGAATTAGAAAGCTCTAGCCCACTATTCTCCGGAAACTCTACCTTTTTCAACGCAGCACAGCCAAAAAAAGCTGACGCACCGATTTTGATCAGCGATTTTGGCAGCTGCACAGATTTCAGATTATAACACCCTGAAAATGCGGCAAAGCCAATCTCCGTAACGCCTTCCGGGATACTCACCGATTCCATGGTGGTATTATTTTTGAAGCATCCTGAATCAATTTTGGTAAACTTCCCGCTGGGCAGAACAACATCCTTTTGCTTGCCGGTATCGTAGCTTTTCAGCACGCCATTCACGATCAATGGATTCTCTTTTTCCGGCACGCTGGATGCTGGCGGCTCCGGTTCACTGGAAGAAGCCGATTCCGAGGGGGCGGGCACTTCCTCCGGCTGAGAGGGAGCCGATACCTCACTGGAAGCGGGCGGTTCCGCAGGCGCGGGCATCTCTCCCCCACCGCAGGCAGAAAGCAGCACGGTACCGCACAAAAACAGCGCTGTGCACAGAACGGTCCTCCATTTCATAGCGAGCCTCCTATTCTGCCCCGCAGGGGCCATCTTCTTTTTTTCAGAACACCTTGCGGCACTCCACCACAAGGCCGACCACCCGCACCTGCACCCGTTTCAGATCATAGATCTGGGGCTGGTGCACGGGGTTGAAGCTTTTGGGGGTCAGGACCACAAGGCTCCCCTCCTGACGGAAATATTTCACGGTGGCTTCATCGCCGTTGACCATCACCACGGCAAGCTGACCGTTTTCCACCTCCGGCTGCTCCCGCACCAGGATCTCATCGTTTTCCGAAATGCCCACGGCGTTCATGCTGTCGCCCCGGACACGGAGCCAGAAGTACCGTGCCCCGTCCTTCCGGGTGATGGGGATGTAGCCCTCAATGTTTTCTTCCGCATACATGGGCAGGCCTGCACGCACCGTGCCCAGCAGTGGAGCCGTGAGGGCGGGGTCGAACGGGACGGCTCCTTCGGGCAGCTTCCGCTCCTCCTGCACCGACGGGACGGCTTCGCCCAACAGTTCCCCTACCGGCACGCCAAAATAGGCGGACACCCTGGCCAGCGTCTCGCCCGAGGGGGTCGCCCCGGTGTTTTTCCATTTGGTCACTGTGGAGTTGCTCAAGCCCATCTCCTGCGCTGCCCGGCTGCGGCTGATGCCTCTGGCCTGACACAGGGCCGTGTAGCAGTCATAAAACACAAATTTTGCACTCCTTCTTGTGCAGAACGCCGGTTTTCTAACCGGATTCAGATTTTCTCTTGACTTTCTGAATTTAATCAGATATTATAGCCTCACAAGCTGATTTTGGTTAGATTTTATCCACCAAACCTTCTGCGGTCTTTTCACAATCTTACCGGAAACTCTAACCAAAGTCAAGCTTTTTGAACGCGAAAACCACGACAAAAGGAGTGAAACTGTATGATTGAACGTCAGATCCATTTATCCTCGGGCGGCGGGGCTGCTTTGCAGGGGTACGACGGCCTGCTCCGCTTCGGCTACACCAAAAACCGGGGCATCTACGCCCTGCGGGTGGAAGCCTACGGCGAGTGGCAGGGCATGACCCTGCGGGCCTTCTGGCACCTGCCGGATGGGAACGCTGCCCCCTCCACGCTGGTGGCAGATGGCCTTGTGGAGGTGCCCGCCCTCATCACGGCTGTGCCCGGGGAGGGGCGCATCACCTTTGAGGGCACCGATGGCACCCGCACCCTGACCAGCGCAGACGTATGCTACTGCGTGGCCGAAAATTCCGGCACGGAGGACAGCACCCTGCCCCAGCCCGGCACGCCCGCCTGGCAGGCCCTGCTCGACCGGCTGAAAGCAGCTGTGGAAAGCGGTGCATTCCGGGGCGAAAAGGGTGACCCCGGACCGCAGGGAGAACCCGGTGCCGCAGGACCCACCGGCCCCAAAGGAGAGCCCGGCCCGCAAGGCCCGCAGGGAGAACCCGGCCCCCAGGGCCCAAAGGGTGACCCCAGCGATCCCGGCCAGTGGGAGCTGCTGGAAAAGGTGTCCCTGAACGCCGCCGCTGCCAGCTTTGAGCGCACCTTTCCCACCGAACTGCAGGCGCTGAAGGTGCTGTTTCAGGCAGGCAGCAGCCAATCCAAGGGTACGCTGCACTGGGTGTGCAGCACCAGCGATGGTGCCCAGCTGCTCAGTGCTTCTGCCCCCTGTGCTGCCAGCAGCTCAATGTCCAGCCCGCCCACCCGCACCTTTGCCAGCTTTCAGGCACTTCCCTGCTTCGGGCAGTATCTCTGTTTTGCCGCATCCGGCACCACGGGTGCACCGCCTGCGGTCGTTCTGCCTGCCGGAAGCGGCGGCCAGAATGTGGATGCCAGCCAGAAGCTCGGCAGGCTGACCCTGACCGTGGACACCAACGTCCGGCTTGCCGCCGGTACCACGATCGAGCTGTGGGGCGTTCCGGCCTGAGCGGGAGCACCGAAACCGTTCCCGACAGAACTTTCGGTAAAATTTCTTTCACTTTCCATGAAATTTCTGTGTTTTGCCTTGATGCATCTTCCATATTTTGTTATACTGATTAAAAAGCGGAAAGTGGGGAATCGGCCATGGATGTCCCTGTTCGGTTTATCGATTCGATCATCAACAATCCCCTGCTGATGCAGTTTCTTGTGCATCGGTGGTTTTTCCTGCTGGAATATGACCCCCGTCTGGATCAGCTGCGGGTCTACGATACCCGGAGCCGCACGCTGGAGACACTGGATGCCTACCTTGGCTCCGAGAAGCCGGAGCACGCCACGATCTTCGCGGAGGACCGCTGGAAGATGCGTACCCTGCTCACCGGTGAGCTGTACGGTCCGCTGGAGATGCGCTTTGTCTCGCCGGAGGGGGTGTATTATTCCCGGGAGGTGGATGCCCGCCCGGTCGAGGACCCCGCCCGCGGCACGCTCTATGTGGGCTACGCAAAGGACATCACCGACCAGAAGAATCAGACCCAGGAGCTGCTGGAACAGGCCCGCCACGATTCCCTGACCCAGCTGTATAACAACCGCACCGGCAAGGAGCTCATTGACCGCTATCTGCAGGCCAAAGATCCCTATGCCTCCTGCGGAATGCTGGTCATCGACCTGGATTTTTTCAAGAACGTCAACGACTGCTACGGCCATCTGTTCGGCGACAAGGTCCTGCAGGAGTTTGCTCGGCTGCTGCGCACCCTGTTCCGCTCCAGCGACATTCTGGTGCGGTTCGGCGGCGATGAGTTCGTGGTGTTTCTGAAGGATATCCCCAACACCACCCTGCTCCAGAAGACCCGCCAGCTGTCGGAGTCCGTGCAGCAGGTGAAGTTCTGGGAAAACGATTACCGGATGACCTGCAGCATCGGTGCCTGCTTCCTGCCTGAAAACACAGCGGGCTATTCCTTTGATCAGCTGTTCGAAAACGCGGACTGGGCCCTGTATCAGGCCAAGCAGAACGGCCGCAACCAGTATGTGTTCTGCGATAATCTGCGGCGCTATGCCCAGGCGGTTCCTGCCGCCCCGGAAACGGCCGATATCGATGCACGCTACCTGCACAACGACCTGATCTCCACCGCCTTTGAACTGTTTGAGAAGAACAACAGCTTTGAGACCGCCATTCCCCTCTTCCTGAGGATCGTCGGCATCCGGCTGCAGCTGGACCGCATCACCATTGTGGACACCCGCATCCGGGAACGCAGCATCTCCCGGCAGTTCCAGTGGACCTCTCCCCGCGCGGAGCCGGTGCCTCTGAACGGTGAATCCTATACCAAGGAGGACTTCCTGACCCTGTTCCACAGCTATGATGAATACGGTACCACCGTGCTGCAGGCCGACAACATGGGGATGTACTCGCCGCAGGGGCGCGCACTGCTGATGCAGGGCGGGGCCCAGACAGTGGTCTACGCTGCCATGTACGGCGAGGGCGAGTATCAGGGTGCCATTGCCTATGTGGTGTGCGGCAGCAAGCGGTACTGGACTCCCCAGAACCGCCGGGAGCTGGGCGAAATCACCAAGATCATCAACGCCTACCTGAGCAAGCATCTGGCCGTGAACGCCGTGAGCCGCGGCATGACCTCTGCCCCCGAGTTTGACCGGCTGACCGGCCTGCTGGCCTTTTCCCGTTTCAAGGAAGAGGTCTCCCACAAGATCATCGGCGGCTACGCCGAGGGCTTCCAGATCTTCTACTGTGACTTTGAGAACTTCAAATACTTCAACGAAAAATACAGCTACGCCACCGGCGATCAGCTGCTGAAGGAATTCAGCGATTTCCTCATCGAGGCGGCCCGCCACTGGGGCGAGTGCTTCCTGTGCCGGGTGGTGGGCGACCAGTTCGTACTCTATCTCTCCTGCCGCGACGAGAAAGGCCCGCTCCACTATGCAGACACGCTCTGCCGCCAGTTTGAGCAGTATCAGGCCCAGCATTACCCGGAGGTGCGCCTGCGGGTGCGGATGGGTGTGTACGCCATTGAGCCCGGCTGCCTGAGTGCCTCGGCCGCCATCGACAAGGCAAACTTTGCCCGCAAGCAGGTGCACAGCAACACCCGCGTGTCTGCCATCCAGTTTGACAAAAAGCTGGAGGTCAAGCAGCCCCTGACCGGTGAGCTGCTGAGCGGCCTGCCGCAGGCGCTTGAGAACGGTGAGTTTAAGTTGTACCTCCAGCCCAAGTTCTCGCCCAAGGATCTCTCGGTCATCGGAGCCGAGGCGCTGACCCGCTGGATCAAGCCGGACGGCACCGTGGTCTACCCCGACCAGTTCATTCCCATTCTGGAATCCACGGGCCACATCGTGGAGCTGGATTTGTACATCTTCGAGCAGGTGGCCCAGTTCCTGCAGCGCAATGCACAGGCCGGGCACCGGCTGCTGCCCATTGCGGTGAATGCCTCGGCGGTGCTGGCCCGGGAGGATGCCCCCACCCAGGAGTACAGCGAAATTCTGGAAAAGCACAACATCAGCGCCCGGATGCTGGAGATCGAGCTGACCGAGACTGCGGTGGTCTCGGAGTACGACCGGGTGAAGCGCCTGCTTTCCTCCTTCCAGAGCGATGGCATGCAGACCTCGCTGGACGATTTTGGCGCGGGCGGTTCCCTGCTGAACAACATGGTGGATATCCCGGTGAACACCATCAAGCTGGACAAGCTCTTTCTGACCCGGTGCAGTTCCAACGCGCGGGGCACCGATTTTCTGCGGGAGATCGTACATCTGGTCAAACGGCTGGGCTACAACGTCATCTGCGAGGGCATCGAGACCGAGGAGCAGGTGCAGCTCCTCCGCTCGCTGGACTGCGACGGCGCGCAGGGCTTCTGGTTTTCCAAGGCCATCCCGGCTGAGGAGTTCGAGCGGCGGTATCTCTGCGACTGAGACAAAAAACACTCCCCTTCGGGCGGAGCCGTGCGGCACACGGTCCTGCCCGAAGGGGAGTGTTGCTGTTTAGAAAGAATTATACCGTGGTCTCGACCCGGGGAGCCCCACCGGCAATTTCTTCTGCCGTCAGGGGGGCAGCCTGCGCCGGAGCGTTCAGGCGCTCCTTGGCGACTGCCAGCATCAGCTTGATGCGGTTTTCCTGGTTGACCCGGGTGGCGCTGGGGTCGTAATCGATGGGGGTGATATTGGCGCTGGGATACAGGGCGCGGATCTTGTTCACCATGCCCTTGCCCACGATATGGTTGGGCAGGCAGCCGAAGGGCTGGGCACAGACGATGTTGCCGTAGCCGCCCTGCACCAGCTCGATCATCTCGGCGGTCAGCAGCCAGCCCTCGCCCATCTTGGCCCCCAGCGAAATGATGCCGTGGGGCTTTTCCACCAGCTCCTTGAAGGGGCCGGGGGCATAGAACCCGGCATCGGCTGTGGCCTTGAGCATGGCACGCTCCACACTGTCCAGCCAGTTGAGCAATTGATCCGTGCCCATCTTGACGGCCAGCTTGCCGCCGTAAAGGACATGATCCTCGCCCATATTGAAGATGCAGTACTGCACAAAGCCCATCAGGCCCGGGAAGTTCACCTCACAGTCCTGGCTCTCCAGGAACTTCTGCAGGTCGTTGTTGCCCAGGGGGCTGTATTTAACGTAGATCTCGCCGACTACGCCCACCTTGACCTTGGGCACCCGGGTCACGGGGATGGCCGCAAAATCCTTTGCAACGAGCGGGAAGGTGTGCTTCATTTCCCGGGCAGTAAAGCCCTTGCCGGCCAGCAGAACGCGGCCCAGACGCTCGACCCACAGATCGACCATCCGGTCAGCGGCACCCTTTTCGTTCTCGTAGGGGGCCACCTGATTGCGCAGGGCACAGAGCATATCGCCGTAGAAAATGCAGGCCAGCGCGCGGCGGGCCAGCGGCAGGGTCATCTGGAAGCCGCTGTCTTTTTCCAGACCGGAGAAGTTCAGGCTGGCAACGGGGATCTGGGGATAGCCCGCCTTGACCAGAGCCTTGCGGAGCAGGTGGATGTAGTTGGAAGCACGGCAGCCGCCGCCGGTCTGGGTGATGAGCAGGGCCGTGTGATCCAGGTCATACTTGCCGCTGTTCAGGGCATCCAGAAACTGGCCGATGACCAGCAGGGCCGGATAGCAGGTGTCGTTGTGGACGTATTTCAGGCCCAGCTGTGCCACGGCGCTGCCGCAGTTGCCCAGGATCTCGCACTTGTAGCCGTCGTAGCGCAGGGCGTATTCCAGCAGCCGGAACTGGGTAATGGCCATGTTGGGGATGAGGATGGTGTGGGTCTGCTTCATCTCCGGGGTAAATTTGGGATAATTGTATTCCATAGGTTCCTCCTATGTTGCTTTTTTAAAAAGCCTTTTGCGCTCTCTCTATTTTATTCTGCCTTTTCTGCGGCTACCTCGTCCCGCTCATCCAGAGCGGCAAACAGGCTGCGCAGACGGATGTTGACCGCACCCAGATTGGTGATCTCATCGATCTTGAGCTGGGTGTAGAGCTTGCTGCCTGCCTGCAGGATCTCGCGGGTCTCATCGGTGGTAATGGCATCCACGCCGCAGCCAAAGGAGACCAGCTGCACCAGATCCATATCCTTCTGGGTGGTGCAGTACTTGGCCGCCGCATACAGGCGGCTGTGGTAGGTCCACTGGTTCAGCACGCTGGTGGGGAACCTTTCCACCCGGTTGGAGATGCTGTCCTCGGTGACAACAGCCGCGCCGTGGCGGGTGATGAGGTGGTCGATGCCATGGTTGATCTCAGGGTCAACGTGGTAGGGGCGGCCAGCCAGCACGATGATGCGCTTGCCCTGACGGCGTGCCTCATCAATGATCTCGCTGCCCTTGACCCGGATCTGGGCCATGTGGGCCTCGTGCTCGGCGTAGGCAGCATCGGCAGCGGCCTGCACTTCCTTTTCGGAAATGCCGCCGAAGTATTTGGGCAGGACTTCCTTTGCCATCTTGCGGACAAAGTCCTTGGGGCGGTGGATGCCCACATAGTCATAGATAAACTTCTGGCCCTCCAGCTCGGGGCAGTTGCCTGCCAGAACTTCAGGGTAATAGGCCACCACCGGGCAGTTATAGTGGTTGTCGCCCAGTCCTTCGTCAAAGTTGTAGGTCAGGCAGGGGTAGAAGATGGCATCCAGGTGCATCTGGCTCAGGGCCTTGATGTGGCCGTGGCTCAGCTTGGCCGGGAAGCAGGCGGTGTCGCTGGGGATGGTGGCCTGACCGGCCAGATACAGCCCCCGGCTGGACACCGGGCTGGTGTGCACGGCAAAGCCCAGTCTGGTCCAGAAGGTGTGCCAGAAGGGCAGCAGCTCGTACATATTCAGGCAGAGCGGAATGCCAATGGAGCCGCGCTTGCCGGGCACGGGCTTGTAACCGGCCAGCAGCTGCTGCTTGTAGGCGTACAGATTCAGGCTGTCGTCCTCGCTCTTACCGGTCACGGGCTTATCGCAGCGGTTGCCGGAGATGAACTTGCGGCCATCGGCAAAGGTGTTGATGGTGAGCTGGCAGTGGTTGCCGCAGCCGCCGCACTTGACACTGACCACCTTCTGGTCGAAGGCTTCCAGCTCGGCCAGATTCATCATCCTGGAAGTTTCCTGATGGTTCTTATGGCTCTGGCGCTGGCCGAACAGGGCCGCACCGTAGGCCCCCATCAGGCCCGCGATGTCGGGGCGGATGACCTCCACACCCATCTCTTTTTCAAAGGCGCGGAGAACAGCTTCATTGTAGAAAGTACCACCCTGCACCACGATCCTGCGGCCCAGCTCCTCAGGGCTGGATGCGCGGATGACCTTGTACAGCGCGTTCTTGACCACACTGATGGACAGACCGGCGGAAATATTCTCGATGGAAGCACCGTCCTTCTGGGCCTGCTTGACCGAGCTGTTCATAAACACGGTGCAGCGGCTGCCCAGATCCACGGGGCGGTCTGCGAACAGGCCGAGAGCGGCGAACTTCTTGACATCATAGCCCAATGCCTGAGCAAAGGTCTGCAAAAAGCTGCCGCAGCCGGAGGAGCAGGCCTCGTTCAGGAAGATGTTGCTGATGGCGCCGTCCTCGATCTTGAAGCACTTCATGTCCTGCCCGCCGATGTCGATGATGAAGTCCACATCGGGCAGGAAGTGCTTGGCAGCGGTAAAGTGGGCCACCGTCTCGACAAGGCCGCGGTCGCAGTGGAAGGCATTTTTGACCAGCTCCTCACCGTAGCCAGTCGTGGTCACACTGGCAATCTGCAGCCCGGGGTGATCCCGATACAGCTTGAGCAGCGTCTCCTTCACAAGCGGGATCGGGTTGCCGAGGTTGGGGCGGTAGCTTTCAAACAGAATGTTGGCGTTGTTGTCAATGGCGACCAGCTTGATGGTGGTCGAGCCGGAGTCGATGCCGATATGCACGGGGCCGCAGTCTGCGCCGAAGGGCAGGCAGGGCACGGTGGCCTTCATGTGGCGGGCGTGGAACTCCTCGTACTCCTGCTTATCGGCAAACAGCGGCGGCAGGCTCACGTAGGTGGCCGTGGCGCTGTAATTGTCCAACCGCTGGGCGACCTCGTGCAGGTCCAGCACCTCATCGGCGTAGAAGGCCGCGCCCATGGCCACAAAGAGCAGGCTGTTCTCCGGCAGGGTGCCGGTAACGCCCAGGGTCTTGTCAAAGCTCCGGCGCAGCGTTTTGGAGAAGGTCAGCGGCCCGCCCAGGTACAGGATGTTGCCTTGGATGGGGCGGCCCTGGGCCAGGCCCGCGATGGTCTGGTTGACCACCGCCTGATAGATGGACGCCGCGATGTCACCGGCCTGTGCGCCCTGGTTGATCAACGGCTGGATGTCGCTTTTGGCAAACACGCCGCAGCGGCTGGCGATGGTGTAGGTGCGGGTAGCCTGCTGGGCCGCCCGGTCCATCTCGTCCGCGCCCATCTTCAGCAGGGTGGCCATCTGGTCGATGAACGCACCCGTGCCGCCGGCGCAGCTGCCGTTCATGCGGACCTCGGTGCCATTCGTCAGGAACAGGATCTTGGCATCCTCGCCGCCCAGCTCAATGATGCAGTCGGTGCCGGGCACCAGACGGTTGGCGGCCACGCGGGTCGCGAAGACCTCCTGCACAAAGGGGACCTTGCAGCTGTCCGCCAGGCCCATACCGGCCGAGCCGGAGATCGCCAGGTAGGCTTTGCCATCGGGCAGATATTCGGCGGCTACTTTTTCCAGCAGCGCCCTGCCTTTTTCCAAAATATGGCTGAAATGCCGCTCGTATGTAGAAAATACGATCTCTCCGGCGTCGTTCAGCACAACACACTTAATCGTGGTGGAACCAATGTCCAGACCAACTCTCATACGGATTTGACCTCCTGCGGTGTAACCTGTGGGGAAAAGGGAATGGGCCACCGGGCAGCAAAGCGCTGTACCCAGCAGTACCATATTAAGTTATTATACGATTTTTCGCCACGATTGGCAAGGTTTCTATAATAATGTATATCCTGTCAAATTGCAAGCGTTGTACCAAAAACCGGCAAATTGTACCAAAAAAACACCAAAGCGGCGCAGGAATCTTCCTGCACCGCCCTGGTGTCAAAAGAAAAGAGGAGTATGGATGAAAAACTTGGGGTCCTGTTCATCAGGTCGGGTCCCTGCTCCCTTCCTGAGAACATCTATAGTATACCCCGGATTTGTGTTAAAGTCGTGAATGAATATTCAATAAATTAAGAAGGGTTTGTGAACAAACCAAGCCTTCCCCCGGGGGGAGCCGCTCTAAACAAAAACCACCCGGCGCAAAACCGAGTGGCTATGTACAAACTTATTGCTCCTCCTGGCCCAATTTGTCGATCTGATCCTGCAAAAGCTGGGAGATCGGGCGGCGGGTGTTGCGCAGACGGTGGACCGGGGCGGCAGGGGCCGTGTGATGCACGGGCTGTGCCTTGGCCTTGACGCGCAGACGCTCGGCGGGCTTTTCGGGAGACGGGGCGGTAGGCTTGGCGGCGGCAGCGGGGCGCGGCGGCACCGGTGCGGGAATATCCGTTTCCGGTGTGCCCTGCGCAAAGCTGCGCATATCGGTGCCCAGATCCTTCAGCTCGGCCTCGGTCTGGTCAAGTGCCTGATAGATGGCCTGCGTCAGGCCGTCTAAGTCCAGCGTGGCGGCGCTCAGGCGCTCGTCCACGCGGGCCAGACGCTCCCG
>OLOX01002753.1_pt1 | contig 14206 bp, 10 predicted proteins | sample 1672091 | NCBI WGS metagenome assembly OLOX01 (sample SAMEA3136644, study PRJEB25190) | human gut metagenome | reverse complement strand
AAAAGGATGCTCTTTTTTCATTCACTTAACAAGTGAAAAGCAATATGCAATTAAAATACAGCAACTATGCGGCTTTTAGTCACGTTCACGGCGTTGCAGTGAATAATTTAGGATAAATTTACAGATTTTATGCTGTAAAAACAAAAATATCTTGGAGATTAAAGGGATAAATGTTAAAATATTAGTAAATACACCCCATTAATCTTTGAGATATTTTTTTGTTGCTTTAATGGAATGAATCTGTAATTACATGAAAAAAGAAAGGAGCGAAAGTTATGGGTAAAAGACTGGCAGCGATTTTTTTGACGATGATGCTTGGAGTGGAAATGTGTGGGACAGTGTATGCGGAGGATTTTTCGGCGGATGTGCTGGTGGAAGAGGATATTATGACAGAGCAGTCTGAGGAAGAAATCCCAGATATAGAACAGGAAGATCTTTGTGGAGAAGATGTTAGCGATATTGCAGAGGAAGGAGAGCCTTCAATATCTGACGGGAGTGAGCCTTCAGAGAATGAGACTGTAGCTGATCTGAAATCAGAAGCGGATGTTTTCAGTGTGGGAGAGGAAGAAGATGGGGTATATAGTTTTTATATTGCATCTGAACCAACGAAAAGCAGATACGATTATGGAACTGTGAGATCGGCAGATGATTTTGACCTTACTGGTATGGCCATAAATATACGCTATACAGATCAGACGGAAGAGCTTCTTTACTTTACCAGAAATGAGAAAATTGAAGAAGATTCCCGGGGAAATAAATTTAAGGCCAGTATTGTTTTTACTGAAGAGGATGGAGGAGAGAATGGAGCTGTAGGTGTTTATGAAGTTATAATAATATATTATGGTTCAGATGCGGAAGCTTACACAGAACTTACCATTGCGATCCCGGCAGATACACCGCGGCTGGCAGCTCAGGGAAATGGTGTTTTTTCATCGCCGACTGTAGCCCCGGATACTTATATCAAATTTGTGCCGGAAGAAACAGGAAGATACATGATAACACGTTCCTATACAGAAAATAGCGAAAAAAAGACTGTCAGAGAAAGTATCTATGATAAGAAAATGTGGGAAGTAAGTACATCTGATGACAGTATGAAAAGCGTGAGATTAATAAAGGGATTTAATTATTATCTGAAGCCATTTGATAAAGAAAGTACAGTTATTGCTGAATTTGTGTGGCCTGTGCAGTCGGTAGAACTGGAAGGTCAGTTTGTTCCGACAGTATTTCATACGCCGGCGGATTTTGGCGAAGGAAATAAAAATCAGTATACGATCGAAAAAACACCATGGCGTACACAAAAATTAAAGATCACATATACAAATGGCGATACAGAGAGCATGGATCTGTATGGGCACAGCCGTTATGGGGAGTCTATAAACGCTTATATTAATTATACAGGAAACCAGAGTGCACCAGAAGCAGGAAAATATGATGTGCATTTTAAACTGGACAGGTCCGGCGCAGAAGCGGTATTAAAAGATGGTGTCCAGGTCAAAAAAGTGGCTCAGAAGATAAGTAAAGCAGCCATAACGATTGGCAGATTATCTTATACGGGTTCTTATGTGAAGCCGTCTGTAACAGTCAAAAGTGGAAATAAAACACTGCATCAGGGAACAGACTATACGATTTCTTATAACAAAGCATCCAGGGTTGGGGCAGCAGTGAAAATTACTGTCACCGGTAAAGGTTTTTATACTGGAAAGGCGACAAAGTCAGCATACATTGTTCCGGCGAAGCCAGTACTTTCTTCTGTGAAAGCAGGAAAGAGAAGTATGACGGTTACTTACCGAAAAACAACAGGGGCAAGCGGCTATCAGATTGCGTATTCTACAAACCAGAAGAGTGGTTATAAATATATAAATCTGAATAATAAGGTATCAAAGAAGACGATAAGTAACCTTAAGAGTGAAAAGAAATATTTTGTCCGGGTAAGAGCTTACAGAAGTATCAATGGTAAAAAATATTATGGAGATTATAGTTCTATAAAGACTGTGGTTGTGAAATAACAGCGCAGTTATGACATGCGGAAAGGGAAATATAATGAACAGGATATTTTACGATGCGGTGGAGGAGAATCCGATCATAGCGGCAATTAAGAATATGGAGGATCTTGAGCAGTGCTGTGCACTGGAAGATATCCGGGTGGTGTTTATTTTGTTTGGGGATATCTGTTCTATCGAGGAGATCGTGCACAGGGTAAAATCTGCCGGGAAGGTGGCGATGGTACATATAGATCTGATCGGCGGGCTGAGTGCAAGGGAAGTTGCGGTTGAATTTCTTGCGAAACATACAGAGACCGACGGAATCATCACAACGAAGCCGGCTTTGATCAAAAAAGCCGGGGAAATGGGGATGTATACAGTGCTCAGATATTTTCTTTTGGATTCTATGGCATATGAAAATATCCTTGCACAGCAGAAGAGTGTAAAGCCAGACTTTATCGAAGTCCTGCCTGGAGCGATGCCGGAGGTGCTTAGGAGACTTTGCGATGAAGTCAGGATCCCGGTGATCGCGGGAGGATTACTCACAGATCGAACATCTGTAATGTCAGCCTTGGATGCCGGGGCCATAGCAGTTTCATCTACAAATCACAAAGTATGGGAATTGTGATTTGTCCCCCTTGATCCCCTAGGATTTTAACTTTGGAAGTTAAGAAACCGCAAAGGGACTTCGCCAGTCCCTCTGCACACCCTGGGCTGAGTGTTTGGCTCAAGTTTTGTCGCATGTAATACCCTTAGAAAAATTCTACAGGTGTATCAGACCGTGAGAGTGTTGTATGAATGGGCTGCCAATTTGCACTATTGCTCCCTGAGTCTATGTAGTCTTGTGTGATAGGCTTTTCCGCAGTATGCCATATTATTAGCCCGAGACGCCGTGTCAGAGGCACGCTCCGGGAATTATAGTTGTCATAGTTTGCAGAATACGCAATTTTCATACTATTGGCCTGCGACATCATGCCAGAGGCATGCTCCAGGATTTTACGTTACCTCCATTGTAGCCCCGCGCTTTTCGCGTCAGCGAAACAGCCTACTGCGTAGCCAGGAGGGGAGTGCGAGGGGAGAACGGCTTTCGCAACTTAGAGTGCTCTCCCCTCGCAAAGAAAAACTACAATTTGGAAAGGTGTTAAAAGGATTCACAAATCCATTGAATCCTACCCACTTTTGAGTTAAAATAAACGCATATAAAAATACCAAAAAGGGGATTTTTACTATGCAAAAATACGTAATGGCACTGGACGCTGGCACAACCAGCAACCGATGCATTTTATTCAACAAAAAAGGTGAAATGTGCAGCGTAGCACAGCGTGAATTTCACCAGTACTTCCCAAAGCCGGGCTGGGTGGAGCATGACGCGGATGAGATCTGGGCAAGCATGCTTGGAGTAGCAGTAGAAGCCATGAATATGATCGGCGCGGAAGCCTCCGACATTGCTGCAATCGGCATCACCAACCAGCGTGAGACCGCAATTGTCTGGGACAAGAACACCGGGGATCCGGTCTATCATGCGATCGTCTGGCAGTGTCGCAGAACCTCCGAGTACTGTGATTCCCTCAAAGCCAAAGGTCTTACTGAGAGTTTTCGCCAGAAAACCGGTCTTGTGATAGATGCTTATTTTTCCGGAACGAAGGTCAAATGGATCCTGGATAACGTACCGGGAGCGAGGGAGAAGGCGGAGCGTGGCGATCTTCTTTTCGGAACAGTCGAGACCTGGCTGATATGGAAACTGACCAAGGGGGCTGTACATATCACAGATTATTCGAATGCTTCCAGAACGATGCTGTTCAATATCAACACTCTTGAGTGGGATGAAGAAATCCTTAAGGAACTGGATATCCCGCGCAGTATGCTTCCGGAGCCGAAACCGTCAAGCTGTGTTTACGGAATGGCAGATCCGTCTTTCCTGGGTGGTGCGATCCCGATCGCAGGTGCGGCTGGGGATCAGCAGTCGGCACTTTTTGGACAGACTTGTTTCCAGGCGGGAGAAGCCAAGAATACTTATGGTACGGGCTGTTTCCTTCTTATGAATACGGGAGAGAAGCCGGTATTTTCTGAGAATGGACTGGTCACAACGATTGCCTGGGGACTGGACGGCAAGGTGAATTATGCACTGGAAGGTTCTATTTTTGTGGCGGGAGCTGCGATCCAGTGGCTCCGAGATGAGATGCGTCTGATCGATTCTGCCGAGGATTCCGAGTATATGGCGAAGAAGGTCAAGGACACCAACGGCTGTTATGTCGTTCCGGCATTTACCGGGCTTGGTGCGCCGCACTGGGATCAGTATGCGCGTGGTACGATCGTGGGGATCACCAGAGGGGTGAATAAGTATCATATCATTCGTGCAACTTTGGAATCTCTGGCATATCAGGTAAACGATGTCCTGCAGGCTATGAGAGCGGATTCAGGTATTCAGCTTGCCGCGCTCAAGGTTGATGGCGGAGCAAGTGCCAATGATTTCCTGATGCAGACACAGGCAGATATCATAGATGCGCCGGTCAACCGCCCGAAATGTGTTGAGACGACGGCAATGGGAGCAGCTTATCTGGCAGGTCTTGCGGTAGGTTACTGGAGCAGTAAGGAAGAGGTGCTCCAGAATTGGGCGATCGACCAGACCTTCAAGCCGGAGATCACTGAAGAAGAAAGAAACAAACGTATCCGCGGCTGGGAGAAAGCAGTCAAATATGCTTACGGCTGGGCACGGGACGAAGAGAATTAGGATAACCAGTAACTATTCAGTATGTAGTATCCCGCGAGGGTACTGAACAGTTACGACAATTAAATATTTTGGCATGAGAGAGGAGAGCCTGACAGTAGATCCATGAAAGTGGGTTTATTTGTCAGGCTTTTTTATATTACAGGAGGGATTTTCAATGAAAAAATACAACATCGCCATCATCGGTGCGGGCGTTTCCGGCATCGCAATTGCACGGGAACTGTCCCGTTATCAGACAAAAATATGCGTCTTGGAGCGAGAAGAGGATGTCTGCTGTGGCACATCAAAGGCAAACAGCGCAATCATCCATGCAGGCTATGATGCAGAGCCGGGATCTCTGAAAGCGAAATTAAACCTGCGTGGGAATCAGATGATGGATCAGCTCGCAAAGGATCTGGATTTTCCATTCAGGAGAAATGGCTCGCTGGTTCTCTGCCTGGACGAAAAAGACCTTCCAAATCTGCAGGGACTCTATGAGAGAGGAATCGCAAATGGCGTAAAAGGACTTCAGATTTTAAACAAAGAAGAAGTCAGAGCGATGGAACCAAATGTTTCTGACCAGGTGATCGCAGCCTTATACGCGCCAACCGGCGGGATCGTCTGCCCGTTCCATATGACGATCGCTTTCGCCGAAAACGCCTGTGCGAATGGAACAGATTTCCATTTCAATACAGAAGTAAAAAACATTACCCGCAGACAAAATATCTGGGAGATTGAGACAACAAAAGGCGCTTTCGAAGCGGACTGCATCATAAATGCGGCAGGTGTCTATGCAGACAAATTCCACAACATGGTCAGCGAGAAAAAAATCCACATCACTCCGCGAAAAGGAGAATACTGCCTTCTCGACAAAACTGCCGGAACACACGTCAGCCATACAGTTTTTACCCTTCCAGGCAAGTTTGGCAAAGGTGTCCTTGTTACTCCGACAGTTCATGGAAATCTTCTGATCGGTCCAACCGCAACGGACATAGAGGATAAAGAAGGAGTCAACACGACAAGAGAAGGTCTGGATGAAGTGCTTCAGAAATCAGCCGCGAGCGTAAAAAACATCCCAGCCCGTCAGGGCATCACTTCTTTCGCCGGGCTTCGTGCACATGAAGATGGAGGCGACTTTATCATAGGCGAAACAGAAAAAGATTTCATAGACTGCACCGGAATCGAATCTCCAGGATTATCCAGTGCACCTGCGATCGGTGAAATGGTCGCAGAACTCATTAAAGAAAAATATAATATTAAAGAAAAAGAGCATTTTATTTCCACAAGAAAAGGAATCCTGAATCTGGCAAAACTGTCTCTGGAAGAGCGCAACGCCCTGATACATCAAAAACCAGCCTACGGAAATATCATCTGCCGCTGTGAAATGGTGACAGAAGGCGAAATCATAGACGCAATCCGAAGACCTATTGGTGCAAAATCCCTTGATGGAGTAAAACGCCGCACCAGAGCTGGTATGGGACGCTGTCAGGCGGGATTCTGCTCCCCGCGTGTGATGGAGATCCTGGCAAGGGAACTGGGTGTTTCTGTTGAAGAAATTACAAAGTCAGGTGGTAATTCCAGAATCATTGAAGGAATTAATAAAGATTCCTTTTGAGAAAAATAAATTTATTGAAAATCTATCACCTGAGAGCAGTGAATTTTTGCATATAGCAAATGAAGGGAGTTAACTATGAAAAACTATGATATTGTAATCATCGGCGGCGGCCCGGCGGGACTTGCAGCAGCCGTTTCTGCAAGAAAAAACGGAACCGAAAGCATCCTGATCCTGGAAAGAGACAAAGAACTGGGAGGAATCTTAAATCAGTGTATCCATAATGGTTTTGGTCTTCATACATTCAAAGAAGAACTGACAGGTCCGGAATATGCAGACCGTTTTATCCGGCAGGTCCGGGAGCTGAAGATTGAATACAAACTGAACACTATGGTCATGGATATCAGCAGCGGGAAGATCATAACAGCAATGAACCGCGAAGAAGGAATGTTTCTGATCGAGGCTAAAGCCGTGATCCTGGCGATGGGATGCCGGGAGCGGCCAAGAGGTGCTCTGAACATTCCAGGCTACCGTCCGGCAGGTATCTATTCTGCAGGAACCGCCCAGAGACTTGTAAATATAGAAGGTTATCTTCCGGGACGTGAAGTTGTGATTCTTGGTTCCGGTGACATTGGCCTTATCATGGCGCGCCGTATGACGCTGGGAGGCGCAAAGGTAAAAGTGGTCGCAGAGTTGATGCCATACTCCGGAGGACTCAAGAGAAATATCGTTCAGTGTCTTGATGATTTTGGAATCCCACTGAAACTAAGCCATACCGTTGTCAACATCAAAGGCAAAGAGCGCGTGGAAGGCATCACCCTTGCAGAAGTTGGTACAGACGGCAGACCGATCCCGGGTACGGAAGAAGAATATACCTGTGATACCCTGCTTCTTTCCGTAGGCCTGATCCCGGAAAACGAACTTTCCAGAGGAATGGGCGTGGAATTAAATCCGGTGACATCCGGTCCGAAGGTCAATGAAAGCCTGGAGACAAACATCGAAGGTGTTTTTGCCTGCGGAAATGTCCTGCACGTGCACGACCTGGTGGATTTTGTCTCAGAAGAAGCTGCGACGGCAGGAAAAAACGCAGCTGCTTATATAAAAACTCAATATACAAAAACCCAGCAGGAACTGACTGGCGAAGAATTGGATCAGACACAGAGAACGATCATCCTGGAACCACAAAACGGTGTCCGTTATACCGTACCGACAACAATAAGACCAGATCAGATGCCGGAAGAACTTACCGCTCGTTTCCGCGTAGGTGCTATCTACAAAAACTGCTACATCAGCTGTTATTTCAATAATGAGCGTATCCTTCACAAAAAACGTACGATCCTGGCACCGGGAGAGATGGAGCAGATCAAACTGACAAAAGACCAGATTTTAAATGCGGCATCGCTGAATAAGATCACCATTCAGATTGAGGAGGATTAAATCATGGAAAAAAGAAATCTCATCTGCATCGGCTGTCCGATGGGCTGCCCGCTTGTAGTCAGAATAAAAGACGGCGAAGTACAGAGCGTAGAAGGCAACACCTGCAAACGAGGAGCCATCTACGGCAAAAAAGAAGTGACCAATCCAACCAGGATCGTGACAACAACTGTCCGTGTCTTGGGCGGCACAGAAAATGTAGTTTCCGTCAAAACAAAAGAAGACATCCCGAAGGCGAAGATCTTCGACTGCATCCATGAATTGAAAGAAGTAACAGTTGCCGCTCCGGTTCAGATCGGAGACATTATCCTGCACAATGTAGCAGGAACCGGCGTGGATATTGTAGCGACAAAAAACGTGGGATAATATTGTATAAAATAGTTACTGTTCATTTCGTTCTCAGTAACATAAAATGACGGATATCCGTTTCTTTTTTGATGTTTTTGTAGTACAATTAGAAGAAACTAAGATAAAAGAGGAGGAAACGCATGAAAAAACTGATAACGATCACTCTGGCAGCGACCCTCAGTGTGGGAAGCGTGATGTCTGCTTCGGCGGCAGATTTTACAGACTCTGTGGCGGTCACACAGGAAGAAACAGATTCACTGTCAGAGAACGAACAGAAACAGATCGATTCTGAAGAAGTTACGGAAGCAGATGATACCAGTGCCGAAGAAACAGAACCGGATAGCGAAGAACCGATAATTTTTGATGAAAATGAGGATTTTTCATCAGAAACTACGGAAGTGGAGATCGAGCAGGAAGAGACTGACGCAGAAATTTCAGATGTGGAAACAGAGGAAATCTCAACAGAGGAGGATTTTACAGATTCAGAAGAAGAGGTAGATTCTGTAGGGGCGACTTCCGGAACCTGTGGGAAAAATGTCAAATGGAGAATTAGCGGCTCAACGCTGATACTTTCGGGTTCAGGAGAAATGGTCAATTATGCTGGTGATCTTTGGGAGGATCAGAGAGAATATATATCCAAAATTGAAATAGGCAATAATATTACAACAATTGCGAGTTTTGCATTTAGAGGATTTAATAATGTTCGTTCTATTACAATAGGAGGCAATGTTTCTGTAATTGGTACATGTGCATTTGCAGAATGTAGTAATCTTCAAAATGTAACAATTGGAAATAAAGTCACCGTGATTGGAAGAAGTGCATTTGAAAAATGCCGTAATCTGTCACAACTTACACTAGGTTCATCTGTTACGACTATTGAGGACTATGCATTTCAGTATTGTAGTAATTTACGAAAACTGACAATACCAGATAAAACAATTACAATTGGAAACTCTGCTTTTGAGGATGCATTAAATTTGACTACTGTTAAGTTTGGAGCTTCTCTTACAGAGATTGATGATTATGCTTTTCAGGGCTGTAATAATTTACAAGACATAACAATGGGGAATAAGCTGCAAAAAATTGGATATGCAGCTTTTAGAAATTGTGAATCTCTGAGTTCATCTTTGATTTTTCCATCTTCCGTCACAACGATTCGAGAAAGTTCATTTAATGGATGTAGCAGCCTGCAAAAAGTAAGTATTCCTGGTAAATGCAAGATTGAAGATTATGCATTTGCCAATTGTGTTTCGCTGAATAACCTTTCACTGGGAAGCAAAGTAACAGATATTGGGAGTTACGCTTTTTGTAATTGTATTGAGCTTTCATCAATTGCAATACCGGATACAGTTACGGTTATTGGAGATGGGGCATTTAAAGGAGATGGTTCTCTTGAAAAAATAGTTATAGGAAAAAAAGTTACCAAAATTGGTGACAGTGCATTTAGAAATTGTACTTCTCTTAAGGCAGTGACGATTCCAGAAAATGTCACAGTATTAGGATATTATGCATTTAGCGGAGATTCTGAACTTAAAACAGTATCTTTGGGATCAAGACTTGTAAAGATTGGAGAATATGCATTTGGAGATTGTGTTTCTCTTACTTCGGTAAATATACCAAACACGGTAACCAGCATTGATTCAGGTGCATTTAGAAATTGTAATTCCCTTGTTTCTGCTAAAATTGGAAATTCCTGCACAAGTATTGAATCGTATGCTTTTTCAGGAGATACTGCATTAGAGAAAATCAGCTTTGGAGAGCATCTGAATTTTATTGGATATGAAGCATTTAAAAACTGTGTATCTTTGAAAACACTTTCATTTAATGATAATCTTCTTACCATAGAGCGCTATGCATTTAACGGCTGCAGCGGGATTGCGACTGCCCGGATCGGCAGCCAGATTACAGAAATTGGGGATGGCGCGTTTAAGGAGTGTTTATCACTTACAAAAGTAACGATTCATGCAAGAAATGTAAGTATTGGTAGTTCCAATGCTTTTGATAAGGGTACTCAGCTCACCCTTCGTGGCTACGAGAATTCTACCACTCAGAAATACGCAGCTTCCAACAACAACCGCTTCGAGAAGATCGTCACGACTAAATTAAACACCAGTGGATTTTCCCTCAAAACAACTTCCTACACCTGGACAGGCGGATATTTCTATCCGGAGGTCGTCAATACCGGCGGTCTGATCCAAAACGTGGACTACAAAGTTGATTATGATTACAACAGCAACGTAGGGACACACACGATCGAAGTTTACGGGATCAATGATTATACGGGCAGTGTTTATCTGAAATACACCGTTACGAAATCTGCCCAGACGCTGACAGGTTCTGATACTATAAAGAAGACTGGTGCAACAAATTCCTTTAAACTGCCTGTAAAACGCAGCCGGGGTGATGGCAGACTTACTTATTCATCCAGTAACTCAAAGGTAGCAACAATAAACAGTTCCGGTGTAGTTACGATCAAGGGAAGCGGTAAGACAATCATCACTATCAAAGCAGCAGCAACCGGAAACTGCTATGCCTCAGCTAAGAAAATCACGTTGAGTGTAAGCAAAGCCACACAGAAGATTACAGGTGTTGCAAGTTCCTACACAAGGAATTATTCTTCAAAAACAATGACGATCAGGCCAAAAGCAGCAGGAAAGATCACCTATGTATCCAGCAACAGAAATATTGCCCAGGTATCTTCTCAGGGTAAAATCGTATTCCGCAGAAAGGGAACTGTCAAGATCACGATCAAAGCGGCGGCAACATCCAGATATAATGCAGCATCAAAAACGATCACAATAAAGATCAAATAAATATCACAGAAACAAAGCACGTACCGGATTTCTAAATATACAGAGATCCGGTATGTTTTTTGGTATACATAGTGGGAAAAAGAAATTTTTCACATCAAATTTTACCACTGAAATCCGGGGAATTCCATTGACATTATCAGATCAAACGACTATCATTAAAACAGTATGTTTTTTTGCAGGAGTCTTTCGCATAACCGACAGATTCTTACAGAAAAAGATACGGCAGTAACACAAAGGAGTAATAATATCATGACAATATCCATGATAGGAATAGACCACGACAGAGCACCGGTAGACGTCCGTGCCCTGTTCGCTTTTACGAAAAAAAACGCCGGAGAGGCAATGGAGAAACTGAAAGAAAAAGCAGGCATCCACGGATGCATCATTCTATCTACCTGTAACCGCCTGGAAATCTGGGCGAGCCACGAGGATGAACAGCAGCTTTCTTTATACCAGTGTCTCTGCGGACTCAAAGATATACAGGATCCTTCTTATGAAGAATATTTTATTTCGAGACAGGATAAAGAAGCAGTAGAACATCTTTTTTATCTTGCAGGAGGACTGAAATCCCAGATTCTAGGGGAAGATCAGATCCTTACGCAGATTAAGGACGCACTGAATCTGGCAAGAGAACATTTTACAACAGATGGAGTACTGGAAGTCCTTTTCCGCATGGCAGTGACCGCGGGCAAAAAGATCAAGACAGAAGCTCCGCTTGCACATGGAAATCCGTCTGTGATCCATCAGGCAGTCAGCAGTCTGCGGGAACAGGGATATGACATGCATGGCAAAATCTGCATGGTTATCGGAAACGGAGAGATGGGTAAGGTTGCAGCGCAGACTCTCCGTGATGCCGGAGCGAATGTCACCGTAACCGTCCGTCAGTACAGAAGCGGAATGGTGAGCATTCCGATCGGATGCAGCAGGATCCATTATGGTGAACGAATGAACTTTCTGCCGAAATGTGATGTAGTAGTCAGTGCGACAGCCAGTCCGAACTATACACTTCGCAGAGAACTGTTTGATGATATCACGCTTACGAAACCACTGCTTCTTCTTGACCTTGCTGTGCCGAGGGATATCGAACCGGCACTTGGAGGAGAAGAGGGCGTTACCTTATATGATATGGACAGTTTCCGCACCGAGAGGATTTCTCCGGAATCCATGGAGAGCATCACAAAAGCCGGCGAGATCGTCAGGGCACAGATGGATGAATTTTTCCAGTGGCTGGATGGCAGGGATGTGATCCCGAGGATCCAGGAGATCAGGGAGGATGCAGTGCAGGATCTGAACCTGCGTATCCACAAGATCCTCAAGAATACACCAATGGATGACTCCGACCGTGCAAATCTTCTCAAGGCAGTAGATACTGCAGCAGGAAAAGTGGTCAATAAACTTATTTTCGGACTCCGGGACAGTCTGGAACAGGACACTTTCCTGGAGTGCGTGGCAGGATTGGAGAAATTATATGAAGAATAAACGTTTTTTTCCAATGTTCGTAGATCTGTCTGATAAGAAGATCGTAGTGGTAGGCGGAGGGAACATTGCGACCAGGAGAATCAAGACGCTTTTGCAGTTTACCAGAAACATTACCGCAGTAGCTCCAAAGACAACAATGGAGCTCCATGAACTTGGCAAGGCAGGATTTGTAAATCTGATCAACCGCCCGGTAAAGCGTTCTGATTTTGCCATGGCATTTATGGTGATCGCGGCGACAAATGACTGGAAATTAAATGATGAGATCCACCGTGTCTGTAGGGAGGAGGGCATTTATGTAAATGTAGCCTCCGACCGTGAATCCTGTGATTTTTATTTCCCGGGTATCTATATGAGAGATGAAATGGTAGTAGGAGTTACAGCCAGCGGTCTTGACCACAAAAAGGCAAAGCGTGTCAGGGAAGAAATTCAGAAAGCGCTGGAAAAGGTACTGAAGGAGCAGGATGATGAAGACGAAGAGAAGTAAAATTGTAATTGGCAGCAGGGAGAGCAAACTTGCGGTGCTTCAGAGCGAAATGGTCCGCGACTACATAAAAGAAAAAAATCCGGAAATGGAAGTGGAAATCCTTACCATGAAAACCACCGGAGATATCATTCTGGACCGCACCCTGGACAAGGTTGGCGGAAAGGGACTTTTTGTAAAGGAACTGGATAAAGCACTGATGGATGGAAGAAGTATCCTTTCTGTGCACAGCCTGAAAGATATGCCTATGGAAGTTCCGGAAGAACTGCCCCTTCTGGCCTTTTCCAGAAGAGAAGATCCAAGAGATGTACTGGTACTTCCGGAGGGAGTTTCCGAGCTGGATAAAAGTAAGCCTCTCGGATGTTCCAGCCTGAGACGTACACTTCAGCTTAAGAAGCTGTATCCGGATATGGAGGTCAAAAGCATCCGTGGAAATCTTCAGACAAGACTCCGGAAACTGGATGAAGGGCAGTACAGTGCACTGATCCTGGCTGCAGCCGGGCTTAAGAGACTTGGACTGGAATCCAGGATCAACCGGTATTTTACAGCCGATGAGATCATTCCGGCAGCAGGCCAGGGAATCCTTGCGGTACAGGGACGAAAAGGTGAGGATTACAGTTTCCTGAACGGTTACTGTGATGAAGAGGCCTGGGCCGCAGGAAGAGCAGAGCGTGCCTTTGTAAAACTTCTGGATGGAGGATGTTCTTCTCCGGTAGCTGCCCACGGGGAAATTTCCGGGGATGAACTTTATCTCAGAGGACTTTATTATAATGAAAAAGACGGTTCCTATGTTACGGGAACATTGCATGGCGACAAGGCCGATGCGGAAAGCCTGGGCAGGGAACTTGCGGAAACTCTTCGGAAAAAAGGAGAAAACAGATGAAAACAGGAAAAGTATGGCTGGTAGGCGCAGGCCCTGGTGATATCGGCCTTTTTACATTAAAAGGTCTTAAAGTTCTGGAACAGGCAGATGTGGTTGTCTATGACAGTCTGGTAGGCCAGGGCGTTTTGTCACGGATTCCGGAAGGTGTGAAGCTTATTAATGTAGGAAAACGTGCCAGTCACCACATCATGCGTCAGGAAAATATCAATCAGATACTTCTTGAGGAGGCACAGAAGGGGCTTCGTGTGGTACGCCTGAAAGGCGGAGATCCATTCCTCTTTGGAAGAGGAGGAGAGGAGCTGGAGCTTCTTCGGGAGAATGGGATCCCTTATGAGGTGGTTCCGGGAGTTACTTCTTCCATTGCAGTACCGGCATATAACGGGGTTCCGGTAACGCACAGAGATTTCTGCTCTTCGGTCCACATCATCACAGGGCATAAAAGAGCCGGAAAAGAATATGACATTGATTTCCGTGCACTTGTTGATACAAAGGGAACGCTGGTATTTCTGATGGGCGTTTCCGCACTT
>OLOX01002751.1_pt1 | contig 14212 bp, 9 predicted proteins | sample 1672091 | NCBI WGS metagenome assembly OLOX01 (sample SAMEA3136644, study PRJEB25190) | human gut metagenome | reverse complement strand
CAGCCGCCGGAGCGGTGCTTAAGCCGTAAGGCGGGAATTGTGCGGTGTTGCCTTATATTTGTATCTGATTTACCCCTTCACGCCGGTGGTTTCATCAAAATGGTAGGTGGAACCCTCAATGGTGTGCCAGCCTTTGTACATGGCGCCGGTGGTCAGGTCGTAATACCAGGTTTTACCGTCCTGGGTGTACCAGCCCTTGATCATGTGGCCGTTGGCATCGTACCGCACCCATTTGCCGCCGTTGGAATCCTGGTATACTTCCTTGCTGGTGGCCTTGGCACCCTGCTGTACGTTGTCCAGCCAGTACCAGGCACCGCTGGCGGGGTCGTAAATCTCCTTGCCGCGGTAATTGCTGCTGCCCGGCTGCCAGCCTTGGCGCACCCAGCTTTCATACCAGAAGCTCTTGCCGTTGCCGTCTGTGCCCCAGAAGTTGGTCAAAGCACCGCTTTTCATTGTGCCGTAAACCGGGTCAAAGTAATACAGCGAGCCATTGATGGACACATTGCCGTACTGCATAATGCCAGTGGTCAGGTCATAGTAGACCTTGCGGCCATCCGGCAGGGTCCACGGGCCGTGGATCATGGCACCGGTGACAGGCTCAAAGTAATACCAGTTGCCGTTCTGGCAGTTTTCGCCTTTGATCATGTGGCCGTTTTCATCATAGCGCACCCACTTGCCGCCGTCCGATTCCTGGTAGACATCTTTGTTCACGGCTTTTGCGCCGCCGTCCACGGCATCCAGCCAGTACCAGGCATCGCTGGAGGCATCATAGATTTCTTTGCCGCGGCCGGTGGTGCCCTGCTTTACGCCGTTCTCGTACCAGTAATCGCGGCCGTTCTCGCTGCGCCAGCCGGTATAGCCGCCGGTGCTGCCGTTCTGGTACTTGGGCCAGAAGGTATCGCGCGCCAGCGTTCCGCGGGAATCGCAGCGGGTGGTATCAGAGGTGTTGCCGCCCAGTTCATACACGCGGCACCATTCGTACCCAGCATGATAAGCACCGTTGGCATCATTGCTGATACCATACATGTAAGAGCGCAGGCTGGAAAGGCTGTTCAGCTCATATTCCAAAAAGCGCATCTGGCCGTACAGGGTATGCCAGTCCAGGCCGTTGTTGTTGCAGTAGTTCTGCAAATTGGTCCAGCGGTCGCCGTACCACTGGCACAGGCCGTATGCGGTGCCGTAGTCATTGGTAATGTCCACATAAAAACGGGATTCGCGGTACATGTTGGCCATCACGCCGCTGGCGGCGGCGCTGTTCATGCCCATGGTGCCGGTCAGGTAGTTGTAAACATCCCGCTCGTTGGCGGCAACATCTTCATTGGTGTTATAAGAAGCGTCATACGTTGCGGCGTCTTCCTGGACGATATCGCCGGAATATTCGGCAATGCCGGTGTCAGCGGTATCAAACATGGGCATCAGCGGGGTCAGGCTGCCGGCAGTTTCCGGCGTGGCAGCTTCGGCACCCGCCGAAAGCGCCAGCGCTATGGCGGCAGCCACGGCGGCGATCAGGGTCAAAAACTTACGTTTCAATGCTGCACCTCCTTAGAATGGTAAACAACCTTGATGATGAACGATCTGCGGGCCTGATACCAAAACAGCTCCCGACTGGAAGCAATCGGGAGCTGTAAAGCTCGGTGGAACCGCGGAACGCTTAGTTGTAGCGGCGCTCCTTGATCTCGGTCACGATATTGTTGATGAAGGCATCCAGCTCCTGCGTGGTGGTTTCGCCCTTGCGATCACGCACACTGATGTTGCCAGCCTCGGCCTCCTTAGCGCCCAGCACCAGCATGTAGGGCACGCGGTCAACTTGCTGGGCTTCACGGATCTTGTAACCGATCTTCTCATTGGATTCATCCAGCACAACGCGCACACCGGCAGCGGTCAGCTTGTCGGCAACGGTGCGGGCGTAATCCAGCGTCTTTTCGCTGACGGGCAGAACCTTGACCTGGGTGGGAGCCAGCCAGGTGGGGAAGCGGCCCTTAGTCTCTTCGATCAGATAAGCCATGAAGCGGTCCAGAGAACCCAGGATGGCACGGTGCAGCACAACGGGGGTCTTCTCGCTGCCGTCCTTGTCGATGTAGGTCAGGTGGAACTTGGCAGGCAGGCAGAAGTCCAGCTGGCAGGTGGACAGGGTGTACTCTGCACCGACAGCGGGCTTAACGTTGACGTCCAGCTTCGGGCCATAGAAAGCAGCTTCGCCGATCTCCTCGGTAAAGTTGATGCCCAGCTCGGTCAGAACTTCGCGCAGAGCGTTCTCGGCATGGTTCCACATGGCGTCGTCGTCATGGTACTTCTTCTTGTCGGCGGGGTCACGCAGGGACAGCACGCAGCGGTAATCGGTGATGTTGAAATCCTTGTAGACATCAAAGATCAGGCTGCAGACATTGGCAACTTCGCTCTTGATCTGCTCCGGGGTGCAGAACAGGTGGGCGTCGTTCTGGCAGAAATGACGGCCGCGCTCAATGCCTTTCAGGGTGCCGCTGGACTCATAACGGAAGTCGTGGGCAATTTCGCCAATGCGGATGGGCAGCTGGCGGTAGCTGTGCGGGCGGTTGGCGTAGATCATCATGTGGTGGGGGCAGTTCATCGGGCGCAGAACATAGCTTTCACCCTCCATCTCCATGGCGGGGAACATGTTCTCACGGTAATGATCCCAGTGGCCGGAAGTCTTGTACAGGTTCACGGTGCCGATGCAGGGGGTCATAACGTGCAGGTAGCCGCGCTCGCGCTCCTTGCCCTTGATGTAATCTTCCAGCTGCTGCCAGATGATGTAGCCGTTGGGCAGGAACATGGGCAGGCCGCGGCCAACCAGGTCGTCGGTCATGAACAGGCGCATTTCCTTGCCGATCTTGCGGTGGTCGCGCTCGCGGGCTTCCTGCTGCTGCTTTTCCCAGGCTTCCAGCTCTTCCTGGTTGCGGAAAGCAACGCCGTTGATGCGGGTCAGCATCTTGTTCTCTTTGTCATTCTTCCAGTAAGCGCCGCTCTGCTGGGTGATCTTGAATGCCTTCAGAGCCTTGGTGTAGGTCAGGTGGGGTCCGATGCACATATCAACGTACTCGCCCTGCTGGTAGAAGCTGAACTCGGTCTCATCGGCCAGGTCGTCCATATGCTCCAGCTTATAGTGCTCCTGGCGCTCGGTCATCAGCTTCACAGCTTCATCGCGCGGCAGGATGAACGGCTTGATGGCAAGGTTTTCCTTGCAGATCTTCTTCATTTCCTTTTCAATGTTGGCAAGGTCTTCATCGCTCAGTTTGGTATCGCCCAGGTCAACATCATAGAAAAAGCCGTTTTCGGTAGCGGGGCCAAAGGCAAAGTCAGCCTGCGGATACAGGCGCTTGATGGCCTGTGCCATAATGTGGGCAGCCGTATGGCGCAGAACGTGCAGTTCTTCTTCTTTCGGGCATTCGGCAACAGTGCCGTCTTTGTAAATGATTTTCATTTGTAAACGCTCCTTTGGGTAAACAAAAATGCTCCATCCCATTCTTGACCATAAACGGGATGAAGCATACAAATTCATACTCCACGGTTCCACCCGAATTGGACGCGGCAAAGCATCCCACTCGTAAAACAAAGGCCCAAAGCCCTGTTTTGTAAGCGCCGGTAACGGGGCGCTACCCCGGCGAAGGTTCGCCTTCGCACTCGGCAGTGGTAACTGTGCTGCCCGCCTGCAAAACCGCTTGCACCACGCCAAATTCGGCGGCGGTTCTCTCTTTTGCGCGTTCCAGCATGTATTGTCTGCCTCAACGTTTTATTCAGGATGAAGTTGCCTTTACTATATACCACCCCGGCGGGGAAGTCAAGGGGGCGGCGCAAAATTTTACACCGTAACAAAAGATGACCTTTGCCCAAAACTGTGATATGATGGAAAAAACGGGCCGCACCCGGCAGGGGCTCCCGGCCCGCTTTGCCATCGGCTACTCCCAATTCATCATAAGAATACAGACAGAGCCCCTGCTTTGAAGCTGGCAGGCGGCCCCGCAGGTGCATTTCTGCCAATTTTTGTGCCAAGTGGGAACGTTCACGGTGTTGTAACAATTCCTTGACAATTTCCTGCAATGTAGCTACAATATTAGATAGGACTTAAGGGTGTCGCCCATCGGGAACGCCGCTTTTCAGATATTTGTTTTACCGCCGCAAATTTGGCGTTTTTTCGTTTTATTTGTGTATATGGGGCTTGAGGTGTATCCGCTTTTGGGTATGCTTTGGATTATCGCCCCATTTTGTATAGAATATCGCAGGCAGTATTTGAACCGCAAAGGTCAGCCCCTTGCGCTGTAAGATGCTGGCAGTGTACCCATGGTAGCTGCCAGATAAAACAGGCGCGGGCTGCCCGGGCTTTTCAGGTATGCCAGAAATAAAAGCGTTCCGCTTGTGCTGCGCCCTCCTGCATTTGATTTGAGTTTTGTAAGGAGTGAAACTGCCATGCCCCCAATTTTGATGTGGGTGCTGGTTGTCGTTGCCGCTGCCGTGTGCGGGGCGCTTGGTTATTATTTTGGCGGGGAAAACCGGAAGCGTACCGCCGAAGCCAAGATCGGCTCTGCCGAAGAGGAAGCCAAACGCATCGTGAACGATGCCATCAAGGCTGCCGAGCAGAAGCGCAAGGAAACCATCATCGAGGCCAAAGACGAGGCGTTCAAGCTGAAAGCTGACGCCGACAAGGAAATCAAGGACCGCCGCGCGGAGATCAGCCGCCAGGAACGCCGCATGGACCAAAAGGAGGAAGCGCTGGATAAGCGCACCGCCGCCATGGAGCGCAAGGAAGAGGACCTGAAAAAGCGCGGCGAACTGGTGGAAGCCCGCCTGGACGAGCTGGAACAGCTCAAGCTGCGCCAGACCGAAAAGCTGGAAACCATCGCCGCCATGACCCAGGAAGATGCCCGCGCCGTGTTGTTGAAGAACATTGACGATGAGCTGACCCACGAAAAGGCCATGAAGATCAGCGCCTATCAGGCTAACATGAAGGACGAATGTGATGCCATCGCCCGTGAGCTGGTCGGCCAGGCCATTGCCCGCTGCGCAGCCGATGCCACCAGTGAAGCCACCGTCAGCGTGGTGCCGCTGCCCTCTGACGAGATGAAGGGCCGCATCATTGGCCGCGAGGGCCGCAACATCCGCGCTCTGGAAACTGCCACTGGCTGTGACCTCATTATTGACGATACGCCGGAAGCCATCACCCTTTCCAGCTTTGACCAGACCCGCCGTGAAGTGGCCCGCATGGCCCTGGAGCGCCTGATCGCCGATGGCCGTATCCACCCGGCCCGCATTGAGGAGACCGTGGATAAGTGCCGCCGTGAACTGGAAATTCAGATGAAGCGCGAGGGCGAAAAGGCTGTGATGGACCTTGGTATCCACAGCCTGCATCCCGATTTGGTCAAGCTGATCGGCCGCCTGAAGTATCGCACCAGCTATGGCCAGAATGTGCTGAGCCATTCTCTGGAAGTGGCATGGCTGGCCGGCCTGATGGCTGGCGAGCTTGGCGTGAACGTTCAGCTGGCACGCCGCGCAGGCTTGCTGCATGATATCGGCAAGGCCCTTGACCATGAGATCGAGGGCAGCCATGTGCAGATCGGTGTGGATATCTGCAAGAAGTACCGCGAGAACCCGCAGATTATTCATGCAATTGAAGCCCACCACGGCGATGTGGAGCCCAAGACGGTGCTTGCCTTCATTATTATGGCAGCGGATGCCATCAGCGCAGCCCGCCCCGGTGCCCGCCGTGAAAACATGGAAAGCTATATCAAGCGTTTGGAAACGCTGGAAGCCCTGTGTAACGGCTTTGAGGGCGTTGAAAGCTCTTACGCCGTGCAGGCAGGCCGCGAGGTCCGCATCTTGGTCCAGCCGGATAAGGTTGGTGATGATCAGGTCATCCTGCTGGCCCGCCAGGTTGCCAAAAAGATCGAGGACGAGCTGGATTACCCCGGCCAGATCAAGGTCAGCGTGATCCGCGAAAGCCGCGCCACCGAGTACGCGAAATAACCAAAACGAATAAAACAGATGCCGCACCTGGTATGGGTGCGGCATTTTGTATAAGCATTGATTTATCCCGCGGTGTTGCCTTTACGAAAATGTGATGGCGAGCAATGCAAAACCCAGTGGGTTTTGCAACTGCACGAGCGGGTTTGCTTTGCAAACTGACGGGCATTGCCCGTCAAGCGTGCCTCCGAAACGCGCCTGCGGGCGCAGCGCCCTACGAATGCTTATAATGTTTGTTGCACGTTATAAAATGTTTTGCAGGGAACGGTCTTGACCGTTCCGGGGCCTTGCGGCAAATGTGTTTTACGTTTTCCCTCGCAAATCTTGTTGGCTCTGTTCCCTCAATTTTCCCTCTTGCCAAGGGGCATAGAATACGATATAATAGAAAATAATTGTGCGGATTTATGCCCCTGTGGGATGGGCGGTGACGCACGGCAAATCAGGCGGCGCGGTATAGGCGCTGCCTATAGTTCGCCGCAACTGCGGTCACTGAAAAGGAGCGTCATCATGAAAGGTATCATCCTCGCCGGCGGTGCTGGTACCCGCCTGTACCCGCTGACCATGGTCACATCCAAGCAGCTTCTGCCTGTGTATGATAAGCCCATGATCTATTACCCGCTGTCTACCCTGATGCTGGCAGGTATCCAGGATATCCTGATCATTTCCACCCCAACCGATACGCCGCGCTTTGAAGCGCTGCTGGGGGATGGCAGCCAGTACGGCCTGCACCTGCAATATAAAGTGCAGCCCTCCCCGGACGGTCTGGCACAGGCCTTTATCCTGGGTGAAGAGTTTATTAACGGTGAACCCTGCGCTATGGTGCTGGGCGATAATATTTTCTACGGCGCAGGTTTCTCCAAGCGGCTCAAGTCCGCTGCCGCCAACGCCGAGGCTGGCCGCAGCACTGTGTTCGGCTACTATGTCACCGATCCCGAACGCTTCGGTGTGGTGGCATTTGACGAAAACGGCCAGGCAACTTCCATTGAAGAAAAGCCCGCACAGCCCAAGAGCAACTATGCGGTTACCGGCCTGTATTTTTACAGCAAAGATGTGTGCGAAAAGGCAAAACAGGTAAAGCCCAGCGCCCGCGGCGAACTGGAAATTACCACCCTGAATGAGATGTACCTGCAGGAAGGCAAGCTGGATGTGCAGCTGCTGGGCCGCGGTTATGCCTGGCTGGATACCGGCACGATGGACAGCCTGGTGGAAGCCGCCGACTTTGTGCGCATGATTGAACAGCGCCAGGGCATTAAAATTTCCGCCCCGGAAGAGATCGCCTATAAATACGGCTGGATCAACCGCGGCAAACTGTTGGAAAGCGCCGAGCGCTATGGCAAAAGCCCCTATGGCCAGCACCTGCGCAATGTTGCCGATGACCGCCTGAAATATTGATGCGGTATAAAGAAAGAGGCACAAGATGAAAATTCTGATTACCGGCTGCCATGGACAGCTTGGAACCGAGCTGCAAAAACAGCTGGCCGATGAAGAATGCGCCCTTGGCCCGCTGCCGGAGCGCCTGCGCAAAGCAACGGTGATCGCCGTTGATGTGGATGAGCTGGATATTACCGACCGCGAAGCCACTGTGACCTATATCCGCCGCATCCAGCCGGATACCGTCATCAACTGCGCTGCTTTTACCAACGTGGATGGCTGCGAAACCAACCGCGATGCCGCTTACCGCGTCAACGCCCTTGGCCCGCGCAACCTGGCATTGGCATGCGAAAAGATCAATGCCCGCCTGATCCATATTTCTACCGACTATGTATTCTCCGGTACAGCCAACGGCGGTGTGGCGTTGGATGAAAGTGCCCTGCCCGCCCCCATTTCGGCCTACGGCCAGACCAAGCTGCTGGGCGAAACCTATGTGCAGCAGTTCTGCCGCCGCCACTTTATCGTGCGCACGGCTTGGCTGTACAGCTATTACGGCAAAAACTTTGTCAAAACTATGGTCAACCTGGCCAAAACGCATGACACCCTGAATGTTGTCAACGACCAGCTGGGCAACCCCACCAATGCGGTGGATCTGGCCTACCATATCTTAAAGCTGGCAGTCAGCCATGATTACGGCATTTACCACTGCACCGGTAGCGGCATTTGCAGCTGGTATGATTTCGCATCCGAGATCATCCGCCTGTCCGGCCTGCCGTGCACCGTAAAGCCCGTTACCAGCGCACAGTACAAAGAGATGAACCCCAAATCCGCAGACCGCCCGGCATGGAGCGCACTGGAAAACCGCGCCCTGCGGTGCAGTGTCGGCGATGACATGCGCGACTGGAAAGATGCAATTCAGGACTTTTTCAATAATTGGGATGGTAAATAAATGAAAACTTATCTTGTTACCGGCTGTGCCGGTTTTATTGGCTCCAACTTTGTCCACTATATGCTGGAAAAATACCAGGATATCCGCCTGGTCAACCTGGATAAGCTGACCTATGCCGGCAACCTGGAAAACCTGGAAGATATCAAGGACGATGCCCGCCATATCTTTGTTAAGGGCGATATCTGCGATAAGGCTCTTGTCACTGACCTGATCGCCAAATATGACCCGGATTACGTCATCAACTTTGCTGCCGAAAGCCACGTTGACCGCAGCATCCGCAACCCGGAAATTTTTGTTGAGTCCAATGTTCTGGGCACCGTTAACCTGCTGCAGTGCTGCAAGGATGCCTGGTACGATGCCGACGCCAAGACCTGGAAGGAAGGCAAAAAGTACCTGCAGGTTTCCACCGATGAAGTATACGGTGCCCTGGGCGCCGAAGGCTACTTTATGGAAACGACCCCGCTGTGCCCGCACAGCCCGTACTCCGCTTCCAAAGCCAGCGCCGATATGTTCGTGAAAGCATTCCATGATACCTATGGCATGCCCATCAACATCACCCGCTGCTCCAACAACTATGGTCCGTATCAGTTCCCCGAAAAGCTGATTCCGCTGCTCATCAACAACGCCAAGCACCACAAGACCCTGCCGGTTTACGGTGATGGTATGCAGATCCGTGACTGGCTGTATGTCATGGACCACTGCAAAGCCATTGATATGGTTGCCAACGGCGGCAAGGACGGCGAAGTTTACAATGTCGGCGGCCATAACGAGCGCCCCAACATCTTCATCGTCAAGACTGTCATCGAGCAGCTGCATGACCGCCTGAAGGATGAGGGCATCAGCGAAGAGCTGATCAAGCACGTGGCGGACCGCCTGGGCCATGACCGCCGTTACGGCATTGACCCCACCAAGATCAAGAACGATCTGGGCTGGTACCCCGAAACCCCGTTCGAGAAAGGCATTGTGCTGACCATTGACTGGTACCTGGCCCACGAAGAGTGGATGAACCACGTGACCAGCGGCAACTACCAGAAGTATTACGAGCAGATGTACAAAAACAAGTAATGCTGCCGCACATTTGTTAAATTCTGCAAAACACCCCGCCGCCGCTTTGCAAAGCGGCGGCGTTTGTGGTATACTAGTTCTGCTGTTTGTGACAGCAGAACAAAGAATAGTGAATAAAGAATAAATAATAATGAAGGTGAATCGCCGTGCCTGCGGCACAGCTTATAAAAATTGGGCGCTGCTTTTGGTAAGCAATCAAGCCTAACCCGGCGTGCGGAGCCTATTTTAATCATGCGCGCACGGCGCGCATATCACCATTATTCTTTATTATTTTTTAATTATTATTTTACTTGATTGATCTTGAGGTTTTTTTGAATGGCAATTTCCAGAGAAGAGCAACTGCGCAATAACCGCCGCCTTTCACGCCAGATCGTGGGTGCAGTGGCAATCGTATTGATTATCATTGGTCTGTTTACCGTATTAAGCTGGGTGGTTGGCGTGCTGCGCAGCGCGTTGGATGATACCGAACGCCGCCAGAGCTATGCCGACCGTCTGTACGGTCTTGTCATGTTTGACACTATGCCGTTTGACGATGTGAGCAAGGTGGATCAGTCGGAGTTTTTACAGGCTGCCATCTGGGGCGCCGTGTACCAGATCCAAAAGCGGGATAACGGCCTGAGCGACTATGAGCGCGACAGCGAAACCGGCTCCATCATTCTGCCCAAACTGGAAGTTGACACCTACCTGACCAACCTGCTTGGCCCGGATTACAAGATCACCGATGGCTCTTTCCAGACCGAAGAGTTCAATTATACCTATGACGAGGAAAAGCAGGGCTATCTGGTTCCTGTTACCAGCATGGTGGCTATGTATACCCCGGAAGTGGAAAAGATTTCCACCCAGAGCGGCAAGACCTATGTGACGGTTGGCTATATCCCCACCATCAACAATAGCTCCAGCGGCGAGATCAACCTGACCGCCCCCACGGAGCCGACCAAGTATATGGACTATGTGTTCACCCGCGGCGAGGGCCGTAAGTGGTATCTGAGTGCATTGCAGGAAAGCGATATGCAGCCCGAAGTGTCTGCTTCGACCGCAGCCCCGACTACCGATTCCGGTGACCCGCAGGAGTTGGTGCAGAACAACCTGGATTCCACCGTGGCCGATACCGGCAATCCCACAGGTGATACCGCCGACGGCACCGCTGAACCGGACAGCACGGCGGACGACCAGACCGATGCCCAGAGCGAACCTGAAGCTGATACCGGGGATACCGGTGGGGATACGCAGGATAGTTCAGGTACGGAATAAGCTCCTGCTGACAAAACGATAATTTTGATGAGGCTGCACAGCCCAAACGCTGTGCAGTTTTTTGTATGGTAGGGCGGGGTCACCCGCCCCCCACGGAAGGCGGCCCGACCGTACAATAAAAATGTGTGATATACCTTGCCCCACAGTAGGGGAGCAGCGTCCCCGACACCGCAGACAAACCTTGCGGCAAATCTCATTATGGCAGATGTGCCAAAGCTCCGGAATGGTCAAGACAGCTCCCTACAGAGCAAGGTATCATGTGTACCAAACAGAAAAATGACCAGTGGAACAGCCAGCCCTCTGGCCGCCGCGGAGAAACGCTGCCAATGCATAAAACATGCCGCCGCGCAGTTATACTACCCCTACACAACATCAGCTCAACAACAAAAATGACAAAACAGACTGCAGAAGACCGTGCTTTTTTGATTGACAAAACAAGCGCGGCGTGATAATATGATAGCTGTACATTACCCTGCATTTTTAACGTTGAACAGATGTTAAATACTTGTGCAATGGCAACACGGAAAAGTAGGAGAACATAGCATGAGACGGACTTTGGCAGCGCCGGGCCTTGCAGCTGTGCTGGGTATGGCATTGCTGCTGACCGCCTGCGGTAAAACAAACGCACATAACAATACGGCAGGCGAAACGGTCAGCACGGCACTGTTTGACTTTTCCATTACGGATGTCAGCCTGGTGGAAAGCTACCCCGGCATTGATATCCCGGACGGCGAATGCCTGGTGCGTATGCGCCTGAACATCAAGAACACCAGCAGCCAGACCTACACGATGTTCCTGCAGGATTTCCAGATCCAGTGGGGCGAGGGCGACAGCGATTACGGCACCTGCCTGAACGCAGTGGATGATACCATGATGCCGTATGCTTATGAGCTGACCCCCGGCCAGGAGCGCAGCGACTGGCTGATGGCTGAAATCCCCGATGGCAGCACCAGCTGCACCATTGCGTATCAGGAATACAAGACCGATGGCAGCAAAGGCGATGCCTACTTTGTGGAGACAGCCCTGTGAGCCAGCAGTCGCGCATTCTTGCAGGGGTGTTTTGCTCCGGTATGGCGGCGGCGTTGATTGCTATGGCGGCACTGCAGCTGCCCAACTGGCTGCAGCAGCGCAAGATGGTGAGCGAGAGTCCGCCGGTGGTGCAGACTGCAGAACCAGAGCAGACGCCGGAGCCGCAGGTTACCGCGGCCCCCACCGTGCAGCCCGCCGTTACCCCGGAACCGCGGGATTTTACCGCACTGCTGGAGCGTAACCCCGAAGTGATCGGCTGGATCAAGATCGATGATACCGATGTTGACCTGCCGGTGATGCAAAGAGAAGGGGACAACAGCTACTACTTAAAGCACGACCTGGATGGCAACTGGGATGACCTGGGCCTGCCGTACCTGGATTATGAGTGCGATATCCAGCAAAGCCGCCATTTGATCCTGTACGGCCACAACATGGGCGTGGGGGATACGGTGCGGTTTTCCAGCCTGCAAAATTACCGCGAGCCGGAATATTATCAGGAACACCCGGTCATTGAGCTGGACAGCCTGAACGGCGGCCAGTACTACAAGATCGTGGCAGTTTATGCAATTACCACGCGCGAAAGCGATGGCGATGTGTTCCACTTTAACCAGTATGTGAACTTTGCCGATGATGCGGCAGAGCAGGAATACCTGGATGAAGTGGCCAAGCGCGCGTTTTATACCACGGGCGATTATGCCCGCGCAGACGAACGGCTTTTGACATTGTGTACCTGTACCTATGAAATGTCGGATGCCCGCCTGCTGATTATGGCACGCCCGCTGCGGGACGGGGAAACGCTGATGGCGGATGAAGTTACCGTCAATCCGGACCCGCTGCTTCCAGCCCGCTGGCCGGCTGGGGCGTAAAATTTTTATTTGAATTCTGGGCACAAAGGCAACAGCAATCCGTACCTTTGCGTTTGGGATATAATTTTGGAAAGGGAGTAAAATTATGCAAAAGACGAGCAGGTTTTCGCGTCTGCTTACGCTGGTTACGGCTGTTGCCTTGGCAGTTTGTCTGCCTGTATCGGCGTATGCAGAAACCGAGACCACCGAGGAAGCTGCTGCACCCGCAGTAGTGGAGGAGGCTGCACAGGACAACACCGCTGACGAAGCTGCAAGCGAAGACAGCGCTTCCTGTGTGCGCGTGGTGGATGTTACCATTTTTATGGACACCACCAAGGGCTATTTCGAGAGCGATCCCGACAATGTTGCCCTGAATTATCTGAACCGTGCCGAGTTTGAGGAGACTCCGATCACTCTGCCCACCGTTATCGCAAACGAGGGCTGGGAGTTCAAAGGCTGGGACGTTTGGGGTAAAGAGCACTTTGTCCTGGGCGCCGATGCTACTGAACTGGGCACCAGCGGCCTTGGTGCATTCCCGGTTGGCAGCCTGGTAGGCGGTATCTACCTGTACCCCATCTTTATGGAAGCTCCGAAGCCGGTTGAGCCGACCGCTACCCCGGTTGAGCCGACCGCTACCCCGGTTGAGCCGACTGCCACTCCGGTTGAGCCGACTGCCACTCCGGCAGAGCCGACTGCCACTCCGGCAGAGCCGACTGCCACTCCGGCAGAGCCGACCGCTACCCCGACCGAGCCGACCGCTACCCCGGTCGTGACCCCGACCACCCCGGTTATCCCGGAGACCACTCCGACCAATACTCCGGCAAACACCCCGACTGAGGAAACCAATACCCCGGACAATACTCCGACCAACACCCCGGATGTTACCAAGTCCAACACCCCCGCTGATAACTCCAGCAAGATCATCCCGCAGACCGGCGTTTCCAGCACCAACAGCAACTCTGTTGCAGGTCTGGCCATCGTTCTGGTTGCCGCACTGGGCGGCGCTGCCGCTTACCTGTTCATCAACCGCAAGAAGCTGAACTGATAAGTGTAAAGTGATAGAGCTTTGAATTATTTAAAAACAGCCTTCGGCATTTGCCGAAGGCTGTTTTTGTGGTAGTGCCCCGAATGGGAATTCTTTGGCTGGTGGGATAGGGAATAGACGAAGTGATTTGATTTTGAGATGTTGGATCTTTGCAAACTTTCGGAACGGTCAATACCGTTCCCCACAGAGCATTTGATGATGGGCGGAAAACCATAAAATGGCTGGTAGGGCCGGGGTCACCCGATCCCGCCGAAACCCACCCGGAGCGAACAATAAAAATGGGCGATGTGCCTTGCCCAAAGTAGAGGGGCGATGCCCCACAACGGGCCGGATATCTCACCCCGAAATATCACAAACACCCGCGGGTGCATAAAAAACCTCTGTTACAGATACATAATGAAAATAAACGCCGGAGCTAATCATTGATGGTCTCCATAATATCGCCCAAATGACAAGCCCTCGCTTCGCAGATACGGAGAAAAATATCTATCGTAATATGGATACTTCTAAAATTTATCAGACTGTTACCGAAAAGTAAAGTAACCGGAAGGCGTTCTGTGAAAAATAGATTTCATTTTTGCAATAAGAGTTAGTGTTAAATCATAATAAAGGGTAAAGGCCCTGAAGAATCTAAGGCAACACCGCACAATTCCCGCCTTACGGCTTAAGCACCGCTCCGGCGGC
>OLOX01002750.1_pt1 | contig 14221 bp, 11 predicted proteins | sample 1672091 | NCBI WGS metagenome assembly OLOX01 (sample SAMEA3136644, study PRJEB25190) | human gut metagenome | reverse complement strand
AGTTCAAATTTTTCGGTACAGAACAGAAAGGAACTACCATGCCCGCAAAATTTGAACTGATCGCTCCCTGCTTTTTCGGGTGCGAATCCACCGCTAAATTTGAGCTGACCCGCATCGGCGCAGAGAACATCCGGGTGGAGGATGGCCGTCTGAGCTTCTGCGGCGGGGCAGAGATGATCGCCGCCGCAAACCTCAACCTGCGCACCGTGGAGCGTGTGATGCTGCTGCTGGCGCGCTACAAGGCCACCACCTTTGACGAGCTGTTCGACGGCGTGTACGCCATCCCGTGGGAGGAGTTTCTGCCCGCGGACGCTGCTTTCCCGGTCACCGGCTCTTCCCTGAACAGCCAGCTGACCAGCATCCCCGCCTGCCAGAGCGTCATCAAAAAGGCGGTGGTCAAGCGCCTGATGAAGGGTCACCGCACCACCGTGCTGCCCGAGATACCCACGAGCGCTTCTTTGGGAAGCCAGCTCTCCGCTTCATAGATCGAGCGCGAGCAACCCAATTCGGCATCGATCAGGCTGCAGAGTTCGCGCACCATCTCAAGATCCTTCTCCTCCTTGATGCCGCGCCCAACGCTCACGATGCGTTTCGCGCTCGGCAGATCGACATCACCCTTTACGCGCGGGCCGACCGAATCGAGCTTCACTTCATAAGCAGGCTCGATGAAGGGAAGCTCTGCCTCCGCGTTCTCACCGCTTGGCTCAGCATCAGGAAACGTTGCGGGGCGTACAAAATAGAACGAGGTCGTGTCATCTGCGCCTTTGTACTTGCGGTTCGCCAGGCCACCAAAATACATAGTGGTTGAGTCCTTGGTACTGGGAAGAGCGGTCACGTTCGAGATCACGCTTCCTCCCGCACGCGCTGCCACTCGTCCAAGCAGAAGCTGGATGCGTCGCGAAGATTCTGCGAACACCGCTGCCGGCTTCTCTTTCTCGATAAGGTCGACCAGAGTAAGGTACGAGTCTTCCATCATGCGGCCTTCAGGCACCTCAAGGCGATAGACGGTATCAGCGACCCCAGGAGCTACGCTTGTAGTAGGAAGCGCGATAAGATCGACTTCGTCAGCGAATTGACGAGCGCCAGCACACAGCTCGACAACCGGCTGTTCGCGTTCGGCGATAACAAAGATCTTCATAGCGCTTACGCCCCCTCGGTAGTCAGATACGTATGAACTTGCTCGATGAATTCATCGATGCCCTCATCGGTCGCTTCGAAGAACACCATCTTGCGCGGTGTTGGTTCAGGCACTTTCGTCTCAACAACCGCGTGGTTCGCTGGAGGAAGTTCAAGACCGATATCCTCCAAAGTTAGCTCATGAACAGGCTTGCGACCTGCACTCATGATATCCGCCACCTTGCAGGTGCGCGGTTGCGCCATGTCGGAAAGCACCGAGAGCACCGCAGGGGTCTGCATCTCGATGTGCTCGATCTCTTCATCGAGCTCACGTGTTACCTTGATCGTGTCGCCTTCAGCAGTAAAGTCGATCACCGCATTCACATTAGGGATGCCCAAGATCTCACCCAGCTGAATGCCCATCTGATGAGCGTAGATATCGGCCGATCCATCGCCACAGATAATAAGATCGATGTTGCCGATATGCTTGATGGCTGCCGCGACCGCTTGCGCTGTTTGATGGGTTTCAGCGTCTTCGAGTGCATCGTCCATCACCAAATAGACCTCGCTTGCACCACGCGCTGCCACATTCTTACGCATGGTCGTGTCGTGGATCTTCGTATCGCCTACCGTAAGCGCAATAAGCGAATGCTCGCCATTCGATCCCTCAACGAACTGTGCCGCTGCTTCGATAGCGTTCAGGTCATAGAGCGAAACGATATGCGGAACCGCCTGATAATCAAGCGTTTTGTCGGAATTAGTTCGAATAGCGACATCGTCATAAACGGACTTGAAACAAACAACGACGTTCATCTATCTCCTTACCACTCTTCGTTCCTTACCGCTACTTAGACATAAAGAAAGAGGGAAGAGTTGCCCCTTCCCCCTTCTTTTATCCCTAGTGTAAGAGCTAAAAGGCTTACAGTTCGTCCTGGTTGCCCTTTGCATACTCTTTGAGGATGCCACGGCCAGCGATGTGGACCATGATCTCGACGGTGCCGCCACCGATCTGGAAACCACGGCAGTCGAGCATGAGGCGGGACACGCGGGTCTCATCGGTGAAGCCAAGGCCACCCATGAGCTGCAGAGCGCGAGAGCAGCAGTCGGTCAGGCCCGGAGCACCATAGCGCTTCAGCATAGCAGCATCGTTGTTGACCGGAATGCCGTTGTCCAGCTTCCAGCAGGTACGATACAGGAAGTTACGGGTATTGGTGAGCTCAATCTGCATCTCAACGATGTGCTCCTGCACCAGCTGGAAGGTCTTGATGCCCTTGCCGAACTGCTGACGATCGTTGACCCAAGCGCAGGCGTCTTCCATGGCAGCCTGAGCCTCGCCGAGCAGCTCTGCCAGAAGCACGCAGCGCTCCCACTCGAAGTTCTTCATCAGCTGATAGAAGCCCTTGCCCTTGATGCCGAGCAGCTGGTCCTCGTCGACGGTCACGTCGTCGAAGTGAATCATGGAGAAGGGCATGATCTGCATGCCAATCTTGTTCAGCGGCTCGATGGTAACACCCTTGGCGTCAGAGGGAACCAGGTACATGGACATGTTCTTGTTCTCGCGAGAAGGATCCTCATCCTTGCACACGACGATGAAGCCGCCAGCGGTCTCACCAGAGGTCACCCACGTCTTGGTGCCGTTGATGTGGATCTTGCCATCCTCGCCCTTCGTGGCGGTGGTGGTCATGCCCTGGTTGTCGGAGCCAGCGCCGGGCTCGGAGATGGCCAGGCAGTACGGCGGGTAGCCGTTCTCCTTGTAGTAGTCGATGGCGTACTTAACCTGCTCAGGGTTACCAAACTCGCACATGTCGAACATGATGAGCAGATTGGGAGCCATGGGGATGTTGCCGCCGCAGTGGTTCAGCTCTTCAATGATCATTGCCATCGTCTGATGGTCGACCGGCTTTCCACCGTACTCCTCGGGCAGGCCATACAGACCCCAGCCCTCGTCAACCCAGGACTTAGCAATCTCAGGAGCGATGCCACGGTTCTTATAACCGGCAGCGATTGCCTCCTCGGTGAGGTGCTTCTTGCCCCACTCACGAATGCCGCGCTTGATCTCAAGTTGTTCCGGGGTGTAGCTGTAATCCATTTTTCCTCCTTAAGGAAACTAACTGGGAACTACTTACCTACCTTTATTCAAAACACTTACGTGTTTGAACCAAAAGAATGTGAATGCGAGGCATCCCCTCAGGGATTGAGGCAGATGCCTCGCTAAAAGTCATGCAACGAACCTAAGCGGAAGGTTGCGAGAGGGGATGCTAGATGGACATAGCCGCTTCGTAGCCGCCCTTGACAGCCTCGAGCGTACGGAAAACCTTGCCAGCAGGCGTGGTAGCGTCGCCGATGAGGATGGCGTTCGGGAACACGGCCTTGATCTCGTCGTACAGAGCAGTGTTCTGCTCAACGCCGAGGGACGTAAGGACAGTATCGCACTCGAGCAGGGTCTCTTCGCCGGTTTCGACGTTCTGGACCTTGGCGCCCTTCTTGGTGACCTCGACCAGCTTGGTCAGCGGCATGAGCTTGACGCCCTTGGACTTGACCAGGTTGATGGTGGGGTTCTTGTCGATGATGCCAATGCCGTTACCGAGCTTCTTGGCTTCCTCGATGACCGTGATCTGACGGTTCTCGCACATAGCCTCGGCAACTTCCAGGCCTGCGAAGCCGCCACCGACAACCACGACGCGCTTGCCAACGATTGCGGTCGGGCCCGACGCCATGTTCAGGCCGAAGCGCATGAACTCAACGGTGCCGCCCTGAGCCTTGATGGCTGCAACGGCTGCCTTCCAAAGCATGCCCTTGCCCTCGGGAACCTTGCCAGCGCACATCTCTTTGATGTCCTCGGACTTAACGACGTTCTTGCCGTTGATGCCGGGCACATCCAGAGCGATGATGCCGCCACCAGGAGAAACGATAACCTCGTCGGGGTTGAGAGCCTTAACAGCAGCAGCATCGACCTTCGTGTTGAGCTTCAGCTCGATGTTGGGATGCAGCTTAATCTCCTCGTTCCAGTACTTCACGAGGGGCTCGATCTTCGCATTGAGGACCTGAGCCATGTTCAGCAGGCCGCCGACGCGGTCGCTCTTGTCGATCAGCGTGACCTTGTGGCCGCGGATGGCTGCAACGCGAGCAGCTTCGCAACCGCCAGGGCCGGCACCGATGACAACCACGTGCTTCTGCTTCTCGGCAGGATGCTCTTCCGGAGTGCCGACCTTGACGCCCTGCCACACATGAGCGTTGACGGAGCACTGGCACGGCTTGCCGATGAAGATGTTGTCGAGGCAGCGGCTGCACACGATGCAAGGACGAACCTGCTCGGGATGACCAGCGGCAACCTTGTTGGCGGTCTCCGGATCGGCGATGAACTGACGGCCCATGCCAACGGCGTCGCCGTAGCCCTCGTTCATGATCTTGTCGCACATATCAAGCGTGTTGATACGGGTGCCAGGGAAGACAGGCTTGTTCGTGACCGTCTTGACCTGCTTGGCCAAATCGATGAACTCGCCTTCGGGAACGATCTGGTTAGCAACGGGGCGAGGAGCCTCATGGAAACCAGCCTGCACGGACCAAGCGTCCACACCATGCTTCTCGATGATCGGCACGAGCTCGAGGGTGTCCTCGATGCGGTTGCCACCAGGCATAAGGTCGTCGGCGGAGATACGGATGAGAATGGGCATGTCAGCGCCACAGGTCTCATGAATCTTGTCGATGATCTCGGTCAGCAGACGAGCGCGGTTCTCAGGAGATCCGCCATACTCGTCGGTACGATGGTTGGAGTACTTCGACAGGAAGCGCATGACCATGTAGCCGATGCCTGCATGAATCTCGATGATGTCGATGCCGGCTTCCTTGCAGCGCTTTGCAGCAGCGCCGTACTGGTCGACCAGGATGGCGATTTCTTCCTTGGTGAACTCACGCTCGGGCATACCGACGAACGGGCCGCTCATAACGTCCTTCGAAGGAGAGTAGGACAGCAGCGGATCGTCGCCCGTGGCACGCCACTCGTAGCAGAGCTGCAGCTGAGCGGCAACCTTGGAACCATGCTTGTGGCACACATCGGCAACGCGCTTGAAGCCGGGGATGAACTCGTCGTCCCAGATGCCGCAAGCACCGGTGGTGGTGTGATACTTCGGCGTGGTGTTGAAGCAGTCGCACACGTATGCAGAACCGATTTCAACCAGGCCGACACCGCCCTCAGCGCGCTTCTCGTAGAAGTCCACCAAGTCATCGGTGACATGGTAGTTGTCTACCTTCTCGATGGTCATCGGCAGCATGACGAAGCGGTTCTTCAGCTCCACGTTACCGATCTTGAGGGGCTCCAGCAATTTCTGGTACTTTGCCACAGCACAGCTCCTTTCCGAATGATGCTAGTGAGCGTTAAAGGTTTGGGCTTCCTCGTCTGAGAATGGTGTAAAGCTGAGCTCGTCTGCTTACCTTTGCACTGTTACCCAATTCAACGAGTTTCGGCCATCGGATTATCCTCAAACCTCTTCTCGTTACCTTCTGGTTGTATTCTACGGACTTGATTTCTAGCGTGCGATGGACAGAAATGAGATTGTGTGTGTTTTTGTATAGGCAACACTCACATATTTATAGGTTTTGGTGACGAGTTTTCCTGTTTCTCTTGACCATTCTGGTAATTCGGCACGTATACTCAGAACGTGCAATTACTCATTATTCAAAATATGTCCTAGTAATTCATATCTGTGACCTATACAATGGGCTTGCGCGATGCGGGAAGACGCTACAAACAGAGAGGAGCTGTCCTATGAACGCGCTTTCGACCATGTTGCTGATAGCGGATGCGTTCGTTTCGCTGTGCGACGAGATGCCGCTTCGGAAAGTGTCCATCAGCGATATCGTTCAAAGAACAGGAAAGAACCGCAAAACGTTCTACTATCACTTCGAGAATAAAGATCGCCTGATCATCTGGATTTTCCGCTATGACATGGGACAGGTTCTGAAAAAGCACTTCTCGGAGTCGGTGCTGCTGTACGAAAAGCCCAGCGAGGATTCCATTTCCCACTTCCCTTACTATATTACTCAGAAGTCTGGCGTGCGCTCGCTTGACCATGCAGAGTTCTTCGAGTGCTTCGCCGAGGTGCTCGAGAACCGTCGTCACTTCTACCGCGAGGCGCTGATCGACAACGGGCCGTACTCGCTGCGCAACTATTTGTACAACCTGTACGTGAATGCGATCAAGCGCGACATCGACATCATTTTGTCGAACCGCTATCTGCCGCAGGACAACATCGACTTCTTGGCCGAGTTTTACACGTGCGCGTTTCTGTATTACTTCATTCGCCGATGCGATCAGACCAACGTTGAGCACCTGTCCGCGAATGCCGGACCTTTCGCCAACATCATCCATAACTCGCTTGAGATGGAGATCAAAGAGGCGCAGCTGCGGCGCAATCTGTAAGGATTGCCCATACTGGCACTTAAAGCGGCATCGGGATTCCGATGCCGCTTCTTTTATGGCGACGGAATCAGAAATAGCCTGACGTATTGCATATCTGAATAGAAAAGGCCTCGCAAGTTGCGAGGCCTTTTGGCAATGCGTTTGCGTTGCTTTTACTTACTTGCGATGCTCCGCCTTGTCGTTGATGAGGCGGTTCAAGGCGTTCAGGTATGCCTTGGCGGACGACACGACGATGTCGCCGTCGGCACCGCGGCCGGTGTACACTTCCCCGTCGGGGGCGGTGACGCGCACGGTGACCTCGCCGAGGGCGTCGATGCCGCGCGTGACGGACTGCACGGAGAACTCGGACAGGTCGTTTTCGACCTGGACGATCTTGTTCACGGCCTTGTACATAGCGTCGATGGGGCCAGTGCCGAAATCGCATGCGGTGACAACCTGGTCAGCGGCGTTGCGTAGCGTGACGGTTGCCGTAGGCGTGAGCGGGAAGCCGCAGGAAATCTGCACGGACTCAAGCGTGTAGACCGCCGTTTCGTTGCGACGGCTTTCGTGCATGAGCGACTCGAGGTCTTCGTCGTAGACTTCCTTCTTCTTGTCGGCCAAGTCGAGGAAGGCGTCGTACATGCGGTCAAGGTGTTCCTTATCAAGCTCGTAGCCGAGCTCTTCGAGGCGATGCTTCAGCGCAGCATGGCCGCTGCGGGCAGTGAGCACGATCTGCGACTGGCCGGCTCCGACCTCGGCAGGATCGATGATCTCGTAGGTGTCGCGCTTCTTCAGCACGCCGTCCTGGTGGATGCCCGAGGAGTGTGCGAAGGCGTTCGCGCCGACGATGGCCTTGTTGACCTGCACGTTGATGCCGGTAATGGACGACACGAGGCGCGAAGCCTTAATGAACTCACGCGTGTTGATGTCGGTGTGGGCGTCAAGCTCGTCGCCGTGCATGCGAATGCCCATGACGACTTCTTCCATGGCCGTGTTGCCCGCGCGCTCGCCGAGGCCGTTGATGGTGCACTCGACCTGCGTTGCGCCGTTGCGCACGCCGGCCAGGGACAGGGCCGTTGCCATGCCCAGGTCGTTGTGGCAGTGGACGGACACCGTGGCGTTTTCGATGCCGCGCACGTTCTCCATGAGGTACTTGATGCGCTGGCCGAACTCGTCGGGCAGGCTGTAGCCGGTGGTGTCGGGGATGTTCACAACGGTGGCGCCGGCCTTGATAACGGCCTGGATGACCTTGGCGAGGAACGCGTAATCAGCGCGGCCTGCGTCCTCGGCGTAGAACTGCACGTCCTCGACGTACTTCTTCGCGTAGGAGACGGCGGCCACGGCGCGCTCGATGCACTGGTCCTCGGTGATGCGCAGCTTGTCGTGCATGTGGCTGGGGCTGACGCCGATGCCGGTGTGGATGCGGGGACGCTTGGCGTACTTGAGCGCCTCGGCCGCGCGGTCGATGTCCTTCTCAACGGCGCGGGTCAGGCCCACGACCGTTGCGTCGTCGCCAGCCAGCTCGGCAATGCGGCGGACGCTCTCGAAATCACCAGGACTGGAAATGGGGAATCCAGCTTCGATGACGTCCACGTTCAAACGTAGCAGCTGACGCGCGACAACTAGCTTTTCCTCGGTGTTCATGGAAGCGCCCGGCGATTGCTCGCCGTCGCGCAGCGTCGTGTCGAAAATTGCGATCTTGCGCGTCATTTCTGTTCCTTTCGGGTTGCTTGCAGAGTGCATTCATTCTAGTACACTCGCGGCATTTCAACCCCGAAAAGTCCGAGCATCTCGCTACCCATATACCGAAACCTGCCCATGTTCGATCTGTGACGGATTTTTGGCGGACTTCAGGAGTAGGACGACCGGGCAACAGGTAGGTGGAACGGATACCGAGAGCGCAAAACGCCCGGTAACCGGATTTCACCGAATACCGGGCGCTGATTCGAGCTGATGGGGCTGTTCGTGCTCTGGCCTAGAGCTTCACGTACCAGAGGTTCTTCAGGTCCTCGAGGCTTTCGCGCAGCTTCGCGAGCACGCTGTCGTCAAGCTCGCCTTCGATGTTCATGTACACGATGGCCTGGCCCGCATCGGGGTCGTTGACGATCTGCATGGTGGTGATGTTGATGCCGGCGTCGCCGAGGATGGAGCCGATGGTGCCCACGCGACCGGGGCGGTCAACGTACTCGAAGATGAGCGCCTGCGGGCCCGGAGCGATGTCCACCTTGTATCCGAGCAGCGAGATGAGGCGGACGTGCTGGTCTTCGCCGGAAAGCGTGCAGCCGACTTCGCGGCCGTCGGCGACGACCGTGACCGAAGAGGCGTAGGCGCCGGCAGAGGCGTGCGCGCCCGTGTCGACGTGGATGCCGTGGCGACGTGCGACGGCCTCGGCGTTGACGGGCGTGACCGTGGCAAGGTTCTTATAGGAAAGCAGGCCCTGCATGGTGCCGGCAACGAGGATGGTGGGGTCGGCAGGCGCGGCCTTGCCCGCAGCGGTGAGCGACAGGCGCTTCGGCACTTCCCCGCCGAGCTGGGCAAGCATGCTGCCCATCATCTGGCACGCGGGCACATACGGGCCGACGGCGTCCATGACCTCGGGCGGCACGGGCGCCATGTTCAGCGCTGTAGGAACGACGCTGCCCTCAAGGCCGGCGGCCACGTATTCGGCGATTTGCACGCCGGCGCGCGTTTGGGCCTCGCGGGTGTAAGCGCCCAGGTGAGGCGTGAGAATGGCGTTCGGGAACTCGTGCAGCGGGCTTTCGGTGCACGGCTCGGTTTCGAAAACGTCGATGCCGCACGCTGCGATTTTGCCGGCAGCAAGGAAGTCAGCCAGCGAATCAACGTTGTAGATGCCGCCGCGCGCCACGTTGACGAGAATGACGCCGTCTTTCATGGCCGCGTACTGGTCGGGGCCGAACATGCCGATGGTCTCTTCCGTTTTGGGAAGGTGCACGGTGATGAAGTCGGCCAGCGGCAGGATGTCCTCCATGTTGTCGTACAGCGCCACGCCAAGCTGCTCGGCGCGCTCGGGGCTGCAGTACGGGTCGTAGCCGACCAGGTGCATGCCGAAGGCGCGGGCGCGCTCGGCCACCAAGCCGCCCACGCGGCCCAGGCCGAAGATGGCGAGCGTCTTATGGTAGAGCTCGGTGCCCGTGAAATCACGGCGATTCCAACCGCCAGCTTTCATGCAGGCATCTGCTGCTGCCACGTTGCGCGCAGCTGCGAGCATGAGCGCCATGGTATGTTCAGCAGCCGAGACGGTATTCGAGACCGGCGCATTGCATACGATCACGCCATAGGCATTGGCAGCTTCAATGTCGATGTTATCGATGCCCACACCAGCACGACCGACCACGCGCAGCTTCTTGCCGATCTCGAAGATCTCACGATCGACCTTCGTTGCGGAACGCACGATGAGCGCATCGTAGTCTTCGATGATGTCGAGCAGTTCTTCCCGAGAAAGATCGAACTTACAATCGACCTCGTATCCTTTTTCTTTCAAGATCTCGATACCTGCTGGAACGATCTCTTCTGTGATCAAGATCTTCTGCGCCATAAGAACTCCCTGCATGTTTTACCTGCGCTAAGATAAGCGCAATTTGCGTTGATTCCCATCATAGCGGAAAGCCGTGCAAGAAGAAAACGACCGCCCTCCTATAAGGAAGACGGTCGTTTGAAAGATCGATGTTGGATCGAACTTATTTCTGGATCCAGCTGAAGAGGGAGCGGAGCGTTTCGCCCACTTCTTCGATCTGAGAAGCGTTCTCAGCTTCGCGGTTTGCGAGCAGCTTCTTCTGACCGTTCTTGGAATCCTCGATGAATTCATCAGCGAACGAACCGTCCTGGATGCGCTTCAGGATCTCTTTCATGGCAGCCTTGGAAGAATCGGTGATGACCTTCTCGCCTGCATAGTAATCGCCATATTCAGCGGTGTTGGAGATGGAGTAGCGCATCTTCTTCATGCCGCCTTCGTACATAAGGTCGACGATGAGCTTGACCTCATGGAAGCACTCGAAGTATGCCATCTCGGGCGGATAACCTGCCTCGACGAGCGTCTCGAAGCCAGCCTGGATAAGAGAGGTAAGGCCACCGCAGAGAACGGCCTGCTCACCGAAGAGGTCGGTCTCGGTCTCGTTCTTGAACGTGGTCTCGATAACGCCAGCACGAGCGCCACCGATGCCCCATGCATACGAAAGCGCAACATCCATAGCCTGACCGGAAGCGTCCTGCTCAGCGCAGATGAGGCACGGAACGCCTGCACCTTCCTGATAAACACGGCGAACCATGTGACCCGGACCCTTAGGAGCGATCATGATGACATCGACATCTGCAGGAGGCTTGATGTAGCCGAAGTGGATATTGAAGCCATGAGCGAAAGCGAGCGTATCGCCAGAGTTCAGGTTAGGAGCGATGCTCTGCTCGTAGATCTCTGCCTGCTTCTCGTCGGGAGCGAGGATCATGATAAGATCTGCTTCCTTTGCAGCATCAGCAACGGTCATGACCTTGAGGCCTGCTTCTTCAGCAGCCTGCCAGGACTTGGAACCCTCACGCAGACCAACGCGCACGTCGCAACCAGAATCCTTCAGATTCAGCGCATGAGCATGACCCTGAGAGCCATAGCCGATAACGGCGATCTTCTTACCCTGGATGAGCTCGGGATTTGCGTCCTGCTCGTGATAGATGGTTACAGCCATGTTCTTTCCCTTCTTCTAATGACTGATGTTTCCTGTATATGAAGATACATTATAGTATCAACTCACCTTTGAACCGCGCGACATCGCGATAAGGCCCGTACGGATGATCTCTTTGATTCCGTAAGCGCGAAGCAAATCTTCGATACCTTTGAGCTTGTCCTCCGAACCCGTGATCTCGATCGTGAGCGAAGTCTTGCCCACATCGACGATATTGGCGCGGAAGATGTTGGCGATCTCGATGACTTCGCTGCGTTTATCGGGCGTGACGTGCACTTTGATGAGCACCAGTTCGCGCTCAAGAGCAGCGGTTTGCGTAAGGTCGGTGATCTTGTGCACCGAAATGAGCTTGTGAAGCTGCTTGGTAATCTGCTCATAGGCGATCTCGTCGGCCTCCATGATGATCGTGATGCGCGACATCGTGGGGTCTTCGGTCGGACCGACCGAAAGGCTCTCGATGTTGAATCCGCGACGCGAGATAAGTCCCGCAACACGGCTCAATACACCAGATTTGTTCTCTACGAGCACTGAAAGGACGTGTCTCATGATTACTTCTCCTCCTTGCGCTCGTCGATCAATTCGCCGTTCGGACCGACCTTGATGTAGCCGAACATCTCTGTGAGTGGCGCTCCTGCTGGGACCATGGGGAACACGTTCTCATCACTATCGATGCGCATATCGAGCAGTGCCGGACGATCCGCTTCGATCAGGCGCTTCAGCGCGCCTTCCAGATCTTCAGGCTTCTCAACACGTTCGGCCTGCCAGTTGTACGCTTCTGCCACCTTCACGAAATCGGGAAGGTCGGGCAGGATCGTTTCACTGTAGCGTTCATCGTAGAACAGGTTCTGCCACTGATGCACCATGCCGAGCACCGAGTTGTTCATGATGAGCACCTTCACATTGATGCCGTAATACGATGCCGTGGTCATCTCCTGGATGTTCATCTGATAGGAGCCATCGCCCGCGATGCAGACGACCTCCTTCTCTGGGCAAGCGACCTTAGCGCCAATAGCTGCGGGGAAGCCAAAGCCCATCGTGCCAAGACCACCACTGGAGAGGAACGTACGCGGAATATCGCGCGCGATATGCTGCGCGGCCCACATCTGGTGCTGTCCAACCTCTGTGGAGATGATGGCATCACCGTTCGTCAGCTCATAAAGTTTCTCTATAATATACGGACCTGTCAGCTGTGTATGATCATAATTCAGCGGATATTTTGCTTTCAGTTCCTGGATATGTGCGATCCACTCCGGATGTTCTTTTTCCGGAACTTCCTCCAGAAGACGTTTCAGCACTTCTTTCACATCTCCGATCACGCTTGCATCCACTTTGATATTTTTGTTGATCTCCGCAGCATCTACATCGATCTGAAGGATTTTTGCATTATGTGCAAAAGTCTTGGTATTTCCTGTTACACGGTCACTGAAACGTGCTCCAAGAACAATGAGAAGATCACATTCCGTAACACCAAGATCGGAAGTCTTGGTTCCGTGCATACCTACCATACCGGTATAAAGCGGATCCTCACCTGGGAAAGTACCTTTACCCATCAGTGTATCGCAGACCGGAGCCTGGATCCTGTGAGCCAGTTCGCGGACTTCCTGGTCAGCACCGGAGATCACACAGCCGCCGCCTACAAAAATAAAAGGTTTCTTTGCCTCTCTGATCACTTCCAGCGCCTGGTCCATATCTTCTTTGCGGATGTTTTTGATCTCACGGTTAACGGTAGCCGGATGGCATGGCTCGTATTCATATTTCATTCCTGTGATATCCTTCGGAACATCCACAAGAACCGGGCCAGGTCTTCCGCTTTTTGCAATATAAAATGCTCTTCTTAACGTATCTGCAAGATCTTCGATATTCTTTACAATAAAGCTGTATTTTGTCACAGGCATTACGATACCTGCGATATCAACCTCCTGGAAAGAATCTCTTCCCAGGAGTGGTCTTCCTACGTTTGCAGTAATGGCTACCATCGGTACGGAATCCATGTATGCAGTCGCGATTCCTGTTACCAGGTTGGTGGCTCCAGGACCGGATGTTGCCAGGCAGACGCCCACTTTTCCGGTAGCTCTCGCATAACCGTCAGCAGCATGGGATGCACCCTGCTCGTGGGAGGTCAGTACATGTGTGATCTCATCTTTGTATTCATATAAGGCATCGTAAACATTCAGGATCGCGCCGCCCGGATATCCAAATACGGTATCAACGCCCTGTTCCTTCAGACATTCTACGATGATCTCTGCACCTGTAAGCTGCATGTCTTTCGTTCCTCCTTATTTTGCTTTCGGTACTTCCAGGATCGCACCACGGTTTCCGGATGTTACCATGGAAGCATATCTTGCCAGATATCCGGTTGTTACCTTCGGCTCTCTTGGCTGCCATTTTTCTCTTCTTGCCTGCATCTCTTCGTCAGAAACTTTGATCTCCAGTTTCAGTTCCGGAATATTGATGCTGATGATATCGCCTTCCTCAACCAGTGCGATCGGGCCGCCTACTGCTGCCTCCGGTGATACGTGTCCGATAGCGGCTCCTCTGGATGCACCGCTGAAACGTCCGTCGGTGATCAGGGCTACGGAAGAACCAAGTCCCATTCCCACAATAGCAGATGTAGGATTCAGCATCTCTCTCATTCCAGGACCACCCTTTGGTCCCTCGTAGCGGATAACCACAACATCTCCCTCTACGATCTTACCGCCCTTGATGGCAACAATTGCGTCATCCTCGCTGTCAAATACACGTGCAGGACCTTCATGTACCAGCATTTCCGGTACAACTGCAGAACGTTTTACAACGCCGCCGTCCGGTGCAAGGTTTCCTTTCAGTACGGCAAGTCCGCCTGTCTTTGTATACGGATTGTCGATCGGGCGGATAACATCCGGATTCAGGTTTACACAGTTTTTGATATTCTCACCTACTGTTTTTCCGGTTACTGTCATACACTCTGTATGGAGAAGTCCCAGCTTGTTCAGCTCATTCATGACCGCATAGACACCACCGGCCTCATTAAGATCTT
>OLOX01002740.1_pt1 | contig 14267 bp, 15 predicted proteins | sample 1672091 | NCBI WGS metagenome assembly OLOX01 (sample SAMEA3136644, study PRJEB25190) | human gut metagenome | reverse complement strand
CCGATCTTGAGCTTCTTGCTGCGGAAGCTCCGCCACCCCTCCCGCAGCAAGAAGCTCAAGGACTTCCTGAACTGAGGGACCGGCCATGACGTTGGACTTTGACCGTATGCCCTCTCTGGTGCAGCCCCGGTTCAAGGGCGGCCAGGGGGAGGCCGAGACCCGCATCTTTCAGGACGGTATGGGCAAGATCCTGCGGCTGACGCTGGAGCCCGGCTCCTCCATCGGCCTTCATACCCACACCGACAGCTGCGAGGTCATGTATTTTCTGTCCGGTACCGGCGTGTGCCTGGACGACGGCGTGGAGACGGCGGTTTATCCCGGCCTGTGCCACTACTGCCCCCAGGGCCACAGCCACAGCGTTGTAAACACCGGCACGGAGCCCCTGGTGATCCTGGGCATTGTGCCCAGCGCAAAATAAGAGAAAGAATCGACGAATCATGGATCTGCAACAGTTTTTCAAGGAAAATCCCCGGGTGGCCATTGCCTTTTCCGGCGGGGTGGACTCGTCTTACCTGCTGTATGCCGCTCTGCGTTATGGCACCCGGGTCCGGGCGTATTATGTGAATTCCGCTTTCCAGCCCCAGTTTGAGCTGGAGGACGCCCGGCGTCTGGCCGGGGACCTCCACGCCGACCTGCGGGAGCTGCAAGTGGACGTGCTGTCGTCTCCCACCGTGACGGCCAATCCGCCGGACCGGTGCTACCACTGCAAGCGCGTGATCTTCCGCACCATTGCCGCCGCAGCGGCGGAGGACGGCTTTCCGGTGCTGCTGGACGGCACCAACGCCTCCGACGACGCCGGAGATCGCCCCGGCATGCGGGCTCTGCGGGAGCTGTCGGTGCGGTCGCCCCTGCGGGAGTGCGGCCTGACCAAGGACGAAATACGACGGCTGTCCCGGGAGGCAGGACTTTTCACCTGGGACAAGCCCGCATACGCCTGCCTGGCCACCCGCATCCCCACCGGACAGCCCATTACCGCCCGGGACCTGGCTGTCACCGAGGCGGCGGAAACGTATCTGTTTTCCCTGGGCTTTACGGACTTCCGGGTCCGCCTGGCGGGCCGCAGCGCGAAAATTCAGCTGCCCGCCGCCCAGATGCCCCGCCTGCTGGAGCACCGGCAGGAGATCCTGGGCCGCCTGGGGCAGGACTACGACGCCGTATGGCTGGACCTGGAGGCAAGAGCATGAACAGCGAGATCCGCAAAATGCTGGAGGGCGTGCGCCAGGGGACCGTATCCGTGGATGACGCGCTGCTGGCCCTGAAAAAGGAGCCCTTCACCGACATCGGCTATGCAAAAGTGGACCTGCACCGCGGCATCCGCCAGGGCGCGGCGGAGGTGATCTACGGCGCGGGAAAGACTCCGGCCCAGATGATCGGCATCATCGGCGTCATGCGCCGGCGGGGCCAGCGGACCATTCTCATCACCCGCCTGTCTCCGGAGGCGGCTCAGGAGATCGCTGCCGCATACCCTCTGGACTATCACGAGGATGCCCGCTGCGGCATCATCGGCACTGTGCCGGAGCCGGACGGCATCGGCCGCATCGTTATCGCTACCGGCGGCACCAGCGATATTCCCATAGCGGAGGAGGCCGCCCTGACGGCGGAGGTCCACGGCAACGAAGTGCTGCGGCTGTACGATGTGGGGGTGGCGGGCCTGCACCGCACCCTGCACCATATGGACGATATCATGAGCGCGTCGGTGATCGTGGCCATCGCGGGAATGGAGGGGGCTCTGGCCAGTGTGCTGGGCGGCCTGGCGGATTGTCCGGTGATCGCGGTGCCCACCAGCGTGGGCTACGGCGCCTCCTTCGGCGGCCTGTCGGCCCTGCTGTCTATGCTGAATTCCTGCGCCAGCGGCGTATCGGTGGTGAACATTGACAACGGCTTCGGCGCCGGGTATTTGGCCAGTATGATCAATCACATGGAGGGAAAGAAATGAGGACCCTGTATCTGGACTGCGGCATGGGCGCCGCCGGAGATATGCTGACGGCGGCGCTGCTGGAGCTGCTGCCCCAGCCCGACGAATTTGTCAAGCGTCTCAACGGCCTGGGTATTCCCGGGGTAACATACCGCCTGGAACGGGCGGAAAAGTGCGGCATCACCGGCTCCCGAGTCACCGTGACGGTGAACGGGGAAACGGAGCATGACCACGACCATCATCACGACCACGACCATGAGCACGACCACGACCATGAGCACGCCCACCATCACCACAACGGTATGCACGAGATCGGCCACATTGTGGAGCGGCTCCCGGTGTCCGACCGGGTGCGGAGGGACATTCTGGCGGTATATGACGGCATTGCCCAGGCGGAGAGCCATGTCCATGGCGTGCCGGTGACGGACATCCATTTCCACGAGGTGGGCACCATGGACGCCGTGGCAGACGTGACGGCGGTGTGCCTGCTGATGGAGGAGCTTGCACCGGACCAGGTGATCGCCTCCCCGGTCCATGTGGGCAGCGGAACTGTCCGCTGCGCCCATGGTATCCTGCCGGTGCCTGCCCCGGCCACGGCATACATCCTCCGGGATGTGCCCATTTACGGCGGCGGGATCGACGGGGAGCTGTGTACCCCCACCGGTGCGGCTTTGCTGCGGCACTTTGTCACCCGCTTCGGCGATATGCCGGTGATGACCCTGCGGGCCGTGGGCTGCGGCATGGGCCACAAGGACTTTCCCCGGGCCAACTGCCTGCGGGCCATGCTGGGGGACACGGCGGCAGACATCGGCGACGTGTATGAGCTGGCCTGCAATCTGGACGACATGACCGGCGAGGACATTGCCTTCGCTATGGAGCGTCTGCTGGAGGCCGGGGCGCTGGATGTGTACACCGTGCCCATTGGCATGAAAAAATCCAGGCCTGGCGTGATGCTGTGCGTTCTGTGCCGGGAGGAGCAGCGGGAGGAAATGGCCCGGCTGCTGCTGCGGCACACCACCACCCTGGGCGTCCGGGAGAGCCGGCACCGGCGCTATACCCTGTCCCGTGCGGAGGAAACGGTGGATACACCCTGGGGCCCTGTGGCCCGGAAGCTGTCTCAGGGCTGGGGCGTCCGGCGGCAGAAGCCGGAATATGAGGACCTGGCCCGTATTGCCCGGGAACAGGACCTGCCCCTGGACCAGGTCCGTCAGCAGATCAGATAAACAAAAAGCCTCCCCCATGGCATCGCCATGAGGGAGGCTTTCACTATCTTTCCACCGCTTCCGCTTCCTGCCGCAAAAACGACACGAACTGCCGGGCTGCCAGGGAGACATATCCCTCCTTGGGCAGGAGGATGCCCATGCGCCGGGCCACCGGCGGCATCAGCCGTGCGGCATGGACCCGGTACGACGTGCGCTGCAGCAGCAGATGAGGCAGCACACTGACGCCCAGACCGCTTTCCACCATGGCCAGGATGGTGTAGTCATCCTTTACCCGATAGCCCACCCGGACCCCGGCCTGCCGCAGCTGCGGTTCCACCGGGGCATTGTCCTCCGGCTCCAGCAGGATGAAGCATTCCTCCCGCAGCTGCTCCAGGCTCAGCTCCTCCGCTCCGGCCAGGGGATGTTCCCGGGGCAGGATCACAGAATAGCAGTCCTCCAGCAGGGGCAGAAACGTCAGATCCTCGGTCCCCGGGTCGATCATCAGCCCCAGGTCCACGGTGCCCTCCCGGAGCCACTGATCGATATGGGCCACGTCACCCAGCTTCAGCTGAAACCGAATCTGGGGATACAGCTGCCCGAAGGCCTTCAGCCGCCGGGGCAGCCAGTGGCAGGACACGCTGGTAAAGGTGCCGATGGACACCGTGCCGCCCCGCAGGTCCCGAATCTGGTCCAGCTGGTCCAGAAGCACCAGCTCCTGGCGCACCAGCTCCTGCAAAGTCGGCAGCAGACACCGGCACTCCGGCGTGGGCATCACGCCCCGCTTGCCCCGAACAAACAAGGTCAGTCCGAACTCCGTCTCGGCGGATTTCAGAATCTGACTGACCCGGGCCTGAGTATAGTTCAGCTGCTCCGCCGTGCGGGTCAGACTGCCGGTCTCGGCGATTTTGGTCAGGATGCGATATGTGTTGTCAGCCATAAGCTTTTCTCATGCTCCCCACGAAATATATTTATTTTACAGGATGCGCTTTATGCGGTATGATAAATTGGTTCCGCGAAAAGCGGAGTATTTTGTGGAATAGGGACAAGGAAGAAAGGAAAATCGCTATGAGCCAGTCTGTCATCGAGGAAACCCAGGCCCCGCCTGTCGGGGCCGAAGAAACCCACAAGGGACCCACCTGCTATAAAAAGGAGATCGGACCCGAAAACTTCATTTTCATCGTGCTGTTTGTGGCCTTTTTTGCGCTGTTTGCCGCCAAAATGGGCCTGGGCAACACCATCAACACCATGATCAACACCGCCTTTGTCCTTCTGACGGATACGGTGCTGTATCTGACGGCCCTGTGCGTCATCATGGGGGCCATTTCGGCGCTGTTTTCCGAGTTTGGCCTGGTGTCGCTGATGAACCGGATGCTCAACCCCTTCATGCGGCCGGTATACGGCCTGCCGGGGGCGGCGTCCGTGGGCGTAGTGACCACATTCCTGTCGGACAACCCGGCCGTTCTCTCCCTGGCCCAGGACCGTTACTTCAAAAGCCTGTTCAAGGCGTATCAGTTTCCGGCCCTGACCAATCTGGGTACGTCCTTCGGCATGGGCTTCATCGTGTGTACCTATATGATCAGCCTGTCCCCCGGCAAGGGGGTGAACTACACCGGTGCGGCCCTGACTGGCCTTCTGGGAGCGGTGGTAGGCAGTATCGTATCCACCCGGATCATGCTGGCATTTACCGCCAAGGTATACGGCCGGGAGCAGCCCATGATTGACGGCGGCACCCTGTCCCTGGGAGGCAAGCGGGTGCGTCCCGTCCGGGCCGGCGGCACCGGCACCCGCTTCATGTCTGCCCTGCTGGACGGCGGCATGGACGGCGTGAAAATGGGCGTGAGCATCATTCCCGGCGTGCTGGTTATCTGCACGGTGGTGATGATGCTCACCAACGGCCCGGCAGAGAGCGGCCTGTATACCGGCGCGGCCTACGAGGGCATCGGACTTCTGCCCAAGCTGGCGGATAAGCTCAGCTTTATCCTGACGCCGCTGTTCGGCTTCTCCTCGCCGGAGGGTCTGGCGGTGCCGGTGACGGCTCTGGGCGCAGCCGGTGCGGCCATCAGCCTGGTGCCCCAGCTGCTGGCCGAGGGGAAGGCTGCCGGCGGCGACATCGCGGTGTTTACCGCTATGTGCATGTGCTGGAGCGGTTATCTCAGCACCCATGTGTCCATGATGAACAGCCTGGGGTGCAACCATCTCATCGGCAAGGCCATCATCAGCCACACCGTAGGCGGCCTGTGCGCCGGCGTGGCGGCCCACTGGCTGTATGTGCTGTTCGCGCTGCTGTAAAGTCTACTGTATCTGCGGAAACGTGTCAAGAAAAATCGAGCCGGTCTTCGAACCGGCTCGATTTTTTCTTGCTTTATACAGATCAGACCCTGGGCCTGCGCCGCACGCACAGAAGGGGGCAGACTATCAGCAGAGCCAGGGGGATGAGATAGGCATACAGGGAGCAGGTAACGGGGGTCCACAGGCGGGCCATGGACAGGATGCCTGCCGCCCGCACGCCCACCAGCTCCAGGGCCGCCGGGCCCACCAGTCCGGCGCAGCATACCACCACGGCAGCGTTCACCGTCCGGCACAGGCTCGACAGCAGGCACCCGGTCATGGCGGCAGCCAGCAGCACCAGCAGCCGCAGCAGCAGGCATCCGGCCAGCCACTGTCCCACGGTGCAGTCTGCGGCCAGGTCTGCAAAATGGGCCACACTGCGCAGCGGGGCGGACAGGGCCGTCAAGCCGCCGTAATACGACGAGACCTGGTACACCTGCCGCAGGGTCAGGGTCAGCCATACCGCTGCCGCCAACAGGGCAGACAGGGTCAGCTTGCAGCGGGGCGCCCGGCGGCGGCCCCGGGGCGTGGTCTGCAGCAGCGGCAGCATCCGCTGCTGCCGCTCTCCGGCGAAGGTGCCTGCCGTAAGCAGTGCCGCTGTCAGCAGTGCCGCCATGGCCGGAATGCGCTGGCTGCCGCCTACGTCGCCGCCGCACAGAGTGAACATGGGCGCAGGATTCAGCACCCACAGGCCGGTGTCCAGCTTTTTCAGAGCCTCATCCTCCACGGCGGACAGGGCCGCCAGCTGGGCGGAGCGGATCTCGGACTCCGGCCAGCCTTCCACCTCCGCTATGCGGGCCCGGATGGCACGGAGGGTGTCCTCCGTGGCAGGGCCCTGGAACTCGTTCTGAAAGGCGGCGGTGTCCGTGTCGTACAGGGACACGTCCGCCGTGGGGGCTGCGGCTGCCCGGAAGCACCAAAGGGCAAAGACCAGCAGCACCAGCAGGCCCTTGTGATACCATAGGATTTTCCTGAACTCGAACCCCGTCAGGGTCAGCCGACCGGAGGCCCGGGAAAACACGGGACGCAGCCGGGCCGCCAGACGCTGGAACACGTTGGCTCCGGCCATGGGCCGGTGATGTCCGGCATAGACCACGGCTCCTGCCGCTGCCAGCACCAAAAGCGCCGGCAGCAGGGCGGTACACAGTATGGCGCCGTTTACCGCCCGACCCAGCAGGTTGATATTCAGATAGTGCAGAAACGTCTTTTCCATGCCGACGAAGGAAAACACGTTGATGTACCGAAGGGCCACGATGGCATAGCTGTCCGGCACAAAGGCGAACAGACTGTATTCCACCGCCAGAAATGCGGCGGCGGCCACCATAGCCGTCTGCAAATGGTGGATCAGCTGAAGAATCAGCCACAGCAGCAGTCCCATCAGCCACATACCAAGAGTTTTTAGCAGGCAATACGCCCAAAGCACCTGGCGGAGAGTCAGCGGGTATGGAAAATTCTGAAAGATTTCGCTGGACTGGGCGGCGGCGGACAGGTCGCCCAGCCCGCCGTACAGCAGACTGTCGGTGACAAGGCCCGTCAGCATCAGTAGGGCTGTGCCCAATGCGGCGGAAAGACCCAGAATCCCCACCCGGCGCAGGGCCAGCCATGTCCGGCCTCGGGGGCTGCCAAACACCAGGTAGCGCAGACTGCTGCGGCGCTCCTCCGTCAGCCGCAGCACCGTTACCAGCATCCACAGCAGGATGCACACGGACAACACACCGTCCTGCAAGAAATTCTCCAGTCCGGCAGTCTCCGTCAGGGTCAGGGGCACATCCGTGCTGCGGGGAAAGTCCCGGTCCGTTTTCTTCACGTTTTCCGCATGGAATTTTCCGGCGCTGCTGTCCATGAAAATGGACAGGGTGGGCATGTTGGCGGCATTTTCGTGGATGGTATCCAGATATCCGGGGTACGCCGCCAGGTAGTCCAGCTGCTGCCGGAGGGTCTGCTGGGCCTGCTGCCGGGCGGTAAAGGCGGCTTGGGCCTGGTCGCTGAGATCATATGCCATGGCTGCCGCCTCATAATCGTCGCCCAGCACCTGCCGGGCCTGATCCCGGTATAGCTCCAGCAGGTCCGGGTCATCCGTGCTGCGCCAGAGCAGGGCCGTCATATAGCGGCGGCTCTCCGCCTCCATCTGAGACAGGGCGGCAGACGGGTCCGGGCTGGCTGCCAGCTGAGCCACGGTCTGCCGATAGGCGGCGGCAAAGCCGGGGGCGTTGTGATGGTCCACCCGGTGGAAAAACACCACCGCCGCCATCAGCACCAGCAGCCACAGCAGACTCCTGCGGGAGAAAACACGCCTGCACTCACGCATGGGGATGCAGCCGCCGGATATAGGCGTCCTCCAGGTTGGCCGCACCGCAGCCGCGGATAAATTCCTCCGCCGGGGCGTCTGCCAGCAGGACGCCGTGGTGCAGCAGCAAAATCTCACTGGCGATGGATTCCACGTCGCCGGTGATGTGGGTGGTGATAAGGACGATTTTCTCCCGGCCCAGCTGCCGGATATATTCCCGCAGGCGCACCCGTTCCTCCGGGTCCAGTCCGGCGGTGGGTTCATCCAGCAGCAGGACCTTGGGTGCGCCCAGCAGGGCCTGGGCCAGCATCACCCGCTGGCGCATACCGCCGGAAAAGCCGCCGACCCGGCGGTGGGCCGCGTCCCACAGGTTCACCACCTGCAGCAGCTCCCGAAGCTGTTCCCGGGCGGCCCGGGGCCTCAGCCCCTTCAGCTGGGCCATGTACAGCAGGAATTCCCAGGCGGTCATGTCGTCGTACATCCCCTGGCTTTGGGGCATGAAGCCCAGCACCTGCCGGAACGCCGGCCCCATGGACAGAATGTCTGTCCCGTCGAAGACGATGGTCCCCACCTGGCGGGGCAGCAGGTCGCAGATCAGGTGGATGAGGGTGCTTTTCCCCGCGCCGTTGGGGCCCAGCAGGGCCGTAATGCCGGGGGTGAAGGTGTGGGTAAAGTCCGTCAGGGCTTTCTTGTCCCCGTAGGAATGGGACAGGGCGTGAATGGTCAGTTCCATATTATCCGTGGCTCCTTGCCGTGGGGTCCACCAGCTGGATCAGCTCCAGGCGGTCCAGGTGGTGGGGGTCGATGTAGTGGGTGATGGTCCCGCCGTCGGCGGAGAAGTAAATGGCATTGGCGGTGGTGTATTCCAGGAAGGGGAAGTATAGCCCTATCCGTTCTTGCTCAACCTTCCCCAGAAGCTGGTAATCCCGGTCCAGGGCCCAAAGGGTGCGCTGCGTGAATTCCTTGGAGTCCGAGGTGCGCATGAAGATATAGTCCTTGGTGTAGCTTACCTCTGCGCAGTAGACATCCATGGGAAATTTTACGGACTCCTGATTGGTGGCTTTGTCGTATTCACAGAGTCCTACACCGGCGCGAAAATAGTGCAGCACTCCATCCAGATTCACGATCTGGCTGCTCATCACATCCCAGTCCTCAAATACCCGCTCGATGCGCCCGGTTTCCAGGTTGCCTTCTGCATAGGCGCGCTTTTCGGTGTTTGCCTGGGGCAGGGGAAAGTAGAGGTACCCGTTGCTGACAGACACATCCTCCGATGGCCACTCTGTGTGAAGCGGGATATCCTCCTGAAACAGCCGGGTGGTCGCTCCGGTTTCCAGCTGGATCTTGTAAACCGGCAGCGCATAGTCCGGGTCGGCCTGCGGCGGCATGGCCACATAGATTAAGAAGCCGTTATCAAAGAAGTAACTGCCGCCTAAATGACTGGTCCCATTGGGCTCAAACTGCTTGGGCAGGTCAACAATCTCCCGGTGATTGGTGGCATCCATATCCATTTGAATCAGGGTGAACTCCTGATTATTATCCTGTACCCCATACAAGTGACCGTTGTAGTACCCAAGAGCAATGTCCATGTATGCATTGCAATTGGTGTCCTCGTGCTTGCATTCAGGCTTATTGCATAGGATGTGGAAATCATGACTGCCCGGCTCAGCAAAGCGGATCAGGTAATCCCGCAGGGGATTCATACAGTAATTCCCTTTTTCAGTCTCTATGAAAAAGACGTCTATGTCCTGATACCGGTACGCTCCCGGCTGGACCTCGAAGTCTGCGGCAGTGGGGACGGCGGGTTTGGAGGCGCAGGCGGTGAGGGCGAGGGCGAGAAGCAGCGAGGGGAGAAGGCGTCGTTTCATAAGAAGAACTCCTTTCTGCAGCGGGCGATATCGGATAAACCCATTATAGCAGATGGATTTATCCGGTGTCAACTGTGAGTTATCCGTGGGCTCTGGCATTGCTGGTGTCCGGCATCGGAAGGAGTTCCAAGTTGGATAGATCGCTGGTGTCGATATAGTGGGTGATCTTTCCGTTGAGCCAGAAGTAGATGCTGTCTGCCGTGATGGCATACGGCTGGGGGAACCATGTACCGATCTTTTCCTGCGGGGCCTTTCCCAGCAGGTTATAGTCCCGGTCCAGCACCCAAAGCGTGCATTGCTCAAAGTCCTCGGTATCCGTAGACCGCACCAGAATATAGTTCCGGGTATAGCAGGGGTTCGCCGTGTATGCCTCCATAGGGAAGCGGACCGTTTCCACGCCTGTGGCCCTGTCGTATTCACACAGGCCGGCATCCGCCTTGAAGTAATACAAAACGCCGTCCTGCTCCATTGCCTGGCTGTTGCGATTGCTCCAGTCGGGAAGGGTTGCTTCCACCCGGCCTGTTTTCAGGTTCCCCAGGGCATAGGTGCATTCACCGGTGACTCCGTTGGCTATTATAAAGAAAAAATCGTCGCCGCAAATGCACGTTCCAACGCTACAGTATGCGAAGGTATAGAGCGGGATATCCTCCTGAAACAACCACCGCCCCTTTCCGGTTTCCAGGTCAAACTGGTAAATGGACATGGACCATTCCGGGTCCGTTTCGATGGCGTCGTACATATAAAACAGAGAGCCGTTGTGGAACAGCAATTCGCCGCTGGCGTGCCGCGCACCATCCACAGCTGTCAAAACCGGCAGCTGCCCCACCTCCCGATGGTTGGCGCCGTCCATGTCCATGCGCTGTACTACCGGACCGTTGTCTCCGTAGGTGGTGGTGTAAAGATGCCCGTTCCAGTATCCCAATCCATAGTCGGTGTATGCATTGCAGTTATCGCTGCCATGTCCGCAGTTGGGCTTATTGCACAGGGGGTAGAAGGCCCGGCTGCCCGGCTCGGCGAAGCGGATGATTTGATCCTCGCCCAGGTAATACTGCCCCTGCTCCGTCTCCACAAAAAAGTCGCCCATGTCCTGATACCGGTATTCCCCCGGTTGGACCTCAAAGTCTGCGGCAGTGGGTGCGGCGGGCTTGGAGGCGCAGGCGGTGAGGGTGAGGGCCAGCATCATGCATATAAGAAAGAGTGTTTTTTTCATAATATCTCCTGTGGTCTTCATGTTTGACCTCCAGTCTTTTCACGGTGTGTTTGTGGGTACAGGCGGTGGACCATGGCATCCCTCCTTATGGCGTGGGGGCGGCTTCTGTCCGCGGGAAATGGCTGCATGCGCACGGCCCAGAAGAAACCCCTCTACTATCTAAACGCCTGAAACAGCAATTTGCAACAGAGTTTCCGTAAACTTTCTAAAATTTTGTTGAATTAAACATATTGCGAGGGACGAAGTTGTGAATAAAAGCAAGAAAATTGAGGCGTGTACAAGTCGGAGACTATACAAAGTCCCGCATCTGCTCCTCCCGTCGATTTGTTCTGAAACGGCGATTGCGACTCTACTCCCGTATTGCCTTTTGGGCAAAATCCGCCGTGCGCCGTTTCCGACAGGGGAGGAGCGGCATAGGATGGGATACCCGCGCCGGAGTGCGGCGGGGGAATCCGGATCGTGAGGTGCGCTATGAACTGCATACATAATTCATCCGGCGGCTCCCTGCGGGAGCTGCTGAGCCGGAACGTGGGTCAGTACGCCGCAGCCAGCTTTCTGGTGGGCTCCTGTCGCCTGGTGCGGCAGGAGGGCGTTCTGGAGGAGGTGGGGACGGACTATCTGGTGCTGCGGCAGGGGAGCGCCCGCACCGGGTGCGACCTGTATGCACTGAAATTTATCGAATTAACGGACAGCGCTGGAACATGACACCGTTGCGCCCGGCATCGGTTTGTGGTATGCTGGGGGCAGTGAGGTGAGGGCATGTACTACGTCTATATGCTGCGGTGCCGGGACGGGAGCCTGTATACCGGCACAGCGGCGGACCTGTGCCGGCGGATGCGGCAGCACGCGGGGGGAGGCTCTGCCTGCGCCCGGTATACCCGGGCCCATCCGCCCCGGGAACTGGCCGGGGTATGGCGCACGGAGCGGCAGGGGGACGCTCTGCGGCTGGAATACGCCGTGAAGCAGCTGACCCGGCGGGAAAAGCTGGCCCTCCTGCAGCGTCCGGATACGGCGGCGGAGCTGGTTTCCGGCGGGGCCGTGTTTGAGCCGGTGCCGGGGGTGACGCTGGATATGTGCCTGGAGGGAACGTTTCATGGATAAGCTTTACGCCGCCCCTATGGAGGGGCTTACCGGGTATTTGTGGCGGCAGGTCCACGCGGAGCTGTTCGGTCCGGCGGACAAATATTTTACGCCGTTTCTCTCCCCCAACGCCACCTGTACCTTCCAGCGGAAAGAGCTGGATGAGATCGACCCGGAGCACAACCGGGGACTCAACGTAGTGCCCCAGCTGCTGACCAACCGGGCAGAGCATTTCCTGTGGGCTGCCCGGGAACTGCATGACCGGGGCTTTCGGGAGGTGAACTTCAACCTGGGCTGTCCGGCAGGTACCGTGGCCGCCAAGCGGAAGGGGGCGGGTCTGCTGGCCTATCCCCAGGAGCTGGACCGGTGCCTGGAGGAGATCTTTGCGGGATTGCCCCGGGGAATGACGGTGTCCGTCAAGACCCGGATCGGGAAAAACGACCCCGGCGAATGGCCGGGGCTGTTGGAGATCTATCGGAGGTACCCTCTGGCGGAGCTGATCGTTCATCCCAGGCTCCAGAAGGAATTTTACAAGGGAACGCCCCATCGGGAGGCTTTTTCCACCGTCTCCGGCCCCTGGCCGGTGGTGTATAACGGTGATATATGGACGGCGGAGGACGCTGCGGCGTTGTCCCGGGACTTTCCCGGGACAGATGCGGTAATGCTGGGCCGCGGACTCATGCGGGACCCCAGCCTGCTGCGACGGCTGCGGGGCGGCCCCGCCGCCTCGGTCTGGGAAGTCCGGACGTACCATGACCGGCTGCTGGACGCCTACCGGCAGCGGCTCTCCGGCGATCTGCCGGTGATGCACCGGATGTGGGAGCTGTGGACGTACCTGGCCGCCGGGTTCGACGGGGCGGAGCCGTATCTCAAGCGGATGCGCAAGGCGAAGAATTTATCGGAATATCAGGCCGCGGTGGACGCACTGCTCCGGGAGCAGCCGCTGGTATACAGCAAGGAGGGATGACCATGCGTCTGCTGATCGCGGAGGATGAGGTAGACCTGGCGGAGGCGCTGACCGTTTTTTGAGAAAAATCATTTTTCGGCGGACGCCGTCCACAACGGGCGGGACCATTGCCTTTACGGCGCAGCTGCGATAAAAAAACGCTTATGGAAACGTTAGAAGGTGAAAAGCGTGTATTTTGCATACGGAGAAGCCGAAGCTTCCTATTTGCGGCAAAAGGATAAGCGGCTTTGCCAGGTCATTGACCGCATCGGGCATATCGACCGCCCAGTGGATACGGACTTGTTTTCATCCGTCGTTCACCACATCATCGGGCAGCAGATCTCCACCAAGGCACAGGCGACCATCTGGCAGCGGATGCAGGATGCACTGGGCACCGTCAATGCCGAGACCATCCTGACAGCAGGTGTTCCCAAGCTGCAGGGACTGGGTATGACCTTCCGCAAGGCAGAGTATATTACGGATTTTGCCGAAAAAGTCCATACGGGCGCATTTGATCTGCATGCTGTGGAGCACATGAGCGACGAGGATGCGATCCGGGAATTAAGCAGCCTGAAGGGCATCGGCGTCTGGACGGCAGAGATGATTCTACTTTTTTGTATGCAGCGCCCGGATATTTTCAGCTATGATGACCTTGCCATCCAGCGCGGGCTGCGCATGGTATATCACCATCGCAGCATTGACCGCAGGCTGTTTGAAAAATATCGCCGTCGCTTTCACCCCTATTGCAGCGTGGCAAGTCTGTATCTCTGGGCTGTGGCAGGCGGCGCAATCCCGGAGATGAAGGACTACAAGCCGAGTAATAAAAACAGAGGCAGCTTTTGAAGCGAGGTGCAGATCATGCTATTTGTGCAGCATTACGATTCACCGCTGGGCGGCATCCTGCTGGCAGCGGACGGAATCGGACTGAGAGGTCTGTGGTTCGACGGACAGAAATACCTTGCCCGTGATCTGCCCGCAGAGCGTATCGGGCAGGATACACCCGCCCTTGCAGAAGCCAGGCGTTGGCTGGACATTTATTTTCAGGGAAAAGAGCCTGATTTTCTGCCACTGGTTTTGTTCCCTTGTGGTTCGGAGTTTCGGCAGGAAGTGTGGCAGATTTTACTTTCGATTCCGTATGGAAAAACCATGACTTATGGGGAAATCGCTGCATATATTGCCAAACAGCGTGGGCTTACACGAATGTCAGCGCAGGCAGTGGGCGGTGCGGTCGGTCATAATCCGATTTCGATTATTGTACCTTGTCACAGAGTAGTTGGAATAGATGGAAGCCTGACCGGTTATGCAGGTGGCATTGACAAAAAAGTGAAATTATTGGAATACGAGCATATGAATATGGAACAATTTTATGTACCGAAAAAAGGAACAGCGTTGTATAAATAAGAAATGTACTCTATGAGAAATTATATAAGGGAA
>OLOX01002734.1_pt1 | contig 14281 bp, 15 predicted proteins | sample 1672091 | NCBI WGS metagenome assembly OLOX01 (sample SAMEA3136644, study PRJEB25190) | human gut metagenome | reverse complement strand
CGTCCGTCCGATTACTATCTGGCCGTTTGCTGAAAAGCAAATGCAGGAGCTGGCAGGTAAGGTTAAAGGCATCCTCGTACACGAGCTGAACTGCGGCCAGTACGTTCTGGAAGTTGAACGTGCGGTAGCAGGCAAGGTTCCTGTAAGCCTGTACGCTAAATACGATAACGAATCTGCTACTCCGGCCGAACTGTTAGCTGAAATCAAAAAGGCTATGGCCTAACGGATGAGAGGAGAAAAAACGATGAGTGAAATGGAAAATTTAATCAATAAATATTTCCGCCCGGGCCGTCTGCCTCACATCTGGTGCCCCGGCTGCGGCAACGGCGTTATCACCGGCGCCATTGTAAAAGCAATTGATAAGCAAGGTCTGGCAAAAGACGACGTTGCAGTAATCAGCGGCATCGGCTGCTCCAGCCGTTCCTCCGGTTATCTGGACTTCAACACCGCCAATACTCTGCACGGCCGTGCTCTGCCGATTGCTACCGGTGTAAAAATGGCTAACCCTGCACTGAATGTTATCGTTTGCAGCGGTGACGGTGACTGCACCGCTATCGGCGGCAACCACTTGATTCATGCAGCACGCCGCAATATTGATTTGACTCTGGTTGTTTTCAACAACAGCATTTACGGCATGACCGGCGGTCAATATTCTCCGATGACGCCGATTCATTCCAAAGCAACTACCGCTCCGTATTACACTGTTGAACCGAGCTTCAATCTGCTCGATCTGGCAAAAGCTGCCGGTGCAACCTATGTAGCACGCGCAACCACCTACCATGTTCCCGTACTGGTTGATGTTATCGCTAAAGGCATTGCTCACAAAGGCTTCTCTATCATCGAAGCAGTAAGCGCTTGCCCGATTTCCTTCGGCCGTCAGAACAAGATGGGCGGACCTGCTCAGATGATGGCTTGGCAGCGTGACCATGGCGTTATGAAGGCTATTTGGGACCGCATGGATGAAGAGAAAAAGGCAGAAGCAATCGCTGCCGGCAAATTCCCCATCGGCGTTCTCTACGAAAGCAACGACGTTATGGAATACACCAAGGCATATGACCAAATTATTCAACGTGCACAGGAGGGTAAATAATTATGAGACATAGCTTTCGTTTCTCCGGTACCGGTGGCCAGGGCCTGATCACTGCAGGTATTATTTTAGCCGAAGCTGCCCTCTTAGACGACAAGCTGGCTGTACAATCCCAATCCTATGGCCCGGAAGCCCGCGGCGGCTCCTCCAAGGCCGAAGCTATCATCAGTGATGAGCCCATTTACTTCAGCCGTGTTATCTGCCCGGATACTCTGCTGGTAATGAGCCAGGAGGCTGCCAACAAATTCATTGCCGACTGCGATGAGCACACCACCGTTATTACCGATACTCTTTTCGTAAACGAGGTTCCCGGCAAGTACGGCAAACGCGTTGACCTGCCAATCACCCACACTGCCAACACTGTTTGCGGCAAGACTCTGTTTGCGAACATCGTTGCTCTGGGCGCAGTAGTTGCACTGACCAAATGCGTTTCCAAAGAAGCAATCCTCAAGGCTGTGCTGAACCGCGTTCCGAAAGGAACCGAAGAAGCTAATACCAAGGCTCTCGAAGCTGGTATGGCACTGATTGAGAAATAAAATCTGACCTATACAATTAAAGCTGTTGCTTTCGGCATTCACGCCGGAGGCAGCAGCTTCTTTTGTGTGCAAAAGTTTCTTGTATACTGGAAATTCTTGCTGTTTTCGCGAAAAGTTTCTTATATACCAGAAACTCTTGCTTCTTTGGTTAAAAGTTTCTAGTACACTGGAAACTCTTGCTTTACTTTTTGTTTCGGCATTCACGCCGAAGGCAACAGCTTTTTAATTTTTCGCAGGCTAATTATGCAAAATGTCATGCAAATGCCACAAACTTACGCTATAATATACAAGTACAATAGGCTTTTAACTTCAAGGAAACGAGGAATCTACTATGAAGATATTAAAAATATTATGTTGTATGGCAGCCGTCTGCCTCACAGCCTTCAGCCTGAGCGGCTGCAGTCTGCAAAAGGCTGATAACAGCCTTGGCAGCGGCACAATCAGCATCCCCACCTATGCGGTCAAGGCTCCGACAGCAGGAAAGCTCATAGGTCTTATCAGCGAAAAGGGCGAGCGCATCAGCAAGGGCCAGCCGCTTTTTGCTATCAGTGACGCAAAGCTGGATAAGCAGGTTAAGGACCTGGCAACCCAGGTTGCCAAGGCCGAAGCTGATTTAAAACGTATGCAGCAGGGCACGCCGACGGCAGCACCGATTGCTGACACTTCTCTGGCGCAGGCCAACGTAGCGGCGGCACAGCAAAAGGCCGCTAAGATGAACAGTCTGCTGGCGCAGGGCGCAGTTTCACGCAATCAGGCACAGGCTGCCCAAGACGAGCTGCAGCGCGCTATCGCACAGCTGCAGGCAGCAAGCAGCGTAAGCGTCAGCTTCAAGCCAGCTTCTCCGGCAGAAATCGACGCGCAGCAAAAGCTCATCGTCCAGCTCAAGGCACAACAGGCAGCTGCAATGGCACAGCAGGAAAAAAATGAAGGCAACAGCCCCTGCACCGGCATCATTATCGATTTGCAGACCGCCAACAATTCTACCGTACAAAAGGATCAGGTAATCCTGCACATCAAGGCTGTCGACAGCTGCAGTATAACGTTGAATGTCAGCGCAGCTCAGGCCAAGGAGCTTAAGGCAGGCATGCCGGTAAGCATTAAGGCCGCCGAAACACCTGCTCCCTTCAGCGGTAAGATAAGCAGCATTGACGGCACTAAAATCACTGTTACTTCAGACCAGAAGCCAGAAGATCTTAAGGACGGTGTAAAGTCAGAAATCAGCTTAGCAGCTTAAGCTTCCGATATCCAAACCAATAAATACCACGCAAGGAGATTCATATGCTTAACCAATTTTCACGTACAGAGCTGCTCTTCGGCAGTGAAGCAATTACGCGTCTGCAAAATGCCCATGTCGCTGTTTTCGGTATCGGCGGTGTAGGCGGTTATACAGTCGAAGCACTTGCCCGCAGCGGTGTAGGCAGCTTTGACCTCATTGATAACGATACCGTTGCTCTCACCAATCTCAATCGTCAGATTATCGCTACCCTTGATACTGTCGGCCAGCCTAAGGTTGAAGTCATGGCCAAACGTATTGCGAGTATCAACCCCGATGCCAAAGTAAATTGCCGCCAATGCTTCTTTTTACCGGAAAATCAGCACGAATTTGATTTCTCGCAATATGATTACGTTGTTGATGCGGTAGATACCGTGGCAGCAAAAATTGCTATCGTGCTTGCAGCCAAGGCAGCAGGCGTACCGGTTATCAGCAGCATGGGAGCAGGCAACAAGGTTAATCCTGCCATGTTCGAAGTAGCAGATATCTATAAAACCAAGGTTGACCCCTTGGCACGTGTTATGCGCCAGGCCATGAAGAAAAACAACATAAAAAAACTAAAGGTTGTTTATTCACAGGAGCTGCCACTCTTACCTATAAACGAGGAAGTAGAAAGCGAATGTCATGCAGAAGCACCCAAACGCCGTGCGCTGCCTGGCAGCAATGCCTTCACGCCTTCGGTAGCAGGACTGATTATTGCCTCCGAGGTTATTAAGGACCTGGTGGGCTGGGATGACAGCCACCGCAAGGGATTAGCTTAACAACAACAGAATTACAGGCATAATAAAAACGCCTCTGCCCACAGCTCAAAGCGTGGTCAGAGGCGTTCCCTCATTACAATTATTCAAAAATGCACATAACAGTCAGGACGCCTAAGAAAACTAAGCTAACACCAGCGGCACTAAACATAGTAACTCACCTCCATGCATTCGCACTTTTTATTTTTTTGATGCTGTATTTTTACAGCCTGTGGGGTTTTTCCCTCATCTGCTATCTATTATAGCACTTTTTTGTATTTTGTATACAGTATTCTCGAAAAAAATTTAAAGTTTTTCTGACAACTACAATTGCTCGTTGCCAATCCCTCGGCACTGCCTCATACTTGCAACTTTACCTGTTATAGTATATAATAACGTTATGGTATTTTTATCTGCGGGTATAGTTCAGCGGTAGAACATCAGCTTCCCAAGCTGAGTGTCGCGAGTTCGATTCTCGTTACCCGCTCCATTTATGCTTATCAGCTTCAAGCCTTTGGCTTGGAGCTTTTTTATTTGCGCTCACAAAAAAGTCTGACGACAAAGCATTTATTGCTTATCGTCAGACTTTTAGGTTGTATTGAAAATGACAATGCATACGGTGCTTCTCCTCTACCTCAAAGGCCGGCGAGAAAGTACCGGAGGCGAAGAACGGATGGCGTCGGTGTACTTTTCAAGGCATTCGTGACAATGCATACGGTGCTTTATCGACGTACTGACCTACCAAGCGCATTTGAGCAAATACAACACCGCCCCCAAAAAAGCACCCATAACTGTACCATTCAACCGGATACGCTGCATATCGGTATCAACCTTACTGCGCACCATCTCCGTCAAACGCTCATCAGCCATTCCCTGCAAAATACGTTCCACGATATTTCCCAACATCGTCTGCGCCTGCAACAGGCCCAGGCCAAGTATATGCTGCAGATACGCCTCTGCTTTAGCCTTAAACTGTGCGTCGGAACGCAAATCAGTTTCAATAGTTTTCAACGCCTCTGCTATAGCCTGCTGCAGAATCGTCGGCCGCGCTACCGCGCTGCCTTCCTGCGACTGCGGACGGCACAAGGCTTTAATCATATTATCCAAAAGCTGCTGCAAAGCAGGCTGCAGAGAGATATCACGCAGAGCACGTTGCTGCAGTGACTGCACCAGCTCACCCCACTGCTTTGTACCATAAACGCTGGTTACAACGCGCTGCAGCTGTGTATACAGCCAACAGCGCCACTGCTTGTCATCCTGCAGACGGTGAGCCGTTGCTACCAGCGCTCTGCAGACAGCATCTGTCGCATCATCAACGTTGACTACGTCTAGCTTCTTGGCCGCCCACAACTTAAGACTGCTCCACAAGCCTTCGCTGCCACGCTTTTCCACCTGCTTTTGCAGCTCACTGTGCACACGCTCTCTGATGGCAGGAGATTCCGCCAGCGCAACCAGCTGCTGCAAAAGCCATTCATAACATTGTTCATCCTGGCGCTTTGCAGCCAAAGCTTTAAACAGCTTATCAAGCTCTGTATTAGCCTTGACATCAGCCAAAGCAATTTTTATTTTTCCTTCGAGCTGCCTGCTTAAAGCCAGTGTATCAAGCTTATGCAGAACACCCTCGGCAAATTCGGTCAATAATCCTTGCAAACGCGCCTTATTATGAGGCTTTTCCAGATAAGCCAGAAGCTTGTCCAAAAGCACCAGCTGCTTTTTCTGCAGCAGCAGCGTTCTTTTCGTCAAAAATTCCTGCTGCACCATTTTGCTGCAGCCACGCACAAAACCATCACGATTGCGTGGCAAAATTGCCGTATGCTTAGCCATAAATGGCAGCAACCAGCAAATCCATGGCACCTCAAACACTGCCGTCACAGCAAACCAATCAGCAAAGCTGCCAATCAGCGCCGCTTCCGCCATATAGTAACCCAAAATCAGCCAATCCCACTTAAGCTCGCCGAAATACCCCATGTACAGACCGGCATAATGCAGCCTGAGATATAAGAAAAGCAGATAGACTGCACCGGAAGCAAGAAAAGCACTGTCTGCATATGTCCAATGTTTTTTCAGACTATTCATCTACCCCACCAGCCTTTCTGCCAACGTCGCAATAATAAACAGCACTGCTCCCATCAAACCACCGATACAGGTGCCGCTCTTGCGGATATTTTGTAAATCATCGCCTACACGCAGCTCCATTTTAGCAATCAAGTCGTCCGTATCATAACTCTGCAGCTTAGTCAAAACCAAATCATATACCGTATCATGCTGCATTGTTAAGACTTGCAGCAGCAGCGCCTTCAACACGCCGTCCAGCCTGCTTTGCTCCGCTTCACTGTCAGCCAGCAGCTGCAGCCTCTTTTGCATCAGAGTCAATAAAATATCTACATCCTGCGTTTGCAGCAGCTCCTTAAAAGCCAGTGCCTTCGCCGTTGCCAGCTGTGACAGCTTGCTATTGAGCCAGTCCGCAAAGGCAATATCATGACGATAATCCTCCATGCGTGCCAGCAGCCAGTTATCAATCTGCCGCCGCAGCTCACTGTCAGGATCTGCCAAGGCATCCAAAGCTTTTTCCAGCTCCTGCACAAAAAGCGGCACCAGCTTTGCTGCCTGCCCGCTCACAAGCAAATTTCGCAGCAGACTGTCCTTATTGTATTCTTCCTCCGCCATCTGCGTCAGCCCTTCCAGCAAAGCTGTAAATTCCGGCTTATGCAAAATCTGCTTGGCCTCCTGCGTCAGCAGCTGCCAAATACCGTTAAAGCTGCCGTTAGCCACAGCCTTCTGCAGTGCGTCCGCCAAAATCTCCGGAATACGCAGGCTGGCAATATACTTAGGCAGCTCCGAAAGCAAAAGCAGTTCTGCCTGCCTTGTATTGAGTGAGCGCAGCGCATGCTCCGCCAGCGGACGCACCGTCTGCCACAGGCGCTCTACATTCTGCTGCTGCGCAAAATGCTCCAACAGCAGCTTAGCAAAATTTTCTCTGCTGACAGCCCGCATAACATTTTCTGCCGTCAGCAAGTCATTGCTCACAAAATCCGCCAAACCTGTCGTCAGGCGCTCATAATTATTGCGCAGTACATCCGTGCCGGGCGCATTGATACCAAGCGGACGTTTAAACAGCGCCGTCACGCCCCACCAATCTGCCAAGCCGCCAATCGTCGCAGCCAATGCCGTATGATGTAGAAAATCAGCCGCCAAACTGCCCTGCGCCCAAGGCCAGGCGCAGGCAGCGACAGCTGCGGCGCCGGCCAGCAGGCAGTGCGCCTGTGTTTTTACTGTAGCCATAATTATTCTCCTATCAACAAACGCTTTATATATAGTATGCTATAGAATTCCTTAACTGCTATTTTTAATTATAGCACAAAGAAGATTACAGAGTAAGCAATGCTATGCCCAACTTTAAAGTAAATAAAAAATAGCCGGTGCAAGGAACTCTCACTCACCTTGCACCGGCTATTTAAAATTCTCTCTCTCCTCGTAAAGCAGAAGTGCTTAACCTTTTTGTTTTAACAACTTTACAATTTGCAGAACTTCTTCCAAGCTGATATCTTTATCTTTGGCATCAGCCTGTTCATCTAAATCAACAAAGAAACTGCTCATGTTGCACTCTAATAAGCTATGCAGCTTAAGCAGATTGGGCAGAGTTACAGGAACACGGCCACACTCTATATTACACAGGTGTGTCTGGGAAATCCCCATCTCCTTTGCCAACCCTGTTTGTGTCAGATTTTTTGCGGTACGCAGCAAACGGATTCTGCGACCAATAAGTTTAATTTCCTCTTGCAATTTCCTAGCACCGCCTTTCGGTTTACTTGCAACAAATTTTTTTAAACTAATAAAGCACTTATTTAAAGTTTACCACGTTTTTCAGATTTCGCAAGAGTTTTTTCATATATTTTATTTACTTTCCTCTATATTTTAGTTATGAAGCTATTAAATTTCTAGTGAAATGCTAAAATTCTTTTTTTATGGTACTCTTGTTTACCTATCGTAAACTTATGTCTACCCCAAGAATTTTAGGCTATCAGCCAAGCAGCAACCGGTCACTTGCCATCTCGGAGCCGCTTGCCTTTTCAAACATATCCAGCAAATCGGCTATTTGCAAATGCTGCTTTTCTTCTCCCTTAACGTCGATAATTACTCTGCCATTATGCAGCATGATCAGACGATTGCCGTAACGCAACGCATCACGCATATTATGAGTAATCATCAGTGTTGTCAGCTGATCGCGGGTTACGATTTTTTCCGTAAGCGCCAGCACCTTCGCCGCTGTCTTCGGGTCAAGTGCTGCCGTATGCTCGTCCAAAAGCAGCAGCTTCGGTTTTTTCAGCGTTGCCATCAAAAGTGTCAGTGCCTGACGCTGACCACCGCTCAAAAGACCGACCTTAGCAGTCATTCTATCCTCCAGACCTAAATCAAGCTCCTTCAGCAGCTCATAAAAGCGGTCATGCTGATCGCTGGAAAGACTCCAGCCCAAGCCGGGAGTTTCTCCGCGGCGGGCCGCCAGAGAAAGATTTTCTTCTATCATCATACCGGCAGCAGTACCAAGCATCGGATCCTGGAATACACGGCCGATATATTTAGCACGCTTATGCTCCGGCTTTTTGGTAATATCCTCACCGTCAATAATAATCTTGCCCTTATCTATCGGGAAAACACCGGCAATCGCATTCAGCGTAGTAGATTTGCCGGCACCGTTACCGCCGATAACTGTAGCAAAATCACCGGGCTCCAGATGCAGAGATAAATCCTGCAGAGCCTTCTTTTCATTGATAGTTCCGGGGAAAAATGTTTTGGAAACGTGTTCTACATGCAGCATTTAACGCACCGCCTTTCTGGCACCGAATTTACTTTTAATCAGCGGCATGGACAAAGCAATTGCCACTAGCACTGAGGTAAAGAGCTTCAGATCGTTTGGCGGCATACCCATAGCCAGTACAACTGCAATTACAATACGATAAACAATAGAGCCTAAAACTACGGAAATCAGGCAGTTTTTAAAGCTGCGTGTACCGAAAAGCACCTCACCGATAATAACGGATGCCAGACCGATAACGATTGTTCCGGTACCCATACCGACATCGGAAAAGCCGTTGGACTGCGCAACCAGAGCACCGGAAACAGCAACCAGAGCATTACTGATGAGCAAGCCGAGAATAATCGTTACGTCAGTATCTACGCCCTGAGCGCGGATCATCTGCTGGTTGAAGCCGGTAGCGCGGATAGCAGCGCCAATCTGCGTACCAAAGAACCAGTACATGAAGCAGCCCACCAGAACGGTTACAGCCAGACCAACAACAAGCGTTGTCTGCGCCATTGACAGGTCCATCATAGACTTGGCAATTTTAAAAGTAGTATCCACACCAAGCAGAGATAAGTTAGCCTTACCCATAATGCGCAGGTTAACGGAATACAAAGCAATCATGGTCAAAATACCGGCCAACAGAGCAGGTATTTTCATTTTAGTATGCAAAATGCCGGTTATAATACCTGCCAGCATACCTGCAATGCAGGCACCCAAAAGTGCGGCCAGAGGACCGAAGCCTGCAACCATAATGGAAGCAGCTGTTGCCGCACCCAGTGGAAAGCTGCCTTCTACCGTCAAATCTGCAATATCCAGCACTCGGAATGTAACATATACACCAAGAGCCATCAACGCCCACAGCAAGCCCTGTGCCACTGTAGGTATCAACAAACTAATCATTTCCCAATTCCTCCCAATCTTATTAGCGAAAAAAGAGCCTGCTTTTTTAGCGGCAGGCTCCAAATTTTAATTATTTAATAACCTCTGCACCCTTCAGCAAATCTTCAGGAACCTTCAACCCAATCTTAGCTGCTTCCTTAATATTGATGGTAGGCTTAAATTCTTTTTGTGCCTGAATAGCCATATCAGCCGGTTTAGACTTACCGCTCAGAATATCAGCAGCCATCACACCGGTTTGGAAGCCGAGCTTGTAATAATCAACACCCAATGTTGCCAGACCGCCGGCTCTTACCATACCGCCTTCAGCACAGATAACCGGAAGCTTTGCTTCCTCGGTTACACTGATTAAAGTAGGAATAGCGGAAGCCAATACATTGTCGGTAGGTACATATACTGCCTGTACATCACCTGCCAGGCTGCGGGCAGCCTGTTGGATATCATTAACAGTAGAAACAGTAGCTTCCTTTACGGTAATTCCCTTAGCAGCTGCAGCCTTCTTCAGCAGCTCAACCTGCAGTTGGGAGTTAACCTCGCTGGAGCAATAAATTGTACCGATGGTTTTAGCATTCGGAACAAGCTTCAGCAGTAAATCCAGCTGCTCGGCAACAGGATTCATATCAGTTGTACCGGTTACATTAGTGCCCGGTTTAGCGTCATCCTTAACCAGTTTAGCGGTTTTGTAGTCAGTTACCGCTGTAGCAACGATAGGAATATCGCTGGTAACATTGGCTGCAGTCTGCGCTGCAGGAGTTGCAATAGCACAAATCAAATCAACCTTATTGTTCACAAAGCGATGAGCAATGTTCTGCAGATTAGACTGGTCAGCCTGAGCATTTTGTTTGTCAAAAGTAATGTTCTGACCTTCCTTATAACCCTTAGATGCCAGACCGTCAATAAAGCCCTTGTTAGCTGCATCGAGCGCTTCATGCTCAACCAGCTGTACAATACCTACATTAACCTTTTCAGCCTTTGCACCTGCTTCCTTTTTGTCACCGCCGCAGCCTAATGCCCCCAAGGCGAGGGTCAGCATCAAGCCAGCTGCCAATGCTTTGATTTTGTTGTTTTTGAGAGAAATCATTTTCTACCATCCTTCCATGCTACAAAATTCATATAAAGTAGTTAGGGATATTTTATGCTTTTATATTTGGTTTGTAAAGTTTTTTGAATTTTTTTCTCTATTTAGTATTTTAATATACCTTTACTGTATAAAAAGTTACAAATTTTACTGTGAAAAGGAAAACTGCCCCACACTTATAGCGTGAAGCAGTCTTTTTAAATTCAGTTATTTCAATAGTTCTTTGGCCTGCTCTTCGCTGACAATTAAGTGCGTAAACAGTCCTGTTGCCAAAGCACCAAGCAAAGCTTTGCTGCTGGCATGAAGTCCTAGCCCAATCAGCTTCTTGCAACGGCGCAGCTGCGCCAGCGGAATATGCAGACAGTAATCATTGTTACCGCTGATGAATTCACCGCGCTGATTATAATAATATGACAAAAAGCTTCCTACTGCCTTTTGTCGTTCTAAGACATCACCGAAACGGGTTGCCGTTGCTTCATCAGGCACAGCAGGATAGCCGCAGATAGATACAACAGCAGCATCCAGACTCTGCCATTGCTGCAGAAGCTGCTGATAAACCGACCTGCTTTCCAGCTCTGCGCGTTCCTCCTCAGAACAGGGAAAGGCACTGCAGCCAAGCATGTAACAGCTTCTGCCGCAGGCGCTTGCCCATATTTTCACCAGCTCATCCGGATGATAGCCCTTATTAGGAAAATTCGCCATACCGATCAGCGGATATACCATGCCATCCTGCGTATAACTGCTGCATTCCGCAGCCTTCAGCACAACCTCACCCAAGGCATAACCCCAGCCCAGAGCCAGGCTCTTGTCAGCCGTTGTTTCAGCCATAAGATAATGCATAGCCTGCGTTAATTCGTCCTGTTCATCTGTAAGCACACAACCACCAGCCAAGGCATATTTAGATTGCAGACGCTGCAGCAAATCCGCCTTTCCCTCATCTCCGGCCCGGATTTCAATATGCACAATTCCCAGCTCACGCGCTCTTGCCAGCATCTTGCTGACAGATGGACGTGACACGTTCAAGCGTTGTGCAATTTGCGCCTGCGTCAGATTGCTTTCATAATATAAACGGGCAGCAGCTACAAGCTGTGCCCGTTCATAAACCGATAGCATTTATTTAACTTCTTCCATTAATTCGAACAGAATACCATCCTTCATGATGAAAGCAATGCGGGTATGCTCATCAGCCATCCAGGGCTCAACTACAACCTTATTTTCTGCCAGCTGCTTATCAAGGTCATCAACCTTATAAGCTACATGCACTAAGGTCTGCAGCTCTTCCGGCAACGGAGTATCTTTTTCGAAGCGCAGGTATTCAATATGAAATTCATTGGTATCAGGAGTAATGAGATGTGTCTTTATGCCTTCTGCATAAATCTCGCCTTCTCTTGCAACAGTCGTCGGTACGCCGACATGCATAAATTCTTTCATTTAATCCACATCCTTCTGCCATAACTCATAAGCATGGTAAGCTGCTTCCGGAGTAGCGTTTTCATGTACAACCATGCAGATTGCACGCAGCATAGCCTTCGGTGCGGCAGCCTGCAAAACGTTGCGTCCCATATCAACACCGGCTGCGCCTTCGTTTACGGCACGATAAGCCATTTCCAGTGCGTCGCGCTCAGGAATCTTCTTGCCGCCGGCAATTACGATAGGTACGGGGCATGCAGCAGTAACCTGTTCGAAGTTATCACAATAATAGGTTTTGATGATATGTGCGCCGGTTTCGGCCAGCAGACGTGTAGCCAGGGAGAAATAACGCGTGGTACGCTCCATCTCCTTGCCAACTGCTACAACACCGAGAACAGGAATTGCAAAACGTTCGCCCATATTTACATAATAAGACAAATTGCGCAGGGAGTCAAGCTCGCCTGCAGAGCCTACAAAGCATTGAACTGCCATGCAGGAAGCATTCATGCGGATAGCATCTTCAATTTCTACGCCCACATTGCCAAAGCTCATATCGTCCTTGAGTACGCTGGTGTCAGCAGTGCAGCGCAGAGCAACAGCCTTGTGATGGTTAGCGGGAATGCAGGTGCGCAGAGCTCCTCTTGTTGCCATCAGGCAATCTGCATATTGCATCAGCGGCGGAATTGTCAGATCAAGACGTTCCAGACCTGCGGTAGAGCCCATGATATAGCCATGGTCAAAGGCCAGCATAATAGTGCGGCCGTCATCAGCAAAAATCTGTCCCAGACGAGATTGCATGCCCCAGCCTGCGGATGCGTGTCCCTTTACCGGGAACGGACGCTCCGGCGGAGCAATGCCGATACCATAGTCTTTTGCCAGTACATTACCTTCTTTATCTGCCATATTCAGTCACCTGCTTAATTTCTGTAGTACGGAGTGCGGCACGGAGCGTTCCAGTAGCCAAGCAGCTCATCATCCATACGTGCGATGAACATCTGGAAGCCTGCGGTTTCCTGTACGGTAAGGATTTCGCCTACAGCACTTGCCACAACCTCAATGCCTTTTTCTGCCAACAGCTTATGGCAGGCACGGAACACAATCAGCTGTTCCATCAGAGTAGTTGCACCGCTGCCGTTGATAACAACCATCAGCTTTTCGCCTGCTTTTACGTCCAGGTCCTTCAGCAGAGCGTCCATCATAATAGCAGCTGTTTCGTCAGCAGATTTCATCGGCTGGGTACCGCCGCCGCCTTCACCATGCTGGCCCATGCCAACTTCCATGGTGCCTTCGGCAATATGAGCGATTTCCATACCGGTTGCGGGATGGGTAGCGCCTTTGGTAGCAACAGCGATAGTTGCCATGTTATCAGCAAATTTTTGTGCAATAGCAGCAACCTCTTCCAAGGATTTGCCTGCATCAGCTGCAGCGCCGGCAATTTTATACAGAGGAACGCAGCCAACCAGACCACGGCGGTCGTCAGCGTTTTCGCGAGGAGCGTTAGCAACGTCTTCCTGAGTTACAACCTTAACAACATTGATGCCCAGTTTTTTCACCTGTTTCATGGTCAGGTTGCCGGTCAGCATATCACCTGCATGGTTAAGTACAACGAAAAGTACGCCATGACCTTTATCAGCCATCTTAATTGCTTCTACGCAAGCCTGAGGGCCGGGTGCAGCAAAAATATTACCTGCAACAGAAATATCAATCATCCCTTCGCCGACAAAGCCGCTGATAGCAGGCTCATGGCCGGTTCCGCCCAAGGTTACGATAGTTACACGGTCTGCCTCTGCCAACTTCTTATTTACAATGAGGTTTCCCTGCTCCAGAGTAATGATATCAGGATTAGACAATACAAGACCTTCCAATAATTCACTTGTCAGATTTTCCGGATTGTTAATGAATTTTTGCATAATGACGCCTCCGTTTTTATTTATTGTTTTTTTAAGCTTGCGCTTTATAAGCAAGTCAGATTGCCCCTGCCATCGCTGTCAGCAGAATAGAAATAGATGTTGCACCGGGATCTTTAGTACCCAGGCTGCGTTCACCAACGTTTTTGGCACGACCAAAGCGTGCTACCATATCAGCAGTTTTTTCTGCGCCCTCGGCTGCTGCCTTACCCATTGCTGCAAAGACAGCCTTTGCATCGCCTTCAGCTGCCATGCCTGCATCAAGAGCAGGATACAGCGCATCAACCATTGTCTTATCACCTATTTTAGCCTTGGAAATATCCTCAAAATCCTCTTTGGCCTGAGCCAGCATAGCGTGAAGCTCTTCCAAAGAAACTTCCTTAGCATCCTCAGGTGCAGCATCGGCAAGTCCGCCAAAAACAGTGCCCCATAAAGGTCCTGCACTGCCGCCGTTACTATTCATAAAAGCCATGCTCAAATCATCAAGTAAATCTTTAATATTACCCCCGTCAGTGTTTTTACCATGATGCCAAGATCATGGTCATAAAGCCAATG
>OLOX01002733.1_pt1 | contig 14281 bp, 11 predicted proteins | sample 1672091 | NCBI WGS metagenome assembly OLOX01 (sample SAMEA3136644, study PRJEB25190) | human gut metagenome | reverse complement strand
GACCTGTATCGCCTGGATCCCCACGATGGTGGTGGTTGCCATGCTGCTTAACGCCGTCCTTACGGCCAGCGATCTGGTGCGCGTAAAGGATGAGACCACCAATAGCTCTGTGATGATGCTGGTGTATGACGCGCCGGTGGATGAGGATGGCAACCCCACGGGCGAAGCCACGCAGGTGGAGGCTCGCGGCATTTTGCAGATGTTCGCGCTGGCGCTGATTCCCTGCATCCTGATCACCGGCCCCATCCAGGCAGGTCTTGCCTATGTGACCCGCAATTGGGCGCGCGATGAGCACGCCTTCCCCTGGGCGGATTTCCGCGACGCGGTGAAGGATAACTGGAAGCAGGCGCTGGGCGTATCGGCTATTACGTCCGTGCTGCCGTATGTGCTGCTGATTTGTTATCTGTTCTATGGACAGATGCAGCAGCAAAGCATGTTCTTCCTGGTGCCGCAGATGCTTACGCTTGTGCTGGGCTTTGTGTGGTGGCTGGGTCTGGTGTTTATGTATCCGCTGATGGTCAGCTATAAGATGAAGTTTGGTCAGGTGATCAAAAACGGCCTGATGCTGGCCATTGCGCGCCTGCCCATGACGATTGGCGTTCGCCTGGCCACGCTGATTCCCACGGGAATTGCCTTTGTGGTGGCGTTGCTGGTGCCCAACGGCTTCCTCTATGCCATGATGGGCCTGGCGGGCTATTACCTGATCCTGGGCAACAGCATGACGCGCTTTGTGGATGCTTCCTTCACCAACGCTGTGTTTGATAAGTATATCAACAGCCGCATCGAGGGCGTGGAGATCAACCGCGGCCTGGCCAAGGAAGAGGACGACGATTATACCGACGAGGATGAGCCTGAGGACGATCATCCCGCCGCGCAGCAATAAGCGGAGGCCTTTGCGCGCATACTGTACCCGGAGGTGATATGCGCGTGCGCTTTGTAAACGATGAAATGCGCCTGAAATACAGAGCCGCCGAGCGTCTGGGGCTGACTGATAAGCTGCTTCAGGTGGGCTGGGGCGGGCTCAGCGTCCACTGCCAGACGGCGGCGGTGACGGCGGGCAGCGGCATCTCCCTGCGGCTGTATGTGCCGGCCAAGGCGGTGCAGGCGGCGTTGTCAGCGGGACTGGCGGCGCTGCTGGCACCGTATCTGCTGCCGTAGGGCACCCCGCGGGTCCCTCCTGCGTAGAATGACCACGGAGAGAAGTCTCCCATCATTCCCGACAGGAGGTCACATAGGATATGAGCATTACGCTCCGTCATGCCGCCGCCTGCTATCAAGCCCCGGACGGCGAGGTGGAGGCGGTACGGGACGTGTCCTTCACGGTGGAGGAGGGCGCGTTCGTCAGTTTAGTGGGGCCCTCCGGCTGCGGCAAATCCACCCTGCTCAGCGCCATTGCCGGGCTGGAGCCCCTCAGCGGCGGCGCTATCGAGATCGACGGCCGGACGGTACAGGGCACGTCGCCAAAAATCGGCTTTATGCCCCAGCGGGACCAGCTTTTCGAGTGGCGGAATATATGGGACAACGTGACGCTGGGGCTGACGGTCCGTGGTGAGAAGGACCCGGCGGCCTATGCACACGTGTCACGGCTGCTGGAGCGCTACGGGCTGGCGTCCTTTGCCAAAAAGCGGCCCTGCCAGCTCTCCGGCGGTATGCGCCAGCGCTGCGCCCTGATCCGGACCCTGGCCACTGAGCCGGAGATATTGCTGCTGGATGAGCCCTTTTCCGCCCTGGACTACCAGACACGGCTGGCGGTGTCGGCGGATATCTGGCGCATATTGCAGCAGGAGGGCAAAACGGCCCTGCTGGTCACCCATGACATCGCTGAGGCGGTGAGTATGTCCGACCGGGTGGTGGTGCTGTCCCGCCGCCCCGCCGTGGTGAAGGCGGAGATGGACATGGGTGCGCTGCGTGGTCTGCCGCCGCTGGAGCGCCGGGACACGCCGGAATTTCACCGGTACTTCAACGCCATATGGAAGGAGCTGGACGTCCATGCCTGAGAAAGCGCCTTCGCCCCGCCGTGCGGCGTACCTGAGGACCGTGCGCCGCGAAAAGCGCCGGGTGCGTATCTGGCAGATCGCGCTGGTGGCGGTGCTGTTTGCCGTGTGGGAGCTCAGCTGCCGGCTGGGGCTGTCCGACGGCTTTCTGGTCAGCAGTCCCAGCCGCATGGTGCAGACCCTGTGGCGGCTGTGCGCCTCCGGCGAGCTGTGGCACCACGCGGCGGTGTCCATCGGTGAGACGGTGCTGGGCTTTACCGCCGGGACAGTGCTGGGCACGGCCGTCGCCGTGGCCATGTGGTGGTCGGACACCGCCGCCCGCATTCTGGACCCGTACCTGGTGGTGCTGAACGCACTGCCGAAAACGGCCCTGGGGCCCATCTTCATCGTGTGGATGGGCGCGGGCATGGGGGCCATCGTCACCATCCTGAGTATGTACACCGGCTTCCGCACCACCGACCCGGAGAAGCTGCGGCTGATGCGGACGCTGGGCGCTGACAAGCGCCAGATCCTGTGGCTGCTGGTGTTCCCGGCCAACTGCCCCACGCTGTTCTCCACGCTGAAGGTGAATGTGGGACTCTCGTGGGTGGGGGTCATCATGGGCGAGTTCCTGGTATCCCGGGCCGGGCTGGGGTATCTCATCGTCTACGGCTCCCAGGTATTCAACATGGACCTGGTCATGGCCAGCGTGCTGGTGCTGGGGCTGGCGGCGGTGGGAATGTACCTGCTGGTGCTGCGGGCGGAAGCATTCTTAAATCATCTATGGGGGGTACGTGCATGAAAAAGCAACTTATCTGCATTTGTATGGCCGCGCTGCTGTCGCTCAGCCTGCTGACCGGCTGCGGCGCGGGGACCGATACCGGCGATACCGCCGGTACGGAGGCGAAAAACGTCACGGTCCGGCTCAGCGAGGTGACGCACTCGGTGTTCTACGCACCGCAGTACGTGGCTATGAGCCAGGGGTTCTTCGCCGACGAGGGGCTGGACATCGAGCTGAGCAACGGCGGCGGCGCCGACAAGGTGATGACCGCCGTGGTATCCGGCGGCGCGGATATCGGCCTGGCCGGGCCGGAGAGCTGCATCTATATCCACGCGCAGGGCAAGGACGATCTGCCGGTGATCTTCGCCCAGCTGACCAAGCGGGACGGCTCGTTCCTGGTGGGCCGCAGTGACGAGGCCTTCGACTGGAACGACCTGAAGGGCAAGACCATCATCGGCGGGCGCAAGGGCGGCGTGCCGGAGATGACGCTGGAATACGTCCTCAAGCAGCACGGCATCGTACCCCAGGAGGACGCGGTGGTGGACACCTCGGTGCAGTTCAACATGATGGCCGGGGCCTTCACCGGCGGACAGGGGGACTATGTGACGCTGTTTGAGCCCACCGCCACGGAGGTAGAGCGCGCCGGACACGGGTATATCCTCTGCTCCATCGGCGAGGAGTCCGGGGAGATCCCCTACACCGCCTATTTCGCCAGCCAGAGCTATATGACGGCGCATCCGGAGGTCATTCAGGGCTTTGCCAACGCCATCGCGCGGGCGCAACAGTGGATCGTGGACCACACAGACCGGGAGGTGGCGGAGGCCATCATCGACCAGTTCCCGGATACGGACCTGGATACCCTGGAGGCCGTTACCGCCCGGCACCGGCAGATCGATGCCTGGAACGCGGGGCCGATGATGGCGCGGTCGGCGCTGGAACGGCTGGAGACGGTGATGACCGAGGCCGGCGAGCTGGAGAAGGACCAGTGGGTGGATTTCGACAAGCTGGTGGACAACAGCTTTGCCCAGAAGGCCATGGAAGCGCAATAAGCAAAAAAGAAAGCCCATGCGGGCTTTCTTTTTTGCGTTCATATCAGCTCAGGGCGGAGATGACCTCGGCGTATTTGTCGATGTCGGACGCGCCGTTCCAGGTCATAAAGCCACCGGTGCACCCGGCGTCGCGGAGGGCCCGGACCTCATCGGCCAGCTCTGCCGCGCCGTAGTGATTATACGGCTCCCGTATGGCGTTGTAGCACTGTATCCATGTGCGTACCGCGCCGGGAGAGGCCGTCTCGCTCTGGCGGGCCATGGCGCTCTCGCCGAAGTTGTGGACCGTGGTATAGGGGTGCTCCCAGGGCTTATAGTCCCCCTGGGCGCTGTAATGGTCGGGGTAGGGCATACCGGAGATGGCGTCCACCACGGAGCTGATGGCCGGCCAGTACTGACCGCAGGCCGTCACATAGGCGTTGGCGCACTCGCCGAACACATCGCCGGAGATGTAGTACCCGGCGTCATGCAGCCGCTGCGCGGCGTAGATCAGAAACCGCTGGACCGCCTGTGCCTTGCTCTCACCGTAGGTGTTTTTGTAATCGATGGTACCCGCCTGCTCGTACTTATACGCGCCGTCGGGGAAGCGGATGTAGTCAAACTGGATCTCGTTGAAGCCCAGCGCGGCGGCCTCCAGCGCCAGCTCCACCTTGTACTGCCACACGGTGCGGTTGTAGGCGCTGGGCCAGTACATGGAACTGATCTTCAGGGGCGTGCCGTTCAGGTCGGAGATGACATATTCCGGGTGGTCGGCGGCCAGGTGGGCGTCGTTGAACACCGTGATGCGGCCGATGACGTAGTAGCCGGCGTCGCGGAGCTTCTGCACGTTGGCCTTGAAGCCCTCCATAGTGTCCTGAGCCGCGGCGTAGGCGGACGGGCTGTACTGCTGCATGACCGGGGAGGCGTAGGATACCGCCGTGCCGTCCACGATGTCCACCACAAAGGCGTTGATGCCCGTACCCTGGGCCAGCCGGATATAGCTGTCCGCGTACTGAATGGCGCTGCCGTTCAGGTACAGGGCCCGCACCTCGTCGGGCATCACATTGTCCGTGAAGGCCGGCTTCTCCGTGGGGTAGTAGTCCAGGTCGGCCGCGTCGCCGCCGCCCCAGGCGTCGCCCCGCGCGGCGTGGCGCTGGTAGAGCGCGTCGTCATACTGCGCCAGCGCTTCCTCCTCCGTCATGCGGACGTTCTCTCCGTCGATATACCCCTCGCCCCGGTCACAGCTGACGGCCCAGCGCAGGACCTCGCCGTTCTCGTCCAGGCCGTCAAAGCCGGTGACGGTCAGCGCCATGCCCTTTTCCACCGCGCAGCCGGGGACCGCGCCCGTTTCGTCCGTCAGGCTCATGCCCCGCAGGGCGTAGACGGTATCGGTCAGCACCGCGCTGCTGTAGTCCGCGGTCAGGTTGGCCGCGGCCAGATAGGCATAGCCCTCGCCGTTGACCACGCGGACGCGGTCCGCGCCGTCCTCGGCGTCCTCAGCAACGTACTGTACCTCCGCACCGCGGACCAGGGAACCCAGCTGAGTCCCGTTTTCGTCATACACAGGGGCGGTGGTCCCGGCGGCGGCCACATAGCCCGCCGCCGTCTCCGGCACCACGGGATTAAACTGCCGCCAGATAATATATCCCAGCGTGCCCAGCGCCAGCAGGCACAGCACGATGAGTACCACCGCCGCGCCGGCGCCGTGTTTCTTTTTCGTATTCGTTGACATAAATTGATTTCTCCTTGCGTATTTTTGTCAGCCTGCGGCCATTATACGCCATTCCGCGCCATAAATCCACCCAAATCTTGTGGCGCCGGTGACAAAATTTTCATATTTTTTGTGTTTTTCTCGTTTTTTTGGTAGACAACGACGCAGACCGATGGTATACTACACATGACTATTGTTATGTAAATCGGCAGAGGGGCCTTCCCGCCGCCGGCGCTTCCCATACAACTTAGAGATAAGGCAGGGTGTATCGACATGAAGAGGACGAAACGGGGAATGGCATTGATCCTGGCGGCGGTGATGGCGGTGAGCTGCGCGACCACCATACTGCTGGCTGCCAGTAAGAACTGGAGCAGCCTGAAGGACTTGGGCGCACTGAGCCAATATTATGAGACGGGCGCGGACGCTGACCCGGGCGCTGTTTCCACCGTACCCGGCGACCCCGGTGGCACGTCCTTCGGCCTGTATATGTTCTCCAGCAAGGCGGGAACGCTGGACGCGTTCCGCACCTGGCTGCGGAACTACCAGGGCAATGCTATATACAATGGTTTCGCAGCCACGCTGGATAAGGCCTACGGCGAGAACACCAGCGGCGCAGCCGCAGCAGGCTACGGCCCCAACTTTGAGAACGCCTGGAGGGAGCTGGGCCACGGCGTCAACAAGGGTGAGTTTGCCAACGCCCAGACAGAGTACTGGGGTACCGAGCGCTACTCGACCCTGATCAGCCGCCTGCAAAGCAAATACCCTTCCCTGAACCTGAACGACTACTCCATCGCCCTGAAGAACGTCCTGTGGAGCCGCAGCGTCCAGCATGGCGTGGACGGCGCCTATAACGTGGTCACCCGCGCCATCGACAACCGGCTGGGCGGCTTCAAGATGCAGAGCGAGGCGGAGCTGATCGAGGCCATCTACACTGAGTGCAGCAAGCTGGCGGAGGATATCCCCAAGTATCGGGATATGCAGACCCAGCTGTCTGACCGCTATGGCGTGAAGAACCGTTCCATGGCCTATTACAGCGCAGCGGACGGCGATGTGCAGTCCTCGGTATACAGCCGCCTGCACATCAACGAGCCTGCCGATGCGCTGGTCATGCGCTATCAGAACACCACCTCCCACCTGGAGGGCAAATACACCCTGTGCTATAACTCCGACGGCAGGACCTTCAGCTACAGCGTAGGCAGCACCGACCTGGTGGCCGAGGAGAAGGCCTCTCAGCTGATCCTGACCTACTACAATTCCGACAAATACACCATGGCCACCACGGATGGCAAGCGTCTGGCGGTCGTTGACGGCGTACTGATGCTGCAAAACGCCGCCGCCGACAGCAGACAGTTCTGGACGCTGACCGGCAGCAACAACGGCTACATACTGTGCAACGTGGGCACCGGCAATTACCTGACCATCACGGTCAGCCAGACACAGGTCGCTGATCCCAACGCCCGCACGGAGCCTACGGAAGAAGAGATCACGGCAAAGCGGGCGGAGATCGAAAGCGAACTTGCGAAAGGCGCTGACGAGGAAACAGGAAAACTTGTCAGTGAGGTAGCGCAGGCCTACGTGGACGCGCTGACGAAGAAAATAATTACCCTCATGGCGGCAAATCTTGACGGCAAGAAGGATGACGAGGTCATCAAAATGGTAAATGATGGGCTCGGCGACACTATGGATGAAACCGCGAAGCAAGACTTTATCACAAGGATAAAGGCGCTTGCCGCTGTAAGTGAAGAGACAAAACCCGAGGATATCCCCGACTTTACGGATGACGAGATGCAGAAGCTCCTCGAAATTTTTGCAGGTAAAAAACTCGAGGATATCGAAAAGGAAGTCGTGGCCGACATGGTAAGAGAAGACCTGAAGGCTAAGGCTGCAAACACCACTGTCACCGCCTATAAGGTCGGTTTGAGCAAGGAGAGCAAGACCGCCGCTGTTGTGACCATGAAGCCCGCGGCCGGACAGGACGCCTGGAGCACCATCGGTCTGTTCTATCCCCAGAAGGCGGAGAAGGACGAAACCGGCAAGAGCATCGTCCACAACCTGACCCAGGGCAACTCCTCCTTCCCCCTGCGCGGTATCGTCACCTGCACCCAAAACATCAGCACAGTAAAAGCGGTGGTCACCAACACGGCTACCGGGACAGCGCCTACCTACGCCAGCCGCAGCGGCATCAATGCCAAGTGGTTCGACCTGTGGAAGCTGGATGAGAACCTGAAGTTCAGTGCGCTCGCCGCCGGGAAGTATAATCTCACCATTACCGGCACCACCGATAGCGGCAGCACTGTGCCACTGCTGGATACCACCTTCACCGTGGGCGCGGCCACGACCACCACGCCCGAGGCCCCCAACAACACCTACACGGTGACCTTCGTGGTCAACGGCAAAACCGTGGGAACGCGCACCTATAAAGAGGCGCAGCCCTACGGTGCGCTGCCTGAAGTGGACGAAAAGGGCTTCCAGGGCTGGTTCTACAATGACCGCGAGATATCCCAGAGCACGCCTGTGGCACCCAAGAACCACACCGTTACGGCCAAGTTCGGTACACTGCACACCGTGAAGTTCATGTCCCAGGGCGCTGTGTGGGATTCCTACAAGCTGGCCCAGAACGACATTATTACGCTGCCTGCAACGAATCCGGTCATGCGGGCTGACAGCAAGTACGTGTACAGCTTCGATTATTGGTCGGATGCCAGCGGCAAGCGCTATACCAGCGGCACCGTCATGCCCGACGCCGACGTGACCTACACCGCCGTGTTTACCAAGACGGCCAACAGCGGCGGCACCGGCGGCAGCACGGGCGGCAACACCGGCGGGAATACCGGCGGCAATGAGACGCCCAAGCCCTCCGGCAACTATCTGACCGGCGTATCGCCCAGCACGTCTGTCTCCGCAATGAACAGTGCGGGCTACACCATCTATAGCGGCAGCACCAAAGTGACCTCCGGCCTCGTGGGTACCGGCATGACCGCTGTCAGCAGCTCCGCCACCGTGACCATCGTGGTCACCGGCGACGTCAGCGGCGACGGCAAGATCACCATCACCGACGTGGTCAAGCTGCAGAAGTCCGTGGTGGGCTCCGGCAGCCTGTCCGGCGCCTACGCCAAGGCGGCCGATATCAACGGTGACGGCAAGGTCACCATCACCGACGTGGTGCAGGCCGCCCAGGTCACCGTGGGCCAGCGCACCATCGGCTGAGGAGGAAACATCCTATGAAAAACAAACTGTTCCGCGCCGCGGCCTCCGCGCTGCTGACGCTGCTGCTGGTGGTCACACTGCTGCCCGTGCAGGCCCATGCCGCCGGAGCGACGCTGACCGGCACCGCCGCCCCGCAGGCAGGCGACACCGTCACACTGACGCTGTCTGTGCCCAACAAGGTCTATGGTCTGACCGCTGACCTGAGCTACAGCGGCAATTTGTCCTTCACCAACTACAACTGCTCCGTCAGCGGATGGAGCATCGTGGTCAACAACAACAAGTTCAGCGTTTACGGCACGTCCAGCTCCAGCGGCGGACTGGTCACCATCAAGATGAAGGTATCCGGCAGCGCCAAGGAGGGCGACGCCCTGACCGCCACGTTCTCCAACATCGTGGTGTCCGACGGCAACAGCGACACCAGTCTGGACAGCGCCAGCTGGTCCGGCAAGGTGGGCGCGGCACCCAGCGGCAACTGCAACCTCAGTTCGCTGAGCTGCTCCAATGCCACGCTGAGCCCGTCCTTCTCCAGCAGCACCACATACTACACCTGCACGGTGCCTTTCGCAGTGGAAAAGCTGGACCTGAACTACAAAAAGGCCGACAACAGTGCTACGGTGTCTGTCAGCGGCAATGAGCTGGCGGTGGGCGTCAACACGGTGACTATCAAGGTCACGGCGGCCAACGGCGCCACCAAGAGCTATACCATCGATGCCACACGCCAGCAGGACCCCAACTACAAACCCTCCACCGACGCGTCCATCGCCGCCCTGACGCTGGAGGGGGCCACGCTGTCTCCGGCGTTCACGCCCACGGTGACGGATTACATCGCCTACGTCCCCTATGAGACGAAGCAGGTGACCATCGCCGCCACGGCAAAGGACGAAAAGGCCCAGGGCATCACCGGCACCGGCGAGGTGCGGCTGTCCGCCACCGAGGCGGAGACTGTGCTCACGGTTACCGGAACCGCCGAGGACGGCAAGACCAAGCAGGACTATACCATCCATGTGCTGCGGATGCCGGCCTATACCGGTATTGTCCCCACGGTGGAGGTCATCGACCCGGCCACCATCCCCGAGGTACCGCCGCTGGAGATCCCCGGGACCATTGCGATGCCGCTGATCGGCGAGGTCAAGACCGTGTATGTGGCCATCGCGGCGGCGGTGCTGCTGGTGGCGGTGCTGTTCCTGCTGGGCTTCCTGATCGGCCGCGGCCACACGGGCGGCGGCGATGACGAGGAATACGACGACGAACCGCCGCGGACCCCGGCGAAGCCCCTGATCCCCGAGGAACGGCACACGGCACGGGTGCCCCGTCTGGTGCCCCGCGAGGAGAGCAGCGACAGCGAGCCTGCCGCCATCCCCGACAAGACCCCGGCGGCGCCTATGACGCCCACCGCGCCGGCGGAGGAGCCGGCGACCGCAGAGCGCTCCGCCCAGGACGAGCCCACCCAGGCCGACGAGGACGAGGTGCGGACCATGTCGCTGGACGATCTGCTGGACGATATCCACAATATGTAACAAAAATGACCTAAGCCTTGGCTTAGGTCATTTTTACGCAGCAAAAGCATCCGGGATAGCGCCCGGATGCTTTTTGCTCAATAATCCACCTTCATCAGGCACAGACCCTCCGGCGGCGCGGTGGGGCCCGCCTGCTTGCGGTCCCTGGCGGCCAGGATGTCACGCACGTGCTCCGGCGTCCAGTAGCCGCGGCCCACCTCCAGCAGCGTGCCCACCATGATGCGGACCATGTTCTGCAAAAAACCGGTACCGTGGAATGTGAAGACCACCCGGTCCTTCCGGCGCTCGATAGCGATGTGGTCCACCAGACGGACGGTGGACTTCTTCATGCGAGGATTGCCGCAGAAGCTGGCGAAGTCGTTTTCACCCAGCAGATAGGCCGCCGCCTGCCGCATTTTCTCCACATCCGGGTCGTAGTCCAGCAGGGTGACGTACTTCCGGTCAAACACCGGCTTCACCGGCCCGGTGTGGCAGGTGTAGCGGTAGGTCTTGCCCAGGGCGTTATAGCGGGCGTGGAAACGGGGCGCGGCCTCCTTCACCTCGCGGACAGCGATGGCGTCGGGGAGGTAGCGGTTCAGATAGTCACGGATGGCGTCGGGCGTCTCCGTCACGTCCAGCACCACGCTGGCGGTCATGGCCCGGGCGTGAACACCGGCGTCGGTGCGGCCCGCGCCGATGACGTTCACCGGATGGCCCTGCAATGCGCCCAGCACGGCCTCCAGCTTCCCCTGGATGGTATCCTTGTCCGGCTGGCGCTCCCAGCCGAAGAAGCGGGAGCCGTCGTAGGCGATGGTGAGCCGGTAGTTCTGTTCCATAAAAAGATCACGCCCTTTCTGCCTTATTGTAACAGAAAGGACGTGATTTGTGAAGTGTTTTACAGCCAACCCATCATCTGGACGAAGCTGTACAGCAACTTCAGGCCGTAGAAGATGATGACGGCGCCGCAGACCTTGTTGATGATGTTCAGCACCTTCTCGTTGAACTTGCTACCCAGCAGGGAGACGACCGTGGACAGCGTCAGGAACCAGATCACCGAGGCGGAGCCGAAGCCGCAGATAAAGAACAGGTCGCCGCCGTTGGTCAGGGTGGCCCGGAAGGCGCCCAGCATCATGGTGCCGTCAATGATGGCCTGGGGGTTCAGCCAGGTGACCACGAAGGCGGATCCGGCCAGCTTCCATATGGGCACGTTCACGTCCCGGCCGCCCTCCAGACTGGCCTTGGACCGCAGCAGGCCGATGCCGATATAGATGACGATCAGACTGCCCAACCCCAGGATGACCTTTTGCAGCCAGGGCAGCGCCTGCATCAGTGCGCCGGCGCCCAGGAAGCAGGCCACACCCAAAGAGATGTCCCAGAAAATGACGATGAGCGCGGTGATGTAGACGCGGCTGCGCTTCTGCGTCAGGGCACTGTTGATGACGAACAGGTTTTGCAGGCCGATGGGCGCCACGTAGGCCAGACCCATGGTCAGCCCCTGAAGATAGATATTCATGGCTGTGATTTTCTCCTCATGCTATTTACTCCGGTTTTCTTACCTGCTATAATGATACCATAGCTTTGGAGAAATGCAAGAGCGCAGATTTTTATGGGCAAGTAAGGAGGGGCTTACCATGTCACAGGCCATACCGAAAAGCCACTACGACTGTCCCTGTATGGAGAAATGTCCGCTGCACCACGCCATGCAGCTGATCGGCGGCAAGTGGAAGGTGCAGATCCTGTGCGCCGTGGCCAACGCCGGGGCCATCCGCTACAACGCCCTGCGGAGCAAGCTGGACGGCATCTCCAACACGGTGCTGGCCTCGGCCCTGCGGGAGCTGGAGCACGACGGGCTGGTGACACGGCGGGAGTATCTGGAGGTGCCGGTGCGGGTGGAATACGGCCCCACGGACAGCTGCCGGGCACTGCTGCCCATTTTGGAGCAGCTCAGCGACTGGGCAGAGGCCAGGATGTGAGCTTTCGATTGGACAAATACCGGAATTTGTCTGCAAGATACATCATTTTTCACAAATTGCAGTGGGAATTATAGAGCAAATCGCGGGATTTTCGTATCAATGCCCATTGCAATCCTGCCGTAATCCAGTATAATAGGAAATGGTGAGGGTTAGTTTCTGCGCGCTGCACCCTCTGGCGCGAGAGTAAAAATGTGCGTAAGGAGTGCTGGTTCATGTATACACGGGAGATCACGGTGAAAAATGAGGTCGGTCTGCACGCCAGACCCGCGACCTATTTCATTCAGAAAGCCAACGAGTTCAAAAGCGGCATCTGGGTAGAAAAAGAAGAACGCCGCGTCAACGCGAAAAGCCTGCTGGGCGTGCTGAGCCTGGGCATTATGAAGGACACCACAGTGACACTGATCGCGGACGGCAGCGATGAGAAGGAAGCTGTGGATGCGCTGGCTGAGCTGATTGAGAACCTGGACGAGTAAACACAACGAAAGAGAGACGGCTTCGCCGTCTCTCTTTTCTTTTGCGTACGACGTACCTCCGGCGCTGCGGGGGCACTTTTTTATCCGTGGAACTTCTCATATACCGCCCGGGCGGCCGCCTCCGGCACCACGGCGGAGAGCTGCTCGAGCGCGGCGTTTTTTACCGCGGTGACGGTGCCGAAGTGCTGCAGGAGCCGCTTCTTCCTCGCCTCGCCCACACCGGGGATGCCGTCCAGCTGCGAGCGCTTGGCGGAACGGGTGTGCTTCTGGTGGTGGTAGGCGATGGCGAACCGGTGTACCTCCTCCTGCACCGTGCCGATAAGGGCAAACAGGGCGGGTGTCTGCTGTATGCCCAGCTCATGGCCCCGAGCGGTGATGAGCGCACGGGTGCGGTGGCGGTCGTCCTTGACCATGCCCAGCACGGGCACATCCAGCCCGGTCTCTGCCAGCACCTGCTCGGCCACACGGGCGTGCTCCTGACCGCCGTCGATCAGCAGCAGGTCCGGCAGGGGGGCAAACTTTTCATCGCCGTCCAGATAGCGCCGGAACCGGCGGGTGAGCACCTCACGCATGGCGCCGTAGTCATCGGCGCCGGCGCAGGACTCGATACGGAAGCGGCGGTAGGCGGACTTCAGCGGCTTGCCGTCCTGAAAGACCACCATGCCGCCCACCTGGTCCGCGCCGCCGGTGTGGGAGATATCATAGCTCTCCATGCGCCGGGGCAGGACCGGCAGCTGAGCCGTTTCCTGCAAAAGGCGCAGGGTGCCGTTAATGCGCTGTACGGCGTCGGTAACGCGCTCCACCTCCTCCCGGGCGTTGCGGTGGGCGATGTCCAGCAGCGCGCGGCGCTGACCTCGCTGGGGGACCCGGAGGGCCACGGCGTGGCCGCTGCGCTCCGTCAGCAGGGCCGAGAGCGCGTCAGCGTCCTCGATGGCGGCTGGGAGCAGGATCTCACGGGGCAGGGACTGGCGGGCCAGATAGTACTGGGGCACTACAGCGGAAAGCAGGGTGCTCTCGCTGTCGGCAGCGTCGGGGAACACCTCGGTCTGCCGGGCCAGGAGATCGCCGTCTTCAATGTGGAGAATGGCGCAGCCGGACCGGGCGGGGCTGGCATACGCGCCCCAGACATCGGTGTCGGCGCAGATACCGGCGATGACCTGCTGGTCCTTGGTCAGCACGGACAGGGCCCGTACACGGTCGCGGAGGGCGGCAGCCGTCTCGAAGTCCAGGGCCTCCGCCGCGGCGTTCATCTGTTCCGTCAGCTGGGTCGTGACGGCGCGCAGCTTGCCCTCCAGCAGGGCGGTGGCCTGGGCCATGCGGCGGCGGTATTCCGCTGCGTCCGGGCCGTCCGGGCGGCAGAAGCCGTCACACCGGCCCATGTGGAAGTTCAGGCAGGGGCGCTCCTTGCCGATGTCGCGGGGGAACCTTCGGGAACAGGTGGGCAGGCGCAGGGCGGCGCACACGGCGTCCAGCGCCAGGCGCGTTTCGTGCCGGCCGCCGAAGGGACCGTAATATTTCGCGCCGTCGTCGGCGGTGCGGTTCACCAGGGTAAAGCGGGGGTAGTCGCCGCTGTCCAGCCGCACGAAGGGATAGCCCTTGTCATCCTTCAGCAAAATGTTGTAGCGGGGCTGGTGGCGCTTGA
>OLOX01002728.1_pt1 | contig 14318 bp, 13 predicted proteins | sample 1672091 | NCBI WGS metagenome assembly OLOX01 (sample SAMEA3136644, study PRJEB25190) | human gut metagenome | reverse complement strand
CTTGGGTGAACAGGCACAATGACCACAAGGAATATAATTCGGAGGTACGGAAAGAATTTGACGGCTGCAAAAACGTGACGTTGTTTGACGTGAATGAATATATAACGTCGGACGATGATTTTAACGACAGTGTAAACCATTATAAAAAACGTGTGTATTACTTGATGGCACAAAAATTTACCGAAATGATAAATGCTCATGCAAACGCAGATGTAGCAAAGCAAACGTCAAAAGCAAAACTTGCGTATTTAACATTAAAACAAAAAATTAAAAAGATTGTTAAACCAAACGGTTAAATTTTATATTGACAAAACAGTTGCATTAGAATAAAATTAAACTATTGATTAAAATAATTTGGGAGATTATAAATGAGTATACGAAAGGTAACTATATGCTTGGCGGTGATTCTTTTCATATCTGCCACCGTTCTTGCATTTACATCTAATAAACGTGCAGAAAAAAAGGCTGAAAAAGAATATACGCCTACCGTACAGACGGTCACAATGACGGCTGTCGGTGACTGTACGTTGGCAACTGACATAAACGCAGACCCAAACGGCAGCTTTAAATCGGTTGCCGAGTCTTTAAACGGCGATTATTCATATTTCTTTAAAAATGTTTCACCGATATTTTCGGAGGACGATTTAACTATCGTAAATTTTGAGGGTACTTTGTCAAATCAAGGAACAAGACAGGATAAGCAGTTTGCTTTCAGGGGTAAGCCTGAATATGTGCAGATACTTACATCGTCAAGTGTTGAGGCGGCAAACCTTGCAAATAACCACAGTGCCGATTACGGTGACGTAAGTCTTTCGGACACGATAAAATATTTGAATGAGGCCGGTATCTCCAATTTTATAGGTACGAATACTGCGATAAGAGATGTAAACGGAATATCGGTCGGACTTGTCGGAATTGACGCACTTGACGAAACGGAGGCGGCAAAACTTGAAAATGTCATCGGTTCGGTTAAAAGTCTTGGTGCACAGCTTGTTATAGTAAGTATTCACTGGGGCGAAGAAAAGGCTACCGCTCCGAACGATACACAAACAGAGCTTGCACACAAGGCGATTGACGCAGGTGCAGACCTTGTTTTGGGAACACACCCTCACGTTTTGCAGGGTATTGAAAAATACAACGGTAAATATATAGCGTACAGCTTAGGTAACTTCTGCTTCGGCGGTAACAATAATCCGGCGGACAAGGACACAGTTATATACAGACAGACATTTACGTTTGTTGACGGGGTTATGCAGGAGGACGATAATATGACGCTTATTCCCGCAACAATTTCGGGTCATGATGAGTATAACGACTATCAGCCGGCAATAGCTGAGGGTGACAGAAAGACTCAAATAGAGAATAAGTTGATTGAATATTCGACACCGCTCGGACTTTCTACGCTTAATTTCAGATAATTTGTTTTTACTATTGACAAATGGCAGTAAAGTTTAGTATAATATAACACAGATTAGATGAGATTAGAACAGACAGAGCATATTTTAATATGATTTTTATGCCTCTTGGACTTATCTGTCTGAGAGGTTTTTCTGTTTTTTCTTGCAAAAAAGAAAGGAAGATGTAAAATGAAAAATTTAAAGAAGATTATTGTAATGGGATTAACAGCCGCACTATGTGCCGTTTCTTTGGCGGGTTGCGGAGGCGCGCAAAACGGTGGAACTGACGGAGCAACAGACACAAATGCTAAAGATACATACAAAATCGGTGTACTTCAATACGCAGACCATCCGTCGCTTGATAACTGCCGCGAGGGCTTTAAGCAGGGACTTGATTCAGAGGGTATCAAGTATGATATTACAGAATCATCTGCAAAAGGCGACGACTCAACAAATACACAAATCGCACAGCAATTTGTTTCACAAGGTATGGACCTTGTATGCGGTATCGCAACACCGTCTGCACAGGCTTGCTACAATGCGGCTTATGAAGCAAAAATTCCTGTAATCTTTAACGCAGTTTCAGACCCTGTTGCCGCAAAGCTTGCAGAAAGCGATACACAGGCAATGGACGGAATTACAGGTGTAAGCGATATGTTGCCTGTTGACGAACAGTTAAAGCTTATCCGTGAAATGTTGCCTGACGCAAAGAAAATCGGTATACTTTACACAACAAGTGAAGCAAATTCTGTTTCTACAATAGAAACATATAAGCAAAAAGTAGGCGAATACGGTTTTGAACTTGTTGAAAAGGGTATTACAAATGCCGCTGAAATTCCGCAAGCAGTAGACCTTTTGGTAAGCGAAGTTGACTGTATCTCAAATATGACAGACAACACAGTTGTTGAAAACTTGCCTATACTTCTTGAAAAGGCAACTGCTAAAAACATTCCTGTATTCGGCAGTGAAGAAGAACAAGTAGGAAACGGCTGTATCGCGTCAGCCGGTATCGACTACATTGAACTTGGTAAAAAAGCAGGCGTTATGGCTGCAAGAGTGCTAAAGGGTGAGGATATTAAGAATATCCCTTACGAAACTCTTACAGAAAGTAAAATTACTATCAACACTGACGCCGCAGAAAAAATCGGAGTAACAATACCGCAGTCAATCACAGACAGAGCTGAGGTCAAAAACGCTCCGTCTGAATCATGATTGAAGGACTGATAGTCGGAATACTTGAGCAGGGACTGATATATGGAATAATGGCTATGGGTGTGTATATCACCTATACCATTCTTGATTTCCCCGATTTGTCTGTAGACGGTACGTTCCCTCTCGGAATAGCTATATGCTTTGTGATGATTAATAACGGTCTTAATCTGTGGCTTGCATTGCTTGCGGCATTTGCCGCAGGGTGCATAGCTGGTATGTTTACGGGAATTTTCAACGTAAAACTCAGAATACGCAATCTTCTTTGCGGTATTCTTACTATGACGGCTCTTTATTCGATAAATTACGGAATAGTCGGAAAAGCGTCGGATTTCCTAAGTATGGATACAACGACTATTTTCTCACAGACAGCTTTCCTTTTCGGAAACGGTCACTTTGCATTGTACTCTAAACTTGTTGTTATTCTTGTGATTACGCTTATCGCAAAGTTTGCACTTGATTGGTATATGCGTACCAAGTCGGGATTTCTTTTAAGAAGTGTCGGAGATAATGAGGGGCTTGTAATCACGCTTGCACAAAATCCGGGAACGATTAAAATTATCGGTCTTGCGATTGCAAACGGACTTGTTTCGCTTGCCGGTGCGGTGTACTGCCAATACGGCAAAGCGTTTAACGTTGCGTCTGGTACGGGTACTGTTGTTATGGGTCTTGCCGCCGTTATTATCGGCTCGACTATATTTAAGAAAATTAAATTCCTCAGAATTACAACAGGCGTGCTTTTCGGTATGATTATTTATAAGGCTTGTATTTCAATCGCACTTGCCGCAGGCTTGCGTTCACAGGATACAAACCTTATGATTACGATTTTGTTTATCGCAACACTTTGCGTAGACGAATTTTTGCTTAAAAAGAAGAAAGTTGGGGTGAAGAAAAATGCTTGAACTTTCTCACATTTATAAAACTTTTAATCAAGGAACTATTGATGAAAAGGTGCTTTTTTCGGATTTTAACATAACAGTAAACGACGGTGATTTTGTCGGAGTTATCGGTTCAAACGGTTCGGGAAAAACGACTATGTTAAACGTCATTTCGGGCGATATGCCGATTGACAGCGGAAGTGTTTTGCTTGACGGTAAGGAGCTTAATAAGCTGAAAAACTTTAAACGTGCGCAGAGAATAGGCAGAGTTTTTCAAAATCCCGCAATGGGAACCTGTCCGTCAATGACTATATGGGAAAACCTGTCTATCGCAGATAATAAGGGTAAGAATTTCGGACTTTCGTTTGGACTCAACCGTCAGAGAAAAGACTTTTACCGTTCACAGCTTGAACTTTTGGGTATGGGACTTGAAAACAGACTTTCAACCCTTGCAGGCTCACTTTCGGGTGGTCAAAGACAGGCGCTTGCACTTATTATGGCGACTATGATCAGACCTGATTTGTTGCTTTTGGATGAACATACAGCCGCACTTGACCCTAAATCTTCTGATACGGTTATGATGCTTACGGATAAGATTGTTCATGAAAAGAACATAACAACCATTATGGTAACGCATAATCTTCGTCACGCGGTTGAGCATGGCACAAGAACTGTTATGATGCATAACGGCGAGGCTATTATGGACGTTTCCGGTGCGGAAAAAGAAAATAAGACGATAAATGACTACTTGACAGTGTTTAACGAAATAAGTATCGAATGTGGAAATTAGCCTAAAAGCTGAATTTGAGAGTGTTCAAATTCAGCTTTTTTAGTATAAAAAATCAGCAAATTTTTCATTCTCCTCTTGAATTTTTATTCATTAAAGTTTATAATGAAAAAAGAGGCTTAAGAGAGATATTGGAGCGATTTGGGGTAAGGGAGAAAAAACTATGTTAAAAAAATTAACCGCATTTTTGACGGTAGCTGTAATGGTTACATCAGTTGCGTCAATATCGGTGTTGACGTCATATGCCGACACAAATTCAACTATTGAAAAACGAGTAATGGAAAAACTTGATCGAGGCACTGTTGCCGTTAAAACAAACGGCGGTGTATATTTGTCGTAGCGACTTTTGGGTACGGAAAGTCTGACAAATCAAGCATTTGACATATACCGTGACGGCGAAAAAATATATACAACAGGCGGACACGATGCAACTTGCTATACCGATTCAAAAGGCACAGCGGATAACAAGTATACAGTTGTGCCGAAAGGTGAGGCAATAGACGAAACAGAGGCGGTTGATGTTTGGACAACCAACACAACATATAAAGGTCGTTCTGTGGCATATAAAGACATTGCGTTTAAAGGTCCTGACGGAGGAAAGACGCCGAAAGATGAAGAATATACATATACCGCAAACGATATGAGTGTGGGCGACCTTGACGGTGACGGAGAATATGAATACATCGTAAAATGGGACCCGTCTAATTCAAAGGATAATTCCGTTAAGGGTTATACGGGCAACGTGTACTTGGACGCATATGAGCTTGACGGCACTCTTCTTTGGAGAATAGATTTGGGAGTTAATATCCGCGCGGGTGCGCACTATACTCAATATATGGTGTATGATTTTGATGGTGACGGTAAGTCGGAAGTCATATTAAAAACAGCACCGGCTCAAAAGACGGTGAGGGTAATTATGTCTCAAAAGCAGGAAAGAATATAACCAAGGGTGACGATAAAAAAGATTGCAGAAATTCATCCGGTTTGCTTATGGGCAAGGATGGCGGACCGGAGTATTTAACTGTATTTAACGGTGAAACAGGTGCGGCAATGCAGACTGTTGATTTTGACCCGCCGAGAAGTATTTTGACATCTTCCGAATGGGGCGACAGCTATGCAAACAGAAGTGAAAGATATCTTGCCGCGGTGGCATATCTTGACGGTGTACACCCGAGTGTTGTAATGACAAGAGGATATTATACATATGTGTATGCGGCGGCATATACTTGGGACGGCACAGACCTTAAAGAACAATGGCTTTCAACTAATACACCGACAGAAGAAAATGGCGGTACAGGTTGTACCGTAAAATATGCAGACGGTACAAGTAAAAATAATACAAACAAAACGCTTTATGCACAAGGTGCACACAGTGTATCGGTAGCTGACGTGGATAATGACGGATATGACGAGATTATTTTCGGCAGTGCGGTTCTTGACAATGACGGAACTGTTTTGACGTATGACGGTCGAGGACATGGTGATGCGGAACACGTTTCGGACTTTGATAACGACGGAAAACAAGAAATATTTATGGCACACGAGGCAGGTAAGCACAATGATAAAATAATTCCATATGCGGTAGATATAAAGAGATATAATGGTGATATTATGCTACAAGCCGCACAGGGAGATATAGGCAGAGGTATTATGGATAATGTCGATGATGAATATGCACTGTCAAGCGGTAATCTTTCGTTGTTCTGGTCGGTAGCGGCTGACGGTATATATAATCAAGCCGGTGAAAAAGTAGGAAATATACCTAATACCAATGGAAGCAATATGGAGAATTTTGCAGTTTATTGGGACGGTGATTTGGGGCGAGAATTGCTTGACGGAAATAAACTTGTAAAATACAGTATAAAAAGCGGTACGGAAAGAATTTATTATGACAGTAAAAATTCAACATTGCCGGGTTCAATAAATAACAGTACAAAGTCAAATGCGTGTCTTACAGCCGACCTTTTCGGTGATTGGCGTGAAGAAATCGTGCTTAGATACGGTGACGGTGTGAGAATTTATTTTTCGACTATTCCGACTGATTACAGACTTACAACGCTTATGCACGACAGTCAATATCGTTGCGCAATAGCATGGCAGAATGTCGGATACAACCAGTCGCCTCATACAAGCTATTATATAGGTTCGGCGGCTTTGGCGAAAGATTCGGGTGGCAACACGTTAAACTACCTTGCACCAAGTACGTCATTCACTAAAGTGACATATCCCGATACTTCGTTATTTACACCACGTCCTACGGTAAAAGCCACGACAGCACCTGTGACTGTTACTGCCGATGCGGATACATATCTTGTGGACAGTACAACGGCACACGGCTCTGACGAGGAATTGAAGATTAATCAAGCACAAAATGTATATACATCAAGCTCGCCGGGATTGAAAGATATTAAAGGTTTGGGATTGATTCGCTTTGACCTTTCAAAGTATGCCGGTAAAAAATTAGTATCGGCAACATTAAATTTGTATGATAAATTTTCAAATACGGAAAAGAGAAATTCGATTTTGCACCTCGATTATTGTTCAAAAAATGATTGGGATGAGGCGACCGTTACTATAAATGATATAAAGACAAGAGGCGAAAATACACCGTTATCGTCATTGGATTTGCAAGTGTCACCTGCATACAATGTCGATTATAAGGAAATATCGTTCGATGTGACGGATGTGATAAAAGAGAAGTGTACAGATAATTTGATTACGTTTACGTTGTGGACAGGTACAGGACGTGAACAGGTTATCGCGTCAAAGGAATACAGCGGTACAGACGCACAGGGGCCGACACTTGTTTTGGAATTTGAGGGAGAAGAGCCGACACCAACGCCAACAGTAGTGCCAACGGCAACACCAACATTAAAGCCGACAGCAATTCCGACAGCAATCCCAACGGTGATCCCAACAGCGACACCAAATTTGGCAAACAACAAAATCACAGCTATGATAAATAGCAACAACAAACTTGATGTCACACTTGATTTTGAAAATGTGGATATGAATGATGTTAATGTGTATGTTGCCTTTAAGAATAACGGTAAGCTTGTGGGAATGAAAATGCCACAGGCAAGCGAGTTAAAGGGAATAGATTTGATTGATAAAGAGTATACGGATATAGAGGTTTATGCTTGGGATAATAAGCAGGAACCGTATGCGAATATAGTACGTATCGTTAATAATGTACAATAAACAAAAAACTGATGTGGATGAAGTGAACCCCAAAATTTAGACAAAATTAAATATTAACTTGCTTGTGAATGAGTTCGGTATTGTACCGGACTCATTCCTTTTAGCTTTAAAGAAATTCTTTCATTGTTGTAATAATCAATATATCTTTTTAATTCATCTATGAAAGCTTTGACACTTTCAAATTTTTCACCATAAAACATTTCAACTTTTAATCTTCCGAAGAAGTTTTCCATTGCACCGTTGTCCATACAGTTTCCTTTTCTAGACATACTTTGTACAATATTGTGTTCTGACAGTAAACGTTGATATTCCGAATGTTGGTATTGCCAACCTTGGTCAGAATGGAATAATGGTTTCGCATTAGCGGGCAGCTTTTTGAATAAACCATCAAGCATTTCTCTAATTTGCTGCAAATTTGGACTTAATGAAATTGAGTATGACACAATTTCTCGATTATACAAATCCATTACAGGTGACAAATATACTTTATCATTACACACTTTAAATTCAGTTACATCAGTTGCTAGTTTTTCAAAAGGTTTTGTAGCTGTAAATTCTCTGTTAAGTAAGTTGTCGGCTATTTTGCCGATTTCTCCTTTGTATGAACGATATTTACTGTTTTTGCGTTGTTTTCCTTTGAGATTAAGTTTTTTCATCAGTTTCAACACAGTTTTATGGTTAATTGTATATCCTTTTTGTCTTAATACAATTAAGATTCTGCGGTAGCCGTATCTGCCTTTATTAGCTAAAAATATATATAGTATTTCTTGTTTTTCTTTCTTGTATTTATCTTTGATTGGATGTTGTATATAGTAATAAAAGGTACTACGGGCTAAACCTGATAATTGCAGCAAGTCTTTTAACGGATATTTTTGCCTTAATTCATTGACTATTGCTGCTTTTTCTCTTCTTTTAACATTCTTTTCCGAACTAAGGCACTGAGTTTTTTTAAGTATTCATTCTCCATTCTTAATCGCTGATTTTCGGCAATTAAATCTTCTTCAATTTTCTTATCAAGTTTGGGTGGACGACCTTTTGCTATTCCATCTACTTTACTGGCTCTACCTCGTCTTTCTTTCATCAGACCTTCAGCTCCTTCTTCCAAGAATATGCGTTCCCATTTCGATATTACATTATGTTTAACATCGTATTTTCTCTCTGTTTCCATTATACCCAAATGGTTTTCTCGCATATCCATTATAACAGATAGTTTGAATTCTGGCGAGTGTTTTCTATATTTTTGCCCTTTCTTTGCCATAAAAATATGCACCTCCAAAAGTGTCTAACTTTTGGGGTGCATATCAAAACTGCCACTTTTTTTATAATGATGTTTAGTTATCTGCAAGCATTCTGTTTACTGCCGAAATAAGTGCATAGATTGATGCGGTGTTAATATTGGCGTCAACGCCTGCACCCCAATAAGTTTTGTGGTGGTTGTGGTCATTGATTTCAATATATGTTGCCGCTCTTGAATTTGATGAACGTGTTAGGGCGTGTTCTGTGTAGTTGCAGATTTCAAACTGCTGACCCAAGAATTGTCTTAGACCGTTGCAAAGTGCGTCCAAAGGACCGTTACCCTTGCCCTCGATAGAGGTAACTTTTCCGTCCTTTTCGATAGTAGCCGAAAGAATTGTACAGTCATCTTCCTCCGTTGAACGATAGAAACGGGTTTTAATAGGCTCTGCCACATTCACATATGTATCCTTGAATGCTTGATGTATTTCGTGATTTGTAAGTACGGTTTTCTTTTCGTCAGACATATCTGTGATAAGTGAAGAAAATTCCGCAAGCATTGGCTTTGGTAGGGTGTAGCCGTACTTGTTTTCCATAATATAGCTTACACCGCCTTTACCCGACTGGCTGTTGATAAGAATAGGCTCATATTTTCTGCCGATGTCGGTAGGGTCGATTGTAAGGTATGGGTTAGCCCATTTATTTGACGGACTTGAACCGAATTTATCCATACTCTTTTTGATTGCGTCCTGGTGAGAACCCGAGAACGCAACGTATGCCATTTCACCTGCGTATGGGTGTCTTGGGTTGATCGGCAAACGATTATACTTTTCGTATACTTCGATGATTTCATCAATATTTTCAAGATGAAGTTCAGGGTCGATACCTTGACAGAACATATTAAGTGCAACGGTGATAACGTCCGTGTTACCTGTTCTTTCACCGTTACCGAATATTGTACCCTCAACTCTGTCCGCACCTGCAAGCAATGCAAGTTCACTTGACGCAACGCCTGTACCTCTGTCGTTATGTGCATGAACGCTGATAACAAGATGTTCACGATTGTTAAGGTGCTTGCACATATATTCGATTTGGTCGGCATATACGTTTGCTGTCGCAACTTCGATAGTTGACGGAAGATTTACGATAACTTTGTTTGTTTCAGACGGCTTGAATACATCAAGTACGGCATTTGTAACTTCTGCCGCGTAGTCCGGCTCTGTACAAGTGAAACTTTCAGGTGAATATTCAAAACGAATATTTCCGTCAAGCTGACCGTCAACAAGGCTCATTACAAGCTTTGCACCGTCAACGGCAAGTTGTTTGATTTCTTCCTTGCTCTTTCTGAAAACAACTTCACGTTGAAGTGTTGAAGTTGAATTGTAAAGGTGAATAATTGCGTTTTTAGCACCCTTTAGAGCCTCAACGGTTTTCTTTATAATATGTTCTCTTGCCTGTGTAAGCACTTGAATTGTGACATCATCAGGAATAAGATTTTCGTCAATAAGACGGCGAACAAATTCAAATTCTGTATGCGACGCTGCCGGAAAACCTACTTCGATTTCTTTAAAACCGATCTTTACAAGGAATTTGAAAAATTCGATTTTTTCTTCTGTCGTCATAGGTGAGTAAAGTGCCTGATTACCGTCACGAAGGTCAACACTGCACCAAATCGGAGCATGAGTTATTTCATTGTTCGGCCACTGACGATCCTCAAGCGGAATCGGATGGTACATTTTTTGATATTTTTTATAATTCATAATGAACACTGCCTTTCCGGCGAATACGCCTAAAATAATATATGAAATTTCTAACTAAAAAAGCTGAGCCACAATGTGACCCAGCATAATTTCAATACAGTTCAGTACAGAAAAACAAAACTGAAGACCACATTGTCGATTCAGCTTAGGAGTAGGAGGTTATTCAAATTTGCCTTTGAAAATTTATCCATAATTCCGTACCTCTTTCTATACTATATGGCTATTCTACAATAAAATCAAGGCTTTGTCAATATTTTTTTGAAAATTAATATATAGAATTTATAGCGTGAAATTGCGGATTATATAGTGATTTTTTATACATTAAAGGAATAGACGGAGCATATATTGGACGTAGGGGGATTGATTTATGGATATACTGTCTTTATTGTTCCTTGCTGCTGCACTTGCGATGGATGCATTTTCGGCGGCGGTTACGGACGGAATGATTGTGAAAAAAATACGATTTTATGACGCGATTAAAGTGGGATTGTTTTTCGGTGTGTTTCAGTTTCTGATGCCTTGTATCGGAAATTTGGTGTCGGGGTTTGCGACTGATATTGTGGAACGTTTTGACCATTGGATTGCGTTTGTACTTTTGGGATTTTTGGGACTGCATATGATATGGGAGTCACGCACCGAACAGGAAATACCGAAAAATCCTTTAAAAAATTCATCGCTTTTGCTTGCGGCAATCGCAACAAGTATTGATGCACTTGCGGCGGGGGTTACGCTTGCGGCGGTTGATACACCGATTTTATTTTCGTCCGCGGTTATCGGAATTACAGCATTTTTGTTTTCGTTCGGCGGTGTTTTTATCGGTAAGAAGTTCGGCGGTTTTCTCGGCTCAAAGGCAGAATGTATCGGCGGAATTATTCTTATATTAATAGGCGTAAAAACACTTGTCGAGCATTTATATTGACTAAATTTGCAAAGTGGGATATAATGATATTCAGAGCTGTTGAAATTTTGTCGGCAGGCTCAATGATATGTATGAAGGGATATATAATATGGATTTAACTTCACCACGCACGATAAGAAATATTCAGGAACAATTCGGTTTTACGTTTAAAAAAGGTCTTGGACAGAATTTCCTGACTGCACGAAACATACTTGAAGAAATAGTTGACGCCGCAGAGATTGAAAGCGGTGTTATAGAGGTCGGACCGGGATTCGGCGTGCTTACGAGCGAGCTTGCGCAAAACAGCGATAAGGTCGTTACGATAGAAATAGACGAACGTTTGATTGATGTGCTTGACTACACACTTGCGGAATATGACAATGTAAAAATCATAAACGAAGATATTTTAAAACTTGATTTAAAAAAAGTTATTGACGATGAATTTAACGGCGAAAAGGTCAGTATAGCGGCAAATTTGCCGTATTACATCACTACACCGATTATCACTAAATTGCTTGAGGAAAAATTACCAATTAAAAATATAGTGGCTATGGTGCAGAAAGAGGTCGCCGAGCGTATGTCGGCAAAGCCGTCAACTAAGGATTACGGTGCGATAACGGTGCTTTGTCAGTATTATACGGAGCCGTCAATCGTGGCAAATGTTCCTGCGTCACTGTTCGTTCCGCCGCCAAAGGTGGACAGTGCGGTGTTAAAACTAAAGGTACTTGATAAACCGTCGGTGGAAGTAAAGGACGAGGGAGTATTTTTCAGAGTGGTGAAAGCAGCCTTTTCACAGCGAAGAAAAACTCTTTTAAATTGCCTTTCGGCAAATTTTCCTATTCCGAAAGATGAAATATCAACACTTCTTGAAAGTATAGGAATTGCACCGTCAAGACGCGGTGAAACACTTTCGCTTGAAGAATTTGCAAATATCGCCGATACATTATTACAAAAGATAAAATAGGAGGATTTTCAATGGAAATCTTTTCATTTGGTGAACGACTTATGATTTACCGTAAAAGAGCGGGACTTTCCAAAAAAGAACTTGCCAAAAGAGTAGGGATAAGTGTTTCGACACTTACCAAGTATGAAAATGACGAATCACAACCGAATGTCGATATGCTTACCGATTTGGCTATTGCACTTGACATATCTGTTATGAAACTGCTTTCAGGTTTCGGTGATCCGATTCGTGAAAAATACAGACAGGGACTTTTAAATATTTCGCTTGAAAAAATGAATGCTTTGCAAGAAAGGCATTTGCTATAAAAAAATAGGATTGCGATTAATGCAATCCTATTTTTATGTTATGTTTTTATTTCTTCTTGTTGCCTGCTTTTGCTCGAAGGCTTGTGCTTAGAATTTTCTTTCTCATTCTAAGGTGGTTTGGAGTTACTTCCAACAATTCATCATCGGCGATAAAGTCAAGACACTGTTCAAGGCTCATTTCTCTCGGAGGAACAAGTCTTAATGCGTCATCAGAACCTGATGAACGGGTATTTGTTGCGTGCTTTTTCTTACATACGTTAACAACAACGTCCTCAAGTCTTGCGTTTTCACCGACAATCATACCTTCGTAAACCTTAACGCCCGCACCTACGAACAAAGTACCTCTTTCCTGTGCGTTGTAAAGACCGTAAGTAATAGTTGTACCGTCCTCCCAAGCGATAAGAGTACCGCGGGTTCTGCCGTTAAAGTCACCCTTGTACGGCTCGTACTTTTCAAGAATACTGTTTATGATACCCGTACCCTTTGTTGCGGTAAGAAGTTCACTTCTGTAACCGATAAGACCTCTTGACGGAATTAAAAATTCAAGTCTTGTGTATCCCTGTGCAGTCGGTGCCATATTTGTCATTTCACCTTTACGGTTTATAACACCGTCCATTACAGTACCTGTGTATTCGTCCGGAACGTCAACTGTAAGTCTTTCGATAGGCTCACATTTAACGCCGTCAATTTCTTTATAAATAACAACAGGATTTGAAACTTGGAATTCATAACCCTCACGGCGCATATTTTCGATAAGTACTGAAAGGTGAAGTTCACCACGTCCAGAAACGATAAAGCTTTCTGTCGAATCTGTTTCGTCAACTCTAAGACTTACGTTTAAATCAAGTTCTCTGAACAATCTGTCACGAAGATGACGGGAAGTAACGAATTTACCGTCTTGACCTGCAAACGGACTGTCATTAACGCTGAAAGTCATTGAAAGTACAGGGTCATCGATTTTTACGAACGGAAGTGCTTCGGGATTGTCAACGTCACAAACCGTTTCACCGATATTAATATCAGCGATACCCGAAATTGCGACAACGTCACCTGCACCGACTTCGTCTGTAGGAACTTTTTTAAGTCCTTCAAAAGTAAATAGCTTTGTAGCTTTTCCTCTTGTTACTTTACCGTCGTGACGGCAGATTGAAAGCGGCATATTAACCTTTATACTGCCTCTTTCGATTTTACCTACTGCGATACGACCTGTATAATCATCATAGTCAATGTTTGAAACAAGCATTTGGAACGGTGCGTCGTCCTCGCATTTAGGGCAAGGAATTGAATTTACGATAAGTTCAAACAATTCTGTAAGGTCATTGTTCGGCTGTTCCGGATTGTATTCTGCGGTTGCCCAGCCGTCACGTCCGGATGCGTATATAACAGGAGTGTCAAGCTGTTCTTCTGTTGCACCCAAATCGATAAACAGGTCAAGCACTTCATCAACAACTTCGTAAGGTCTTGCGTTTGGTCTGTCAACCTTGTTTACAACGATAACAGGCTTTAGGTCAAGTGCCAATGCCTTTGACAATACGAAACGTGTCTGTGGCATACAGCCTTCAAATGCGTCAACAAGCAAAAGTACGCCATCAACCATTTCCAGACCGCGTTCAACTTCACCGCCGAAATCGGCGTGTACGTCTTGAAGAACGTATTTCGCCGAATATGATGCGTGTAATACGTCCG
>OLOX01002723.1_pt1 | contig 14333 bp, 15 predicted proteins | sample 1672091 | NCBI WGS metagenome assembly OLOX01 (sample SAMEA3136644, study PRJEB25190) | human gut metagenome | reverse complement strand
TAAATACTAATATTTTAATAACAGTGGTTAGGTTTTTATCGCACCACTACTAATTGTAGATGATAAAATCTCCGACCTTGATTGTCGGCCGTGTGACAACTGATTTCAGATACGCTGTCTGATTATCATTGGAACGCGGATAAATTTTATTCTGGTCCATAGCTGTTAATTCATCGTGTCAGCGATTTCTCTAATATGTCAACCCTATGTCTGAAAAGGAATATTCCTCCCGCGACAGTTAGTGTTATGAACTCTGACATTGGAATTGCCAGCCATAATCCTGCAATACCAATCAGAGAGGGCAGGATAATAAAAGAAGGTACTAATACCACAAGACCTCGTAATAGGGAGATAAGTGAAGCTATCCATGCCTTCTCAATACTCTGATAGTAACCAATCACAGCCATATTAGAGATGAAGAAAATCGGGCAAATCGCAAATAATGGTATGCCGGCCTCAGCCAATCCACATTCCATGCCATTTCCCAAAAATATTTCAGCTATTGGTCTGTTAAACAGCAAACAGCACAATGATAGTCCAATACCTGATAAAAATGCGGTGCCAATAGCTTGTTGAAATGTTGCGGCAATCCTGCCGTATGCTTGATTGCCATAATTAAAGCTGATTATCGGCTGTTCTGACTGAATTATTGAATTTGCAAAAGAGAAGAAAACCGGGAAAAGATAACATACAATTGAATATGCCGATACTCCTTCGATGCCAATGAGCCGCATAAACATATAATTGCCGGTAAGCATTATTACGCAAGTTGTCGCCTCGGTAAAGAATGCGGAGAACCCAATTTTTACAGCATATCGAGTATTAGTCAATATTCCTTCAAATGCATCTGCAATTTTCGTAAATCTGAAGTTAACAGACCATTTACAGAAATAAAGAAACACCATTAAAGCTCCGACAATGCCACTTATAGAAGTTGCCAACGCCGCACCGATAGTTTCAAGTCTCAACTGAAATATAAGATAATAGTCCAAAGCAATATTCAGAATAGCAGGTATGAGTTGGCAGAACATGGCATATTTTGGAGAACCGTCAAGTCGCATTACCATCATGCCTCCGATTTGAGGTAACATACAAATCATAGCCGTAAATAACCAGAACAGATATGCCGAAGACAGCTTCCGTATAGAATCATCTGCTCCAAGTATGTTGACAATTCCTTTAGGATCACTGATAAATATAGTTGCAAGAAACAACATCAGTAATTCTCCACTTAAAAAACACTGAAATACTATTTTCTTAGCAGAGAGATGTTGTTTGCTGGCAAGACAAATAGATGCCCCGACAGAACTGCCGATGCCGAACATCAGGGTGATACCGCAAATCAGAATGAACATTGGAGCAACCATATTGACTGCGGCAAGTCCTAACGGGCCAATACCTTGTCCAACAAATATCCCGTCGGTGATAAGGAATACAGAGTTACTTAGCATCCCTATCAGTGTGGGGAAGAACAACGAGCGAAATAACTTCCCTATATTGCCATTCTGATAATCAAGTTTTGTGGTTTTCATTTTATAATATTCCGATTGCTTTCATAGCTCTTTATGCTGTTCCATTTCGATGCAATTCCATGTTTCGCCCAGACATTCATAGCTCTCGGTATCATGCCTTAAAACACTATGAAATCCAGACGCTTCATAGCAATGAATGGCGGACGGATTATTCTCAAAGACACCGAGCGACACTTTTGTAGCTCCAAGCGTTTCAAAAGCATATTTGACTGCCATTGAAACAAGAGCTTTGCCTAAACCGTGACCACGTTTTGAATCATCAACGATGACAAATCCCAGTCGTTGCTCTGTCGGATTACTTGCCGGAGCGCGCAAGGTGATGTACCCGACAATATCATCGCCATCTGTCATTGTCAAGGCGCGTGATTGTTGCCCGTCAATATTCCTCTCGTAATATATGTTCATATCTTCGGGCGTGACGGGATAATGCTCGTATCTGTCGGCACACCACTGGCGCATTAAATACTCACTTTTGAGCCACGATGTAATCACAGCGGCATCCGAAGGTTGATATGGTTCATGGTTTGTAGTTGCGTTTAATCTCGTCGATTGACTTGCCGCCAATACCGAAGTTCTCATCTGGTAGTTCCTTAATGGTAACAGCAAAGAACTGTTCCGGGATATGGGTTATCTCGGAGGCGGTTGCTGTCAGGCGTTCAATCAACTGTTTTTTCTGTTCTGCGGTCAGATTCCCGCTCTCGATTGATATGTATGGCATAATCAGAAGATATTTTTGAGAGCATCATCGCAGAACATTGTTGGAGTAAACTCCACAATCTTATAGTCAGCGATGCCGTTGATGTTGAACGGGTCTTTTGCAATGATAGTGTCCACTGCTGTACGGTTTTCTGCCTTAATCATAATCACGCCGCCAACGCGAGGTGTCTGCGGACCGGAAGCGATGAAGTCACCTGCGGCATAATGCTTAGCGAAATATTCACGGTGTGCGGCAAGGAATAAGTCAACCTCACTCAATGGTTTCTTGTATGTTAAAATTGCGATAAACATGGTTTTATTTCCGTTTAATTGTCTGACATTTACGTTTAGTCATTTCCTCGGCGAAAGCTTGTTCTCCATGCTCGCGGATGTAGCGGATGCAAGCCGGACGGTCTGATCTGAAAAGAAAGGCAAATATCTTTCCTATGAAATTGGAATATATCTTGCACTCGCTTACATTCTTAGAGCATTCGGCACAAGAGTGGAAACCTTGGCTATTGACACATGACCTAATCTTGCACCAAGTCGCCTTCTCATTTTCATTACAACCGGGGCATTTGTCCGATAGATACTTACGGCACGCACCGCAGTAGAGCCCGCACGCCGCTATGAGTTCCTTATTTGCCTCAATCTTCTTCATGGCAAGAATTTATATTTGAATATGGGCGAATGCATGGTCAATCCATATAGTAGCTTCCGTGCCGACGAAGCGTAGCAGCACATAGTTAGGGTCCGCAGGTCCCCCGGGAAAATGATTTATATACCAATCCTGCCATTTCTCCCTGCGGATATCGTCATCGTCAATAATCTCCACAGTACCACGCAGACAGACACTTGAACCGCCTTTATCGTAGCATAACCCGGCTTTGGGATTACTCTTGAAATCGGCGACTTTCACAGAATCAGCCCCCGTTGCCATCCATATTATGCCACAACCTTGTGTCTCGCCTTTCGCCATAGGTACAGGGCGCGGAAATCCATCGCTATTGACAGATGCAATGGTTACAGTAGCACATTCCGCAAGAAGAGCCTCCGCTTTGTGTAGCAGATTATAGTCGCCATACTGTTTCCATCGTTTGAGGTGAGGAAAGAACTGGCGCATCATTTCCTTTGCCTGTTCTTTAGTCAGGTTCTGTCCTGATTGCTTGTTGATTTCATCCGTGAATCGGGCGCAGTGGTCTATCATCTGCTCCATAGTCATATCCTGCGTGAACTTGCCGTCCTTGTAGCAGTAGATGCAGTAATCTTCGCTTGGAGAGCCATCGGCATTCGTGCCGAGGATTTCATTTGTGAGCGGCATTCCGCAGCTCTGACAGAATTTCATTTCCATCGTTATCATTCTTTTTGCCCATCAGTCCGACAGGGCGGATTCATAAATGCAAAAGCGCGGACTATCTATGTCAATCTAACTTGACGGCCCTGAGAAAGCCTATGATGCAGATATAACGATAGCAGCCCACGCCGTATGCGTGAGAACCACTATGCTATCTCTTGCATCAAATTTGAAAGGCTCTCAGGTTTTCAAGTTACAAGATGAGCATAACGCTTCTTATTTTCAAAATGTCGTGGATTGGATTGCGCCAACCCGACCACAAAGTTACGAAATTATTATGAGATTTTAACGGTTAAGTGTGGTGACTCGGCGAAAATTTGGCTGAGGTCACCACATTTGACTCGGTCAAGCCTCGTCGAGCTAAAGGTTTTACCGTCGTGATGTAGTTAAAGTCTGTTAAAGTTTGGGATCGCAGAGGTGAGATGTGGGGATGAATGATGCTGAATAATTTTGAATGGATATGATTTGTATGCTGATTATCAGTGCGTTAAGTCATCACAAGAATAGATATGTGTCAGTATCGACACGCATAACGCCCAATATCACAGCGCGTTAGTATGGGTGTGGTGACTTTTGTGGTGACCCGGAGGGGTATGGATGAATAAAAGACCGCTAACTCATTGAGAATTAGCGGTCTTTTGTGGTGCCACCAGCATTGCCTGCATTTATATAGTTGCGTGTTTATCAACTACATACATTCATTATTGCGGTGGATAATATCATTTGCTCCACTGATATCTTATGGCATAATGGGCATTTTGCACAAGACGTTTCTTATACTCATACCACTTGCCGATTCTCAAAGTTCTCTCTTTTGAATGCAAAGTTAACATTATTCTGAGATAACTACAATACGATACTCGTTAAAATTCTCTTCATCAATTTAACAAAGTGAAATCCATATAAATCTCAATCTTTCGCCTCGACTGAATTTCCACTGATCATGCAGTGTATTTGGATATTACCAATATTTATATCCACAGATTTACAATCGTCGGGGAGATGCCTGCAAGCAATTCCCAACCAAAAACATCATGGACTATATTAAACCCTAGTTAGAGGGATTCTCCGATAAGATATACGCAAATGTCAATGGTGCAAAAGAATATTTTATCTGATTTAAGTTATACTCATTGCTAACAATTAGAAAATATTTCGTAAATTTGTAATATGCACAAATAAATGTCTCAAATGTCGCACTTCTCTGAATTAATAAATTTCTGTAAAACAGAATACGAAAGATTGCCTTTCTGCAAACAATGCCAAATGGTGTCTGGTTGCCATAGAGGTTGTGGCGGCGATTGTTATAATTGTCTGAATTATATTCATAAGAAGAGTACCATAACAGAACATTATTCATGTAATAAAATCACCTATAATTATCTACTTAAGCATGGAAATCAGTTCGCATCTGAAGTAGCTAAAGCTATATATGGAATAAGATCTGGATTGTTGCAAAATGACCCTATTAGCATTCTGTCTGTAGGATGTGGACCTAGCACGGAATTATATAGTGCCATCGAAATTCTTAAAGGTCATAAAATTAAATACTATGGCATTGATAGATCTGATATTTGGGCAACAATTCATCGGTTCAATATAGCCCAGTTATCCCCTGATGGTCATGACATTCAATATATTAAGGGAGACTTTTTTGATTTTGTTCAAGATTCTTGGATTCAGTGGGATGCCTTGATTCTTAATTATTTCTTTTCGGACTTTATAAAATATTCACCCAAAGAGACCAACGAGTTTATTGAGCGTTTAGCTATTCTTATAAACAACGGTGCTTTTAGGTATGTGATAATAAATGATATATCATTATTTTATGGCACTGGCACAGGATATAGTTGTATTGAGAGTTTAGCAAGAAAGATGGAATCATCCGATAAATTTAATATCAACTGTTGGAGATTCCACTTCAAGTATCCAAATGAATATCAACCTACATATGGTCGAAAACTTAATGATTCATTATACTTTCCTATTGATGTAGATAGAATTGGAATGTATAACCCATTCGCTACTTGTCGTAGTATTTTATATATTTCATCGATAACACCAAATTCATAATGATACTTTCAGTTTCTAGACGCACAGACATACCGGCCTTTTATAGCGAATGGTTTTTCAATCGTTTGCGAGAGGGTTATATCGATGTTCGTAATCCCATGAATATACATCAGGTAAGCCGTGTTAAGATAACTCCAGATGTCATTGATTGCATAGTGTTTTGGACTAAGAATCCGAAGGCGATGCTAGCAAGGTTGGATGAACTTAACGAATACAATTATTATTTTCAATTTACTCTAAATCCTTACGATAAAAAGATTGAGTCTAACGTCCCTGTAAAAGCTGAGATTATTACTGCCTTCAAAGAACTTTCATCGAAGATTGGGAACAATAGGGTTATTTGGAGATACGACCCAATACTTATAACCGATGAGATTGATGTGGCATACCACATTAAATATTTTGAGGAGTTAGCCAAGCGGTTGATGGGCTTTACCCAACGTTGCGTCTTAAGTTTCGTTGATCTTTATAAAAAAACCAGTACAAATACAAGACACCTTAATTTGAGAGAACTAAATGAGGATGAAATATTACGAATCGCAGAAGCATTCGCTCCTATTGCAAAGCATTATGAACTTGAACTTGTTACCTGTGCAGAAAATATTGATCTATCAGACTTTGGAATTTACCACGGACATTGTATAGATCCAGAATTAATAGCGCAGATTTGTGGTTACAATTTGGATGTCAGGAAAGATAAGAACCAAAGGAAAGAATGTGGATGCGTAGAAAGTATTGATATTGGCGCTTATAATACCTGCTGCCATGGTTGCGCCTATTGTTATGCAAATTTTAACAACGATAAAGTAAGACTTCAAAGTAGTCGTCACATATATACATCCTCATTACTTACGGGGGAGATTCAGAATGACGATGTGATAAAGGAACGAAAAGTTTGTTCTCTTAAATCAGACGGCCTTTTTTAACTTGATGCCTGACTTGAAGCCTAAGCCATAAGCCAGGCATCAAGTTAATCTTTTTGTATTGTTGCAATATATTTTTGATTCCGACTATTGGGCTTATTCGGAATAGTCATAGACAATGTGTTGCTCATTAATGGATTAATATATTTTTTCTTAAACTTTACGCGGTCTTTATATCCAAGATATAGCATTATCTCGGCTAATGAGCGAGGCTCTTTGCAGAACTCGATGATTTTCTCTTCGATGGTTTTATCTGATTGACTTGTGCCCTGACTTGTGCCCTGACTTGTGCCTTTTGACAAGTCGGATTCGTTTGTAGCATGGACATTCACGCAGAATGCCGTGATTGTATTCACGTCAAACTCGGCTGGTGGATTGCCGTTATCTTTCAACATCTCCTGCACACGGGTAACGCCACGGTTGAACTTGTTGACATATTTCATCACTCTCATGGCTTCTGCCACGAGCGGGTTGCGATAGTCATTGACCGACGGGAAATTCTCAGGACGGGCTTCGCCATACAGTCCACCGGCATTCATCACTTCGATGTAGTCATCAAACTGATACAAGCGGATAGGCATATTCGCTTGGTAATCCCTGTGCATACAGGCATTCATCAGCAATTCACGGATAGCGCCCTCCGGATAATTCCAAACAGTGCGTTCACGGAATAACGATTCTGGAACAGGACGTTGCGTAATAATGGCATCCTTTACGAATGATTCCAACGTCGGCAACATCTTATAGAGAGGTCCGGCAAACTGGCGTTCATTAAGGATGTCGCCTCCTTTGTCTTTCCCGGCGAACCGCACAAACTGTACATAATCGCCGAGAAGAAAGTATTTGGGATTGACGCCGAAAAGGATTATGCCCGCGTAAGTCGGGCATTCGTTGTCGCGGTCGTAGAGATGTATTGATGCAAGTTGCTCTTTAATATCGCGTTTGTCCGTTGCAAGTGTTTCTTCATCGAAAACCATCGGGAGATATTTGGTCTTGATGTAATCAATATCCAGATCTTCCAGTTTGGCGTTAAGACATGGAGTTGCATCAAAGGTTGCCATGAATGAACAGCGACGTTCTGCGAGGATTCTCTCCTCCGTTTCCGTAGCAATGTCTCTGCGAGGTCCGACACGGATAAATACCCTGCCGCGATAGCGAACCGGAGGTAAATCGGAGGGTCTGACCTCAGCAACCAGCAAATCACCTTCAGGGAACGAAAAACGTTCAACCGACATGGTTGGCAACGGGAGTATATTGCCGTCTGAACGAATGCCTGCAATCTTCTTAAGCAGGGCATCGTCAACTTTCATACCGGCAATACTGCCATCATCTTTTGCTCCGATAATCAGATAGCCATTCTTACGGGAGCCGGGCATATCGTTGGCAAACGCACAGATGGCCTCACAGAACTTATCCATGTTGCCTGTACTGATAGTGCGTTCCACGCGATACGATTCGGTGGACCTCAGCAATTCCAATATGTCCTCTTTAGCTATCATTCGGATTTATGAGTTGTCTATATGCAAAATTACAAAAAATATTTCATCCAACCGCGCATGGGCCAACATTTTATATGAGATATACCAGTTTCATCCTCCAATGAAGAAATCGCTCCGACAGACCAATAAAAGTCAAACGGAGCGATTGATGTGGATTGTTACTTGAACGGAGGATGATAATTCCGGTAGAGATAGGCCTCTATTTCATGTTCGGCGTAGAGGATTTTGCCTTCGAGAGAGTAGAAGCCGAATAGTCCTTTCAACCGGTAGTTGACGAGAGTGGATTTACTGACCGACAGGCGGCGTGATAATTCTGAGTCGGATATAAATCTCAACCCGTTGAACATCGGTCTTGACAGCTCGGCAAGCTCCTCAGCTGTTGACTTGATTTCGCCTATAATTCTGAATATTTCCTTTCGTTCATCTTTTGTCTGCAAGGGAACATTATTAATCATGTCTGTCGTAATTATTGGTAAGGAGTTTCCCTATTTCGTTTGCCGGATAGAACACCTTTCCTTCGATGAGGGCATATCCGATTTTCCCTTCGGTACGCAACATCGCCATTGACCGTTGGGAACGACATAGAATAGCTTGTGCGGAATGGTTGTCAATCCATTCCTGACGCATATTGCCGGAAAGTTTGTTGACGGATTTGGCCAGCAGTTCCCGACATTCGTATAGAGCTGACACCATCGCGTCATAAACGGTGCGCTCAATCATAATGTAGTCCATACTTCAGTTGAGGAATTAGTGGGTGAATACTGTGCGCACTTTGCGCATTGGTTCGCCCGGCTTAATAACTGTGTCCGGGTCTGGCTACCCCGTTTCCGTGAATCGGCTTCTTTACAGACGGGGCATTAGAATGTTTGTTTGAATGTTTGTTTAAATGATTGTTAGAACGTATGGTCAAATGAACATTTGATCGATTGTTTGATTGGTTGTTCAAACGAGCGTTAGAACGGATATTCAAACAAATATTTGATTGATTGCTCAAACAAATAAGCAAACAAAGGTGCGTACACACCTACAAACATTTGATTGAACCTTTGAACGGTCATTTGTCTGAACGCTCTAATGTCTCGGCATTGTCGCCTCCGGCATTTGAGCCTCTGCGCAAGTAGAACGACGACTGTGTCTGAAAAGATTTCTGATTGTCAGGCACTTCCCAACCTTTCCGCAAAGTTGCCCAACATTTCCCCACTTTTTTCTCGATGAAAACTCAACGACCATACCCGATTGTTATATCCGCGGGAGCCGACACCCGCGGTTGTTCTCTCATTGACCGCCGTTTCAAGGACTGCGCACCATTATAATATCGGTATGAATCGGCACCGATATTATGAATCGCCCACCATTGCGTACAACTTTCGTACAACATTCAAAGTGGGTTCCGATTCCAATATTCTCATTATCAGTTCGGATGCACAAACGTGCATGGCAAGGTATGTTTTCCGCTGCATGAAATAAGATTTGCAGCAGAAAACCCTTGCCATGTGCATGGAGCCTGCGATTACTCCAAAGTCGTAATCACCAAAAGAACCTGCGGTGCAATAATACACCGTGTTTTTCCCCAAACCACTTAATCCCCGTTTTTATGAAACAGAATTTTAAGAAAACCGGGCGTCATCCAAAGATAGACGCCACGACAAGCCCGACCATTCATCACGAGTGGCCGGGCTTTGATTTGATATTTGCCTATGATTAAAAAGAGATTAATTATTTCATGTGGATTAGTGGTTGGACATCGGCTGACATCATTTTGCGTCCTGCTCCTCCATGTGCTGGGTGAGCTGTTTTGTCAGCAGGTCGAGAAAGTAAGTGCGGCTGTCGAGAGTGCGCACCTTTATCTCGTTGAATTTCTTATATATGTAGTTTTCGGTTATCTCCACATCAAAGGCTTTGGCAAGTCTGAGGATTACATCCTTCACGGTGAGCCTGTCGCCGAAGCATTTTGCCAAGTGGAAGGCATAGCCTATCTCCACGAGCGCGACTTTCTTATGGCTCCATTTCAGTCCTATGTCCTGAAGAAGCTCATCGTCGGTGGTCGGTTCGATGACAACATTCTTTAGATTGCTGATTGTCTCGCGGACGAAGTGTAGTGCTTTGCTGATAAAGGATGTGAGTGATGTGTTCACGGCGTTGCGGTCCGCTTCGGTCTGGAGATGGGAAATCTCAATTTCGACCACGAGCAATGCGCTGACGGCATAGCCTTTGTTCCTGTTGGTACGGCACATCTCAAATACCTGCACAATGAAATCGCGGTAGGTGATGTGAAGATTCTCCTTTTCGCCAGCCAAAAGCTGGCGGAAGAATTCGGTCTCGGTAAGGGCGAATATGTCCATATCGGGGCTGCTGTTTTTGGGTTCTACATTATGTTTTTTTGTTTCTCGATGGATAGAACCAGCCAGCGTTACGAATGGATTACAGGATATAATGTTAAAATGGGAAGCGTGTGTGTTTCAGTATGTTCTTGAATTTTTGGGATATGGATTTTTAGGTAGGTTAAATATTTTGAGCGGAGCAACTTTCCCCAAGTGTGGTATTCTTCTTCAATCCACTAATAAAAAAGCGCACCAACGCGCCTGAAGTGAGGTATCTGGTATAACCTTTTTAGAGAGACGCGATGGCACGCTATGCAAGTGCATAGCATAAGCATCACGCATTTTCTCTAAAAGTTTCTATTTACCAGATTTCCACTTATTCAAAATGCGATGTTATGTTATGATGTATTTATGAAACAACCGGCTCTCCGGTTGCCATTAACTCTAATTTCGCTACAAAGTTACAAATTATTTTCCGATTAACTGTTATTAGTGCTAACAATCAGTCTAATCCGAACTGTTTGAGCTTATAGCGGAGAGTGCTGCGGTCGATGCCTAAAAGCCTCGCTGCCTGTGTCTTGTTGCCGTTTGATTGTCGCAATGCGGCGATAATATTGGTTTTCTCCTTTTCCGGCTCCTGCAACCGAATGCTTGTGTCAGGTTCCGGCTCCGACTGGCTGAAATTCAGGTCGGACGCGGTTATGACATCATCTGATGTGTGGAAAGCGGCGAACAGGATTACATCTTTCAGTTCCCTCACATTGCCGGGCCACTGATGAAGTTTGAGGGCTTTTGTCGCGGAGACATCGAGCCGTTTTTTATCCTGTTCCGTTTTATGAGCATAAAGGGTCAGAAAGAAATCCGACAAAGATTCTATATCCTCGGATACCTCTCTCAGCGGCGGTACGGAAATATCCACCTGCCGCAGAATGTAAAAGAGATTGGGACGGAAAGTCTTTTCAGATACCATCTTCAGCAACTCCGGCTCTGCGGTGCATATCACCCGGACATCGGGATGCTCGTTTTCAAGAATGTGCAACAGTACCGATTGTTTGTCAAACGACAGCAACTGCACGTTTTTGATGATGATTGTTCCACCGTCGGCTTTCTTGAAATAACCTTCCATTCGGTTATATATCTCACTGCGGAGCGTTGTCGGGTCATGCTGACCCACGAGTGCCGCGCCTCCCGCTTCGATGACCGTGCATGGTTTCTGGGCGCGGGAACTGTGGAGGTAGATCTGTTTTGCAATCTGCTCCTTGCCTGTGCCACATTCTCCGAAAATTATGGCATTGACGTTAGCGGCGGCAATAGTCCTTATGGACTTTTCTATGCGTCTGAACGCCTCGCTTTGCCGTGGGATAAGGTCATCGGTAAGCGTCAGCACAACCTTCTCAGGTCTGGCATATCTGCCGACAGTCTCGACAAGCTGCTTGTCTAATGCCGGACGCTGAACTATGTCAACTGCTCCCCAGCCTTTCATCACATCGGCTATCTCCAATGGATTCAGGTTATCCACTATGGCAATCACGGGGAATTTGTAACCCTCGTGCTTTTGCCAGTTTATTAACTCTTGCGCAGTGCCGTGGGCGAATTTCATCGCCGTTACCACAACCGCGCCGGGCGGCAGTTTTGCCACCTCCTCTTTTGCTGCCTCCATGCTTCCCGCATCAATCGGCTCGTAGCCGGCCCGCGTTAGCAAGCCCGACATAAGCCGACGGTCGGATTCGGAGGCATTGACAATTAAAATTTTATTCATTTATTACGGTATAATATAGTGATTAAACCATTTACTAAATTTTTAAATATTGGCAGTGGAAAAAATCTCCTGCCACATTTGGATGCGACAGGAGAACAATCCATAGATAATTACCAACCACCAGGGCCACCACCAGGGCCACCGCCAGGACCGCCGCCAGGACCACCACCGGGTTCACCGCCGGGACCGCCATCGGGACCTCCTTCTCCTGGCATATTGCCGTTGCCAATAGTTGTCACTATGTCGGTTGAAGTGAACGTTCCAATTTGCGACCCTCCTGTCCATGCACCTCCGGTAAACAATCCGTTCCACGAGTATGTATAATCAGTTAGAGAACCACCAGTAGAAACGGAATAAGAAACACCGGAACCAATTTCGGGCGTACTGAAGAAAAATGCACTCCCATTCATAGAGCGAGGGAATTCAAATGTAAAGACAACTTCTCCAGATTCGTTCTGAACGCATATCTTTTCACCTTTAGTCGCGGATATACCATTATAAACCACTGATCGTTGTGTACTGGATGTCGAAGGGCTGGATTGCAAAGTTCCACCCATACCGATTACTGTGCCACCGTTAATCTTGAAAATGTCACTGTTGTCACAGTCTATACCACTCTCGGCACCAGATGTACCTACACCTATCACTAAGCCACCGCTAATAATCAGTGATCCATTAGAATCAATACCATCATTATTACTTGCATAGGCATATACCTTGCCTCCACTTATATTGATGCCTGAAGTGGCATTGATGGCGTCGTCATAGGCATACGAATAAATCTCTCCCCCAGTAATGGTGAGCGTAGCCTTACTCTCTAATCCTTCAGACCCGTCGCTTACTCCTGTCACTGAGATATTCAGTTTTCCATCACTTACAGTAATGTCGCCATCTGCTTTTATGCCTTTAGGTGAAGAAGTCAGGCTTGAAGAATAATAGTATTTGCCACCTGTTGTCGTTACAGTGGTTTCGCCGCCGGATATATATATTTCTCCATCAGCATTAATACCTTTTCCACCTGTACCTGTGCTTTTCAGGGTGTGCAGTCCTCCTGAAATGACAACATTGCCATCGGTCTTGATGCCGGCTGAGGAAGACGTGTCCTTATCATCTGCATCGTAAATAGCATCGCCGGATGTGTTTAGAAGGAGCTTTCCTCCTGCTATTTCAGCATGAAGATCAGTCTTTATGCACTTACCGGCGTTAGATGATACGTTTGCATAAACTAAACCGCCTGCCATATATACACCAATATTATCCTCTTCGTCGCCCTTGACATGGATAGCGTTCTTCGCAGCTTCGGGCACAACAATTGTAACTCCCGGTCGCATATAGAAATAACCATCCGTGGCTATGCCATGTTTGTAGTTTCCTTCTACTACAAGCGCGCCTGTTCCACTGAAAATCAGGTTGCCTTCACTGAAGAAACATCCTTTGCGATCTTCATTGGCAGAATTTCCGTCATTGAGATAATGAGGCTCTTCCGTATAGGATTTTGCATCAGTCAAACGATTGATTGTGCCATCCTTCAGATGTACAAAAGCACGTTTTTTACATTGGTTATTTATGGCCGGCCCCTTATTAGAGGTTAATTCCACACCTGCCAGTGTGAGTTTGAATTTCTTTTCTCCATAAATTTTAAGTTGTCCGTCTTCGCTTTTACCGGATACTACTATTTCTACATTTTTTACAGTATTAGTCAGCATATCTATGGTGACATAGGCACCCTCTGTATAGAATTTCACTGAAGAATTGGTAGAAGTGACAGTCGCTGTATTTCCCGAATAAACGACTGATACAGTCACGCCACCAGTGTTTCCGAATCCATTAGCTTCCCAATAGATGTCTTCGTCCGTACCCACGACATCCTTTGCCGCATCATCTGCCATCTCACCGTTCCAAGTGTATATGGTGGAATCAAACTCCGGTTTGTCACCATCATCTTCACCACCGCCTTCACCGGGAAAATCACCGGGAACGTCTCCGGGAAACATTCCCCATTCGTCTAATTCCTGATCCTTAGAGCAGGATGAGCACACCATACCGGCGACACAGGTAAGGAATGCCGTCATTAGTAACATAGTCTTTTTTGTATAATTCATAATTGTTTTTTGTAATATTATTAGTAGTGGTGCGATAAAAACCTAACCACTGTTATTAAAATATTAGTATTTAG
>OLOX01002719.1_pt1 | contig 14341 bp, 9 predicted proteins | sample 1672091 | NCBI WGS metagenome assembly OLOX01 (sample SAMEA3136644, study PRJEB25190) | human gut metagenome | reverse complement strand
TTTGTGAGTGTTGCTGATTAGTATTGTTCCTTCTCGTTGGGGAAATCATAGGTACTCCGGGAAGTTTTGAAGACAATACACATGAATATTTGAACGCATTTGACGGTAATCCGGATACTTCATTTGATTATATACATCCGGATGGAGGATGGACCGGGATGGACTTTGGAAGTCCCCATCGTGTGGAGAAGGTGGTGTATACTCTTCGTAATGAGGTGAATTTTATTTATAAAGGTAATTTGTATGAATTGTTTTATTGGGGTGGAGGAAAATGGAATTCTGTCGGGCGGCAAATGGCTGTGTCAGATTCTATTGTCTATTCAGGGTTTCAAGGTGCTTTATTTTATCTGAAGAATCACACAGCCGGTAAAGATGAACGGATTTTTGAATATAAAGACGGGAAACAAATCTTTTGGTGAATTATAGAATACTATTGAATATTTGATAGATAGAATGAATAATGTACGTAATCTATTGACTGGAAGTTTGGTCTACATTGCTTGTATAGTTTTATTGTCTTTGGCATGTAACGTTTCTTCCGGACTTCCTGTAGCTGATGTTATAGGGCAATGGCTCTATTTCGATAAAAGTGCATTGGTAGTTGCAGGATGTCTGTTGATGGCTGGATTGATGATGGAAAAAAGGTATTTTCTTTTTATACCGGTTTCGTGGGTATTGGTAATGCTGGGGGGCATTGAGGCTGTTTGGGGATTGAGGCAGCTTTATGGTTATGCTGTGTCCAACCATTCCTTGTATGTATTGACAGGTTCTTTCTTCAATCCGGGGCCTTATTCCGGCTATTTGGCCATGATACTTCCGGTCTGTCTGCATCAATGGCTGACCAAGAGGGGGGAGATTCTCTGCTCTGACCGGAATGACGGGAAAGGATGGAAAAAGGTGATGGATAAAGTTGGAGCTATGGTCGCTGGTGGTGTGATGCTGCTTATCCTTTGTGTGCTTCCGGCAGGAATGAGCCGTTCGGCATGGTTGGCGGCAGGAGTTTCCTGTCTGTGTGTATATGCTTGGCATATGGATTGGACGGATAAGTTCAGATTATTATGGCAGCAGCAAAGGCAGCGTGTGGTGATGGTAGTGGTCGGTGGATTCTGTGTCTTGCTATTGGCGGGCTATTTACTGTTTGTCTTGAAACCCGATTCTGCACGTGGCCGTCTTTTCATGTGGAAGATAACTTGTCGTGCCATTGCAGAAAAGCCGTTGACCGGATATGGGATTCATAATTTCGCAGCAGCCTACGGAAATGCGCAGGAAACTTATTTTGCAGCAGGTGATTATGAACTGTGGGAGGAACGTGTGGCGGGAAGTCCGGAATATGCATTCAATGAATATCTGCAGGCTGCGGTCGAACTGGGCATTCCTTTGGCGGTATGTCTATTGGTTGTGGTCGTGCTGTGTTTGTATAGGGGAGTCCGTAAAGGACGTTATGGTATCTGTGGGGCTATTCTTTCCTTGATGATATTCTCTTTTTCCTCCTATCCGCTACAACTTCCGGTATTTATCGTTACATTTGGAGGATTGCTTGTGGCATGCTTGTCCGGTGCCGACCGTTGGCAATGGTTGGGGCTGGCTGTATCAGTAGGCATCATTGGCGGTCTTCGCCTGAAGAATGACTTGCAAGTGGAGCAGGCCTGCCGGGAGTGGATGAATGCTCGGGTGCTGTATAATGCAGGTGCGTATCAATCGGCAGAGAAAGAGTATGGACGTCTTTATCCTCTGTTGAGGGACCGGGCATCTTTCTTGTTCGAATATGGGCATGGATTGCACAAGCAGCAGCAGTTCAGTAAATCCAACCGTATTTTGAAAGAAGCTTTACAGCGTAGTTGTGACCCCATGATACTGAATGTGATAGGCAAGAACTATCAGCAGATGGGTGACTGCTTGTCAGCGGAAGACTGGTTTATCCGTTCCACCCATCGGTTGCCGGGACGTATTTACCCTTATTACCTGCTTGCGAAACTTTATGCGGAACCAAGCTTCAGGCAACCGGACAAGTTTGAAAAAATGAAGTGGATGGTATTGACGAAAGAGCCGAAAGTGCATTCTACGGCAATACGACAGATGAGGGAGGAAATAAAAAAGATTCAGCTTATTTTTGTCCATATCAAAAAAGATGAATAAAAACGGAAAGTGTTAATAATGAGCGAACTAATTGCTAAAGTGCTATGAAAAAAGTGTCCACATGCAAATATCGGTTCGTTTTTTTGAAACGATTAATTTTATCAATTTATAATTGAGTATGAATATGAAGACACAGAACTATCGATACCTGCTATGCATGGCCGTTGCCCTACTTGCCGCCTGCTCCGATGCCGGAAAGGGAAAAGAGTCCGAGGAAGGGGTGGCAACCGTCCTGCCAAGTGAAAGCAATGAAGTGACCGTGAAAGTCCTGAAGCGGGCGACCTTTGAGCATGAACTGGTGAGCAACGGAAAAGTAACCGCCGGTGCCATGGCGGATTTGCGTTTTGAGACTACCGGTGTAGTGGCACACATCTACGTGAAGAACGGTGACCCGGTGCGCAAAGGGCAGAAACTTGCCGAACTGGATAAGTTCCGCCTGAAGAACAAGACCGCGCAGGCCAAGGATGCCTTGGAAAAAGCGGAACTTGAGTTGCAGGATGTATTGATAGGACAAGGCTATCCGGTGGGGGATGCCTCCAAAGTACCTGCTGACATCATGAAGCTGGCCCGCGTGAGGAGCGGTTACGACCAGAGCCTCGCCCAGTATGAGCTTGCCGCGTATGAAGAGGAACACGCCACGCTGGTTGCGCCTTTTGACGGGGTAGTGGCGAACCTGTTCTCCAAACCGTTCAACGAGGCAAGTACCTCGGAAGCCTTCTGCTCCATTATCGGCACTCAAGGTATGGAGGTGGACTTCACGGTGCTGGAAAGCGAACTGCCGTTGATAAAGAGTGGCGACAAGGTGATTGTTACCCCTTATTCGGATGCCGGCTTTAGGCAGGAGGGGCGCATCACCCAAATCAATCCTCTGGTGGATGACAAGGGGATGGTTAAGGTGAAGGCTGCCGTCAATGGCAAGGGACGGCTGTTCAGTGGGATGAACGTGAGGGTGAACGTGCACCGCTCTCTGGGCGGACAGCTTGTAATCCCGAAGAGTGCCGTGGTGTTGCGTTCGGGCAAGCAGGTGGTGTTTACCCTGAAAGACGGAAAGGCGCAGTGGAACTATGTGCAGACCGGTCTGGAGAATGCGGAAAGCTATAGTATGGCCGACGATGCCCTGAAAGAAGGCGATACGGTCATTGTGACGGGAAATGTGAATCTGGCACATGAAGCATCGGTGAAGGTGGTTGATAGATAATGAGTGATAAGTGGTAATTCAAAATTCATAGTTCAATTGATAAAGTTTTTGATACAGCGGCCTATTGCCGTACTGATGGCATTTACAGCATGCTTCATTGTCGGGCTGGTGACTTACTTCACCCTGCCGGTATCCTTGCTGCCCGATATTGCCATCCCGGAAATTACAGTGCAGGTGTCGGCGCAGAATACCTCGGCGCGTGAATTAGAGAATACGGTGGTGAAACCTCTGCGGCAGCAGCTCATCCAGGTGGCGAAACTGAAGGACATGGACAGCGAGACGCGCGATGGTGCAGGCATCATCCGCCTGGGCTTCGACTTCGGTACGAATACCGACCTTGCCTTCATAGAAGTGAACGAGAAGATTGACGCCGCCATGAACTATCTGCCCAAGGATGCCGAACGCCCGAAGGTGATAAAGGCAAGTGCGACGGACATTCCTGTCTTCTACCTCAACCTGACCCTAAAAAACGACAGTGCATACGGCAAGACGGACGAACGTGCGTTTCTTGATTTGTGCGAGTTTGCCGAAAATGTCATAAAGCGTCGCATCGAGCAGTTGGCAGAAGTGGCAATGGTGGATGTCACGGGTTTGGTCGAACGCCAGTTACAGATTGTGCCCGACCCGGGTAAGCTTGCTGTGTTGGGGCTCTCCATTGAAGACATAGAAAACGTGCTGGCGCAAAACAACGTGGAGCCGGGCAGCATGACCGTGCGCGACGGCTACTACGAATACAACATTAAGTTCTCCACCCTGCTGCGGACAGAGGAGGACGTGAAGGGCATCCTGCTGCGAAAGGAAGGACGTATCATCCGCTTGGGAGACTTCTGCCGGGTAGAGATTGTTCCTGCCAAGGAGAAAGGTGTCTCCATGAGCAATGGCAAGCGTGCCGTTACCCTTGCCGTCATCAAGCAGGTGGACGAGAATATGGAAGCTTGCCATCAACAGCACGATGGACTACTTCAAGAAAGTATATCCCGACATTGATTTTAGCATCAGCCGTAACCAGACGGAGTTGCTGGACTATACCATCTCCAATCTTCAGCAAAATTTGTCGTTGGGTTTCCTGTTCATCTGCATTGTGGCGGTACTCTTCTTGGGTGACATCAAGTCACCGTTCATCATCGGGTTGAGTATGGTGGTATCTATTGTCATCTGCTTCCTGTTCTTCTACTTGTTCAAGATGTCACTCAATATCATTTCTTTGTCGGGATTAATCCTGGCGTTGGGTATGATGATTGACAGTAGTATCATTGTGACGGAGAACATTTCGCAGTATCGCGAACGGGGCTATTCGTTGCGGCGGGCTTGCGTGACGGGAACGAGTGAGGTGATTACGCCCATGCTGAGTTCGTCGCTGACCACTATTGCCGTATTTGTGCCGCTGATATTCATGAGCGGCATTGCAGGGGCGTTGTTCTACGACCAGGCATTCTCTGTTACGGTAGGGTTGCTGGTTTCCTACTTCACGGGCATCATGCTGCTGCCGGTCCTCTATATGCTGGTCTACCGGATGGGGTTGCGCGGCAGGTCGTGGTTCTCCCGCATCCGCATCAACAATCCGTTGAAGGAACATACGCTGGACCGTTTTTATGATGCGGGCATCGACTGGGTATTTTCCCACAAGACGGTAAGTATCATATTCTGTGTGGTTTCTATTCCTCTTTGTGTCTTTCTGTTCTATTCCATAGCCAAGGAGCGTATGCCGCAGATAGACCAGAATGAACTGATAGTCCACGTGGAATGGAACGAAAATATACATGTGGACGAGAACCGGCATCGTGTGAATGTGCTGTTCGGACAGTTGTTGGACAAGACTGTGGAACAGACGGCTGCCATAGGCCAGCAGGACTATCTGCTGAACCGTGAGCAGGCTCTCTCTTCTTCGGAGGCAGAATTGTATTTCAAGACTTCCTCGCCTGACGGGATTGCTCCCTTGCAGAAGCAGGCGGGCGAGTGGTTGATGCGGGAATATCCGTTGGCGACAGTCTCCTTTTCTCCACCCGAAACCGTGTTCGAGAAGCTTTTCGTGACCGGGGAGGCCGATGTGGTGGCGGAACTTTATGCCCGTAACAAGGAGAAGGCGCCGGCGGCGGAAGAATTGCGCGGACTGGAACAACAGTTTGCGGAGCTTACGGGGACAGCGCCCGTAGGTATCGCTTTCGAGAACCAGCTTGACATAAGCATCCTGCAGGAAAAGCTGTTGCTCTATGACGTTTCGTATGACGAGCTTTACCGTACGCTGCGGACGGCATTCAAGGAGAACAGCGTAGCTATGCTCCATTCCTACCAGCAATACCTGCCTATCAGCATTGTGGGCGAGGAGCGGACAGTGAACGAGGTGCTGCAGCAGACATTGATACAGACCCGTCCGGACAGTAAGGGCGAAGTGGAGTATATTCCGCTTCGGGAGCTGGTAAAGGTGCGTCCGGCCGAGGATTTGAAAACGATTACGGCAGGACGCAACGGTGAATATATACCGTTCCGTTTCTATGAAGTGGACGATGCTCCGGAGTTGATGGAAAAGGTGAAGCGGGAGGCAGATGCCACGGGTGACTGGGATACGGCCTTCTCCGGCAGTTTCTTCTCCAACCGCCAGATGCTGGACGAGTTGGTGGTGATTCTTTTCATCTCTATCCTGCTGATGTATTTCATTCTTGCCGCCCAGTTCGAAAGCTTCGTGCAGCCGCTCATCGTGCTGCTGGAAATTCCGATAGATGTGGCGTTTGCCCTGCTTCTGTTGTGGATATGCGGGCATACCCTGAACCTGATGTCTGCCATCGGACTGATTGTGACGTGCGGTATCATCATCAACGACTCCATCCTGAAGCTGGATGCCATTAATGAATTACGGAAAGAGGGGATGCCGTTGCTCGAGGCCATCCACGAGGCGGGACGGAGAAGGCTCCGGCCCATCATCATGACATCGCTCACCACGATATTTGCCATGGTTCCGCTGCTGTTCTCGTTCGATATGGGGTCTGAGTTGCAAAAGCCGCTTTCCATAGCGATGATTGGGGCGATGTTCGTGGGGACACTGGTCAGTCTGTTCATCATCCCGTTGATATATTGGTTTATTTATAGAAAAGAAAGAGCATGAAGAAATTAAGTCTTATACTTTTGTTCAGTCTGGGAGCCCTTTCCGCTTTTGCCCAGCAGCGGATAACGCTCGATTTGCAGCAGACCATTGCCCTGGCGAATGACAGTTCGCTGGAAGCCTTCCGCACCAAGAACATGTATCTGGCCGGTTATTGGGAATACCGCACCTATAAGGCAAACCGCCTTCCCAGCCTGACGCTGAACATGACTCCGGCACAGTACAACCGCGATATCACCAAGCGTTACGACTCCGAACAGGACCTTGACATCTATCGCAGCCAGCAATCCTTCTATGCATACGGCAATCTTGCCGTCAGACAGAATTTCGACTTGACGGGCGGTACGTTCTATCTGGATACGGAGCTGGGCTATATGCGGAGCTTCGGTGGAAACAAGTATACCCAGTTCACCAGTGTTCCGGTTCGTTTGGGCTACTCGCAGAGTCTGGTCGGTTACAATCCTTTCCGTTGGGAACGCAGGATTGAGCCGCTGAAGTACGAAAAGGTGAAGAAGGAGTATATTTACAATGCAGAGCGAGTATCCGAGCAGGCCACTACCTATTTCTTTGCGCTTGCCATGGCACAGGCGGAATATGACTTGGCCAAGGACAATGCCGTCTCCACCGATACCCTCTACCGCATCGGCATGCAGCGCTTGAAAATAGCCGCCATCAGCCGTGCCGACCTGCTGACGCTGAAACTCGACGTGGTGAACGCCCGCAATACTTTGCAGAATGCCGCCAGTGCCTTGAAGCGCGCCATGTTTTCGTTGGCATCTTTCCTGAATATGGAGAAGAACACGGATATCAGGGTGTCGCTTCCGGGACGTCCGAGGGCGCTGACCATACCGGTTGATGAGGCTTTGCTGGCCGCTCAAGCCAACAATCCGGAATTTCTGGGGCTTCGTCAGGAAGTGCTGGAAGCCGAGCAGACAGTAGACAAGACGAAGAAGGAATCGCGCTTCAATGCCAGCATCAACGCCAGCGTCGGCTTCAACCAGGTGGCAGAGAAATTCGGTGAAGCATACAGGCATCCCATGCAGCAGGAGATGGTGTCGGTCAGTGTCTCCATTCCACTGGTGGACTGGGGCGTGAGAAAAGGCAAATACAACATGGCGAGGAACAATCTGAACGTGGTGAAGACTTCTGCCCGGCAGAGTGAAATCAGCATTGAGGAGGAGGTTATCATGACCGTCAGCGACTTCAACGTCCAGCAAGCCCTCGTCGCCAGTGCCGAAGAGGCCCTCGACCTTGCCATCCTGGCGTATAACGAAACCCGCCAGCGCTTCATTATCGGCAAGGCAGACATCAACAGCCTGACCCTCTCGCTGAACCGCCAGCAGGAAGCGCAACGCAATTACATCTCCGCCTTGCAGGACTACTGGCTGAATTATTACAAGATACGGAAACTGACGTTGCACGACTTTGCCAGCGGATTTTCGCTGTCGGAAAAATTTGATTATAATAACTGATGAAACGAGTTTCTTCCTTCACCGTCATAGTGGCGTTTGTCTGCCTTGCTTTGGTAGGGGTGGCGTTGATACCGCTGCTCCCCGTCAAGCTGAATCCGTCACGCAGCCTGCCCGGCTTCACGGTGGGTTTCAGCATGCCTGGCACTTCGTCGCGGGTGGTGGAGATGGAAGTGACCAGCAAGCTGGAATCCATGCTGGCGCGTATCCGCGGAGTGAAGCGGCTGAACTCCACTTCGGGCAACGGCTACGGCAACATTACTGTGGAGCTGGACAAGCATGCCGATGTCGAGGTAGTCCGCTTCGAAGCTTCCACCATCATCCGGCAGACGTGGCCCCAATTGCCCGAAGGTGTCAGCTATCCCACCATTCACATGAAAGTGCCCGACGAGAACGCCTCACGCCCTTTCATGTCCTTCACACTGAATGCCCCTTCCACTCCGATATTGATTCAGCAGTATGCCGAGGAGCATATCAAGCCGCGGCTGGCAAATATTCCGGGTATCTATAAGGTGGAACTCAGCGGTGCCACGCCCATGGAGTGGAGACTGGAATATGACAGTGAACAGTTGCGCTTGCTGGGTGTGACCCTATCGGACATCAGCGAGGCAGTACAGCGGCATTACCGGAAGGAATTTCTGGGTACGCACAATGTGGATACAGGTAACGGTAGCCGGGAATGGATACGCCTGGCACTGGTGCCGGAGAGCAACTCCCTTGGTTTTAATCCTGCTGCCATCACCGTGACGGCTACCGACGGGAAACTGCTCCGCTTGGACGAACTGGTGTCGGCTGTTCGTATGGAGGAGGAGCCGCAAAGCTATTACCGCATCAATGGGCTGAATTCCGTCTATCTATCCATTACTGCGGAAGAAACTGCCAACCAGTTGCAACTGAACCGTGCCGTGATGGACGAGATGGAAGCTGTTCGGCAGGTACTTCCTGTCGGATATGAAGTGCATACCAGCTATGATGCGACCGAGTACATACGGGAAGAACTGGACAAGATTTACTTCCGTACCGGTTTGACGGTACTCATCCTGCTTGTATTCGTATGGCTCATTACTCGTAAGTTGAAATATCTTTTTCTGATAGTTACCAGCCTGGCTGTAAATATAGCGGTGGCACTTATCTTCTACTACCTCTTCGGACTTGAGATGCAGCTTTATTCGCTGGCGGGTATCACTGTCTCGCTGAATCTAGTGATAGACAGCACCATTGTCATGACCGACCACATTCTGCATCGGCGTAATCTCAAGGCCTTCCTGTCGGTGTTGGCGGCAACCCTCACTACGATGGGTGCGCTTGTTATCATTTTCTTCCTTGACGAGAAGATACGGCTCAACCTGCAGGACTTTGCAGCGGTAGTGATCATCAATCTGGCTGTTTCCTTGATGGTGGCGTTGTTCTTTGTTCCGTCGATGATTGAGAAGATAGGACTGGTGAGGCGGATTACGGGGAAGAAGAGGCGTCTTGTCTTGCCGGGGCTGACGCAAACATTCAAAACAAGGTTGGGACGGATTTTCAGACGTTTCCCCGTTTATTTCTCCTGCTGCTACTCTGCTCTCATCCGTTTTCTGTGCCGTTGGCGCTGGGCTGTATGCCTGCTGTTGCTGTTGGGTTTCGGTCTGCCTGTTTTTCTGTTGCCCGACAAACTGGAAGGAGGGGGAAAATGGGAAGCTGCTTACAATAAGGTATTCGGTTCGGATACCTATAAGGAGTCGGTGAAACCCGTTGTGGACAAGGCGCTGGGCGGCAGCTTGCGGCTTTTCATACAGAAGGTGTACGAAGGCAGTTACTTCACCCGTAATGAGGAGGTGGTGCTCTATGCCAACGCCAACCTTCCCAATGGCAGCACCCTCGAGCAGATGAACACTTTGATGAAACGTATGGAGACCTACCTCAGCCGGTTCAAGGAAATCAGGCAGTTTCATACTTCCATTTACAGCCCCCGGCGTGCCAGTATGCAGATTTATTTCAAGAAGGAAGCCCGGAACAGCGGTTTTCCCTATACACTGAAAGCCAATATGATAAGCAAGGCACTGGAACTGGGAGGCGGCAGCTGGGGCATCTACGGATTGCAGGACCAGGGGTTCAGTAATGACGTCCGCGAGAGTGCCGGCTCCTACCGCATCAGGATGTACGGCTACAACTACGACGAACTCTATGAGTGGGCGGAGAAGCTGAAGGCCAAGCTGCTGACGCACCGGCGTATCAAGGAAGTGCTCATCAATTCGGAGTTCTCCTGGTGGAAGGATGACTATCAGGAATTCTACTTCAACCTGAACAAGGAGCGCATGGCGCAAGAGGGCATCGACGCGCAAGTGCTTTTCTCTGCGGTGCGCCCCATCTTCGGCAAGAATCTGGAGATTGGCTCGGTAGCGGCCGAGCAGGGAACGGAGAAAATCAAGCTCTCTTCCCGCCAGTCTGCCGAATATGACATCTGGGCGATGCAGTTCTTTCCCTATGGAGTAGGAAACGGCAAGCATTACAAGCTTTCCGAACTGACTACTGTGGAAAAGGGACAGATGCCGCAGGAGATTGCCAAAGAAAACCAGCAGTACCGCCTCTGCCTGCAATACGAATATATCGGCTCCAATGAGATGGGCAACAAGATACAGAAACGTGACCTGGAGGAGTTCAACAAACTGTTGCCGATGGGTTATACAGCCGAGTCGGACAGCAACAGTTGGTCATGGGGCGAGAAGGACAACCGCCAATACCTGCTTCTGCTGGTGGTGATAGCCATCATCTTCTTTACGACCAGCGTTCTGTTCAACTCCCTGAAGCAGCCGCTTGCCATCATCTTTGTGATTCCGGTTTCTTATATCGGGGTATTTCTTACTTTCTATTGGTTCCGGCTGAACTTCGACCAGGGCGGTTTTGCCTCGTTCGTCCTGCTGTGCGGCATCACGGTGAATGCCAGCATCTATATCCTGAACGAGTACAACAGCATCCGACGTCGTTTCCCCCGTCTTTCCGCTCTTCGTGCCTACGTCAAGGCGTGGAATGCGAAGGTCGTTCCTATTTTCCTCACGGTAGTTTCTACCATTCTGGGATTTATCCCTTTCATGATAGGTGAGGACAAGGAGGCTTTCTGGTTTCCATTGGCGGCGGGTACCATTGGCGGACTGGTGATGTCCGTCATCGGTATCTTCTTTTTCCTGCCGGTTTTTGTGCTGAAACAGCGTGATTTTCTTAGGAAATGATTACTTTTGCTCGATTTTGTTACCTGAATGGATACTTGAATTTTAAATATGGAAAGTGCGGAGTACTCTTTGGATGAGTTATTATGTCAGTCTCTTCTGTTGTTTCGTCAGTATCGGTTTTATGATGCTCCAGAATGTGGAGAAAAGGCATTCCGGATATTGGAGGAAGCCCATGTATGGATGGGGCGTACGCAAGAGTGTGTGGATATGGCGAAATGGGGGTGCGTGATAGAGTGTCTTGCGCAGAAATACTACATAGAAGATGATACGGATGCGATTCTGGAAGAAATTGATGCTGCCTTGGTTGCGCATTGGAAGAGGATAGAGAAAATCCATGCAGAAGTCACCACCGTTTATTTATGGCTGGGGTACTATTTCCTGCTACGTTTCAGAAACCGGGAATCCCGTTCCCATTCCCGTTGTAAACAGATAATGTCCAGCTTGTTGTGTGCTTTGGTCGAAATCTTCCGTAAGGTGGAGAAGGGGGGAGCCCCGACAGAAGTCTTGTCACATCTTTCGGTAGATGTTTGGGGAGAGACCGTCTGCTGGATGGAGCAGGTACATGATTCCCGTCTTTGCGAGAAGCAGTCGTCAGCTTTGCTGGCACAACTCTATAACCTGAAAAGTGTGGAGTTGGAAAAAGGTCCGGGAAAGCAGGATGCTTTGCTCCAGCAGATTCTGGAGTTTTATTGCTTTTAAGGGAAAATTATCTCTGCTTAGTTTTATCATTTCTGCTTCCACACTTCCACCCACTTCCTGCATCCCTTTATTCATCGGCATTACAAGTGCTGTGGAAGCAACTCAAAAAGGTGGAAGCAACTTTTGCTTCCACAGCGGAAATACGCCGAAAAGTAAGTTAATATCTTGTTTGTTAGTGTATTAATAGAATGTACAGCATTTTGCAAATATCTTGTTTACACGATATGCGTTTCGTGTAAACACGGTATTAACTTCGTAAAAGACCGTTTACCGATAGACTGCAGCTGGGCTCATAATAGGAATAAGATAGGTGCACAGTATGGGGAAACTATGAGTATAATAGGTGTTCAACGGTTATGAAGCACCTTGTTGACGGTCGTTAGTCGAGTGGTTGACGGCCGTTGGCAGAGCGCATCACGGCCGATAGGCGCTGATAACTCCGTACAGAAAATGGAAAGGAAGCCTATGTAAGGGGAAACAAGCTCTGAGCTATTTGTTTTGTTTGCCACATTTATCTTGTTTTTGTACATTATTGAAGCGGTTTTTTGTATCTTTGAAGGGAGGGGCTGTAAAAAAGCTTATTCTCATCCAAAGTTTAATTATATATACATGAATTATGAAGCGATGTATAGTGCTGTTCATAACATTCTGCTGTACAGTTATTTCTAATGCGCAGACAAATGGCATTGTGACTGATGGGGAAAAAGGATTGCCGTTGGCTGGTGTGAATATTTATCTCCAAAAGGATTCTGTGTATACGCAATGATAATCTGGTAAAGAACATGTTCATATGAAAAAACTGCTATATCTTGGGCTTTTGTCCGTTTGCGTACTGTTAGGTTCTTGCGTAGAGAAGAACGTATCCAATGTTTTTGATAAGGTAGAGAGGTATATGGATGTATATCCTGACAGTGCATTGCTGCTGTTGGAGCAAATTCCTCATCCGGAGGAGCTTCGTGGGAAGCAGCGGGCGGACTATGCATTGCTGCTGACGCAAGCACGTGATAAAAACTATCTGGATAGTTTGCAGTCGGATTCGTTGATAAAAATTGCGGTAGATTATTATAAGGATGATGGTGTAAAAGCAGGAAAGGCATTGTTTTATTATGGTAAAGTGGCAGCTTTGCAAGATAATGATACATTGGCTATACAAGCTTATTTGAGCGCTTTGGCTAAATTGGAGAAAACAGAAGAGTATAAGATGATGGCTTTGGTGCACCAATATGTAGGTAGGCTGAATGATGACTCGGAAATGTATGATATGGCACTTGACAACTATCGAAAATCTATTTTTTATAATAAAAAAGTCGGTGATACCTTGAAAATGGTGTATAGCTATCGTAATATCGCCTGGATTTATGAGGTTCGGAAAGAGTATGTTAATGCTGCACGATATGCGAAGATGGGAATGTCTTTGTTAAAGCAGGATAGTTTGTCTCCGGTATATTCTTCTTTGGCGCACTTTTTGGGCGAACAAGAAAAACGACAAGGAAATTATGTGAAAGCAGTTGAATTTTTTCATTCAGCCTTAAAGAATGAGCAAGTTTCTACTCTTATTCCTTATTATAATTTGTCATTGGGAGATGCCTATTTGCAGTTAGGGCAATTGGAAAGGGCAGAAATGTTGTGTTAATCCCCTGATCCTGAAACATTTTTACACCGGAAGAGCTGCCAAAATACATGGCAAGCTGCTCATTTGCAAACAACTCTGCAATCGTATCGTAGTTATTCTCAAGGTCGCTGCGGTTCAGTCCGGCATCGGTGATGAACTGCTCCATCCGCGCAAACACCTGCGGCCATACCGTTTCATCCAGCCCCACACGGGTCGTATCGGCCGGGTCGGAATACGCCGTGCGCCACTTCACCCCTGCGGAGGAGGCAAGCGCCGAGGCAGACAGCCCCTGCAGTGTTTCCATGCAGGTGTAATCGTAGGCATAATCCGCCGTAAAGCCGCGCACACCCACCTGCGCAAACGCCTGACAGGCAGAGACAAAGCTGTCATAGTCGGTCGGCAGCGGAATATCGTACTTTTCAAACAGGCCGCGGTTGACAACAAAGCCCGCGTGTTTTTCCGAGACCTGCGCGCCGCCGACCGTCAGGCCCTTCAGCCCGGCAGACTCGATGAGCGCGGCGGCATAGCCGCCCTGCGGGCGCTTGAAGGCGCTCCCGGCCGAGGGCAGGTCCAGCGGCTGTGAGACGGTGCGGCGCGTCATCAGCTCGCGCATCGTCTCGCGGATGATGCCGGGGTCGCCCGGCTGCAGGGCAAAGCACGCCCGGACGATCACGCCGTCCGTATGCTGGAAGACGCTCGTGCGGTAGCCGAAGCCCTGCGAGACGCCCTCCCGCCGGACGAGCGTTCCGTCCGGCAGCATCTCCTGCGACCAGCGGCACACGGCGCGTATCTCGCCGCCGTAGGCTCCGGCGTTCATATAGACGCCGCCGCCGACGGTGCCGGGGATGCCGTGGGCAAATTCCAGGCCCGTCAGGCCGTTTTTCCATGCGAACAGCGCGAGCTTCGCGAGCGACACGCCTG
>OLOX01002717.1_pt1 | contig 14343 bp, 9 predicted proteins | sample 1672091 | NCBI WGS metagenome assembly OLOX01 (sample SAMEA3136644, study PRJEB25190) | human gut metagenome | reverse complement strand
ACTTCAGAAGGTGTTTTGGGAGGGGGATGGGCTGTGGCGGCTTGATAGCTTGAAGCAGATGCTTTGGGGGGTTGAAATGTTGTTGCAAAATGAGATGAAAAACTGATTGGTGACTTAAAAAAATGTTATTCCTTGTTATTTCAATAGTTCGCTTTCCATCGGACTGCTAAAGTGTTGAATTGATTACGGATGAGAGCATAGAATCAAATTGCTCCATAATTGAAAATATCCCTCCAAAAGAAGTGAGTTTACCGGATTTTATGCTTATTTTTGTCATGCTTGTTGAAGATTTCTTATGTTTTTTTTGCAACACTAATTTAAGTGAATCTTCTGACATGGCAAAGTACTGGGCAATATTTTATTGCTCAGTACTTTAAATAATTGTTTTTGTAAAGTGTCGCGGAATTAAGGTTTAATAAAAACGAGGATGGAACATCCCAAATTAATAAACAATATAAGCGAGCGTGTAGTGGATGACATCAAAGGACGGTTATCCAAAGGCACTTTTGTGTCTATTGCTGCGGCTTCATTCTCCATCTATGCCTACGAAGCATTGAAAGAAGAATTGGAGCAAGTGGAACAATTGCGTTTCATTTTCACGTCTCCTACTTTCATCAAGGATAAATCAAAGAAAGAGAAACGGGAGTTTTTCATCCCTAAACTTAACCGGGAACGTAATTTATATGGCACAGACTTTGAACTTCGCCTTCGTAACCAATTATCACAAAAAGCAATTGCCAAAGAGTGTGCAGACTGGATTCGTAGAAAAGTGCAGTTCCGTTCCAATGCTTCGCAAGAACAGATGGGTGGATTTATGCACGTCAACAACGAAACTCAACGGGTTTACCTCCCGTTTAATGAGTTTACTACCACACAATTGGGCTGTGAACGTGGTGCTAATGTGTATAATGTGGTAAATGTATTGCCTTCACCGACAGCAAACGCATATCTGGAAATTTTCAATGAGCAATGGAATAACGATGAGAAATTTGAGGATGTAACGAAGCGTATATTGGAGTACATAGACACTGTATATCAAGAAAATGCACCGGAGTATGTCTATTTTATTGCTCTTTATAATATCTTTAATGAGTTTTTGGAAGACATCAGCGAAGATGTGTTGCCCAATGAACGCACGGGGTTCAAAACGAGTATTATTTGGAATAAACTCTATAATTTCCAACGTGATGCTGCGCTGGCTATCATTAACAAGTTGGAAAAATACAATGGTTGCATCCTTGCCGATTCAGTAGGTCTTGGCAAGACCTTTACGGCATTGGCGGTTATCAAGTATTACGAGAACCGTAATAAGTCGGTGCTTGTACTTTGCCCTAAAAAACTGAATGACAACTGGCAGACTTTCCGTGCCAATTACAAAAACAACCCCGTAGCTGCCGATCGGCTAAGGTATGACATCCTTTTCCACTCCGACCTTTCACGTGACCGTGGTTTGAGTAATGGCCTCGACTTGGAGCATGTGAATTGGGGAAACTATGACTTGATTGTGATTGACGAAAGCCACAACTTCCGCAATGGCGGTAATGTGGACGAAGAGGATGAAGCGGATTTTGATACGCTCGTAGAGACAGACCGCCACAAGGAGAACCGTTATCAGCGGTTGATGCGACGTGTCATCCGTCAGGGTGTGAAGACAAAAGTGCTCATGCTTTCAGCAACTCCGGTCAATAATCGGTTCGGTGATTTGAAGAACCAGTTACAACTGGCATACGAGGGGCGTGTGGAGAATATCAACGAAGCCCTTGAACTTGACCGTAACATTGACGACATATTCAAGTCTGCTCAGACTGCCTATAATCGTTGGGCTAAGTTGGAGCCAAGCGAACGGACTACGGAACGATTGCTGTCAAGTCTTCAGTTTGACTTTTTTCAGATGCTCGATGCCGTGACCATCGCACGTAGTCGTAGCCATATCATCAAGTATTACGACACGAAAGATATTGGCGAGTTTCCTAAGCGGCTTGCCCCCTTGTCTCGCCGTCCGCGTTTGACGGACTTGGGCGATGCCATCAATTTCAAGGACATTGCCGAACAGCTCAATGCCCTGAATCTTTCCATATACACCCCTTCGCTTTATCTCTTCGATTGTGCCCGTAGCGGTTACAGTATCGACTACGATGGTGAAGGTCTGTCTATTGACGGGCGTGAGAAAGGCTTGCGCAAACTCATGGCCACCAACCTGTTGAAACGTCTGGAGAGTTCGGTCAATTCTTTCCGACTGACGCTTAACCGCATCCATGAGTACATTCGGCAGACAATGGAACTGATAGATGCATACGACAAGAAATATTCCGGTGCAACCATTGATGTATCTTCTTTCACTGATGATATGGATTCATCCGAAGGCGACACTGATCCGTTTGCCACCAAGAAGTCGAAGATTTCATTGGCTGACATGGACTATGTGAGTTGGCGACGCGATCTTGAAGCCGATTTTGAACGGTTAGATCTGCTCTTGTTGATGTTGAAGGACATTACGCCCGAACATGACAGCAAGTTACAGATGCTTATCGGGGATTTGAAACATAAATTTAGTAACCCGATAAACGGAGAAAACAAGAAAGTGCTTATATTTACGGCATTTGCCGACACAGCCAATTATCTCTATGAGCAGTTATCCACGAAGATAAAGGAAACCTGCGGACTCGATACGGCTCTCATCACCGGCTCTACCGATGGCAGATGCACATTGCCGAAGTTTCCTATGTCGTTCAATAATGTGCTGACTTATTTTTCACCTTTGTCGAAAGACCGTTTAGCCCTCTTTCCCAATGCCACGGATGAGATTGATGTACTTATAGCTACTGATTGTATCAGCGAAGGCCAAAATTTACAGGATTGCGACTACCTCATCAATTATGACATTCATTGGAATCCCGTACGCATCATCCAGCGTTTCGGGCGTATTGACCGTATCGGTAGCCGTAACAAACAAATCCAGCTTGTCAACTACTGGCCGGATATGGAACTTGACGACTATATTCAGCTCAAAGGACGTGTCGAAAGTCGAATGAAAGCTACTATCCTTACCGCAGCAGGTACCGGCAATCCGCTTTCTATGGGCGAAGAAGCCGATTTGGAATATCGCCTTGGACAACTAAAGAAGTTACAGAATGAAGTGGTGGATATTGAAGATATGGACACCGGTATCAACATCATGGATTTGGGATTGAACGAGTTTCGGCTTGACCTCTTGCAATATGTCAAGGAACATCCGGATATTGAACATGCACCTTTCGGATTGAATGCGGTGGTAGCCGGTTCCGAATTGGCGAAACCGGGCGTGATGTTTGTGTTGAAGAACCGCAACAATGCCGTTAATATTGACCGTAAGAATCAACTGCATCCGTTCTACATGGTCTATCTGGCAGACGATGGAGAGGTTATTTGCGACCATCTGCACCCTAAACAACTGCTCGACATCATGCGTGCGCTCTGTAAAAATCAAAACGATTATGACCGTGCGCTCTGTGCTGCGGTCAACCGTGAAACGCAAGACGGCCGCCGCATGACCAAGTACAACACGTTGCTCCAAATGGCTATTGACAGCATCGTAAGCATTAAGGAAGAAACAGACATTGAGAGCCTTTTCTCTGTGGGTGAGACAACAGCCTTGCATGGAGAAATTAAAGGTTTGGACGACTTTGAGTTGATAACCTTCTTAATAATTAAAGAGAAATGAAATTATCTGATATAGAAATAGGTACTATAGTCAACTTCTTAAATGAAGGAGGTTATGTCCTGGACTTTAGTACAGCTGATTTTGATGCTTTTACCTATAAAAGTATAGGCGTTCCACTTTGTGAAACATATAGACTTTCAAAAGGCAAATCTCTGATAGCATATATCAACGATGCAAAATATGAAGATAAAATGAAGCTACTTAGCGATTTAATCAGATATTACGAACTTTCTTCAATGAAGGAACATGATGAAGAAAATCGTAAAAGCCGTGCGGTTGCTTACAAAAAATGCCGTAGCATACTTGATAAAGCAGGTGGTACAATGGTTATGACCGCTACGGCTGAAACTTTAAAAGAAGCTTTTGACAGCGATTACATATCAGCCCAAATTGATTTAATGCTCAATCTGAAGGACGGAAATCCAACAGAAGCAATTGGTAAGGCTAAAGAACTAATTGAAAGTTGTTGTAAAACAATACTTGAATTTGAAGGCTGTACTGTAGATAAAGATTGGGAAGTTCCACGTCTTGTTGATGAAACTTTCAAACATTTTCATCTGATGCCTAAAAATATCTCTGATGATGTTAAAGGAGCTAAGTCTATAAAGGCTATTCTTGGTAATCTTAAAGCTATTGCACAAGGCGTTGCAGAACTGAGAAATCTGTATGGTAGCGGACATGGCAAGTCCAGTTCATATAAAGGGCTTGAATCTCGTCATGCTAGTTTAGCAATTGGAAGTAGTACAACTCTCGTGCGCTTTTTATGGGATTCGTATGAACGGCATCATAATAATGAGGTTAATTAGATGAGACAAAATGGACAATATACTTAACTTTCCTACCTCCACGCACGTGGACAGATTGGTACCCAAGACAGCCTTTTACAAGCATTTGGAGATTAACACACGCTTAAAGACGCGATTTGTGGAAGATGTGGAACGCATACAATGGCTCTATAAGTTGACTCCATCCACCATGAATGTGGACGAGGGTAAGGCGGTGCATGAAATTGTGGTGTTCTTGGTGACGCTCAAAGTGAAAGATACGCCGGATGATGTGTTTCTTGCCATCGACCGTCTGATGCCGCGCCATGTGGTGTTTGTGCTGCAATATGTCAATCGTGGTAGATTGTTGCTCAACTACAAGGAATGGACGGATGTGGATAAGACACGATTCAATATCTTGAAAACTTTCCACACAGAATGGATGCCGCAGGCGAATGTAAAGTTAAAATTGATAGGTTCATCACTGGATAACATATACGAAGCTTTTGCGGGGCAAATCTCCGGATTCGGTACTACCAATGCTACCGATACAAAACAGATTATGGCATTGCAAGATGAATTGGCCCGTAAGCGACGGGTAGCGGAAGCCTTGCAGAAGCGTGTACGGAATGAAAGGCAGTTTGCCAAACAGATGGAACTCAACAGTGAAGCCCGTGCCTTGAAGCGTGAGATTGCTAAGTTGGAAGAGGAACTTAAAACATTAGAAAACAATTAAGAAACAAAATATATGGCTGACATATTAAAACATTTGGACTTGAACTCCGCAGACGGAACGCAACTCAATCTTGATGCGCTCTATCAGATTGCACCTTCGGCATTTACCGAAGTACGTGATGACAAGACGGGTGAAATCTCTCGAAAGGTAAACTTCGAGGTGCTTCGCCGATTGCTTGGCGACCATGCCACAGATGGCGATGGCGAGATGTATCAGTTTACATGGGTCGGTAAGAACGCAGCTCGTGCGGAAGCTGCCAAACCAACCGATAAGACCTTGCGCCCGGTGGTGGAAAATTCCGTGGATTGGGACAACACAAAGAATATCTATATCGAGGGCGATAACCTTGAAGTGCTCAAACTTCTGCAACGCTCGTATATGGGTAAGGTGAAGATGATTTATATCGACCCGCCTTATAATACGGGTAATGACTTTGTGTATCACGATGATTTTGCCCGCACCGCCGCCGAGGAGGATATCGAAGCTGGCAATGTAGACGAATTAGGCTATCGCTTCAGGAGGAATACCGATACGAATGGTAAGTTTCATTCGGATTGGTGTTCAATGATTTATGCACGTTTATTGGTGGCTCGTTCTTTACTGACGGAGGATGGAGTTGTCTTTATTTCGATTGATGATAATGAGGTGCGCAATCTGAGAAATATTTGTGACGAAGTATTTGGGGAACATAATTTTGTAGCACAATTAGTGTGGGAAAGAGCTTTTTCTCCCAAGAACGATGCAAAGTATGTATCAAATAGCCATGATTATATCTTGATGTACGTCAAACAGATTGAAGATTTCACAATAGGCAGATTAGATCGAACAGAAGAAGCTAATTTACGGTATTCTAATCCAGACAATGATCCACGTGGAGTTTGGATGTCAAGTGACATTTCTGTAAAAACGTATAATGCTGCTTGTGATTATCCGATAACGACCCCTTCGGGGAAAATTGTAGAGCCTCCAGCAGGACGCTGCTGGAGGCTCTCTGCAAAAGCTTTTGCAGAGAGACTCCAAGACAACCGAATATGGTTTGGTCCTAATGGAGATAATACACCAAGAATAAAACGTTTTTTATCTGAATTGAAATATGAAGGTATGGCACCAACCTCAATTCTGTTTTATAAAGAAGTTGGTCATAGTCAAGAAGGAGCACAAGAAGTAGTATCTCTTTTTGGTGACAAAGGTGTATTTGACGGGCCAAAGCCTGTAAGATTGCTTCAACGTCTTATTACTTTAGCTAACTTGAAAGAAGATTCCATCGTATTAGATTTCTTTTCAGGTTCAGCAAGTACTGCACATGCTCTGATGAAAACAAATTCAGAAAAAGATAAGCATTGTCAATTTATTCTTGTTCAATTACCTGAAGAAGTAAGTGATTCAAAGAAAGACCAAGGTTATAAAAATATCTGCGAAATAGGAAAAGAACGCATCCGTCGTGCCGGTGCAAAAATCAAAGCTGATTTTCCGCTTACTACACAAAATCTCGATACCGGCTTCCGTGTCTATCGCCTTGATGAAAGCAACTACAAGAAAGTATCAATTTCGCCCAAGGAATACAAGCAAGATCAGCTCGACCTCTTTGCCAACAATATCAAGGCTGACCGTACCGACCTCGACCTGCTCTATGGCTCGATGTTAGCATGGGGTGTTCGCTTGGACTTGCCCTTGCAGACAGAAATCGTGGACGGTTGCACCATCTATACCGTCAATGAAGGTGATCTCGTGGCTTGCTTCTCCGAAGGTATTACCGATAAGGTAGTAGCTGCGATGGCCGGCAAAAGCCCCTTGCGTGTACTCTTCCGTGATGCTTGCTTCAAAGAAGATGCTCAGAAAATCAACATTTACGAACAGTTCAAGCAAGCCTTGGACTGGGCAGATAATGATGCGTTTAATAATATCAGAGTAATTTAACGTGTCCATGGAAGAGAACAATAAAATACTAATCTATACAGACAATGACGGTCTGACAAAGATAGATGTGAAACTTGAGGAAGATACCTTATGGCTTACTCAAGCGCAGATGTGCGAGCTGTATCAGACGAGTAAATCGAATGTAAGTGAGCATATTAAGCACATTTTCGAAGAAGGCGAACTACAAGAGGACTCAGTTGTTCGGAAATTCCGAACAACTGCCACAGATGGTAAGTCATACATGACAACCTTCTATAATCTTGACATGATTATCGCTTTACTTGATTTCGCAGAACGCCAAGCCGAGAAAGAGCAACCCATGACCATGAACGATTGGGCAAACTATCTGGATCGCATACTCACCTCAACTGGAGAACAACTCCTGCTGGATGGAGGCCGAGTATCCCATCAAGAAGCAATGGACCATGCCACTACTGAATATCGTAAATATAAACAACGCACACTCAGCGATGTGGAGCAAGATTATTTGAACGCTATCAAGGCGATTAGCGACAAAAGTAAGAAAGGAGGCAAAAAGTGAAAATAAGATATAAACATCAACGCTTTCAAGCGGAAGCCACCAAATGCGTGAGCGACGTATTTCAGGGACAACCCAAACACGACGGCAGCCGCACCTTCTTGAACAAGTTTGGTGCGCTCAGTTTCGACGGCTTCGGCAATCTGCCCCTTGTACTTGACAATGAAAGCATTTGCGAGAATGTGCGTGGTATACAGATGGCAGAAGGATTGAAGCCCGTGGAGCATCTGGAGGGCGACGGACGCACCTTTACCATCGAGATGGAAACAGGTACGGGTAAGACCTATACCTACATCAAGACCATGTACGAGCTGAACGCCCGCTATGGTTGGTCGAAATTTGTGATTGTAGTGCCCAGTATTGCCATCCGCGAAGGCGTGTTCAAGAGTTTTGAGAGTATGGCAGAACACTTTGCTGGAGAATATGGTAAGCGTATGCAATACTTCATCTACAATTCGAAGCAGCTTGCTAAGATTGATGCCTTTGCTTCGGATAACGGCATTCATGTAATGATTATCAATACGCAGGCTTTCAATGCTTCGCTTAACGAGGATAAAAACAAGGAAGGTCGCGCAGGTGATTCCGCTGCCCGTATCATCTTCTCACGCCGTGATGAGTTCGGTTCGCGAAAGCCTATTGACATCTTGGCAAAAACGAATCCCATCCTAATTATTGACGAGCCGCAAAGCGTGTTGGGAACGGATAAAAGTAATGCCACACGAAAGGGTATCAAACTGTTTAACCCACTCTTTACCTTGCTATACAGCGCCACACACCGTGAAATATTCAACCAAGTATATCGCCTCGATGCCATCGACGCTTATAACAAGAAGCTGGTGAAGAAGATAGAAGTACGCAGTGTACATCAAGTGGGTTCTACAGCCACCAATGGCTATGTTTATCTAGATGAAATCGTCATTAGTAAAGGCAATCCACAAGCTCGATTGGGCTTCGATGTCAAGACAACCAGTGGCACACGCCAGACCATTCGCTTGGTGAATGAGGGCTTCGACCTCAAAGAGCAAAGCGGCGGTTTGCAGGAATATGCCGATAACTTTAAAGTGGAACGTATAGACGGACTGACCAACACCGTGCATTTCCTCAACGGACTGACGCTTCATCCCGGTGAGGTGGTGGGCAGCGTGAATGAGGAGATTCTCCGCCGCAATCAGATACGAGAAACCATCAAAACCCATTTGGAGCGTGAACGCCAACTTTTCGCTCGCGGTATCAAAGTGCTGTCATTGTTCTTTATCGACCATGTGGACAGTTATCGCATCTACGATAAAGACAACGTGGAAAAGGGTAAGTTCGCAAAGATGTTTGAGGAGGAGTACCAACGTGCCTTGCAGGAGTTTATGCCTACCTTTACGGATGCCTCTTACACACGCTTTCTTTCCGACCCGAAGCATGCGCCCGAAAACATTCACGATGGTTACTTCTCTATCGATAAAAAAGGGAAGAGCGTGGAATCGAAGAATAAGGAAGGCGAAAACGAAGAACGTGGTTTCGACCTTATCATGAAGGATAAGGAGCGTTTACTTAGCCAAAGTTGCCCCGTTCGCTTCATCTTCTCTCACTCGGCCTTGAAGGAAGGTTGGGACAATCCTAATGTGTTCCAGATTTGTACGTTGAAAGACACCTCCAACGAAATCAAGAAACGTCAGGAGGTGGGACGTGGTATGCGCCTATGCGTCAACGATAAGGGCGAACGTCAAGATGCCGATGTATTGGGCGACCATGTGTTCGACACCAATATCCTGACTGTTATTGCCAGCGAGAGCTATGACGACTTTGCCAAGAAGCTGCAAACCGATATGGCAGAAGCCTGCGCCAACCGTCCGGCAGTGGTGACAGCCACACTGTTTGCCGACCAACTGGCACAGACACAAGATGGACACAGCATAAAGATTACGACCGAACAGGCCGTGGAAATCCACGAAGAACTGATAACCCAAGGTTACATCAAGAAAGGCAAGCTCACGCAAAAGTACTTTGACGAAAAGAAAGCCGATTCGCTCCAGTTTGGTGAGGTGGAAAATCTACATTCGTTTATCATCAAACAGTTGGATAAAGTGTTCAATCCCGATGCCTTCAAACCAGCCAATGGACGTAATAAAACGGAGGCTCACTTAGTTAAAGACAACTTCAACAAAAAAGAGTGGCAAGAGTTGTGGCGGCGCATCAATACACGTACCTACTATAACGTGAGTTTTGAAACGCCAAAACTCATCAAGAGTGCCATTGATGCACTCGACAAGCACCTGAATGTGACAGAAATCCGTATTGTAGTGGAGAGTGGCGGCATGGAAAGCATCCGTGACCGCGAAGAATTGGAAGCCGGAGCAGCCATGAGTGCCGCTACAGTGAAAACCATTCGGGTAACGGAAGTTATTGGAGCAGAAGTAACTTACGACTTGGTAGGTGAACTCGTGCAATCCACCGGTCTAACTCGCCGCACCATTGTAGAAATGCTGAAAGGCGTTAATCCTGCGACTTTCCATCAGTTCAAGCTGAATCCAGAAGAGTTCATCATCAAAGCCGGTCGCATCATCAACGATTGTAAGGCTATCTCGCTCATCCAACACATCCAGTATGAGAAACGTACTGGGACCTTTGGTACTGACATCTTTGAGGAAGCTACGCTGCGTGGTACACTTGGCAAGGACGCTATCGAAAGTTCCAAGTCGCTTTACGACCTTGTAGTGGTAGATAGTGAAGGTATAGAAAAGAGTTTTGCCGAGTCGCTGGAAGCTGAGGATGATGTGGTGGTATATAGCAAACTGCCCGGTGGATTCTACATCAACACCCCGATGGGCAAATATAATCCCGACTGGGCTGTAGCTTTTCGAGAAGATTCCGTGAAGCACGTTTATTTCGTGGCAGAAACCAAAGGCAACGACATCGAAGTATCACAACTTCGCCGTGCCGAGGATGCCAAGATAGAGTGTGCCCGTCGTCACTTTGCAGCTATCAGCACTGGCGATGTGGTGTATAGTGTGGTGAAAACCTATCAGGATTTGTATAATGCGGTAACAAAGTAAAATCAGCCAAACACGTAGAGAGGCACATTCTCTCTATGTGTTTATTCTTTCTTTTCACTGGCATAAACTCATAAATGATGTCATATTGCAAAGAATAACTTATAACAATTACCTTGTAGAGATAGGAAGATACAGGTGGCTTCATTATCAGGGGTTTGCGTGTGTCGCTTGTAGAGATTATCACCTTATTCCTCTTATTTAAGCTTTATTTCCCCCCTTCTTCTTGTAGAGATATGGTTTTTGTAATCCTTTGTTTTTAAGTGATTTATGAAAATCGGTTGTAGATGCCATTTTCTTGTTTTCCCTTGTTTCCCACCCTAACTTTGCAACATCGAATTTGAGAAAAGCAGACGGCTGAATCGTTGAGGCCTCACGATGAAAACTTCTGCTTCTCGGGTGAGACAAGAGAAACAGAATATACCTATTATTAATCATTTAAAACATTACGATTATGGCATTTTTTAAAAGAGTTCAAAAAAAAGTAAACGATTTGTGGTATCCTCAATCAGTAACCTGGGGCAAGGCGGTTACTACCCGTGAAGTGGCAGATGAACTGTCTTTCATTTCTACCGTGACCCGTGGTGACACGTATGCGGTGATGGAGAACTTGGGGCGTGTATTGAGCAATTTCATGGGGCAGGGACGTACTGTGAAGATAGACGGTATAGGCACTTTCTACTATACTGCTACCTCTACCAAAAGAGGGGTGCCGACGGCTGAGGAGGTAAGCGCTTCGCTGATAAACGGAGTACGTGTCCGTTTCCTGCCCGAAGTGGAGCGTAATAGTGGCAATCAGGTGACTACCCGCAGCATGGTGAATACAAAGATTGTTTGGAAAGAGTGGGGTAAGACTTCTACCTCCACCGGTACTACTCCCGGCGACAATACCGGTGGAACCCCCGGCGGCAACGACGGCGACCAGGGTGAGAATCCGTTGGGCTGATTCTCCTTCCTTGAAAGCAATTGATGACTGACACCGTTTTATGCTAAAAGTTTCCTGTACCGCCTCATTGGTTGTGCGGGAAGCTTTACTTTTTAGCATCTTTTATCATTCTTCTCTGCCTTTCTTTAATGGATTATCGTTAATTTCGAGCGATTTTTCGTAAATTCGGCTGAATAACTAATAATTTATAATATGGAAAACTTGAATACAGCACTTCTGCTGATGGTGGTAGGTATGGCAACAGTCTTCGCTATCCTGCTGATTGTTATTAACTTAGGAAAAGCTCTTATTGCACTGGTGAATAAATATGCGCCCGAAGAGGTGACACCGGCTAAAGCTGCGGCAAATGGTCCCGCACCTGTCCCCGGTAATATTCTGGCAGCTATCAGTGCAGCCGTAACAGTAGTGACACAAGGTAAGGGTAAAGTTGCTAAGGTAGAAAAAATCTGAAATAATAATCTTATATAAAAACACACCGAATAATTTAGTATGAAAAAGGAAATTAAGTTCAGTTTGGTATTCAGGGACATGTGGCAGAGTGCCGGAAAATATGTACCCCGTGTTGACCAACTGGTGAAAGTTGCTCCCGCCATCATTGAGATGGGTTGTTTTGCGCGCGTGGAAACCAATGGCGGAGGTTTTGAACAAGTAAATCTGCTGTTTGGGGAGAATCCGAATAAAGCCGTGCGCGAGTGGACGAAGCCGTTCCATGAAGCCGGTATCCAGACTCACATGTTGGACCGTGCCCTGAATGGCCTCCGCATGAGTCCCGTGCCCGCCGATGTGCGCAAGCTGTTCTATAAGGTAAAGAAAGCGCAGGGTACGGACATCACGCGTACTTTCTGCGGTTTGAACGATACCCGCAATATCATCCCTTCTATTGGCTATGCACACGATGCCGGAATGATTTCCCAATGCTCGCTCTGCATCACCCATTCACCCATCCATACCGTAGAATACTACACGGAGATGGCACTGAAGCTTATCAAGGCAGGTGCCGACGAAATCTGCATCAAGGATATGGCAGGTATCGGACGTCCGGTTTCTTTGGGCAAGATTGTGGCCAATATCAAGGCGGCGCATCCCGATATTCCTATCCAGTATCATAGTCATGCGGGTCCCGGTTTCAATATGGCAAGTATTCTTGAAGTGTGCGAAGCGGGTTGCGACTATATCGACGTAGGCATGGAGCCGCTTTCCTGGGGTACGGGACATGCCGACTTGCTCAGTGTGCAGGCCATGCTGAAGGATGCAGGCTTCCAGGTGCCCGAAGTCAATATGGAGGCATATATGAAGGTACGCGCACTCATCCAGGAGTTTATGGACGACTTCCTTGGCTTGTACATCAGCCCGCGCAACCGCCTGATGAACTCCCTGCTGATTGGTCCCGGACTGCCGGGTGGCATGATGGGCAGTCTGATGGCAGACTTGGAATCCAATCTGGAGTCCATCAACAAATACAAGGCAAAACGCAACCTGCCCTTCATGAAGCAGGATGAACTGCTCATCAAGTTGTTCAACGAAGTGGCATATGTTTGGCCGCGCGTGGGTTATCCCCCGTTGGTGACTCCGTTCAGCCAGTACGTCAAGAACCTTTCCATGATGAACGTCATTGCTATGGAGAAAGGCAAGGAACGCTGGGGTATGATTGCCGATGACATTTGGGATATGCTGTTGGGCAAGGCAGGTAAGCTGCCGGGTCAGCTGGCTCCCGAAATCATAGAGAAGGCCGAACGCGAAGGACGCAAGTTCTTCACCGGCAATCCGCAGGACAACTATCCCGATGCTCTGGACAAGTACCGCAAGCTGATGAAGGAGAACAAGTGGGAACTGGGCGAGGACGACGAAGAGCTCTTCGAATACGCCATGCACCCGGCTCAATACGAGGCTTACAAGAGTGGCAAGGCCAAGCAGGACTTCCTGGAGGATGTGGAGAAACGCCGTGCCGAACGTGACAAGTCTCCGCTGGACGATGCCAAACCCAAGACGCTCACTGTGCAGGTGGACGGTCAGGCTTACCGCGTGACGGTGGCATACGGTGACATCGACCTGCCCGCTTCGGCCACCGAAAAGGTGACAGCTCCCCCCGTAGGCGAAGGTCAGGACGTTCCGGCTCCGCTCGAAGGCAAGTTCTTCCTGACAAAGAATGCGCAGGAAACCCCGTTGAAAGTGGGTGACAAGGTGAAGAGTGGCGACCTCCTCTGCTATATCGAAGCTATGAAGACATACAATGCCATCCGCGCAGACTTTGATGGAACGGTTGTTGCCATCTGTGTCAATCCGGGTGACTCTGTTTCTGAAGATGATGTATTAATGAAGATAGGATAATGGAAGATATATTTGCAAAACTCTATGATATGACGGCCTTCAGTAACATCATTGCTGATCCGTCGTTCCTCGTGATGTATGCCATCGCTTTCATCCTGCTTTATTTAGGTATCAAGAAACACTATGAACCATTGTTGTTGGTACCCATCGCTTTCGGTGTGCTCATTGCCAACTTTCCCGGCGGCGAGATGGGGGTGATTCAGGCAGATGAAAACGGAATGGTCATGGTAGGCGGGGTGATGAAGAATATTTGGGAGATGCCGTTGCACGAGATTGCGCACGACCTCGGACTGATGAACTTCATTTATTATATGCTGATTAAGACCGGCTTTCTGCCGCCTGTTATCTTTATGGGTGTGGGTGCGCTGACAGA
>OLOX01002697.1_pt1 | contig 14435 bp, 9 predicted proteins | sample 1672091 | NCBI WGS metagenome assembly OLOX01 (sample SAMEA3136644, study PRJEB25190) | human gut metagenome | reverse complement strand
GGCCGATGTCCACCTGCTTGTGGGTGGAGAACGCCATGCGGTACAGGGCGCTCATTTCCTCACCCTGGGAGCCGGTGGTCACGATGACCTGCTGGTTCAGGGGCAGTCCCTTGATGCGGTTGATGTCCATCAGTGTGTTCTTGGGCACCTTCATGTACCCCAGCTCCGTGGAGACCTTCATGATGTTCTCCATGCTCCGGCCGGTAACGGCCACCTTCCGCCCGCAGGCCGCCGCGGCGTCCAGCACCTGCTGGATGCGGTGCACATTGCTGGCGAAGGTGGTCACGATGATCCGCTTGTCGCAGCCGGTGAACTGCCGCTTGAACGTGGCGCCCACGGCGCGCTCACTCATGGTATAGCCCGGGCGCTCCACATTAGTGGAGTCCGCCAGCAGCGCCAGCACACCCTGCTTGCCCAGCTCACCGAAGCGCGCCAGGTCGATGACCTCCCCGTCGATGGGCGTGGAGTCGATCTTGAAGTCGCCGGTGTGTACGACTGCGCCCATCCGCGTGTGGATGGCGAAGGCCACCGAGTCGGCGATGGAGTGGTTCACGTGGATGAACTCCACCTGGAACTTGCCTGCCCGCACCGTCTGACCCGGCTCCACGGTGATCAGCTTCGTAGAGCTGGCCAGCCCATGCTCCTGCAGCTTTAGCTTGATCAGCCCCGCGGTGAACCGCGTGCAGTAGATGGGCATATTGATCTGCTTGAGCACATAAGGGATGGCCCCGATGTGATCCTCATGCCCGTGGGTGATGAACAGACCCCGCAGCCGGCTGCGGTTTTTCACCAGATAGCTGACGTCGGGAATGACGCAGTCGATGCCGTACATATCGTCGCCGGGGAAGGCCATGCCACAGTCCACCACGATGATGTCGCCGCCGTACTCATAGACGGTCATGTTCTTGCCGATCTCATTCAGACCGCCAAGGGGAATGATCTTGAATTTTTCTGCCATAAAAGAATAAATGCTCCTTTTCAGATAAGATAGAGCGCGTCGCGGCGGGTAAAAATGACCGCACGGAAACAAAGGCGTTCTGCCCCGCCCGCCTGCCCTGCATCGCAGGGGGAGGGAACAGTCTGTCGCCCGTCGTCAGCACTCGATATAGAGGGGAACGCCCTCGTTTGCTATATTGACCGCGGCATCCACGCACCGCGAAACAACCAAAAAATACGTGCCGTATTCAGCACTTTTCACAAAGTATACCACAGTTTTTCCCATTTGTACACCCCCAACTTGCCGACGGCATTTGATGGTATTTGACACCCGCCGCCCCGCCGGGAAAATTCCCCGCTGATTTCCCGAAAAGCGTATTGTCCCCGCCCGGCTTTCGTGCTATAATAAACTACTCTCAGTATGGAGTAGTATCCCCGGCGGGAAGGAGGCGCGTTCCCTTGAGCAAGAAGATCATACGCGGATTTCGTACCAATATGACGCTGTACAGCCTGTGCCTCATCGCCTTTGTGGCGGTGACGGTGCCCTTCCAGCCGCTGCTGGCGGCGGCGGAGGGTCTGGTGGCGCTTCTGGTCATCCTGGTGGGCCGCCGCCGCAACAAGATGGCCCAGGCCTCTGTCCGCCAGTACATGGACCGCGTCTCCGGCGGTATGGATACCGCCCGGTCCAGCAATATGCTCTACGCGCCGCTGCCCATGCTGGTGTTCGATGTAGCCACCGGCGAGATCCTGTGGTGCAACGATATGTTCACGGACCTGACCGGCCTGAAGGATAAGATCTTTGAAACGGCGGTAGACGCCGTGATCCCCGACTTTACCTACCGCTGGCTGCTGGACGGCAAGCGTGAATATCCCGAGCAGTTCCGCTGGAACGACCGTATCTACCGCGTCTTCGGCGCCCTGAGCCGCCCGGAGCCGGAGGGCGGCGACCAGCCCACCCTGGCCACCACCTACTGGATGGACATCACTGAGGCTGAGCAGATGCGCCAGACCCTGGAGCTGACCAAGCCCCTTATGGCCATCCTCATGGTGGATAACTATGAGGAGCTGATGAAGGCCTGCCCCGAGAATAAGCGCTCGGCGCTGCTGGCCGCGCTGGAGGAACAGCTGAATAACTGGGCCGCCGGCTCCGGCGGGCTGCTGCTGGGCTACGACCGCGACCGTTACCTCTACCTCTTCGAGGAGAAGGACTACACCGGCTACACCGAAAGCAAGTTCGACGTGCTGGAAAAGGTCCGTCAGGTCCAGGCCGGCGAGGGTGTGTCCGCCACGCTGTCCATCGGCGTGGGCCGGGACGAGGACAGCTTCGAGCAGCTGTTCAAGAACGCCTCCCTGGCGTTGGAGATGGCCCTCTCCCGCGGCGGCGATCAAGCCGTGGTCAAGGACCGTGTGAACTTCGAGTTCTACGGCGGCCGCAGCAAGTCTACCGAAAAACGTACCAAAGTCAAGTCCCGCGTCATGGCCAACGCTCTGGGTGAGCTGATCGACGATGCCAAGCAGGTGTACGTCATGGGTCACAAATACGCGGATATGGACTCCCTGGGCGCCGCCGTGGGCATCTGCTGTATCGCCCGCAAGCGCGGCAAGCCCTGCCAGATCATCATCGACACCGAGAACAACGCCGCTCACCCCATCCTGCGGCGTCTCTCCGAGCAGCCTGAATACGCCAATACCGCCATTTCCGGCCAGGATGCCTTTATCAAGTGCCAGCCCGGCTCCCTGCTGGTGGTGGTAGACACCAACCGCCCCGAGAGCGTGGAGTCCGAGGAAATGCTGGAGACGTGCAACCGTGTGGCCGTCATTGACCACCACCGCCGCGGCAGCAGCTACATTGAGAAGATGGCCCTGAACTACCATGAGCCCTACGCCTCCTCTGCCAGCGAGTTGGTGGCGGAGCTGATGCAGTATCTGGTGGAGCCGTCTGACGTGCTGAAATGCGAGGCCGAGGCCCTGCTCTCCGGCATCGTGCTGGATACCAAGAATTTTACCAACCGCACCGGCGGCCGTACCTTCGAGGCGGCGGCCTACCTCCGCCGTCTGGGGGCCGACACCCAGGATGTCCAGCGGATGTTCCAGGGGGACCTGAACTCCATGATCGCCCGCTATGACATTATCCGTCAGGCAGAGCTGTACCGCGACGATATCGCCGTGGTGGCCCTGGATGAGGAGTGCGACCGCGTCACCGCCGCCAAGGCGGCCGATGAGCTGCTGACCCTCAAGGGCATCCGTGCCAGCTTTGTGCTGTATAAAAAAGGTGACGGCGTGTATATGTCTGCCCGTTCTTTGGGCGAGGTCAACGTCCAGGTGATCCTGGAGGCCTTGGGCGGTGGCGGCAACTCCACCACCGCCGGCGGCCAGGCGGACAACATCACCGTGGCCGAGGCCAAGGCAAAGCTGCTGGAGGCCATCGACAAGTACTTTGAAAATTAAGGTAAAGGAGATACAGATATGAAAGTCATTCTCAAGCAGGACATCAAAGGCAAGGGCAAGAAGGGCCAGATGATCGAGGCCGCCGAGGGCTATGCCCGCAACTTTCTGATCCCCAAGGGCATGGCTGTGGAGGCCACTGCCGACGCCGTCAACACCATGAACCTCCAGGCCAAGGCCAAGGCCAAAGCCGACGCCGAGGCCAAGGCCGAGGCACTGGCCATCGCCGAAAAGCTGAAGGCCTGCCAGGTGAAGATCGCCGCCAAGGGCGGCGAGGGCGGCAAGCTGTTCGGTGCCATCACCGGCGCCGCCATCGCCGATGCCCTTCAGACCCAGCACGGCCTGACCATCGACGGCAAGAAGCTGGTGCTGGACCAGCCCATCAAGAGCTTCGGCAGCTATGAGGTCAAGGCCAGGCTGGGCTACGAGGTCTCCGGCACCGTGTACGTCCACGTCATCGAAGAGAAATAAGCGGGGAAAGCACCGCGCCGCAGGCGCGGCTATTACCGTAATTTTGAAAGGAGGTCTTCCCATGGCCAACAACACCGACGCCCTGCTGACGCCGTCCATGCCCCATTCCCCTCAGGCGGAGCAGGCGGTGCTGGGCTCCATGCTCATCGACGCCGACTGCGTCAAGGACGTGATGGACAAGCTGCAGGCCCAGGATTTCTATCTGCGGACCAACCGGGAGATCTTCGAGACGATCTACCATATGTTCGTCTACTCTCAGCCCATCGACGGCGTCACCGTGGCCGGCGAGCTGGAGAAGAACGGACTGTATAACGACAATACCCGTTCCTATCTGCTGCAGCTGATGGAGGTCACTCCCACCAGCGCTAACGTCATGGAGTACGTCCGCATCGTGCAGGACAAGTCGCTCATGCGCCAGGTGGCCCAGGCCGCCGGCAGCATCACCGCCATGGTGCAGGAGGGCGGCGGCGCCGCCGGCGATATGCTGGAAGCCGCCGAGCAGCAGATTTACGCCATCCGCCGTGGCCGCAGCGCCCAGGGCATGGTGACGGTGGGCATGGTGCTGGGCGACGTGATGAGCCAGTTGGCCGAGCTGTCCGCTAACGGAGGCCGGACCGTGCCGGGCCTGTCCACAGGACTCTCCGCTGTGGATGCCAAGATCAACGGCATGAACAAGTCCGACCTGCTCTTGCTGGCCGCCCGTCCCGGTATGGGCAAGACCAGTATGGCCCTGAATGTGGCCCTGTCCGCCGCCCGCGAGTCCGGCAAGACCGTGGCCATCTTCTCCCTGGAAATGTCCAAGGAGCAGCTGGTCACCCGCCTCATCGCCAGCGAGGGCCTGGTGGAGAATCAGCGCTTGATCACCGGCAACCTGCGGGAGAGCGACTGGCAGCGCATCGCCGAGGCCGCCTCCGCCCTCAGCCGCATGGACATCCGTATCGATGATAACCCACTGCTGACCGTGGCGGATATGAACGCCAAGTGCCGCCGCCTGGAAAATCTGGGCCTGGTGGTCATTGACTATCTTCAGCTGATGACCTCCGCCGGCGGCAAGGGCTATTCCGGCGAGAACCGCCAGCAGGCGGTGTCCGATATCAGCCGTATGCTGAAGATCATGGCCAAGGAGCTGCAGGTGCCCGTGCTGTGCCTGAGCCAGCTGAGCCGTGCCAATGAAAAGCGCGAGGACAAGCGCCCTATGCTGTCCGACCTGCGCGAATCCGGTGCCATCGAGCAGGACGCCGACATCGTCATGTTCCTCTACCGGGACGACTACTATAACAGCGATGCCGAGAAGCGCAACGTGGCCGAGTGCATTGTGGCCAAGAACCGCCACGGCGAGACCGGAAAAGTTGAGCTCCGCTGGATGCCCGAGTACACCGCCTTCGGCACGCTGGAGACCCGCTATGACGAGGATGAGTGAGCCCCTGGACCTGACCGCGTGGATGACGCGCTGGCAGATGTTCCCACCTCCCGAAGGGCTGATCCTCTGCGCCGTGTCCGGCGGCCGCGACTCCGTCTGCCTGCTGGACTGCCTGTGGAAGCTGGGCCGGGCCCGCGATTTCCGCGTGGCTGCCGCCCACCTGAACCACGGTATGCGTCCCACGGCCCAGCGTGACGAGGACCTGGTCCGCGCCCTCTGCGCCGAACGGAACATTCCCTTCTACACCGAAACGGTGGATGTCTACGCCCTGTGCGCCGTCTGGCGCCTGACGGTGGAGGAGACGGGCCGCCGCGCCCGCTACGACTTCCTCCGCCGCACGGCGGACGCCCTCGGCGCGGACTTTATCGCCACCGCCCACCACCGCGACGACCAGGCCGAAACGGTCCTGCTGCAGCTGCTTCGCGGCACCGGCCCCCAGGGCCTTACCGGCATTCCCCCCGTCCGTGACGGCATCATTCGCCCCCTACTGGATACGCCCCGCGCCGCTATCGATGACTACATCGCGCAGAACCGCCTCCCCTACGTCACCGACGAGACGAACCTGGATACCCACTACGCCCGCAACCGCCTCCGGCTGGACATCATGCCCCAGCTGCGGGCGATCAACCCCGCCGCCGCGGCGCACATCGCCCGCACGGCGGACATCCTGCGCGCCGAGAACGACCTCCTGGACGCCCAGGCCGCCGCCCTCCTGCCGCCGGAGGGCACGACGCTCCCCTGCGCCGCGCTCCTCTCCGCGCCGGAGGCTCTGCGCCCCCGCATGCTTCGCCTGCTGACGGACCGCCTCGGCGCGGGCAAAAAGGACTTCACCGCCGCCCACTACCGGGCGCTGGAGACACTGGCACAGACCGGCGGCGCTCTTTCTCTGCCCGGCGGCGCGTCCGCCGTCTGCCGTGACGGCGCCCTGACCCTCTCCGACGCGCCCGCCCCACTGGACGAGGCGGCGCTCCGCCCCGGCGATAACCTCGCCGGCCTCTGGCGCATCACCCTCTCTGACGCGCCCGTCCCCGACGCCCTGGCACTGCGGTCCGGGCCCTGGACCGTTCGGCCCTGGCGCCGCGATGACCGCCTGACCCTGCCCGGCAGCCGCGGCAGCCGCAGCCTCAAGCGCCTGTTCGCCGAGCGCGGCATCGCCCCGCCGGAGCGCGATACCTGGCCCGTCCTCTGTCTGGCGGGCCGCCCCGCCGCCGTCTGGCGTGTGGGCATTGACCAGAAAGCCCTGCCGGAGTGTTCCGGCAACACCATATACATCACCATCACAAAAAACAACGGAGGATAACAAGCAATGGCAAAGAGTAATATGGATCAGGATATCCTGAAGGTCCTGCTGTCTGAAGAGGAGATCAAGGCCCGCGTCCAGGAGCTGGGCGACCGGCTGTACGACAGATTTAAGGACAAGAACCCCATGTTTGTGGGCGTTCTCAACGGCTGCTTCATTTTCATGGCGGACCTGGTTCGTGCCGCCCAGCTGAAAAGCGAGGTGGAGTTCATCGGCCTCTCGTCCTATAAGAACGCCACCAAGTCCTCCGGTGTGGTGCAGATCACCCGCGACCTCCAGCGCGACATCAGCGGCCGCGACATCATCATCGTCGAGGATATTCTGGACTCCGGCAATACCCTGTATTTCCTGACCGAGTACCTGAAGACCAAGGGCGCCGCCTCCGTTACCATCGCCACCCTGCTGGATAAGCCCGCCCGCCGCGAAAAGCCCATCACCGCCGACTATGCCGGCTTCGAGGTCCCCGACGAGTTTGTGGTGGGCTATGGCCTGGACTACTGCCAGCAGTACCGGAATATGCCCTATATTGGGGTCCTCAAGCCCGAGGTCTACAGCAAGTAAAACCGCGTCTTTTCCGCCAATACTTCGTTACGGCTCCTCGACGTACACACGGTACGCCGTCGTCGCCGCGCCTCGTCTTGGCGAAAAATCCGGTTTCTCCCCGCGCCGCAGGCGGAAGAAGAGCACGCGCCGGGAGGGCGCGGAACATCCCTCTTAGCATTTGAGAATAGGAAGTGAAGTATATGGAAAACAAAGGCGGAAAGCGCCTGGCCCCCACCGGCGAGCCGGTGAAAACCACACCTCCGGCCACCGCGGCCGACGAGGTAAAGACCCCCGCGGAGCAGCCCGCCCCCGCGGAGAGCGCCGCACCCGCCCCGGCGGAGACGGCGGCCCCTGCGGCCAAGCCCGCCAAAAGCCGCGGCCGCAGGCTGTGGGACGACTACGGCTACCTGCTGGTGACGCTGGCGGCGGTGTTCGTGCTGTTCAAGGTGCTGCTGCAGCTGGCCTATGTGCCCAGCGGCTCCATGGAGACCACCATCCCCACCAAGTGCCTGCTGATCGGCTGGCGGCTGCCCTATGTGGTGTCCGATCCGGTGCCGGAGCGCGGCGACATCGTCACCTTCTGGGACGAGGAGCTGAACAAGGTCCTGGTGAAGCGCGTCGTCGGCCTGCCCGGCGAGACGATCTCCTTCGAGAACGGCTATACCTACGTCAACGGCGAGAAGCTGGACGAGAGCTATTTGCCCACCCAGGGCATCACCACCCTGCCGGACAGCATGGCCGAAAAGACCTTCACCGTGCCGGAGGGCTGTATGTTCGTCATGGGCGACAACCGCACCGGCTCCAACGACAGCCGCCTGCTGGGCGAGCCCTATATTCCGATAGAGGCCGTCCAGGCGCGGATGCTGGTGGCCATCTCCGTTGGCAGTGACCAGAGCTGGCAGGGCATCCGCTGGATCGGCTGAGAAGGGAGACGGGGAGACATGGAAAGAAGACGTTTCAGCGGCGTCATGCTGCTGTTCATCGTGCTGGCGGTGGTGCTCATCACCCAGGTGGTGGGCAACCTCGGCCGTTCCGGCGACGTGAGCTACAGCGATATGCGCGCCTATTTCACGGCGGAGAAGGTAAAGTCCTTCACCGCCACCGACACGCGCCTGGTGGCGAAGCTGCAGGACGGCTCCAGCGTCAGCTGCGCCCTCCACAGCTTCGACACGTTTTATAACGACATGAACGATCTGGTGGTGTCCCAGGCGGAAAAGGGCGTCATCACCAGCTATGACTACGCCGCCGGCAGCGAAAACGGCTGGCTGCGTACCCTGCTGCCCTATGTGTTGGCGGCCATGGCCTTCATCCTGCTGATGAACCTGATCGCCCGTATGGGCGGCCTGGGCGGCGGCGCCGTCAACGATAAAATGGCCCGCTTCGGCGAGGCCCGTATCCAGGATATCCCCTCTGACGGCAAGAAGGTCACGTTCAAGGACGTGGCCGGTGCCGATGAGGAGAAGGAGGAGCTGGAGGAGATCGTCCAGTTTCTGCGCGATCCCCAGCGCTATACCGAGCTGGGCGCGCATATTCCCAAGGGCGTGCTGCTGGTGGGCCCTCCGGGCACCGGCAAGACGCTGCTGGCCAAGGCCGTGGCCGGCGAGGCGGACACCGCCTTCCTCTCCATTTCCGGCTCCGATTTTGTGGAGATGTATGTGGGCGTGGGTGCCAGCCGCGTCCGTGACCTGTTCGAGCAGGCCAAGAAGCAGGCTCCGGCCATCGTCTTCATCGATGAGATCGACGCCGTGGGCCGCCAGCGCGGCAGCGGCCTGGGCGGCGGCCATGACGAACGCGAGCAGACCCTGAACCAACTGCTGGTGGAGATGGACGGCTTCGCCGCCAACGAGGGCGTGGTGGTCCTGGCGGCTACCAACCGCGTGGACATTCTGGACCCGGCGCTGCTGCGCCCCGGCCGGTTCGACCGCCAGGTGTTCGTGGGCCTGCCGGATATCAAGGGCCGCGAGGAGATACTGAAGATACACGCCAAGGGCAAGCCCCTGGCGGAGGATGTGGACCTGGGCTCCGTGGCCCGCGCTACCTCCGGCTTTACCGGTGCGGATCTGGAGAACCTGCTGAACGAGGCGGCGCTGCTGACCGGCCGCCGCGGCCAGCGCTTCATCACCGAGGAGGCCATCCACCAGTCTGTCATCAAGGTCATCGCCGGCCCGGAGAAGCACAGCCGCGTGGTGCCCGAGGCCGAGCGCCGGCTCACCGCCTATCACGAGGCCGGTCACGCCGTGGTCATGCAGGCCCTGCCGGACCTGGACCCCGTACATCAGATCACCATCGTCCCCCGCGGTCAGGCCGGCGGCATGACCATCTACCTGCCGGAGGAGGACCGTTCCTACCTGTCCCGCCGTTATATGCTGGACCGGGTGGCCGGCCTGCTGGGCGGCCGCGCCGCCGAGGAGATGATGCTGGGCGATATCTCCACCGGCGCCTCCAGCGACATCCAGCGGGCCACGGCCATCGCCCGCAAGATGGTGGGCACCTACGGTATGTCGTCCAGGCTGGGCAACGTGGCCTTTGACGCCGGCACCGACGAGGTGTTCATCGGCAAGTCCATGGCCCACACCCGCCCCTACTCCGAAAAGACGGCGGCGGAGATGGACGCGGAGATCCGCGCCATCATCGACGAGGCTTACGAAAAATGCCGTGAGATACTGGCTCGGTACAAGACGGAGCTGACGGCGGTGGCGGAGTATCTGCTGGAGCACGAGACCATGGACGGCGATACGTTCAAGACATATTTCACGCAAAGCGGCGAAAGCCGTCAGTGAGAGGGATATAACGATATGCGGAACCGGCAGGCGCATCTGCGCCCGCCGGTTTTTTGCGCAAAAGCGGCACCGGTTTTGTGCACAATGACGGGACAGACCGTCCGCCATAGGGAGACAATCAAGGGGGAAAGTTTACCAACACAGGGCGTTTGTCCTCTGAACAAGGACATACTGGCGATCATTACGGATTCTTAGCGCCATGTCGCTGATGCAAAAGCTGTGATTTTTAGAGGTTGTTACAATTGTTTTTGCCAAATATTTTCGCTAAAATACACATATTCTGTGAGCGGTCGACAGACTTGACCGCTGCAAGGTGAATTTAGGAGGAATTACCATGAAAAAGTTTTTAGCAATGATGCTGGCGCTGGTCATGGCTCTGTCTCTGGTGGCCTGCGGTGAGCAGGGCGACAGTCAGAAGGGTGATGATTCCGCTTCCGGCGACAAGGTCGTTAAGATCGGCGTGTTTGAGCCCACTTCCGGTCAGAACGGCGGCGGCGGCAAGAAGGAGATCCTGGGTATTGAGTATGCCCACTCCCTGAAGCCCACCGTTACCATCAACGGCGAGGAGTACAGTGTGCAGTTGGTCTATGCGGACAATGCTTCCGACCAGGCTAAGGCACCCACTGCCGCGCAGACCCTGATTTCCCAGGGTGTGTCTGTGGTGATCGGTACATATGGTTCTGCTTGCGCGATTGCTGCCGGCCCTCTGTTCGAGAGCGCTAAGATCCCTGCCATCGGCACTTCCTGCACCAACCCCCAGGTGACTGCGGGCAATGACTACTACTTCCGTGTCGGCTACATTGATCCGTTCCAGGGCGCTGTGATGGCCAACTTTGCGTTCAATGAGAAGGGTAGCAGCAACTGTGCCCTGATCATCGAGTCCGGCGATGACTACTCCGCTGGTTTCGGCAACTACTTCCGTCAGGAGATGGAGCGTCTGGGCGGCAAGGCTACTACTCTGGAGTTCCAGAAGGGCGAGGCTGACTTCTCCACTATCATGGCTTCCATCAAGTCCGAGGGTTACGACGGCATCTTTGCTCCTGTTTCCATCGAGACCGCGGCTATGATTATCTCTCAGGCCCGCGATGCCGGCATCACCTGCCCCATCATGGCTGGCGACACCTGGGATGACATCTCCATCGCCCAGCGTACCGGCAGCAAGGCTACCGATATTTACTTCTCCGCTTTCTTCGATGCCGCCGATACTACCAATGAGGCCGGTAAGGCTTTCGTGGACGGTTTCACCAAGTGGGTGGCTGAGGATGCGACCCGCGTGGAGAACAACGGCGGTGTGTCCGACGTTATCTCCAGCGTGACCCCCTGCGGCTATGACGCTTACATGGCAGCTGTGGGCGCGATCGAGGCGGCCCAGTCCACTGACGGCGCCACCATCCGCGATGCGCTGGCAACTCTGGAGATCTCCGGCCTCATCACCGGTGACCTGAAGTTCGACGAGAACGGCGACGCTATCAAGAACTACGCGGTTATCAAGACCATCGAGAACGGTGAGATTGTGTACTTCAGCACCTTCAACGGTTTGGAGTAAAAGACGGCATACGTCGAGTCTGAGACGAACCTCATTGTAGGATAACAGCCATTGTGGGGGGAGCGTGCGCTCCCCTCACAATGCAACTTTCATGACTCTTGCGTTTTTGGATGCCGATGGCATCGCCCCCGGTCTCCGAAAGCGCAAGATTCATATAAGGAGGATGCTTTACTTATGCATGACGCAGCGTATTATATCGACTTGCTGCTCTCCGGCGTAACGGTGGGCAGCCTGTATGCGCTGATCGCTATCGGCTATACGATGGTGTATGGCATACTGCGTCTGATCAACTTCGCACACGGTGACATCTTTATGATGGCGGGCTTCTTTATGGTGTATGCCGCCACCTGGATGCCGATGGCAGTGTGTATTCCCCTGGTACTTATTGCCACAGTGGCGTTGGGTGTTCTGATCGAAAAGGCGGCATACAGCCCCCTGCGTACCGCGCCCCGCATGTCAGTGATGATATCGGCCATCGGCGTCAGCTATTTGCTGCAGAATCTGGCCACCTATATCACCGGCGGTATCGCCCGTGCGTATCCCGACATCCCGTTCCTGACCCAGGTGATGCAGGTGGGCAGTCTGAATGTCAAACGTATCACCATTATCACCCCCATTTTGACTATCTTGCTGGTGGTGGTGTTGGTCATTCTTATCCAGAAGACTAAGATCGGCATGGCCATGCGTGCGGTATCCCGCGACTTTGAGACGGCGCAGCTCATGGGCATCAAGATCAACAGCGTTATTTCCGTGACTTTTGTTATCGGTTCGCTGCTGGCGGGTGTAGCCTCTATTCTGTACTTCTCCAACTATGGTCAGGTCAGCCCCATGATCGGCGCTATGCCTGGCCTGAAAGCCTTTGTAGCGGCGGTGTTCGGCGGTATCGGCTCGATCCCCGGTGCGGTGATCGGTGCGTTTATCATCGGTATCTGCGAGTCGCTTATCAAGTCCAACGCCGATATGGCCGTGTTCAGCAATGCCTTTACGTTTGCACTGTTGATCGTGATCCTGCTGTGCAAGCCCAACGGCTTGTTCGGCGAAAAACTGACGGAGAAGGTGTGAGATATGAAGAACAATAAGAAAAGAAATCTGTTGCTGTCTCTGATCCTCGCCGCCGTCTGCCTTGCTTTCCTGCTGTATGTGGACAAGTTCCAGCACTATTCCATGTTGGCGACCGTGCTGAAAAAGGGCGCGATCTACTCCCTGGTGGCAGTGTCGTTGAACTTGCTGAACGGCTTTACGGGTCTGTTCTCTTTGGGACAGGCGGGCTTTATGATGATCGGTGCGTATACTTATGCAATCCTGACTATTCCCGTGGCTTCCCGCGCTGCCGTGTATCAATATTTTGACGGTGGTATCGTGCAGTTCTGCCTGCCCATGGTGGTGGGTCTGATCCTGGCCGGCGTGGTGCCGACGCTGTTTGCGTGGCTTATCGGCCTGCCAGTGCTGAAGCTGAAGTCCGATTATCTGGCCATTGCCACGCTGGGCTTCGCTGAGATCATGCGCGCTATCATTCAGTGGAACAAGGTGGGCCCGCTGACCAACTCCTCTAACCTGCTGCGGCAGTTCGCCAACTTCGACAGCGTGCTGTTCCCGTTCATTGTTTCCGGCATCTGCATCGCTATTATCGTGCTGATCATCAACTCTACCTACGGTCGTGCCTTCAAGGCGATTCGCGATGATGAGGTGGCGGCAGAAGCTATGGGTATCAATCTGGCCAAGCATAAGATGCAGGCGTTCCTGATCAGCTCCTTCTTTGCCGGTATCAGCGGCGCGCTGCTGGCCATGTTCCAGGCCAGTATCCAGGCCAACGCCTTCACCTCCACCATGACCTATGAGATACTGCTGATTGTGGTCATTGGCGGTATTGGCTCCGTGACCGGCTCCATTCTGGGCTCTTTCCTGTACATCGCCTGCTCCGAATGGTGGCTGCGTTTCCTGGATGACCCCATGCCCTATCTGGGTGTGAACATCCCATTCATGCGCGGCGGCTTCCGTATGCTGGTGTTCTCGGTGATCATTATGATCGTGGTGCTGTTCTTCCGCAAGGGCATCATGGGCGACAGGGAGTTCTCGTGGGATGCCATCATCAACTTCTTCGGAAAGCTGTTCAAAAAGAAGGATAAAGCGGCGAAGGAGGTGACGTCCAAATGAGCAAGAACGTATTGTCCGTGGAGAACGTCACTATGCAGTTTGGCGGCGTGGTAGCCGTGGACAATCTGAATCTGGAGGTCAACGAGGGCGAGATCGTAGCGCTGATTGGCCCCAACGGCGCTGGCAAGACCACAGCGTTCAATGTCATCACCGGTGTGTACGCCCCCACCAACGGGCGGGTGCGCTTCAATGAGGCGTGCATCGTGCGAAACCATCCCACCGGCAAGATGAAGAAGATGTACAAGGGCGAGCACGCCGATATGTACACCGTCCAGTTCGCCCCGGAGGAGGAACTGGATGACGAGGCGCTGAAGGCGTGGAAGGAGGGGCAGAAGGCGCTGGACAGCTACGCATTTACTGACCATGTGCTGGCCCCTACGCCGGATAAGATCACGGCGCTGGGTATGGCCCGTACCTTCCAGAATATCCGTCTGTGGAAGACCCAGACGGTGTTTGACAATGTGCTTATCGCCAAGCATATGCGGCGCACCAGCAATCTGTTTACCGCGGCGTTCCACCTGAACGCCAAGGAGGAGATGCAGCAGCGCGCCGAGGTGCTGGAACTGCTGAAGGTGGTGGGTCTGGAGGATGTGCAGAACGAGCTGGCTACCAGCCTGCCCTACGGCAAGCAGCGCCGGCTGGAGATCGCCCGCGCGCTGGCCACCGACCCGACCCTGCTGCTGCTGGATGAGCCGGCCGCCGGCATGAACCCACAGGAGACGCTGGAGCTGGCGGAGTTTATCAAGGAGATCCGGGATCACTTCCACAAGACGATCCTGCTGATCGAGCACCACATGGACCTGGTCATGGGCATTGCCGACCGGATTTACGTGTTGGATT
>OLOX01002696.1_pt1 | contig 14445 bp, 15 predicted proteins | sample 1672091 | NCBI WGS metagenome assembly OLOX01 (sample SAMEA3136644, study PRJEB25190) | human gut metagenome | reverse complement strand
TCCCCGCCTTTTCCCGCAGGGCGTCGGCACTGTCCGCCGCGATCAGACGGCCGTAATCCATCATGACCACGTCATCGAATATCCGCTCGACGTCGTAGATCAGATGGGTGGACAGCAGCACGGTCGAATCCTCCGTATAGTTTTTGAGGATGATATCCAGAATCGAATCCCGGGCGGCCGGATCGATTCCGCTGAGCGGTTCGTCCAGGATGTACAGCTTCGCGGCCCGGGACATCACCAGGATCAGCTGCAGCTTTTCCTGCATCCCTTTGGACATGGTTTTCAGACGCATGGCGGGTTCGAGACGGAACTGCCGCAGCAGCTCTTCCGCTTTCTTCCGGTCAAAGTCTGCATAAAAATCGTCAAACATTCCTACCAGTGCTTCCACATTCATCCAGTCCGGCAGATAATTTGCATCCGGCAGCGTGCTCCACGGCTCGATGCAGACGTAGTTTGTGTCAGAGCCGGTATATTTGCTCCAAATGCCCAAATATGGGAAATCAGCAAATTTCATAGAAATGACATGGTTTGATTTTTTGCTGCGAATGCTGACCTCGCGCCGAACGCAGTCATCCAAAATCAGCGCATCCAGCTCAAACAGCCCGCCGGACAAAAACAGCTTGCCGTCCTGCAGCGGTACCGTGCGCTTGTCCTTGGTAATCATAAGGCTCTCATCATTGATGAGCGGATAAATCGCATCACCGGAGCCAAAATCCAGGTAATAATCTTCCATGATTTCGTCAGGTTCCAACGCAACGTTATACGCATCATGTCCGCCGACTTCATAGTACATCTCGGTATCGCCATGATTGGCCGTGATGTGCTGTTTTTGCAGCGTATTTCCCTCCAGCACATATCGAACGGTAAACGCAAAATCAAATGGATACATCGGTTTGGTATATTCATTTGGCATCAGCGTAAATGCCAGCGTGGTATCTGTCTGCTCGGTGCAGGCAAATTCCAAATCTCTGCCAAAGCCGTGCTGGGTGATGTGATATTCTTTTCCGCCGACTGTGTACGTTTTGTCTTTGAGACGGCCGACAATCGGAAACAGCACCGGCGCGTGCCGCGCCCAAACATGCGGGTCTGCCTGCCAGACATATTCTATGCCGGTCTTTTTCGAACGCATCGAGCACAGCTCGGCGCCCTTGCTGTCGATGCTGACGGAAAATTTTTCATTCTCAATCGTGTACGTCATAGTTTCTCCTTTTCCACAAAAAATACCCATTTTCCTAGGTTCAGTTTAACATTTTTGCGCATATTCGTCAACCGATGCCCAGATGTCTTTGTGAACCGCTGTGAAAAAAATGATTGACAAGTTGGTTTCTCTGTCGTATAATGCTCACGAAAAGACAATTGAAGACTTTGTTCGAACTGGGGACCCGCGCGAAGCGGTTGAGAGTGGAGATATTGCCTCCTTACTCATTGAACCTGTCCGGTTAGTACCGACGTAGGGAGTTTCGAGGTTATTTACTAGTTTTGAACAAGATCAGCACCTGTAAGACCACGACTTCCAAAGTCGATGGTCTTTTTTCATGTCTATCTTGCAGTAAAAGGAGGAATAACCCCATGAAAGTAAACGGCAACACGGTTTCTGCGACCGAGGGTATGACAGTTCGCACCCTTCTGGAACAAGAGGGCTACCCGCTCACCCGTATTGCGGTTGAAGTAAACGGCGCCATTGTCCCGAAAGCACAGTACGACACCTTTGCACTGCACGACGCAGACGCAGTGGAAATCGTATGCTTTGTAGGAGGCGGCTGATATGCTTCACATCATTTGCAACGGAAAGCCGGTACAATTGCCCGACGGCATCGGTCTGCAGGACGCAGCAAACCAGCTGCAGCCGACCGCCTCCGTCACCATTCGCAATGGATTTCAGACCAGTGAAAACTGTATCTTAGCAGACGGTGACAGCATCACTCTGATTGAAAAGGGCGTACTGCCGCCGCGCGATGTACTGGAACACATGATGGCGGCGCGGCATTCGCCAAAAGTGCACGAAACCGTGCGCCGCGCCCGCGTCGGCATCGCCGGTCTCGGCGGACTTGGCTCCAATATCGCCGCTATGCTCGCGCGTACCGGTGTCGGTCAGCTCGTGCTCGCAGATTTCGACATTGTCGAGCCGAGCAATCTCAACCGGCAAAATTATTTTGTCTCCCATCTTGGTCAGTACAAAACCGAGGCGACCGCCTCTCTGATTCATCAGATCAATCCGTTCATCTCGGTAGAAACACATAATGTCCGCATCACGGCGGAAAACGCGATGGATCTGTTTGCAGACTGTGATGTGGTATGCGAAGCGTTTGACAATCCGGTTTGCAAGGCGGAACTGGTTTCCACCTTGCTCAGTGAGTCTGAAACCATTCGCATTGTATCCGGCTCCAGCATGGCGGGCTACGGCTCGTCCAACACCATCGTCACCCGCAAGCGCATGTCTCGCTTATATGTCTGCGGCGATGGCGAAACTGCCGCCGCAAACGGCATCGGTCTGATGTCCCCGCGCGTCACCGTCTGCGCCGGACATGAGGCAAATATGGTTCTTCGTCTGCTGCTCGGCATCGAAGAACCGTAAGCTCATTGATTTTTTATATTTTTTATTGAAACAAAGGAGAACTTTTTATCATGGCTGATACATTTACCCTTGGCGGACACGAATTTACTTCCCGCTTTATTCTCGGTTCCGGCAAATACTCTCTGGATCTCATCAAGGCAGCTGTAGAATACGCCGGTGCGCAGATTGTCACGCTGGCACTGCGCCGAAACAACCGGAAGGGGGCCGTTTTGGCCAAAGAGAAGAAAGAGACCCAGATCCACCTCCGGATCAGCGAGCGCGACGCCGCGCTCATGCGCGAGCGCGCGCGGGCGGCCGGGCTCGGCCTGTCGGCCTACGTCCGCCGGTGTGCGCTCGCCGGTGGTGCTCCCGCGCCCGTCGCCGACGCCCGCGAGCTCCGTCCGATATACGCGGAACTCCGTCGGTGCGGTAACAACGCCAACCAAATCGCCCGCGCCCTCAACACCTACGGCATCGGCGGGGCCCCGGCGGCCGACGTGGCCCGCGCCGTGGCGGAGCTCGAGCGCGCCGCCGAGGCAGTTGCCGCGGCCCTCGAGGCCGCAAGGCCGTAACCTGGCGCCGTGGAGGGTTGGTGTAGGGGTATAATAGGGGTAGAACCGGGGTAGAATACAATCAAGCACACATACCATGGATTGGAGCACCGATGCCCACCCTCAAGCCAAAACGCACCTTCGTCTATTCTTCAGACAACGCCCGCCGCGCCCTCGAGGCCGCACTCGCCGACCGCTGCGAGGTCAACCGGACCAACATGAGCCAGGAGATCGAGGGTATCCTCATCGACGCCCTCGTCCCGCACGACGGTGGGCTCGCCGAGCGCGCCATGACGCGTATCTACTACGGCCAGACCGGGGTACGCGACGAGGTCGCGGGCGCGTTCAGCGACGCCGCGGCCGTCTACGACTGGGAGTCTGGGACCTCCGACCTCAGACCCCTCGTCGAGCTTGCGGCTCAGCAGTCGCTCGGCGCGCTGATCGACGCATCGAATGAAGAGGACGACGGATCTCGTCCCGTCTTCCACCTCAAGACATGCTGGGACTCCGTGTGCGGCCGCCTGCATCATGTCTGCGAGAGCGACCCAAGCAGCCGTGAGGCCCTGTCGGCCGCCATCGACGAGGGCGTCGCCCGCGACCTCGGCTGCGCCCTCGATGCCGGTCGCAAGATGGTCGAGGCGCGGGCCTTCTTCGATATCGTCCTTAGGAACTGGACCGTCCTGGGCGGGTTCACCTACACCTACCGTGCCCTCATGGACGTCGTCTCCATCGCCGACGAGTGGCCCGAGACCGCCCGCTCGCGCGAGGACCTCAAGGCGTGCCTCTGTTCCGTCGCCGCCGCGCGTGGGGGCGAATAGCCGTGGGTCGATACCGCAGCTCCGCGGTCCTCGCCGCCGTGTTCGCCGTCATCTTCGATGTAGCCTGCTACCCCATTGTGGCCCCTGTGATCGCATGTGCGCTCGCGGGGGCCGTTTTCGACTGGCCGAGCTGGATCGACAGTATCGGGCCCGACCTCTGGTTGGCGTTCTGGGCATCAGGGGCCTGGCTCCCGCACCTCCCGCCCATGCTCGCCGCGCTAGCGCTCCTGTTCCTGGTGCTTTTCGGCTATGCGGTGGCCAAGGACGCCGAGACCGCCCGTGAGGTCGAGGGAGGCATCTACGGCGACTCGCACATCGTTCGCGGCGTGGCGGAACTGGGCCGCCGGAACGACTTCTGGGACGGCAACGGGACGCCCGGGAAGGCGGGCCTGGTGCTCGGTGCCACTGGGGAGGGATACTGGTTCGACTCCTCCGTCCCACATGCAATGACCTGCGGAAAGACAGGTTCAGGCAAGACGCAGCTACAGAATCTAGAGACCATGCACCTGCTCATGGCCGCCGGCTGGAACATCGTGTCGACCGGTAAGCCTGAGGTCCTTGAGCTCACCGCTGGCAAGGCCCGCGAGATGGGCTATGAGGTCGCCGTGCTCGATTTGACCGGTTATCCCGGTGCAAGCCGATACAATCCCATCGGGCTCGTCGTCGATGCCGTCGAGGCGGGGGATACCGATGCCGCCGCGAGGACGGCCCGACAAGTCGCCGTCGACCTCATCCCCCTCGGCGGCGAGAAGAACACCTACTTCCCCAAAGCTGCGCGAAACATGCTCGTCGCCTGCATCCTTGTCGTCTGCACGGCCGATATTCCCCGCAGGCAGAAGAATCTCGCCAGCGTCGCCGCGCTCGTCGAGCGCGGGACCGCCGGCGAGGACCCGAAGGACCCGTCGGCCCCCCTCAAGGACTACATCCGCGGGCTCGGCCCGACGCACCCGGCATTCTCGCCGGCATCCGACCTCCTCGGGGACGGCGGCGCGACGACCGCTGGCAAGAACGTTGTCTCCACGCTCAAGGAGGCCCTGGGCATCTTCTCGGACGGCGCGCTTCGCGCGATTACGTCCGAGAGCACCGTCTCCATCCGAGATCTCATCGAGAAAAAGACGGTTCTGTACATTGAGATGCTCGACGAGGGCGATCCGTACAGCGTCGTCTACACCTGCTTCCTTAACCAGTGGTGGCAGGTGGCGCAGCGGGTGTGCAAGGAGGGCGGCGGTCGCGTTCCGCATGAGACGGCGCTCGTGCTCGACGAGATCGGCAATCTGAATGTCAGGGTGGCATGCCTGCCCGCAATCGCCACGCTCGGAAGAAGCATGCGCCTGCACGAATATCTGTTCGTGCAAAATCTGAAACAACTGAATGCCTATAACGAGCCCGGCGACGGCGGGGCCGGGCGAGACAAGTTGGTCGGCTCCATCGGTACCAAGGTCGCCCTGTCCCTTTCCGAGCCGGAAGACTTCAAGTTCTTCACGGCGCTCGCGGGAAAGCGGACAGTGCGCTCCATGGGAACATCGAGTCAGAATGGCTCTGGTCGATCGTCGTCCGGCACGAGCTACAGTGAGACCTCCGTCCCCCTGATAAACGAATGGGAGTGGCAGCAGCGCATCCCCATTCGAGACGGCCTCATCGCGATAAAAGGCGGCGAGAACTCGAAACCGGGCCGCGAGGGCGTGTTCGAGTTCCCTCTCGACTACGCCAGCCGCACCCCGGCGGGAGCCTTCTTCGGGCTCGGCGACGAGGAGGCGGAGCGCCGGAAACGCTCCGCCTACTACGCCCGCGCCAAGGCCTCCGCGCAGGACGAAGCGTATGAGGTACCGGAACCGTGGTGCCCCGAGTTCAACGTCGGTGATAAGACGGACGATGATGACGAGATCGCGCCCGACGACGTGTTCAAGGCTGACGAGGAAAACGCGACGTTCGAGGACGAGTGGGCCGCGTGGGACGAGTGAGGGGGCGGTAAACATGACGGCTATCAAACAGGTATCGGTGACCAGCGCGCAGCATATGAAGAGCCTTGCTGGTTATCTCGACAGGTCGAGCAATAAGCATGATGCACTCGACCTCGACTCCCGGAATCTCAACGACCCGGAGAACTGGGCTCGCGAGATGGACCGCACCCGCGATGCCTATGGACATAACGAGTCCGGCCGCAAGGGCTCGAAATGCACCTACTGCTACCACCAGATCATCGCCTTCAATCCAGACGAATGCGACGTCAACGGTGGTAGGCTCACCAGGGCCGGGTGCATGGGATTCGCTCGCGAGTGGGTGGAGCGCTACTATCCGAACCAGGAAGCCGCCTGGGCGCTTCACCTCGAGCACTCGAAGGACGGAACGGACCGTTACGCCGTGCATATCGCCATCAACCGGACCGACCTCGAGACCGGACGCAGGCTCGATGAGGGCCGAGCAAGCCGTCAGAAGGTCCTTCATGCGTCGAGAATGCGCGACATGGACGAGAGATGGGGCCTCTCGCAGCTCGAGCGCGGCCAAAGAAATAGCAGATCCCACGCTCGCCAGGAGTCCCCCGGCGAGCGGAGGGCCCGCGAGGCCGGCCGCGCGTCGTCGCCGCGGTTCGAGACGGATCTTGACCATGTTCGCCGCGTCGTACGCGAGAGCGTCCGCGAGGTCGCCGCCTCGGGAGCCCCCAACAAGATGCGCGCGCTCAACGAGGCGCTCGAGAAGAGAGGGGTTCATATGCGAATGAGCCGAGACGGGCAGGCGAAGGCTAGGGACGTGGTCTTCGAGTATCGTTCGACCTACGACCGCAGAGACGGCCGCGGCAACCGCATAAGGGTCTCCGCGATCCGCGGGCATCGTCTCGGTCGCGGGTTCAGCATCGCCGGTATCCAACATGCCCTGGGCGTCGGCATGGCCATGTACCGCATGGCCGAGCGCGCCATGGACGACGGGAACGGTAACGATATGTGATTGATGCTCAAGATGAGGAAGCGCGAGCGAGGGCATCCGACATCTAAGGAGAAACCTCCGAAGTATCTATATAGAATGTATATACATTCTATATAGATACTTTTCGCTTAGAGCAGTGTAAAATAACTTTATCCTTAACATACGTCCTGTAATGCCATAGGCATTCCCCTCGGGGTGGCTCCTAAGGTCTTTACCTCACCCCGTTTCTTTTCATCTGTTTCATGCAAGCCAGAGGAGAGTTTTTATGCCAGTCTCGCGTCACAAGGCCCAGAGCAAACACGACGGCTACTGGTACGAGGATGAGCGTCACAAGAATCAGCAACGTAACGAAATGTTGTTCAACACTCCGGGGTGGTATTGGTGTGATGCGGACTCGTTCTATCGCTCACTCTTTCCAGAGGGTAGCTTGCAGAAGAAGGGCGCTGATTCAGACGGTAAGCCCAATCTCATCGTCCTGGAAGACACGGGTAAGGAGATTGACCATGGCACCGACGTGAAGGGCAATAAGCTCGTTAAGCGCGTCATGCATCGCTATACGGTCCACGACGATCTCGACGAGCTTGAGCACCTGAGAGACGTGTCCATCTCACAGAACACTTTCATGTTTCTCGCCCCGGTCAGTTACTACGGCAAGAGTCGTAACAGTAAGAATGCTCGTTTTCTGCACGCAATCATGATCGACCTCGATTACGTCGGGACTAGGCAGCTGGTGAACCTGCTGCACGAGATGGAGCGCGGTGTCATTCCCTATGCAAACTATCTCGTCAGCTCGGGAACCGGGCTTCATGTCGTGTACAAGCTCGATCGTCCTGTGCCACTCATGACCCGGTACGTCACCGGGCTACAGGTTTTGAAGCGCGAACTGACCGATAGGGTCTGGAACGCCAACACGAGTGACAGCGACCCTGACAAGAAGCAGAGCCAAGGCATATTCCAGGGGTTCCGCATGGTCGGCACCGCGACGAAGCTCAACGGCGATATTGGTAACCCCAAGTACAAACAACCCTACGCTGTCGAATGTTTCTCGCACGACGAGACGCCGCCCGCCACCATCCCTTACTTGCTCTCCTTTATCCCGAGGCTGAGGGACAAGGAGGAGATGGATGGTCTCGACGCGCTCAGCGCCCTCACGAAGGAGGTCCGAAAGACGACCCCGATAGCCGAGGCTAAGGAGAGGTGGCCGGAGTGGTACGAGAAACATGTCCTCAACGACGAGCCTTTGGGCGGATGGCTGTATGGTCGCGCGGCCTATGACCGCGTGCTGAGCGTCATCAGGGAGCATGTTTCGGTGAGTCACCGCTACTGGTGCATCTTCTACCTGGCCGTCATGGCGAACAAGTGCGGCGTGCCCCAAGATGAGCTTGAGGACGACGCTTACGGTCTTCTCGAGCGGTTTGATGCCCTATCAGTCGAGCCTGACAACAGGTTTACTGCTAACGACGTCGCAGCGGCCCTTGAGGCCTACGAGGGCGGTTTGGCATCGGGGAGGGCGAGGCGGTACACCCAGGATTTCTGCGAGCGCAAGGCGGCTGTCGAGTACGGCGAGAAGATGGGACATGGGAGCAACCCGCCGGAGAAACGGCTTCCGAAGGACTTGTCGCTCAAGAAGGCCAGGTACGAACGTGATCTCAAGCAGGAGATGAATGGCACCACCTGGTGGAACAAGGACGGCGCACCGAAGAAGGCCATGCAAGTATGGCGAGCTGCAGCCGAGAATCCCGGCCTGAGCATCGCCGCCCTCGCCCGCAAGGCCGAGGTCTCTAGGCCGACTGTGTACAAGTGGCTTAAGCCTGGCTGGGAAGCCGAGTATGCCGCGGCGACGCGCAAGGATGAAGCATCTCGACCCACGCCGCGACCGGCTCGGCACAAAGTCATCGAGGAGCAGGCGGAGCAATTCAAGAGGCGGTACGCTGAGGACAGCGGCGCGTTTGAGGCAATGGTCGTTCGCCACATCGCCTCAAACCCATGGGAGCCGTTCGGCCAGACGGCGGCGTTTTTCGGCCTATCCGATGCCGCTGCCGTCGAGAAGATCGCAAGCAGAAATAAGACCGAGCTTGATAGGGCAAAGCTCGGTCTTGATGAGCGTTTCCGCGCGTGGAACTCTGAGACTGACGACTACTTCGACGCCATGACCGCGGCTAGGGTCTTGGGCAGGTTCGATGAGTTCATGACTGCCCGTGCGAGCGGTGTTCAGTCATCGATTGAATGGGCGAGGAGTGAGATCCCTGCCGCCTTCGCACGTCTGCAAGAGATTAGGGCTGAGGGACGTCAGCCGACCGCCGAAGATCTTGTCGCAGTAAAGGAAATGTATATACACTCTATATAGAGTGTATATACTATCTATATAGACAAAACGAAGGGGAACCGATGATCATCTCGACAATCAACCTGAAGGGCGGCGTTGGCAAGACGACCACGGCCATAGCTCTCGCCACCGCCGCCGTCCGCGACGGCAAGGACGTCGAACTGTACGACTGCGACCCGCAGTCGAGTGCGAGCCTCTGGGCTATGATGGCCGAGGAGGCCGGGGACCCACTGCCCTTCCCCGTCACGCCCGCCAACGTCGCGACCGTCCGCATGTCTGGACGCAGGCTCAAGGGAACCGAGGACAAGTGGCTCTTCATTGACTGCCCGCCGAACGGGCGCGTCATGGACGAGGCAGCGGACTGCTCCGACCTCATCGTCGTCCCGACCACGACCGGACCAGCCGACATGGTGAAGACGTTCGAGACGACGGACACCCTCGGAGCGAGGGGCTTCCTATTCGCAATCCTGCTCACCCGCGTGCTCCCCGGCACTCTCAGTCTCAAGCAGTCCCTCGGTGAGCTTGCGGACCGCGACACCAGCTATTTCGACTACCAGATTCCTAGCCGCGAGGGCTTGAAGAACTTCTTCGGCAATTCCTTCGGCGATGACCTGTACGGATACGAGAAAGTCTACGAGCAGATTAAGCAGAGCATCAAGGAAGACAAGGAGGCCTACGGTGCCAACTAAGCGACCGCAGCGCCGCACCGCCACCGTGGCGGAGACGGCGAGCAGGACCCTCATGGGCAATCAGGACCTCCAGCACAAGGGTGACTCGACCAACTCGCGCAAGAAGGACAAGTGCATCACCTTTTGGGTCACTGACGAGCAGAAAGCCGAGATCTCGGCCTACGCCGTCGAGCACAACACGACCGTCTCGCGCCTTATCGTCGAGGGCCTCGAGTTGCGGATGAAGCGAGATTAGTTATATAGAAAGTATATACACTCTATATATATCCTATATAGAGTGTATATACATTAAGGGGCAATGATGGCAAAGAGCGCGAACCTTGGCGCTGCAAAGAACGCAAAGCAGGACGAGTTCTATACGCAGCTGAGCGATATCGAAAAGGAGATGCGGCATTACCGTAGGCATTTCAAAGACAAGACGATTTTCTGCAACTGCGATGATCCGTTCGAGTCGAACTTCTTCAAGTTTTTCGTGCTCAATTTCAATCGTCTCGGCCTTAAAAAAGTCATTGCCACCTGTTACTCGGGTTCTCCAATTGCTGGGAAGCAGCTGTCTCTATTCGATGTTCTTGGTGATTCCGCTGAAACAAGAAACAAGCCTTATAAAGCAGTTGTGACAAGCGTCTATGACAAGACGGGCGACGGCGGCGTGGATATGTTCGACGTTGCCGAGCTTTTCAAATCGCATGAGAACGAGTTGACCGAGCTTGATGGGGATGGTGATTTTCGTTCCGCCGAATGCCTGTCGTTGCTTGATGAAGCCGATATCGTTGCGACTAATCCACCGTTTTCTTTGTTCCGCGAGTATGTGACAACGTTGATGGAGCACAAGAAAGATTTCATCATCATTGGCAATCAAAACGCCATTACCTACAAAGATATTTTTCTGCTCATGCAGGAAAATAAAATGTGGCTCGGGGCGCCGTTTCAAGCCGGAAACGCTTATTTCTATGTCCCTGAAGGTGCCGATACGTCGCAGTATGCGAAAGGCGTTTTTGATCCAGAGACAAGACGCGTCAAATTCCGAAATTGCTGTTGGTATACAAACCTCGATCTAAAGCTTCGACACGAGGAAATGCTTCTTGTTAAGAGGTATAAGCCCGAACTTTATCCGAAATACGATAACTACGATGCTATTGAAGTTGGGAGAATGGCTGACATCCCTTGCGATTACAAGGGGATCATGGGCGTTCCGATTACTTTCATGAATAGCTATTGCCCCGAACAATTCGAAATACTCGGACGACGCGGAGACCTTGAGTGGGCCGAGAACGAATGCTCTTTCTATACGCCGCCAGCGCCTGAACTCCAACAGAAGTACAAGGCGATGAACCGAACTTGGCGCGTTCAGAACACGTACATTCTCGAGAACGGCGTGCCGAAAATCACATATGGGCGAATCTTTATCCGTTATACGGATGAATGGATTGAGGCTCATCCAGATGATTTCGCAAAGAAGGAGGCCTAGCCATGCGCATCGAGGAGCGAAAGGTTACTGTCGGCGAGGTTTGCGACGGGTACTTCAACGACGCTGAGGAGGGCGTTGTCGGTTACGGCGAGCGTCTTGACATTCGCCCGAGGTACCAGCGTGAGTTTGTCTACAAGGACAAGCAACGCGACGAGGTGATACGCACCGTCATGAAGGGCCTGCCTCTCAACGTCATCTATTGGTGCAAGACGGGCGAGGACTCCTACGAGGTCCTGGACGGCCAGCAGCGCACCATCTCACTGTGCGAGTACGTTGACGGTTCTTTCTCGGTCGATGACAAGTACTTCTACAATCTGCCCGAGGACCAGAAGAGAAAAATACTCGATTATCGGCTATTCGTTTACGTTTGCGACGGCACGGACTCTGAGAAGCTCGACTGGTTCCGCATTATCAACATCGCGGGCGAGCAGCTGACTGACCAGGAGCTTCGCAATGCCGTATACGCCGGCTCCTGGACCTCAGATGCCAAGCGTTACTTCTCGAAGACCGGATGCGTCGCATCGACCCTTGCGGGCGACTATCTCAAGGGCACGTCAATCAGGCAGGAGTACCTTGAGACGGCCATCTCTTGGGCCGCTGCCGCCAGTAGCGAGACCATCGAGGCCTATATGGCAAAGCATCAGCACGACCCGAGCGCCGTGTCGCTCTGGAACTATTTCCGCTCGGTTATCGACTGGGTCCAGGCCATATTCCCGAAGTACCGGAAAGAGATGAAGGGCCTTCCGTGGGGCCTGTTCTACAACGAGCACAAGGATAGAACCGACCTTGATCCGAAGGCCCTTGAGGCCGACGTCTCGCGCCTCATGGCCGACGAGGACGTGACCAAGAAAAGCGGCGTCTACGAGTATCTGCTTACGGGCCAGGAGCGCTGCCTGTCAATCCGCGCGTTCGACGACCGCATGAAGCGCGCCGCCTACGAGCGCCAGGGCGGTGTCTGCCCGTACTGCGGCGAACACTTCGAGCTTTCCGAGATGCACGCGGACCATATAAAGCCATGGGCAAAAGGCGGGCCGACGACAGCCGAGAACTGCCAGATGCTCTGCCGTGACTGCAACCTCAGGAAGAGCGACGACTGACGGGTTGCTGACGGGAGGTCCGTGCCGATGCGGGCCTAATCGGCCGGTTCGTCACGGCGCGCCGCTGGACCGCTGCCCGCTTTCTCCGTGATACAGGACGCCAGGCCATCGGCAAGGCGACTGATTTGGGTCGCGGCGTACTCGACGATCATCTCCGGATCCTGGAGGTCGCCGCGGGATGCCGCGAGGAGTGTCGCGGCGAGCCCGCGCATCTCGTATACGACATCGTAGAACTGTCCCTGTTCTTCATCGGTCATGGTGTGTCTCCCATCATTAGAGTGTCCCTTCAGTATGTCATAATGGAACAAATGTTCGTACTAATGGGGAGGAGCGGCCTTGTTCCATAAGCACAGCCTGGCGGGCACATGCGGAATACCGGTCGAGGAGCGGCGAATCTACGTTGACGTCGATGCCAAGGGTACCGTCGACCCCAACCATGGACCGGCCGACCCCTGGGTTATCTATTGGGCCGACGGGCGATCGTGGACGGTGGAGAGCATTTATACCCGCCGAGAGTACGGCCGCGCGATATTCGGCAACCTTTGCGTCGAGATAGACGTCTGTATCGCCAAGCAGCGAAAGACGGTCTGGTGGGAAAACGGCAGATGGTTCGTTGCCAAGGGTTCCGGCATGGCGGCGACGGCCATATGAGGGACGTCTTCACCGGCGAGTGCACCGCCCGGTCGGTTGGGCCCGATCACAGCCGTCGCGCCCACAAGCAGTACGTCGACGTCATGGTGAGGACATCGAGTTCGGGCGAGGTTCGCCCGTTCGCGGTCCTCTGGCCCGACGGCAGGAAGTTCCTCGTCGACGAGATCCTTGAGGTCGCACCTCCCGGTCCGGTGCTGAACGGAAGCAGCAGCCAGTCGTACACGGTGAGGTTCGGCCGGTGGAAGACTGCCATGTATCTCGAAAGGTCGGTTGGGCGAAACCTGGCGGATACGGTCCGCTGGTGGGTCTGGGCCTTCGACTCGATGGAGATCAAGAATCCGGTCGGATAAACGGCACTCGGTTCGTGCCCGGTGTTTCCGGCGCACCTGAAAAAACAACTCCTTTCCTTCGGGCCCGCCGGCAACGGGCCTTTTTGCTGCCGCGACACGGCGTGCGCCGGCGTATGGCCACGGCTCCGCGGCCGGGTGGCACCTCCGCTACGCCGCGTCAAGGGGGCCCATGAGACCCCGCACAAACCTCCGCTCCGCTCCGGTTGGTGGAGGTCGTCATGGACCTCCCTTGACCCGCCTTCGCTCCGGTGCGGCTTTGCAGGGAGCAAAGCCGACGACGACGCGCGGCGTCGCCATTCGGCTTTGCCCGCAGGGGCGAGATGTTGAGGGCAGGGTGCCCGGAACGGAGGGAAAGATGCAGCAGCTGATGACGAGGGAAATCGCCAAGACGGCTCCAAGGCTCTACGAGCAGGACGGGGCGGAGGACCCCACGGTCTACGCCCACTACTTCTCGTGCGTGAGCGGATGGGACTGGTGGCTGCTCGAGTTCGACGGCACGGACGAGGCGTTCGGCCTCGTCGAGGGCTACGACGACGAGCTCGGCTACTTCAGCATCAAGGAGATGGAGGAGCTGAACCGCCAGATGGGGTTCGCCGCCGTCGAGCGCGACGAGCACTTCTCCCCGAAGCCGCTCAGCGCCGTCAGGAGGAGGTAGCCGCATGGTCACGGTCGAGTTCGACTCCATGGGCGAAGCGGTCCGCCTCGCCCTCGTGGCCGAGGAGTACGCGGGCGGCGGCCTGGCCGTCCTCCTCCTCGACGCCACGGACCCTCGCGCCGACGGCTACATGGCCGAGTGGGGCGTGCTCACGGCGAACGTGCCGTCGGCGGCCGGGTGGTGCCGCGGGCGCGGCAACATCGCCATCGACGCCGCGGTCCCAGCGGCGCTCCTCGGGGCGCTCGAGGCCGCCGGCACGGTCCGGATGGCCGACCGCTCGGCGGCGTCCGGGATGGCCCGCTACCCGCTGGCCACGGTCGCCGGGCGCGCCCTCGCCGGCATGGGCGGCCTGAGCGAGACCCTC
>OLOX01002684.1_pt1 | contig 14500 bp, 14 predicted proteins | sample 1672091 | NCBI WGS metagenome assembly OLOX01 (sample SAMEA3136644, study PRJEB25190) | human gut metagenome | reverse complement strand
ACCTTAATGAAGCTAGTATTCATTTGTATACCAATGTAAATGGTAATCAGCAACAAGTTGACCTCTGTCAACATTGTTATAAAATCATAAAATCTGATCCAGAGAACCCCCTTAACCAATTCAATCAAGCAGGAGGTTCCAACTTCTTCGACGATTTCTTCAGTGACCTAAACAACTTCCGTTCTTCTAACGGAGACCTTCCTAATACACCTCCAACACAAGAGGGAGGTAACCGTGGAAACGGTGGTCCAGGCCGTCCTGGAGGACCACGTCAACAAGCCCCTCAACAACCTCAAGGCCTTCTCGAAGAATTTGGAATTAATATCACAGATATTGCTCGTCGTGGAGACATTGATCCTGTCATTGGTCGTGACGAAGAAATCATTCGCGTCATCGAAATTCTGAACCGCCGTACCAAGAACAATCCTGTTCTTATCGGTGAACCTGGTGTTGGTAAGACCGCAGTAGTCGAAGGACTTGCCCAAAAAATCGTTGATGGAGATGTGCCACAAAAACTCCAAAGCAAGCAAGTTATCCGTCTTGATGTTGTAAGCCTAGTTCAAGGGACTGGTATCCGCGGCCAGTTCGAAGAACGCATGCAAAAGCTCATGGAGGAAATCCGCCAACGTCAGGATGTTATCCTCTTTATTGATGAAATCCATGAAATTGTAGGAGCTGGTAATACTGGGGACGGCAATATGGATGCTGGAAACATCTTAAAACCTGCACTTGCCCGTGGAGAGCTTCAACTTGTTGGAGCAACAACACTCAACGAATACCGTATCATTGAGAAAGATGCGGCACTCGAACGTCGTATGCAACCTGTTAAGGTAGATGAGCCAACAGTTGAGGAAACAATCACAATTTTGCGTGGTATCCAGCCTAAATATCAAGACTACCACCATGTCAAATACACTGATGAAGCCATTACTGCAGCTGCAGAATTATCCAACCGCTACATTCAGGACCGTTTCTTGCCAGACAAGGCCATCGACCTTCTCGATGAATCTGGCTCTAAGATGAATTTAACCCTCAACTTTATCGATCCTAAGGACCTCGATAAACGTTTGATTGAAGCTGAGAATCTTAAAGCTCAGGCTACTCGTGACGAAGACTTTGAAAAAGCTGCTTATTTCCGTGACCAAATTGCTAAATACAAGGAAATGCAACAGCAAACCATCAAAGACCAAGATATGCCTATCATTACTGAAAAACATATCGAAGCCATTGTCGAGCAAAAAACCAATATTCCTATCGGTGATTTAAAAGAAAAAGAACAATCTCAACTTCTCAACCTCGCCGATGACCTTAAGGCGCATGTTATTGGCCAAGATGCCGCAGTTGATAAGATTGCCAAAGCTATCCGCCGTAATCGTGTTGGACTTGGTGCACCAAACCGCCCAATTGGTAGCTTCCTATTTGTAGGCCCTACAGGAGTCGGTAAAACTGAGCTCTCTAAACAGTTAGCCATCGAGCTCTTTGGTTCATCTGATAGTATGATTCGTTTTGACATGTCAGAATACATGGAAAAACACGCTGTTGCTAAATTGGTCGGTGCTCCTCCAGGCTATGTTGGTTACGACGAAGCTGGGCAATTAACCGAAAAGGTCCGCCGTAACCCTTACTCACTCATTCTCCTTGATGAGGTTGAAAAAGCTCACCCAGATGTGCTTCACATGTTCCTTCAGGTACTTGATGATGGTCGTCTGACTGATGGTCAAGGGAGAACTGTAAGTTTCAAAGATACCATCATCATCATGACTTCAAATGCTGGTACTGGTAAAGTGGAAGCAAGTGTAGGTTTTGGAGCTGCTCGTGAGAATCGTACCAATTCTGTTATCAACCACCTTGGAGATTTCTTCAGTCCTGAATTCATGAACCGTTTTGACGGTATTATCGAGTTCTCTGCCCTAAGCAAGGAAAATCTCCTTACTATCGTGGACCTTATGCTTGATGGCGTCAACCAACGCTTGGCAAACAACGGTATCCACCTCAGTGTGACTGATAAAGTTAAGGAAAAACTGGTTGACCTTGGTTATGATCCTAAGATGGGTGCTCGACCATTGCGTCGTACAATCCAAGACCACATCGAAGATGCCATTACAGACTTCTACCTTAAAAATCCAAATGAAAAAGATCTCAAGGCTGTAATGACTTCAAAGGGACACATCACCATTAAATCTGCTAAAAAAACTGAAAAAACTTCTCAGAAAACTGAAGCATTAAAAGAAGTCAACTAAGGAAAGAAACCAAGTCGAATGACTTGGTTTTTTATACTTTTACATTTTCTCTTTGTAAAATTATCCCTAATTCTGCCTAAATCAATAGGAAAATGAGGAGTTTTTTAGTATAATGTAGGAAAATAAACCTAAGGAGCAACTCATGAATCCAACATTTGGTGACAAGGTTGAGGAAGCTCATTATCAAACACGTTACGGTGTTTATGCTGTAATTCCTAACCAAGACAAGACAAAGATCATTTTAGTGCAGGCTCCTAATGAAGCTTGGTTTCTCCCAGGCGGAGAAATCGAAGCAGGTGAGAATCACTTTAGTGCCTTAAAACGCGAGTTAATTGAAGAAATTGGGTACACAGCCACTTTAGGTCAGTACTATGGACAAGCTGACGAATACTTTTATTCAAGCCATCGTGACACATACTACTACAATCCAGCCTACATTTATGAAGTTGTAGATTTTTCAGAGATTGGAAAGCCCCTTGAAGATTTCAACAACCTGGCATGGTTTCCAATTGATGAAGCAATTGCCAAGCTAAAACGTGGTAGCCATAAATGGGGAATCGAACAATGGAAAGAAAGCAATACACTAATTGCCAAATCCTAGGAGGAAACTATGAAACTCATTAATACAACCTGGACCCATCAAGAACTAGTAAACAATCAACTCGATAATACAGATGCCTTTCTTGTAGAGACATACTCTGCTGGAAATACAGATGTTGTCTTTACACAAGCACCGAAACATTACGAACTTCTAATCTCAAATAAACACCGTGCTGTTAAGGACAACGAATTAGAAGTTATCCGTGAATTCTTCCTCAAACGAAAAATTGACAAAGACATCGTTTTGATGGACAAACTAAGAACAGTACATACAGATAAATTAATTGAGATCTCATTCCCAACAACTGTATAAATTCAAAAAGAAGCCGTCGCCAACCGCCACAGCTTCTTTTTTATAAGACTTTAGAAGCTTGGTCCAAGACTTCCATAACCTGGCGGCTATGCTTCAACTGCTTGGCAACACTTTCAAAATCCATTGTCGCAATCATTTTTTCAAAAACTACAAATTCATCATACATACGATGGTTTGGGTTATTAAGATTAGTCACAATCTCTTCTTGACCATTAAGAGTAAGATCAATTTCAGGAAGGGTGTTGGTTACACCAAAAATGGTAATAGCTCCCTTATCACCTTGAATAGTTGAGCGAATTTCAGCACTACAGTCCTTTGCTCCAATGGCAGCAGCCTTAAAGTTACCATAGTCCAAAACTAAAATTCCTGAAGTATCTACTCCTCCTCTACATTCGGTAGATATTCCACACGATTAGGATTTCCAAAAAGACCAACAAGAAGGTGAATATTATAGATATTAAGATCTCTAAGCGGCTCCACCACCCATTTCAGGATTGAAGGCAGGAGCAATCTCTCCTTGCTTAAAGGCATCGTAACGTGACGAATATTGGGAATAATTGATGTTGACAATTTTGATATCACCAATTTCAGATAAGGAGTCCTTGATAACTTTAAAATTTTCCAAATATTGATTTATTATTGCTTCTATCAAGAGAAGCTCTTTTTCTTGAGCAAGCTTAATCAGTTCTTCGAACTCTTCCAAATGCAGGGCAAAAGGTTTCTCACAGATGACATGCTTGCCAGCCAGAAGTGCTTGCTTGGCATAATCATAGTGAGTATGATTAGGTGTTCCAACATAAATGGTGTCAACATCTGGATTGGACAAGATGGCTTCATAATCACTTGTCGCCTGAGTTAGACCATATTGTTTGGCTAAAGTTTCAGCCTTATCAAGGATCGTGGTGTCGACATTATAGCCTTCAGCTCAATGTCCTCAATAGTCGTTAACACAGGAAGGACCTCTGTAACAATCATTCCTGTACCTAATAGTGCCAGTTTCATTAAACTACCTCCTTCTTTCTCTAAACGCTTTTATACATGGAGTAATTCCATAAACACAACTATAATGAAAGAGGACTCCCATAGAAGCCCTCCGAGACTTAGTTACGTCCAAGCAGTTTCTTAACTCCTTGAATGGCTTTATATTTTAGCGGTTGTGGATAATAACGGAAAGTTCCCATCTTACGAACGATATAACCATTAAAGTTTTGTTTAAATCGCAAAACCCCATCAGAACCATCAAAGATGCCCATGATACCAAGGAAATTATAGAAACCAATACCACGTTTAATAGCCTGTGTCATCACATACTCCTGCAAGAGTGCAGGTGCATAAAACTTATTAAATTCAGGGTAAGAGCCACTGAAAAGATAGACTGCCTCTTGAGGTGTGTAAACGAAAAGACTTCCGGCTAGAACAATGTCTTCCTGACCATACTTGTCAATAAAGGCAGTTGCTTCGCCCTTGCGAACATCAAAAGTCTCAAACTGACTTGATAGCTCCCTCAATTGGTTTTGTTTTTTCTCAGATGTTGGATTGGTCTCTAAATCAGCTTGCAATTTGACAATTCTAGCTCTCAACTTTGCCTGATTACTCTCTAAATGATCAAAGTAATCTTGAAAATTCAGGGTAGCTACCATAAAATCAGCATTATCACCAAAAGCATCATAAAAATCTTGATAATAATCTAAAGATTTGTCACTATACTCACGACGATCAGAGGTCGCCGAAGTGATTTCTTTAAAAATAGATAACTCATCGCGTTTCAATTTCTTCAGTTTAATACCGAATGTTTTGGCTTTTTTTACAAGAGGTTTCCCTTTTTTACTGAATGATTTGATGAGATCTTTTTCTTCAATCCCAGACAATTCTTTAACATAGTGCCAATCGGGCTCACCACCAGGATATCCTGTCTGCAAACCATCAAAACTATAACCTAGATCAGTCAATTGACTAATCAATTGCTTCTGCTCACTACTTATTGGTTCACCATTACTATCAAAGATTTGATAAGTATCATAAGGTTTGATTACCAGTTCAAGAGCACCATTTGCCTTAGCATAGTCCTTCAAACATTGGTAAAAGTCACTTAGATGAGCCACACTTGAGTGAATTGGTCCACAATTCACCTCCATACGAAGCCCACCGGTCATAGGCATACTATAGACAATCGCTGAAACTTCTATTTGGTTACCTTCTTTCCAGGCAACATAGCTAATGCTAAATCCACGTTTCTCAAGAAGCTTAGCCATTTCTTCAGTTTGCATAAAAGAACGCTCAGAAACCTGTTGAGCATGTGTATTAAATTCTTCTTTAGTTACTTGAATAAAGCTCATTTTTTTCCTTCCTAAAATGGATACAGTAAATTACTAGTGAGATAAACAGCAAGAGAACAAGTATTGCCACTAACGGTAGTCGGATTAGACGACAATTAAGCAACAAATCCCCACTGACAGCATAAATAACGGAGAGTGGGGTCATTCCAATTAGTGGCGCTAAAATCCTTGTCCTTGTGGGTAATTTCATCTGAACATAAGCGTAATTGACCAAAGCTGATGGGATAAAAGGAATAGAGAATGCTAGGAAAATACCAATAAAGCGATGTTTAAAGTACTCATCATAGTTTAGGAGTTTCTCCATACGTTTAGACTTATCAAGTCTTCTTAAAATTTCAAATCTAGTCAAATTATCAAAAGTATTACCTATAATATTCAAGGGAATTGAAAGCAAAGGGGCATAAAGTAGCCCAACAAAAATACAAAAAATAGAACTTGAAACTCCAAAAATAGCTAATGACAGAATCATGAGACTAATAAGAACAAGTGCATTTAAAAAATTTGACTGCTTAAAAACCAATTTTAAAAAGGTTTGATCATGATTAGCATTCCTCTATTTCTTGATTTTGGGGATAAAGTTATTTAAAAGAAGCCATAAGATTACCAGAATTAAACCTGCTATCCCTATAAAAATACCCTTTTTAGTCATTACATTTTCACAAATTTAATCACTCCTTTTATTATAACAAAAAAATACCTTCATTGATTTAGAAAGGCATCTTTTACTGTGATTACTTGTTAATCAAATTTTCTTGAGACTTGTTTTCCAAGGTACCATTTTTAAAGTTAAGAGTAAGGCTACCTGTTTTCCCTTTCTTAGTTACAAGGTTAGATGACCAAAGTGCTTGTGTCATTGTCGCATCAGAAGAAACAGCGATAGAATAAACATCTGGTACCCCAAGTGTTTTGACCGCATTATCATAGCTAGTTCCATTTTTAAGATCTTCATACATTTTCAAAGTGATTTTAGAATCCCGAACGTAAGAAAAAGTTGAAATTGACTTAACAACGGTACTATTGTTAAAAAGTTTTGCTGTAACAACAACATTATCATACTGCCAATTATAGACATCAAGCGTGGCGTCTCCTGCCTGCTCATGACTAGTTGATGTTGGCTCACCAAACCAACCCCTTCAAACTATCAAGATTTAATCCCCCAGAAAACTCCTGAGAAGCATTTGCCATGATAATCTTATCAAAGTTCTGACGAACATTTCCATGCTTAACAGTTAAAACCTTTGATGCTTCATTATCCAAAGAACCTTTCGTCTCAGTCTTAGACGAAGAATTTCCGCAAGCAGCTAAGGAAACAAGTGAGACACCTAAAACGGTCAAAGACAAAAATTTTTTCATAATAAGTTACTATACACAAATAAAAGGCTGACGCCTCAAGTTTTTATGGAGCCGGTGGGAGTCGAACCCACGTCCAAGCATCTGCCAACATATTCGTCTACGACCATAGGTTATGTCTTTCATTTAACAGATAGACGACACATAACTCAAGCCTTCTATATGCGAGCCTATAAATCTCTTTTCGACCAGCTAGGCAATGATCGAACGTAGCTTATAAATCAATAAAACCTCTAAACAAACATAAGCAATCTGCTAGAAGTCACGCGAGCAGGTGTTTAGGCTGCTACAGCGTAAGAATTAGTATTTTTTGCAGTTATATTTAACTGAGCGTTTACGTCGCCACACGAGTCGCAGAATATGCCTCATAATGCCTGTCGAATCCGTAACGACCCCAATATGAGATATTGATTATTATAGCAAAATTTTTAATAAATAGCAAAAAATTACCAAGATATACACAAAAGTATAGACTATGTACGATTTATTAGCATCTAGCTTTCTACCCAATTTACAGAAATAGATAATTCGGTTATTATTACAAATTACTATTCATTGACTTTCTCCTTAAACTCTAAAGATACTATATATCAGTTACCTTTTCTAACATTCCCTGAATTTAAAGAGCACTCTTGATAGATTTAACAACTAAAAAACGCTGAAAGCACTACGCTCTCAACGTTTCCACTTTGCACCCTAAGGGAATCGAACCCCTATCTCAAGAACCGGAATCTTACGTGATATCCATTACACTAAGGGTGCTAACAGTATACTATTATAGCATACTATATAATATAAAAAAAGACATGTTTCCATGTCTCTTTATTATCTTACAATTCGATATCTCCGAAAAGATCCGCCATTGAGAATCCAGATTGAGTTTCTGGAAGTTCGTAGTCACGTTTTTCTTGACGTTTTGGACGGCGTGGACGTGATTGACGCTTTTCGTTGTTTTCCCCTTCAGCGTTAGCTGGACGTTCTTCAAGAGCTTTGATAGAAAGTGATACACGTTCTGCATCAGCGTTTACTTCAAGAACTTTAACAGTAACGTCTTGACCTACTGAAAGAACATCTTTTGGATTTTCAACACGTTTGTGTGAAATTTGTGAGATGTGAACAAGTCCATCGATTCCTGGTAATACTTCAACGAAACCACCAAAGTCAGTCAAACGCTTAACTTTACCTTCGATTACATCACCAGCAGCAAGTTTTTGTTCAACACCATCCCATGGTCCAGGTGTTGTTGCTTTAAGTGAGAGTGATACACGTCCTGCTTCTTCGTCGATAGCAAGAACTTTAACTTCAATTTCATCACCAACAGATACAACTGATTTAGGTGAAACGTTACGTTCGTGAGACAATTCAGTCACGTGAACAAGTCCGTCTACACCACCAAGGTCAATGAAAGCACCGAAGCTTGTCAAACGAGCAACTTTACCAGTTACTACTGAACCAACTTCAAGTTTAGAGAAGACTTCTTTACGAGCTTCTATAGCTTCTGCTTCAACAACTTCACGACGTGAAAGGATGAAACGGTTTTCAGCTGGATCAACTTCTTTAATTTTAGCGTCAAATTCTTGACCTACGAATTGTTCAGTGTTACGAACAAAACGAGTATCAATCATTGAGGCTGGAATAAATCCACGGAGTCCTTCAAATTCAACTGAAAGTCCACCTTTAACAGCACGTGTTCCTTTAACAGTAACAACTTCTTCTTCACGACCAACAAGTTTATCCCAAGCTTTGCGAGCCTCCAAGCGTTTTTTAGATACAAGGTAAGTTACAGTATCAGTATCTTTACCAACAACTTGACGAAGAACAAGCACTTCAAGTGTTTCACCATCTTTAACAAGGTCGGCAACGTTTGCGTCACGGTCATTTGTCAATTCACGACGTGTCAAAACACCTTCGATACCTGTTCCTTCGATAACAACATTTGCTTGATCATTATCTACTGAGATAACTTCAGCTGTTACAACGTCACCTGTGCTAACTTCGCTAACACTATTTAGCAATTCTTCAAATTCGTTCATTCTAAAAAAATCCTCCAACAAGAGCCAGCCAATTCTGACCCTTGATAACAATATATTTTTAAAGGTACCCGCAAAGACAATGGTTAACATAGACGGTGCCAATGCACCCGATACCATTGACTGGGGTAGCTGGATTCGAACCAACGCATGAGGGAGTCAAAGTCCCTTGCCTTACCGCTTGGCTATACCCCAAAAATAGGCGAATGAGGGGAATCGAACCCCCGAATGTCAGAGCCACAATCTGATGTGTTAACCACTTCACCACATTCGCCACCTTATTAACACGGGCAGTAGGAATTGAACCCACACTGAAGGTTTTGGAGACCTTAGTTCTACCTTTAAACTATGCCCGTAACTATGGAAGGGGAGGGATTCGAACCCCCGAACCCGAAGGAGCGGATTTACAGTCCGCCGCGTTTAGCCTCTTCGCTATCTCTCCTTAAGAACAAGAAACAGTATAACACAGTTTCTTGATCAAAGCAAGCCTTTACTTTGGATTTTAATGATTAAGATTGTAGGCTTCGATAATGGCAGCTATTGCATCATCCATTTTCTTGTGGAAACCTGATACATTTTCTTTATCAACAACGGCAAACTTTCCATCGATTTCTACAATTTGTCCGATGACTTTCTTTCCAACAAGAAGCTCAAAACCTTCAATGGTTGCTTTGTTTACAATGACTTTGGCATCTTTGATTTGGATTTCAATTTTTTTGTCTTTTTTACTCATAGATCTATACCCGATACCTAAATCGAGCCATCCTTTCTTAGTGTATGTCCTTAATTTTACCGAAAAAGAGAAAAGCTTGCAAGGGCAAGCTTTAAAATAATCATTTATTTACTTGGAATTAGTCAACTTTGACAATCCATCCTTCTGGGGCCTCAACGTCACCAAATTGGATACCTGTTAACTCATCATAAAGTTTACGTGTTACAGGTCCGACTTCTGTTTCTGAATAGAAGACATGGAAGTCATCACCGTGTTGTACACCACCAATTGGTGTGATAACAGCAGCTGTACCACAGGCACCGGCTTCGACAAATTTATCCAACTCGGCAATCTTAACATCACCTTGAATAGCTTTCATACCAAAACGATTTTCAGCCAGGTAAAGCAATGAGAATTTCGTAATTGATGGCAAGATAGATGGGCTAAGCGGAGTAATGAACTCATTATCTGCTGTAATCCCAAAGAAGTTTGCAGAACCGACTTCTTCAATCTTAGTGTGGGTTGCTGGGTCAAGGTAGATAACATCAGAGAAATTAGAATCATGGGCAATTTTCCCTGGCAACATACTTGCCGCGTAGTTACCACCAACCTTAGCAGCACCTGTACCATGTGGTGCTGCACGGTCATATTCGTCCTGGATAAGGAAATTCGTTGGAGCCAATCCGCCTTTGAAGTAGTTCCCTACTGGCATAGCGAAAATTGTAAAGATATACTCATCTGCCGGGTGAACACCAATAATGTCTCCAACCCCAATCAAGAGTGGACGAAGATAAAGTGTTGCGCCAGTACCATATGGTGGGACGTATTCTTCATTAGCACGGACTACTTTTTTACAAGCATCTACAAATTTTTCCACTGGAACTTGTGGCATCAAAAGACGATCAGCAGTACGTTGTAGACGTTTGGCATTTTCATCTGGACGGAACAATTGAATAGAGCCATCTTTAGTACGGTAAGCCTTGAGGCCTTCAAAAGCTTCTTGACCATAGTGAAGGGCTGGAGATGATTCTGAAATGTGCAAGGTTGCATCCTCAGTCAATTGCCCCTCATCCCATTTACCATCTTTGTAATATGAAATATAACGGAATGGAAGTTTACGGTAATTAAATCCTAAATTTTCCCAGTCTAAATCAACTGTCATGTGTATGTCCTCTTTTCTGTTACTATGTGCTTTCTAGTATAGTCCTTTTCATTGAAAATTTCAATGTTATTTTGCAAAATTCTGACAATTATTTTATAAGAGTTATTTTGTCAGCCAAAGAAAAAACTCTGCCCTCTAGTAAGAGAACAAAGCTTTCTTAACTCTATTTTTTAAGAATTTTGGCTGAGAAGACTTCCTTATCTGCTAGTCCTTCAATGAAACTTCCGTTGCTAGTACGCTCTGACAGATTAAGAAGTGATAAATCAACCTCTGCAGTTTCACCTGTCGTAGCTATTACAAACAAGATCTGAGGAGTCTCTTCTACTGGTGTTGCTAGAAGATCTATCTCAGCTCCAGCATTTTCTGTAAAGACTGGACCAGCTGTGAAGACACGGTGAGGCTTGGTCTTAAGCTCACGAAGAACCTGGAGACCTCGACCAGCTCGCTTAGCCCGTGGAATATCGGACGTCGCCACACGTTTGAGACTAGCTCGTTGTGTAAGTAAGTAGAAACTTTGCGTATTTGCCACAAAAACGGCTTGAACCTTGTCGTCATCCTTAAGATTGATTGCCTTAACACCTACTGCCTTAGCACCAACCACTGGAACTTCATCCGCATTGAAACGAAGGGCATATCCTTTTTGAGTGATAATCATGATATCATCCAATTGAATTGGAGTTACTGTGACGATCACATCACTTTCATCCTTGAGTTTACCATATTTAACTGACTTAGACTTATAGGTACGCCATGGCGTAAATTCCTTACGTTCGAAACGTTTAATTTGACCAAGCTTAGTGGTTGCCAGGTAAGTACCAGTTTCAAAATCATCCAGGATTTCTGCATAAAGCACTTCTTCATCTTTCGAAAAATTAGTTATAGTTTGTGATAAATGCTCTCCTAGATCCTTCCAACGAATATCTGGTAACTCATGTATTGGACGATAAATCACATTGGCCTGATTGGTAAAAATCAAGAGATGCTGTGTCGTCTTAGCCTGCTGAACCAGAATCAAATCATCATCATCACGTTTTCCAACTTCTTCAATCTTCGAAGCATTGAAAGATCGTGGGCTAGTACGTTTGACATAACCACCACGAGTGATGCTGACATAGGTTTCTTCTTCAACAATTAGACTTGCGGTATCAATTTCAATAGTCTTGGTTTCTGCTTGCAACTCTGAACGACGGTCATTTCCAAATTTCTTCTTAATATCACGAAGTTCACGTTTCATGACATTAAACAGGGTACGCTCATCACCAATGATGGCAGCCAAGGTCGCAATCTGTTCACGTAAATTGGCTTCCTCATTTTGGAGAGCGACGATATCCGTATTTGTTAAACGATAAAGTTGCAAGGTCACGATAGCTTCGGCTTGTTCTTCTGAAAAATCATAGCTGACTTTAAGATTTTCCTTGGCATCTGACTTATTTTCAGAAGCTCTAATAAGGGAAATAACCTCATCCAAAATTGAGATAACACGAATCAACCCTTCAACAATATGAAGGCGTTTTTCAGCCTTTTCCTTATCAAATTTTGAACGAGCAACGATAATATCGCGACGGTGAGCAATGTAGCTAGACAAAATCTTTTGTAAGCCCACTTGACGTGGGGTGAAATGATCAATAGCCACCATATTGAAATTGTAGTTGACCTGCAGATCCGTATATTTCAAAAGGTAGTTAAGAATGGTTTGGCTGTCAGCATCCTTCTTAAGTTCGATAGCAATACGCAAGCCTGAACGGTCAGACTCATCACGAACTTCTGCAATGCCTGGAACCTTGTTATTGACTCGAATATCATCAATTTTTTTAACAAGAACTGCCTTATTAACATCGTAAGGAATTTCAGTAACAATAATCTGTTTCTTGCCACCTTTGAGTTGTTCAATTTCAGTACGCGAACGCACGACTACTCGGCCCTTACCAGTTTCGTAAGCCTTACGAATCTCATCTTTCCCCTGAATAATAGCACCTGTCGGGAAATCTGGTCCAGGCAAGAATTCCATCAACTTATCCAGTTTAGCAGATGGATGGTCAATCATATAAACAACGGCATCGATGACTTCTGCCAGATTATGTGGCGGAATGTCTGTAGCATAACCAGCAGAAATCCCTGTCGCACCATTGACCAAAAGGTTTGGAAAGGCTGCAGGTAAAACGGTTGGTTCCTTCTCTGTATCATCAAAGTTCCAAGCCCAAGGAACAGTGTTTTTATCGATATCTTGAAGAAGGTACCCAGCAATCTCTGACAAGCGTGCCTCGGTATAACGCATAGCCGCTGGTGGATCACCGTCCATAGAACCATTGTTACCGTGCATCTCAACTAGGATTTCACGATTCTTCCAGTCCTGGGACATACGCACCATGGCATCGTAAATAGAGCTATCACCATGTGGGTGGAAATTACCCATGATGTTACCAACAGACTTAGCCGATTTACGATAGCCTTTGTCATAGGTATTGCCATCCTTATTCATGGAATAAAGAATACGACGTTGAACGGGTTTCAGACCGTCACGAATGTCAGGTAGCGCACGCTCCTGAATGATGTATTTGGAGTAGCGTCCAAAACGCTCTCCCATGATGTCCTCAAGGGACATGTTTTGAATGTTAGACATAAGATACAAAGGGACGATTCGGCTTGCCGAAAATCTCTGTAGAAAAATAGAAAACCGATGCAAGGTTCGATGAAGCCAAGGCGATTTATCTACTTTTTCTAAGAAATTAGTCCCGTGTTCAGTTACATTCAGTAACCAAACGATCCTTTCTGTAAAGTTTAAAATATGTTGTTAAATGGTGGGGAAGGAATTTTCACACAGTATTTAGGGCGTGTTCAACTCCTTTCAAAGAATGTTGAGTGGTTTTCTATAGAAAAAGGAATTTAGTTACTGCAAGTAACCGAACAATCCTTTCTGTAGTTTAAAGTGTTTAAAATAGATTATTGAATCAGTGATTAGAGAGTTCCTCCTCAGCATAAGCCGTCATCTCTCATTCTCTTTATGATTGTAGGCAAACCCCATCTTTTTAGCCAATCATACTTCCCTGTAAAATCATCATGAGAAGCCTTACCTCTAAAAAACTTTCAGGGTCTCCAAATTTAGATTCAATTACCTTAAGTATGCATAGATGAAATACTATCGGTGTATACAATCCTAAAAGTCTAATTTGTCGACGATTCATGATGATTACAAGAAAAATTGAGGACAAAAAACTAATAAAAGAAAACCTAAGTATAGATCCATTATTCACACTCCTTAAAACGCTGTCGTTTCTTCCAAGGTAAATTTAACATTATCCTCAATCCATTGACGGCGAGGAGCTGCCTTATCTCCCATTAGCACTGAGACGCGGCGTTCGGCACGCGCTAAATCGTCAATAGTCACTCGGATAAGCGTTCTGGTCTCTGGATTCATGGTTGTTTCCCAAAGCTGGTCAGCATTCATTTCACCAAGTCCTTTGTAACGTTGGAGAAGCGCACCTCTACCAAACTTTTGACGAAGTTCTTCAAGTTCCCCATCGGTCCAAGCATATTCGACAACTTCCTTCTTGCCTTTACCTTTAGACATCTTATAAAGAGGGGGCAAAGCAATATAAACGTGCCCTGTTTCAACCAATGGACGCATATAACGATAGAAGAAAGTAAGCAACAAGGTCTGGATGTGAGCTCCATCGGTATCAGCATCGGTCATGATGATAATCTTGTCATAGTTGATATCGTCAAGGTTAAAATCAGCTCCAACACCTGCACCAATAGT
>OLOX01002680.1_pt1 | contig 14511 bp, 8 predicted proteins | sample 1672091 | NCBI WGS metagenome assembly OLOX01 (sample SAMEA3136644, study PRJEB25190) | human gut metagenome | reverse complement strand
AACGGGCAAAGCAACCCCCACCTGCTGGTTGGCAGGTGGGGGTTGCTATATTTATCCTACACTAAGCGCCTTAATTACGGCCTCTTCCGCATTTTTATACAGAATAATATCAAATGCAGTTGAAAGATCGTCCGGGACTGAAGCAAAGTCCGACATACTGATCGCAGGCATTAAAATCTTCTTTGCACCACTGTCAAGACATACCTGCAACGTATTTGCCAGCTCATCGACCCGGATCAGAGTACCGCTTATACTCATCTCACCCAGGACTGCCATAGAACTTTGCACGGGACGTCCAAGTGCAATTGAACACAAGGCAATAAGAGTCGGTATAGCCAGCTTATCGGTCATTCCTATTCCCTGGAGGTCCTGATAATTTACAATATAATCCTTGGCATCTGTGCTGATACTGCCACTTATTCTGTTACCGTTCGCTTTCAGGAAACTGAAAGCCGCATTGGAGGATTCCCTTGCTTCACGGTCGGAGCCTATGCCCGTACGCTCAAATTTTCCTGTTCCATTAAGCGTCTGACTTTCCAGCCGAAATACTCCCAGCATTCCGCTCTTGCCACGGGAAACGGTATACACCTGCCCGGGATTGCATATGCCTTCCGGAATCAGCTTTCCGCCTCCCTGCTCAGGCACCGACACATAATGTTCCTCCAGTGTTTCATTGTCTATGTACGAAAAATTCACATCGTAAAATTCCATACCGCCAAGCTTTTTAAGCTGTTCCTTAACGCGGCGGCGCATTTCCAGGGATATCTGAACTACCTCTTCCAGCTCTTCTTTTGTGAATTTATCGTCAGGATACATCAGCTTCAGATAGCCGTCTATCATTCTGCGAACGGCAATGGTATCACGCTGATTCAGATTTTTTCCAAGACGGAAATAATGATCGAGCGCATCACCATACTGCTCTTTACGAAGCTCACGGATAAATTCTGCAAGATAGTCGCTGATGAAACCGTAATCGTCAGTGAAATGCTCCGGTCTGAATTTTGGTATCTCCCAACCCGGAAGATAACAGTGTATCCTGTCCAGGAATGCAGTATCAGTCCCCATTTCAGGAGGAAACGGGTCAAAAAGACTGGAGGTTTTCAGCAGGACGTCAACGCTCTGATTTATATTACCTACGAATACCATTGAGGCGGCAGCCGCTTTCTCCTCCTTGCCGCGAGCAAATGAACCGGACGCCATATAATCTTTCATTATCTGAATGCCGTCCTTGTCCTTGAAACGTATTCCCGCAACCTCGTCAAAGGCAACGCAATCCCACAGCCCTACTAATCCGACTGTCCTTTTGCTCATATTATAAAATAAATTCGCAACGGTAGTCTGTCCGCCGGATACAAGAATACTGTTAGGCGATATCTCCTTGTAGAGATGCGATTTTCCGGTGCTTCTGGGACCGAGTTCGCAAAGATTAAAGTTGTTCTCCACAAGTGGTATCATTCTGGTCAGCAGCAGCCACTTCTCACGGTATGTAAATCCGTCAGGCTCCATACCGGTGGAGCGCAGCATTATATCCAGCCATTCCTCTTTGGTAAACGCAGCACGTCCTGATTTCAGCTCGTCAATGTCGATATGCGGCATCTGTATCGGGGTCAGTTTCCGAATACTTATCGGGGAATAATCCTTGTTCTTTTTCTTTTTTGAGCGAAGCGGATTACCGTATTCATCAGTTATTTCCGGCTGATCCTCGTCATCGGATTCATAATCAAGCTGAACAATGCACCATATCCCACCGCACAGCAGCCTGTCGTACTTTTCGGGATATGCGTCATCAATTGGCACTCCGCCAACTCCCAGATTTGAAAAATCTGCAAAGAAACAGTTCTTGTTCATATCAAGGTGCACCGTTACCATATCAATGATAGTATGACTGCCTTTTTTCCGCAGCTGCGAAAGTATTTTCTGAGATTCATCAGGACGTACAAAGTTATCTGCAAGGATACGCTTCACATTATTTACACCCTCCTCGACAACTTCTTCATCGTCAGAGCTGCAATACTGCCCCAGGAGGAATTCCAGTACATATACCGGGACGTTCGCTCCCTCTTTCATCTTCTTGGTCAGATCCTTGCGCACTATTTTTCCGTCAAAATGTTCCCTCAGCTTCTGCTTTATGATATCATGTCTGCTAAGGCTGGTCTCAGTATTTTCAAATTCGCACATTGATTATATCCCCCTTTTATCAGAAACCGAAATCATCTGCAAATGCAATATCGATCATCATCTCATGGCGCAGTACTTCAAGGCTGGTTTTCTCCTCAAATGCTACAAGATAGTACTTTTTATTGATATCATATTTAATATTTCTGAAAGAAAAACGCAGCTTAAAAATACGCTTGGATGTGTCCGCGTCCTTTTTGTCGGCAATATATATACATTCGTTCGATATTCTGTTTCCCTTTTCATCAACAAAGTAAACATGATATCTGGTTTCCTTTACCACGTCGCTGACAGGTTCCGTCTGCATGAAATCCAGCACTGTAACCAGATTCGTTATCTTCCTGGTCAGGCTGATGAAGCGTATCTCGGCATTAGTGGTTTCGCAGCGGCCTTTCTCGGTTCTGACGTCTATCAGCGGAATGATCATCTCCTGCGGAGAGCTGCCGCCGTGGGTATAATTTAATCCGGAACCCTGTTTCTTGAACAGGTCGCTTCCCATCGGAAAATACACTCTGCGGGAATCGTCAGCGCCTATGATCGAACTGAAAGGCAGGCTTGCAACTCCTTCGCCCTGCACATCACGGTCGGTGAGCGCATATCTGCGGTCTGCGTCCGGTATCCCGCTTATCTTATCGCTCTCGGAGAGCTTATCTCTCTTGTAGATAAATCCATGGTCTGCGGTAATGATGTAGTGGATAGTATTTGCGCTGGACGTAAGCTTTCTTACGAGGAAATAAATCTCCTCGACCGCTTCCTCACAGGCATTGAATACCTCATTCTCAGTAGAGGCATGGTCGCCTCTGGCGTCGATCTGGTCGTGATAAACGTACACGACATTCTGTCCGGTGAACACGTCACGAAGCGCAGAAACATTCATTGATTTTATATCGTCATACTTTACACAGCGACTGTCCGGGTTTGCCGCCTGCAATACTGCCTCACGCTGTTTTATGTCGTCCGTCGGCTTTCCGTCTGCAAGCGTGCGGGAATCCGGCAGGACCTCAATAGTGTTATGAGGAAGGAGCGCAGCCATTCCGAACTTGGTATAGGACGGAAGTACGCTCTGCATCGCGGAGATGGAAGCGGTACACTTTGCGTCCGCCTGCAATTTCTCGAAAAGCGAACGTCCAACTTCATAGCGCATAGCGTCTGAAATGATAACGACTGTACGCTCTTTGTTACTGCGGACAAAATCGTTATAGAAATTGAGCTGGTGCGGCAATCCGGTATCACCGTCCGCAGCCACGAAATTCTGATTCCAGTTTACGCACTGTGCATTCAGGTAATCGTTGGTGTAGATATTTTCAACGAGCTGGCGCAGATCGTCGAACTCGCTGTTGTTGTCCAGTTTATCAAAGTAATAATAGAAATACCTGTACCTGCGGTCTATGGTGTAGTTTTTGTCTGTATACTGCTTTACAACAGCCTTTATGCCGGTAAGTGGCTGATATTTCTCCGGCTGAACCAGCCAGTATGCGTTCTCCAGAACAAAATATCTGTTTCTGAACTCGCTGCCGAAGTGCATTTTTCTTCTCAGAACGCAGACTTCCGGTATGGACTTTCCTCCGAGTCTGGTGTCGGTGTCCTCAGCCTCCAGCCGCTCACGGATCCAGCTTATTATAACATCATCAATTCCACGGAAAACGCAGCAACTGACAAGAGAATCGACAGGCATTTTCCGGAGCTGGTCTGCCGCTCCGAGAGAATTAAAAGCCTGCGCTGAGAGGTCGCCATAATTATCGGAATAGAGAATATTGTTCATCAGATTATCCAGGAACGTGATAATATTGCCAGCCTTGAATGAAATGAACGGCTCCCATGCTTTCGGCATTTCAGTGGAAATAGTTCTGGAAGCGTAGGTCGCAAAGAATGTCATAATGAGCCGCTGTAATGCCGGCTCTGCGTCAACATATCCGAACTGTTCCTCAACCATCTGCCAGAACGACTGCAACAGGTCGTACCTTGCAAACTCGGCAAGGTACTTATTATCCTCCGGTTTGTCATCTGTCAGAACACAGCGGACAACTTCTTCAAAAGAAACCGATTTATTCCTGCAAAGAATGCTCATAAGGGCAACCTCTATCGTTGCCTTGTTGAAATGGTCGATTTCAAGCTCATAGAACTTCTGCGTTCTGGTTTTCTCTCCGAAGAACTTGATGTAATGCTCGATAACGGGCTTGAATCGCTCATCTATACCGAGGTCGGACGCCACGACCGACGCCTTATCAGTGTGGAACTCCTTCGAGTAAAAGATCATATCCGCAAGGTGGTTCTCCTGCACCGGCGGTTTTGCGTACGGTGCATAAATGAGGTAATTCGTCTGCGTATCTTCGCACTCCAGAAAGTATTTCATGCGAAGCTGCTCATGCAGCTCCAGGTGGAGTATCTTCGCATTATTCAGCTCCAGAGCGTCTATGTCATCGACAAACTCCGCTTTTGCGTCAAACCAGAAAATGAGCCTGCGTTCATCTCCGGCGAACTCTTCGTTCAGTTTGTCGGAAATTTGTTTCAGGTTAAGTACTGCCATGAGATATCTCCTCAGATTTTAGTAAGCACTTCGATCTTCTTCCCGTCATCGCCGGTCTGAACCTTTTCATAGTTCACCTTAACGCCGTCGTCAAGGTCGATGTCTATGCGGGAAAGTGCCAGGTGCGCTATTTTTTCATCGAAGTCATGAGTTTCCTTGAGCTGCTTTGTCAGCTTTTCTATGCGCTTCTGTGCAGCTGAAACCTCACGTCCGCTGCCTGTTTCTGCAACGTCCTGTGCCTGGCGTATCTCATTCTCGTAAATACGCTGGAGCTTGTGCAGGTACTCCACACGCACATTACCGGTGGTGTCAGCATTCCAGCGGTGCATATATACAAGCGCCCTGAAGCCGTTCTGTTTGCCGCTGTCGAACATCCAGTAGATAGGACGTTTCTGATACATCTTGATGTGGTCTTTGATGAAATCGTTCAGGAAGTAGTTCCGAATCCTCTCACGGCTGGTGTTGCCCCTTGTTCCGAGTGCGTCAGCTATGAAAGTCAGGTTTTCTTCAAGGGTATCTGCGCCGTAAACCGTTCTGATGAAATCCACAAAACGGACTACGATATCGTCCCGGAAATATTCTTCATCGGTGACTGGTATGCAGTTATCCGGGTCGGGAATAAAGGTCTTGTATTTACTGCCGTCCCACTCGCCGCCCGCATACGCCAGCCCCTCAACGTCAAGGGAATACCGCCCGAACATACAGCCGACAGCATAGCTTACCAGCGACTTTATATCACGTGTGAGGTCGGCACGGCGCACGGTAACGTCCTTGTCCTCGACTTCGGGGGTCAGTTCGTCCTGTAATCCGTAGATGTCTATGAATATGCGGTTGAGTTCCTCTTCGTTGGATTTTAGCTGAGTGAAACGCTTTTCGCATTCGTCAGACCACTGCGCAAATGATTCGGAGATAAGGGGGACGGGTTTTATCAGGGGGTGGGTTGTGAAGTCCCAGCTGGTTTCAAAGCTGTCCCAGTCGGATTTGGAAAGGTCTATATTTTGTTGAACCAAAGAATCTATTTCATTCTTATAATATTCATTAAATAATAAAGGTATCTTTCTTACCGTACCAGCCCCAGTATTGATTGTAGGATTTATCACACTAAGTATATAGAGAGAAATTGAATTATTTAAGCAACCTAATACATAACAATAGTTTCGCTCATCATATACAAATAAACCGTTTGCCCCCGAATCAAAAATAAACCCAGTTGGATATGCTCGATAACTACATTTTGAGCTTGTTACTCCAGACCAAGTAATTCCTCTCTTAAAGTAATATTGTTCGTTGCTAATTTTCCACCCCAAATTCTCTCCAAGTTGAGGATATACTTTTCTAGTGTTTTCTTTTATTTCTTCGCCATTATTATACCAATTGACTACATAGTCATTATTCCCATACCATCTTCTAAATTCTCCACCTTTATTATAAGGAACCCATTTTTTATTTGAAGCAATTTGTTCCTCAGCAGATTTACAACCTATAATTATATTATTTTTATCTACCTCATGCCAAAACCTTAAAAACCGTTCATTGTCACCAGTTCGCATTCCTATACCAGCAAATCCAAAATCTTCAATAGTAGTATATTGAAAAGACTTTATAAAATTCTCACTCACCCAATAAGCCACAGGCATACCGGGTATTTTTGAGAAATTGTCACTGCTTACTTGTGCAAATCTATTTCCTGCGACAGGAAAAGATTTTGGTTTTGCATTTTCGATATCGGCAAGTTTTATCTGATTGTACGTCCCCTTATAACCCTTAACCGCACCTTTTCTGAAAACAGACACAGCAGTGCCGAAAGCAATACCCATAACCATGTTTTCCATGTGCATGAGTGTTGTCAATGTGTTTAGTGTAAGTAATTTTGTTCTCATTTCCTCAAAACTGGACAAGAACATCCATGACTGCATTGTTACCAAACTGGAATATCCATTTTGCTTTGTAAATTCAAGACATTTTATAATAAGAGCTGCAAACAAATCCGACTTTGCCTCGGAATAGCATCTCTTCACATATTCTGACAGCACACTATTCATACCAGACCCACCCATATACGGCGGATTAGTGCAAACCACGTCATACTTCTGCGAAAGCGCCTGCGCCTGATTCACCAGCGGCAGAATTTTCTCGCACGCAATGCGCTTGTTTTCCATCGCAATGAGGTTCAGCTCGTCGCTCTGTGCAATTACCCCTATACGCTCAATTAGCCCGCTGAAATCAACGGGCTGAACATTTATAATACTGCCGTACTCACGGGCGTTTGTAAGGTCATTTGAAATGGAGCGCAGGTCGGCTGCTATCTTGCTGTCGCCGTCCGCTATGTACTCTATGATTTCGGGAGTCAGCGCGCGGTTATCGTCAATAACGAACAGATTCGGCTTTATTCCGGAAGTCAGAATACGTCGGTTGTACTGCCTGGCTTTCATCATTACAGCGAAATATGCCAGCTGATACGCACGCCTGTCAATATCCAGACCCCAGAGATTCTTCTCCACGATAAGTTTCGCAGCGTCACGCTCGGAGTAACCCTGTGCAGAGTATATCTGCATGAGCACGTCAAAAGCATACACTAGTATATGACCCGAGCCCATGCACGGGTCTATTATGCGGATATCCTCCGGAGATATCTCCCTGCACCCTGCACGAATTTCTTCAAGCTGCGCCTGAACCTGCGGCTCCTGTTCCGCTTCGTCAAGGTAGTACTCCCAGCACTGACGCAGATCATCGTCAGGATGTCCCTCTATCCACAGTCTGCCGAGGGAGTTCTCGACCATGTAGCGGACTATCCAATGCGGCGTAAACAGCTGGGTCGCAGCCGGTATATTTTCCTTTGTGATTTTGACGTTCTTTTTGAGAGCTGCAAACACCTTGTCCTTCGGTTCAGTGTTGTAGTACTGGTACATCCAGCCGATTATCTCGACCTGACCCTCTTTCTCAATATTGAAATCGTCCTCGGAAATATCGTTCACCAGATGGAACACAACGCCGTCCTTGTCTGTATACGACAGGGAGAGCAGGAGTTCCGAGTAGTCATTCGTAGCCTCAAACAGCTCCGGCAGAATATCATGCAGGTGGTTGCACTCCCTGATGAACAGCATACGGAACAGTTCTTCCAGCCTGTTATTGTCACGGAGCTCATATATACGGCCGCTTTCCTCGCCTGTAAATTCAAGTCCTGCGTCAAATGGCGTGGTAACTATATCCGGCTCATGCTTGCCGGATTCAGAGGACAGCACTCGTATAGGCAGATAGCCGTTCACTTCCATGAAACGAATAGCTATCATACGGTTGAACCAGGTATAGGCGACTTCCTCGACGATGTACTCGAAAGCAACCTTGTAGTTGTCCAGCTCCTCCGCCTTTGCCCTTATCGCAGAAACAAGGGAGTTACGCTGCGAGATACGCTCTCCCTTTACCTCGGCGTAATCCTTTGTTCCGATATCGAACAGCTGCAAATCGCTCCTGGACTGCGGGAGCGGCTCGCCGATGCCGTTCTCATTTACGGCGAGCAGTCCTGCGCTGTATGTAATATCGGATATGAGCTTTTTTCTTGCCCATATTGCAAAATTTTTGAGTGCTGTCTTATTCATCCTGATCTCTCCTTAAAATTCTATTGTGATGATGGTGTCCTCTTCAAGGGTGTTCATCAGCTTGTTTTTTAAGTCGGCGAGGTACTTGTCCACGTCCGCTGCGCTTTCAAGCTGCCACGAGCTGGATGAATTGAGCGACTTTATGCTGACCGCCTTGCGCTTCTTCATTTTCGGCACTACCGGAGCGACAGGCTGTACAGGCGCTGCGCCCGCGTCGTCTTCGGGCTGAATCGGCGGAGTAATCTTAGCTGCCTTTGAGTCTGCAATTTTCTTCTCGGCGGCAAAAATTTCATTAAGAGAACGGGTCATAAGAGCGTCTGCTTCAACGCTTATATTTTTCAGGTTAGCTATATTGTCGCAAGCCTGCGCCTTGTCTGAAAGGTCTGAAAAGCTCTTTACAAATTTATCAGAAAGCTGCGGCCTGCACTCCTTGCCATCGAGCTCGTCAAACACACGTCTGCGGGCTTCGTCAACTGCTTCAAGAGCCGGTTCCATATGCTTGTCAAGCTCCGCATTATAAGCGGTCAGGTACTTTTCAATCAGATCGGGGAGCTTGTGCATTTCATTATAAGGTTCCGACTTGTTCAGGATAGTATTTATCTGGCTTACATATCCCTCGACCTCGTCGTTCACGATAAAGGTCTTACTGCTCTCAAAAATATCCATCTGTCTTACGGCATTGTCAAAGATACTCTTCTGCTGACCGCCGAAGAACTTTTTAACAGGCTCGTAATCCTCAGCCATGTTAAGCAAATCTTCTTTCTTGGCAGAAATCATTCCGAAGAATTCATTTGGATATTTCACATCGCAGATGTCAGTCAGAAGCTGCTTGGCTTTTGAAAGAACACGTCTTCCCGGGTACCTTGCGCCATTATTGTAGTTGCCCTCGGTTCGTTCAATCTCGGTCTTGAGGTTGTTTGCGTACCTGACGAACTCCGCCATTACAGCGTCGTCATCGTCGCTGTTCGGCGTAGTATTGAAGAGTTCCTTCATTACCTCACGGACGACTTTCTTCTGATTGTCGCTTGCCTTTGCACGCTTTTCAGCCATCAGCTTTTCGATGTATTCCTTGCGTGTGATGAAACGGAAAATCTCCTCGGAAGTCCTGGACTGGAGCGTTACCTGTTCATTGTTCACTGTCAGGGAAATCTCGCCCTTGCGGAACAGCTTTGCAACAAGCCACTGAACATCGGCTTCAACATAGCCATACGGAGCCTTTGTAAACCGCTCCATCAGCGACTTCATAGACACCTTGAAATGCTGCGCCGTCTTGTCGGCGATGAATCTGGACATCTCGTTCAGAGCTTCCACGTTGTACTCCTGCATTGTGCCATCAATGGTGATCTGCTGTGAATTGTCACGCAGCAGGGCGCGGATATCATCGTCGCCGACCGGTCTGTCAATGTAGGACAGCTTGTGGTACACAGAGTTGATAAGTTTTCCGAGCGCTTCGTTTATGCGGGTCCTGATATCCCTGGATTTAGACTCGACCTTGTCGCCGCAGGTGTAGATATCGGCTTCTTCAAGAGCCTGGCAGAGATACGTTTTCGCATTCCGGCTGCGTTCCTGTATTTCCGCGCGCTTCTGTGATTTCAGCGATTCGGTGTTGACAGCAGTGTTTGCGGCGTCCATGCGCAGGAACTTCTCGATTTTCAGCATGGAGGTCACTTCGTCAAGATACGACCTGTCGCCGGGAAGTACCACAAGAACAACATTATCCTGACCGGACGACAGGCGCAGCGTGTTCTCATCACCGACCTCATCGCTGTTCGGTGTGAGTATGCGGAGCTTGATGTCGTAATTCTGATTTGCCTTGAACGGGTGGTCGTCTACGAACTGGCAGAAGCTGAACTGATACCTGTTATTGAACCTGTTCAGCCTGGACTTGTTCTCAGGGTAGATATCGTCGAAAATCATACCGGAAACCCTGTTTGTCACATCAGAGGATTCTATCGGCTGCGTTTCAATGGCTCTGTTTATTTCCTGCTCCTCGTTCGTCAGGAACACATAAATATCGCCGTTTTTCTGCACGAGCGTCTGGCGGATAAGGCGGTTAAGCGCTTCCTCCACCCTCTCGGAGAGTGTTCTGCGGTCCTCGTCAATATCGGAAACCATGAGGCTCGTGATATTATTGAGGTTTGCCCTGATCTCCTTGACGTACTTGATCATAAACAGAGTTTTCAGCACGTTTACGGTAAAGCACTCTTCCGCATGGGCGGAATTGAGAGAGGAATTGTCAAGCGCCTTGGTGATAACGCCCTTGTGAGAATGGTCAAGGAACTGTTCCAGTGCGTCATAGAACATATTGAACGGAACAAGCGCCCCTGGTTCCTTGTTCATCAGCCTGACGGCGGATTCCTTGAACAGCGCAAGCATGGAACGCTCACCCTCTGCAAGATGCTTTCCGGACGCACCATGCGTTCTTATGGAAGTCAGAACGCTGCCTAGCAGGTCGAACTGATACGGGATAAACGGATATACAAGGGCGAAGTCGTCACCGTTCTGATAGAGTTTCTTTTCAACGCCGTCGTTGAACACGATAAGATTCTTGATGATAGTGTCCTTGGTATCAAACAGCGCTGAAAGAGTGGCATTGCCGGAATCGTTCTTGGCAAGGATCCTCTTCTTGATGACCTCGTCCACATTGGATGAGGAAAGCGACAGCCTTGTATCAAAACGCCCCTGGATTTTTGAAAAGTCATTGCCCTTTATCTTGGTTATTGAGTCGATATCCTGCTGGCTGGTCACAACTACCCATGCCTTGCCGCGGCAGGCTATACCAAGTTCCTCGGTTACGGTCTGGAGATTGAGCATCAGCTTTGAGTTATCGCCTATGTACTGACCGACTTCATCGACCAGAAAAACAACGTGATGGTTCTTTCCCTTTGAGTCAATGTACTTCTTTACAAGCTTTGCAAAGTCCTCGATGGATATTGAATACGGCTCCAGAGCCTTATCGCTCCAGCTGCGGGCTGACTCGGCGCTCATATAGCCGATGTCTACCAGAGCGTCAATTACATCGTCCTGGATAAAGTCGAACTCATCACGGGCTTCTTCCCAGGGCTGACCATAGGAATTTTCAAATGTGCTGCGGAACTCATCATATTTGCCTTCGCCGAAAAGTCTGCGCTCCAGGTCTGCAAGCGCAAAATTGGAGCTGCAAAAGCCCTGCATCTTATTGAACACTTTAAGGAACACAGAAACGATAGCGTCATTGTTTTCCTTGCCGTTAGATTCGCTTTTGGAGTCGATATTGAACAGGATAGCGTCAGTCGGAACAGAGGCTGCAAGCTTCATATCCGCAAGAACCATCGGGTCTGCAATCTTGTCGTCATCAACGAAATAGTCAATGGCGGATTTGCCGTCAACAACCTTGTTTTCAAGGACATAGGACAGTATCTTCAGAAAGTGAGATTTACCGCTTCCAAAGAAGCCGGAGATCCACACACCCATCTTGTCCGTATTTCCGGTTATGCCGTTCTTATAGCTTTCGAAAAAGCCTCTGAAATGCTTCTGGAGCTCTCTTGTGACAACGTACTCTTCAAGTTCCTGCCTGATGTTGGAGTCATCGCCCTGTCCAACCTTGATAACTCCCTTGATGTCACGGTCAATGGGCTTTGCGAACATATCCCTGATGATCATTGATATTCTCCTTACTCAACCAATTTGAAAGCACGATAGTAGTTATCGTCCTTGACCTCGCCAAAAAGGACCAGCTCCTGCCCGTCATATTTTCCGGGATAGAACATAACCACAGGAACGTTGTCCAATACCTGATGAAGATTGTTCAGAACAGTATGCGAACGAATGAGGGGATAGCACTTTCCTATCCCGATTATGAATACGACAGATTTTTCAGGCGTCCGCTCCTGAATATACTTTACGATAAGGTTGTCATCTCCGGTCAGCCGGAGCGTATTCCCCACAGCTCTTATAACACGGTCAAGACCTTTGTTTTTTTCAAGGTCGAAACACTTTTCAAGATAGCCCTTTTCTTTCAGTATCTCGATAGTTATGTCGTAGAGGTCAAATACAACGACCTTAAAACCGTCCGGTGAATCCTCGTGTTTTTGGCGGATATACTCCACACGCTTGCGTACAATAAGTTCGTCCTTTGGCATATAGTCGAAAATATAATACCCGACCTCGTTGCCAAGCCCCTTATTCTCCCGGAATGAAGGCTTAGCAATCATTTCTTCGGCTTTATCAAGCCTTTCATCTAATGCAGCCATTTCAGTTGCCCCCCGTAAGTGCTTTGATCATCGCAGTTTCGCCTTTAACTTCAAGATATCGTTCAAGAGATATGTCCAGAAGTGGCGGGGTAATGATGTGCCTTTTCCCATCTGTGGTGAGAAGTCCTGCTTCCGTCAGAAAGTTGAAATAACATCCGGACAGCCGATTTTTAGTGGAATCGATCCAGCCCTCAATAAGAGGCTCCTGCAATTCCTTATCCCTGAAAAACTGCTTTATGTCAGCAGCGGTTATCTCGCTGAATCCAAGTATTTTCCTGGTGCGGTACACTTCGTACACGAACTCGGATAAAAGCCTGTCTGTTCTCATAATAGCTATGAGATTAATGATTTTCTGCGTTGACAGGTCTGAATCCTGAAACAGCTTTAGTTCCGTTTCATCAAGAGCCATCGCCCTGTTGGTAATGTAGTTTGTTACCCTCCTGGAGCGGTTAGCATTCACTGCGCCGAAAATGTTCTGCTCAATGCAGTACTTCTTGATTTCATCCTGGGCTTTACCTTCCATCACCATTGGAAGAACTTTCTTAAACTCAATAAACCAGAAGGACTGTGACATTAATCCGGCGCTGTATTTTTTTTGAGTCAATATACCCTCTCCTGACTTTATCCCCAATATCACAAATCGGAATAAAATTCCGTTTTTATATATACTATAATCGCAACGCGATTATAGTATAGCATATAATTGAATAAGATTCAAGTGAAAACAGAAAAAAATCCCGAAAGGAAAGTGCAAATGGAGATATATCACTTTGGCACACTATTAAAGGAACTCAGAAACGATGCGCACATGAAGCAAAAGACCCTTGCTGACAAACTCAGTGTTACAGAAGCAACCATAAGCAAATATGAATGCGGAACAGCCATGCCGCCGTTTGAAACCATGAGAACCATTGCCTCTGTTTTCAATGTATCTATGGACTTTCTTTATGGAACGGAAAAAAGATCAACTGTTTCAACATTCGGATTAAGTGACAACCAGAAGGAAATTATTGAAATTCTGACACAGCAGTTTCGTGTTAAAAATGGATTTGATAAGGAACTTTCCGATGATGAATATAAATTGTTAGGAAAAATTGTGGTAGAATTAACCAAATAAATGTCAATAGGCCCAAGAAAACCGGCTCTGCTGCGAGCCGGTTGATACCACCCCAAATCTTGTGTAAACTCCATAAACAGTGTATAATAAAAGCAAACGAATGGAGGAAAAAGAAATGGGCAGAAAAAGAACACCTGGGGAAGAGGCAAGACGAGAGCTGATTCGAGAGCTTCTGAGCAACGCGAATGTTACTGGGATGGAGGATATCCAAAGGCTGTTCAGGGAAACAATAGCGGAGTTCCTGGAGGGCAGTCTCGACGCAGAGCTTGATGAAACACTGGGTTATGGGAGATATGACCATACTGCCAGAACCGAATCAGGAACAACAAACAGCAGAAACGGTCATAGCCGGAAAACCCTGAAAACAAGTGCGGGAAAGATAGACGTCAATATCCCGCGTGACCGAAACGGCTAGTTTGAACCGAGGATCCTACCAAAAAACCAAACCAGCATTTCAACAACAATTGAAAGCAAGATAGTCTCGATGTACGCCAAGGTAATGACAACATCGGATATACAGGCTCATATTAAGGATATTTACGGCATGGACATCTCGGACACAACGGTCAGCCGAATAACCGACAAAATACTTCCCGAGGCGCGGGAATGGCAGCAGAGACCGCTTGAAAGCGTGTATGCTGTAGTGTTCATGGACGCAATATATTACCACGTTCGCAGTGAAGGTCAGATAGTGAAAAAAGCTGTTTAAATAGCGATAGGCGTCAATCTTGAAGGCAGGAAATCTGTGCTCGGAATGTGGGTTGGCGAGAATGAAAGCGCGAAATTCTGGGCTTCCGTGCTGAATAATTTGAAAAATCGAAAGGTCGAGGATATTCTCATTGCCTGCACAGATAATCGCACAGG
>OLOX01002678.1_pt1 | contig 14514 bp, 7 predicted proteins | sample 1672091 | NCBI WGS metagenome assembly OLOX01 (sample SAMEA3136644, study PRJEB25190) | human gut metagenome | reverse complement strand
AAAGAAACGTGGCGGATTGGGACGTGGACTCAATGCTTTGGTCTCAGAGGCCGAGTATGAGACCGGTGGTTCGGCTACATCGGCTGTAAATACCGCATCTGAAACAAAACTACCTATTGAGGATATCGTTCCCAACCCTAATCAGCCACGAATTCATTTTAACGAAACTGAACTTCGCGAGTTGAGCGAGTCAATCCAAGAACATGGAGTTTTGCAGCCGCTTTTGGTTCGCAAGCATGGAAACGGCTATGAGATCATCGCTGGTGAGCGTCGTTACCAGGCGTCGAAGCTTGCTGGTCTTGAGGAGCTGCCTGTCATCATTAAAGAGGTTAATGATGAAGAGATGCTAGCTCTTGCTCTTATCGAAAACCTTCAGCGCTCTGATCTAAATCCCGTCGAAGAGGCTAAGGGCTACCGCCAGCTTATCGATGCCAGCGGTATGACCCAGGAGGCATTGTCGAAGGCGGTAAGCAAGTCACGCTCTGCAATTACAAACTCGCTGCGTCTTCTCGATCTCCCCGAAGTAGTTCAGCAGATGATTTTTGAGGGCAAACTTACTGCTGGTCATGCACGTGCGATTCTTGCAGTTCCCTATGAGGAAGCGCGTATTCGACTTGCAGAGAAAGTTGTTACAGAGGGCCTTTCAGTAAGAGCGACAGAAAATCTTGCTCCGTTGTTTTCTGCCGGAGAGACACCTAAGACGCCAAGGCCTGCAACGCCTCAGTCCTTTAAAAAGGCTGCCCGTGTGCTTCGTCAGGTATTTAATACCAACGTGCGTGTGAAGAGCTCACGTGGAAAGAATAAGATTGAGATTGAGTTTAAAGACGAGGAAGAGCTCTCTCGTATTCTTGGCGAAATGATTCAGTTTGATCAAGGAGGCCAAGATGAGGAATAAGATTTTAACAGCGATTGCATTGGTGACGACTGTCGCGGCTGGTGCCTTTGCTGGCTATAAGATCGCGACAGACGATGAACTTCGAGGTCGTTTGCTTCGTAGCGCGCAAGATATCGTCGATACTTCCAAAAAGAAAATGGATGTTATGACAGAAGATGTTGCCATGCGTACTGCTCAGGTAACGAAGAATCCCAAGATTAATCAAGGTTGGGTCAGCAACCAATGGGAAAATGTAGGCTATTAGGTACCTAACAATTACTCAGCATATTTTGAGGGATCCTTGTCTGATTCATGAGACAAGGACCCCTTATTTTGGCCGTAAAAAATGGGACAGGTAGCAGCTGATTCAAAATTAAGGTCAATAAATGAAACGACCCCGGTTGCATATTCCGTAACCGGGGTCGTTCGATGTTTCACATGAAACGTTTTGGGATGCGACTCCCCTATGCGTTCTTCTGAACTTTGAAGCGCTGCTTCAGCTGTCCGCAAGCGGCGTCAATATCGTTACCACGGGAGTTACGAATCGTGGTCTCGATGCCACGGGACTCAAGACGACGCTGAAGATCCTCAACCTTATGAATCGGCGACGGCTTGAGCGGGCTACCCTCGATGTCGTTAAGCTGAATGAGGTTAACGTGGCACAGCGTTCCCTCGCAGAAGTCGCAGAGCGCCTGCATTTCGGGATTCGTATCGTTGACGCCTTCGATCATGGCATACTCATAGGTCGGGCGGCGGCTAGTCTTCTCGGTGTAGAGCTGAAGCGCTTCGTGAAGGCGAAGCAGCGTGTACTTCTTAACACCGGGCATGAGCTTATTGCGCGTCGACTGGATGGCGGAATGCAGGGAAACGGCAAGCGTGAACTGCTCGGGGATGTCGGCAAATTTGCGAATACCGGGAATAACGCCACTGGTAGAGACAGTGAGGTGACGAGCGCCGATACCGATGCCATCGGGGTCGTTGAGGATGCGCAGCGCCTTGAGAACCTCGTCGTAGTTGGCAAACGGCTCGCCCTGGCCCATGAAGACAACGCTCGTGGCGCGCTCGCCAAAGTCGTTGGATACATGAAGTACCTGGTCGACGATCTCTTGAGCGGTCAGAGAGCGCTTGAGGCCGTTGAGACCGGTAGCGCAAAAGGCGCAGCCCATGCCACAGCCAGCCTGGGTGGAAACGCAGACGGAAAGCTTGTTACGACGGGGCATACCGACAGTCTCGACGGAAACGCCGTCGTGGTACTCGAGCAGATACTTGCGAGAGCCATCTTTGGAAACCTGCTTGGTTAGTTCAGTCGGCGTGTCAAAGGCAAAAGCCTCTTTAAGCTGCTCGCGGAAAGCCTTGGGAAGGTTGGTCATATCGTCAAACGAACAAACGTTCTTCTCGAAGACCCATTCGATGAGCTGCTTCGCGCGGAAGGCGGGCTGGCCAAGTTCGGCCACAAGGTCGCGAATATCGTTTTGGCTCAAGTCGCGAATGTCCTGAGATTTAGTCCTGGGATTCATGGAAGCCTTTCGATTTTGGGGAAACGTAGAGGGTATCGCTACAATATGGTATCAGCTGCAGAAATTATAGAGGAGGAGTCTGCCCATGCCGGGTAAAAGCCTAGAGAACATGCACGTAGCGGTCTTGGCGGGCGGTCATTCCGCCGAGCGCGAGATCTCGCTCAATTCGGGAAAGAACGTTGTGGTGGCACTGAAGGAGGCCGGCTACACCTCGGTGGAGCTGCTCGACACGACCGCTGATGATTTTATGGTAACCATGGCGACCGGCGGCTTTGACGTGGCGTTTATCGCCATGCACGGTGCCGGCGGCGAGGATGGCGCCATGCAGGGTGCCATGGAGACCCTGGGTATCCCCTACACGGCCTCGGGCGTGCTTGCCAGCGCCTGCGGTGCCGACAAGGAGGTCTCTAAGCTCCTGTACGCCAAGGCGGGCATTCCCATTGCCCCCGGCCTTGCGCTCGAGGTGGGCGATGAAGTCGATATCGATCATATCGTCGAGGTCTGTGGCGAGCGCTGCTTTGTGAAGCCGGCCGTCAACGGTTCCAGCTATGGCATTTCCCTGGTCCATGAGCCCTCCGAGCTGCCCGCGGCAATCGCCAAGGCGTTTGAGTACGGCGACAAAGTGCTGGTCGAGAAGTGCATCGAGGGTACCGAGATCACCGTCGGCGTATACGGCGAAGATGACGTGCGCGCTCTGCCGATTGTCGAGATTCGTAAGCCCGAGGACTGCGAGTTCTACGATCTGGACGTGAAGTATGTCGACCCTACGGACATCCATCGCATTCCGGCGCAGATTTCACCCGAGAATTACGCTCGTGCCCAGGAGCTTGCCTGTGCTGCTCACAAGGCCCTCGGTTGCCTGGGTATCTCGCGCAGCGATTTTATCGTGAGCGAGGACGGCCCCGTTATCCTCGAGACCAATACCATTCCCGGCATGACCGATACGTCGCTGTATCCGGATGAGATCTGCCACACCGACGACATGACGTTCCCGCAGGTCTGTGACAGCCTGATCCGTATGGGCCTTCGTCGAGCGGGCATTGCATGCTAATCGAGGACGCGGTTTCGTCAGGAACACCGCAGTTTGTCATCGACTCCTATGCCACGCTTGCCGAACGCGCCAAAACGCAGTCCTTCGGCCTCATCGAGGAAGATGTGATTGTCCTCGATAGCGAGACCACAGGTCTTTCGGTGCAGGACAATGAGCTGATCGAGATCTCGGCGGCCCGTCTTTCGGGCCGCGAGGTCGTCGACCGCTTCGATACCTTCGTGCATCCCAAACAGCTGATTCCCGCCGAGATTACCGAGCTCACGAGCATTACAAATGCCGATGTGGCAGATGCCCCGTCGGCCGTTGAGGCCGTAGCCGCTCTCGCCGATTTTGTCGGTGGTTGCCCGGTAATCGCACATAACGCCACGTTCGACCGCTCGTTTATCGAGTCGGTCAAAGGCGGCGTCAACGTGAGCGATATTTGGATCGATTCGCTGGCGCTGTCGCGCATCGCGCTTCCGCGCCTGGCCTCGCACAAGCTGTCTTTTATGGCCGATCTGTTTGGCTGTGACTCGGTATCACACCGTGCCAATGCCGACGTCGACGCCCTGTGTGGCGTATGGCGCGTGTTGCTCGTGGCACTCACCGACTTGCCCCAGGGCCTCATGGCGCGCCTAGCCGACATGCATCCGGACGTGCCTTGGTCCTATCGTCCAATCTTCTCATTCTTGGCGGGGCAGAACCCTGGTTCTATCTTCTCTCTCAGCGCCGCTCGTGCTGACGTTCTCAAGGCCGATCGCGCCGACGATCGGGTGGACGCCGACGAACTGCCGATCCTCAAGATGCCGAGTCGTGAGGAGATTGAGGCAGACTATGCGCCAGGTGGCCTGGTCAATCGCATGTATCCCACCTACGAGCCGCGTGATGAGCAGATCGCGATGGCGCTCGAGGTCCGCGATGCGCTGGTCACGGGCACTCATCGTGTAATTGAGGCGGGCACGGGCGTCGGCAAATCGATGGCCTATCTGGTGCCTTTTGCCGAGGCAGCACGCCGTAACAACATCACGGTTGGTATTGCGACCAAATCGAACAATCTTGCCGACCAGCTTATGTACCATGAGCTGCCAAAACTTGCCGAGCAACTGGACGGTGGCCTGTCATTTTGCGCTCTCAAGGGCTATGACCACTATCCGTGCCTGCGCAAGCTTGAGCGCATGAGCCGCGGCCAGGTCGAGATTACCACCAAGCGCGATCCGGCGGACACGCTCACGGCGGTCGCGGTCATTATGGCGTACGTCTGTCAATCAGCCGATGGCGACCTCGACTCGCTTGGCATTCGGTGGCGCAGCGTCAACCGCCCCGACTTTACGACGGCCTCGCGCGAGTGTGCTCGTCGCCTCTGCCCGTTTTTCCCTGAAAAATGCTTGGTCCACGGCGCTCGCCGTCGTGCGGCGCATGCCGACGTGGTGGTCACCAACCATTCCCTGCTGTTCCGCAATGTTGCGGCCGAGGGCAGGATTTTGCCTCCGATTCGTCATTGGGTAATCGACGAGGCTCATTCTATCGAGCGCGAGGCGCGCCGTCAGTGGGCGCGCGTGGTGTCGGCGGACGAATCACGCGTTCTGTTTGAGCGCCTGGGTGGCTCGAGCACCGGTGCGCTAAGCCAGGTCTCCCGTGATTTGGCAACCTCTGAGGGCTCTACGCTCTATCTGGGCCTTACTGCCAAGGCGACGTCGACGGTTGCGCGCGCGAGCATGGCAATCGCCGACGTGTTCGATGGCGTTCGCGAGCTCGGCCGCCGTGCCCGTGGGGGTTATGACAATGCCAATCTATGGATTGGCCCCGAGCTGCGCGAATCTGACGACTGGCATGATTTCTTACAGTCGGCCTACGCTGCCATCGATGCATTGGAACAAGCTGACAAGTGCGTCGACGCGCTGGTGCAAGCCGTCGCCGCCGACAAGCCCGAGGTTGTTGTCGACTTGGGCGATATCTCGCGCCGCCTGCACGAGCTGGCCGAGAACCTCAAACTCATCATCGACGGCACCGATGAACACTACGTGTATTCGCTGCAGGTCAATCGCAGGTTGCGTGCCGGCGGAGAGTCAATGACCGCAGAGCGCATCGACATTGGCGAGGCCTTGGCAACCGAGTGGCTGCCCGAGGTTCACACGGCTATCTTTGCCTCGGCGACCATGACGGTGTCCAAGAGCTTTGAGCATTTCAACCATGCTGTCGGCCTCGATCGCATCGGTGCTTCAACATCCTCATCGCTGCACTTGGACTCGAGCTACGACTTTGATTCGAACATGGCTGTAGTCGTTGCGGGCGATATACCCGATCCGCGCGATCGCGAGCGCTATCTCTCGGCGCTCGAGTGCGTGCTGGTCGATGCCCATCTCGCCATGGGTGGATCGGTGCTCACGCTCTTCACTAACAGGCGCGATATGGAGGACCTGTATGCCCGTGTCGAGCCCAAATTGGCACGAGCGGGCCTGGAGCTCAATTGCCAACAACGCAACTCGTCCCCGCGTCGCCTGCGCGACCGGTTTATCAACGAGCCGACCTCGTCGCTTTTTGCTCTTAAGGCCTTCTGGGAGGGATTCGACGCCAGCGGCGAGACACTGCGCTGCGTCATCATTCCCAAGCTGCCGTTCTCGAGCCCCACGGACCCGCTCTCGTGCGAGCGCAACCTGCGCGAAGACCGCGCTTGGGCGCGCTATTCGCTGCCCGAGGCGGTGCTCGAGGTCAAGCAGGCGGCTGGCCGCCTTATCCGCTCGTCGACCGATTGCGGCGTGCTGATTCTGGCCGACCCGCGCCTGGTGACGAAGGGCTACGGAAAGAAGTTCTTAACGTCGCTGCCCACGAGTTCCTACCAGCGCATCGAATCGGCGCAGATCGGGCACTATCTGCAACTGTGGCGTGCACGCCACGAGCGGCGGCGCTAAAGCGGACAAACGAGGGTTTTTGCCATATCGCACAGACGCTTTGACAGGGCGGGGTCATCCAAGATGCGGATGGCTCCGCCCGCTGCGATTACCTGGCTCAGTAGCCAACGCTCGGAGCCGTAATGCACGGTTACCATTGCCATGTCTGCCCCGCTGCGCTCGATTAGGGTGATGCCGGCCCAGTCCAGATGTTCCGCCATATCGAATGGCATCAAGAGCTTTGCGCTACGCTGCGTCCGGGCAAGGGAATCGTGGAGGGATGCGACGTCCGGTGCGTGAGACACGACGGAGTCTTCCGTCAAGGTGAGTCCCTCGATTTTATCCATGCGATAGGTGCGCTGCTCATCGGCTGCGATGTCCCAGGCAATCAAGTATGTTTGGTCGCCGTTTGCCGTAATGCGCAAGGGGTCGACCAGACGCTCGCGTGGCCGTGCATCGTCCATCGAGCGATACGAGATGCGGCAGCGAACGCCGTCCTGAATGGCGCAGCTCAGCTGCTGCCAGTGCGACCCGTGGTTGACGGTGTCAAAGACGCGCTGGTTATAGCCGAGCTCTTCGGGTAGAAGAGCATGCCGAATCCGGGCTGCCGTCTGTGGCTCGATCCCCAACGATTCAAGTTCGTGGTTGAGCACAGCGCCCTCGGCGGCACTCAGGCGCAACGGTAGCACACGCCCGGCGTCGCCGGTGAGGACCACACGCTCGCCGCGGCATTCGCAGATGATGCGCGCGCCCGATTCTCGGTCCGCGAGCGTCGAGACGATCTCGAGAATCTCGTCGAGCGACACCCCTGTGATGTCAAAGCGGCTGCAAATCTCGGCTCGTGTCATGCCGCTCTCGCCGGCGGCGTAGAGGGCCTCCATGATGTCGATGGCGCGCGAGAGTCTCTGCTCGCTGGTGAGTTTACGCACGGGCATGCTCGTGCACCGTCCTTTCAATGAGGCGGTTCCACGCCTGCTTGAGCGATTTGGGGGCCACGGGCCTCATGCCGTCCACGGCGTGGGCCATGCAAAATGAGGCGGCGGCTTCAAGGTCACGCACGTCAACGGTCCAGGTCCATCCCGCATCGGTGTGTGCGAGCTCACCTCGCCCGCGCGTGAGGCCGTTGATCATATCGATCTGCGTCTGAGGGGCGAACGAGAACGTGGCTGCAACGGGCGGTCGGTCGGCAAAATCGAATTCAAAGAACAGATAGTCGTTGAGATTGAAGTCCGCAGGGATGGCGTAGGCCTTCGAAGGACGCCAAGCGCGAACGATACGGTCGCAGCGGAATGTCCTGATGCCGTCGGTGACATTGTCGAGGCCGCAGAAGTACGCCACGCCCTCGCGTTCGAACATGCCGTAGACGCAGACGGTACGTTCTTTCTGCTCGCCGCGTCCGTTCTGATATAAAAATCGCAGCGCGCATCGCTCGGCAAAGGCGCTCCATACCGCATCGACGGTGGGAGAGCGGCGGATTGGTGCTTCGTCCACCGTCGTCCTACCGGTGAGATAGGCAATCTTGGAGCGAATATCGGCAAGCGGTGCGGCAAAAGTGGATGAGCCGGCCGCTAGTGTCTGGTCGATGGCGTTGAGCAGGATATCGGCGTCGTCTGCGGTGATGAGGCCGCCTGCTGCAAAGGTGTGCTCGCGGTCGGTTGTCCACGAGCTTTCCTCGGTCTCCTGCGCACCGGCGGGGCGAACCTCCTTGATTAAGATGCCACGCTCGAGCAGTTTGTCACGATCGCGCCGAAACTTGCGCTTATCCGAGTCGATGTTGCCGGAGCCATATCCCAGGTCGGAATCCAAGACGATCTGCTCGGTCGTCAGCGGTTCGGGGGAGCTGTTGAGCACAAAGAAAAGATTGAGGATGCGCTGAGCCGTTTTATCGAAACTGGGCTCCGAATTCCCCTTTTTAATTGTCGCGGTCGTGTCGCTTGCCGTCATAGAGTCCTCGCATGAGAAGGTGGTTTGCTGCCATGATTTTAGTCCGATATGGAGATTAGGCTATATCCTTGTCCGCTCGGGGCGTTAAGATGGCCCGAATTCGGTCGTTTGCGCTCGCTCGGGGTATACTTTCGACTATATACGGTTCTAATGTGCATGCATTGGGCCTATTTGTCGGATTATGGATGTGGAGCGCACATGGCGAACACCCAGAACTATATTAACCACCTGCTGCAGAACACCGGCATTACGCCGGCATGCAGCGAAGAAGAGCGCTTGGCGGCCGAGGATATCGCTCAGATCTTCCGCAACCACGGCTTTGATCCCGAGGTTCAGGAGTTCAATGCCCCGGCGCCCAGTAGGTTGGCATTTGCCGTTACCGGTATTCTTGCGTTTGCCGGTGCCCTGCTGATGGGTATCGGTGGCGGTATCGGCTTGGTCGGCACCTTGCTGGCCATTGTCGGCGCCGTTCTTTACGTGCTCGAACGCACAGGGCACCCCGTGGTTTCGCGCCTGGGCAAGACGGGCGTGAGCCAAAATGTCATCGCCTACCACAAGGCCTCGGGCCCGCTCGCGTCTCCGCGTAACCGCCCGGTGGTCGTTGTCGCACACTACGACTCTCCCCGTGCTGAGCTGCTCGCCCGCGAGCCCTATGCTTCGTATCGTGCGCTCATCGCCAAGCTGTTGCCTGTTGCCACGGTTGCCCCTGCTGCCGTTGCCATCCTGCGCATCCTGCCGCTCCCCGGCGCGCTCAAGGTTCTGCTGTGGATTGTCGCGATCCTCGCTTCCCTCGTTGCACTTGCCAACGCGGCAAACATTATCTCTAACCGCCACATTCTTCCCTATACGTCCGGCGCGGTGTGCAACAAATCTTCTGTCGCCGCTATGCTCGGCGTTATGGACAACGTTGCTCTCTTCCAGGGCGACAACGAGTTTCCCGACGATGCTCCGTTCGATACCTATTTCGGGGAGCAGAAGCGTCGTGCCGAGGAAATGGCGCGCGCAGCGGCGGAGTATGCCGCGGCCCAGCAGCAAAACGACTACGGCAACACCATCGAGTATGAAGAGCCTACCTACGCCGAGGACGAGTTCGGTCAGCCGATTGCTCCCGACGCTCAGGCCGAGCCCGAACAGGATGAGGCTTTCGACGAGCAGATCGAGGGCTTTGAGGGTGCGTCTGCCGACGAGACGCTGATTGGCGTCATCGTGCCTGAGGATCAGAATCAGGCTGTCCAGGCCGAAGAGTTCAATGACGGGGTTCCCGCTGCCGAGCCGGCGGAGGAGCCTGCCGAGCCCGAGCCCAAGCTCTATCGCAACGCCGCCGGCAACATCCGCTTTGGTTCGGATGCCATCCGTGCGCTCGGAATGCTTCCCGAGTCCTGCACGCTCGATTACGAGGAGGGCGAGGAGCCGACGTTTGAGCCCGAGCCTGCGCCCGTTGTCACTGCGGATGATGGGTCTGCCGCGGTTACCGCTGCCGTTGCCGAGCCCGAGGCAGTGTCCGCGTTCGATCCCGCGGCAGGACTGGACATTTTGGCTCCCGCCGCGCCGGCGCAAGACGTTGCGGACGAGTCTGACGACGATTACGTTGAACAGCCGAGGCGCGTGTCTTACGAGAGCGATACTGATTTCTCGGCCGAGATTCCCGCGGCAACGCCCCATGCCGATATTGCATCCGCGTTCTCTTCGATTGGCGCCAGCGCTTCCAACTTCTTTAAGGGTGCGCTTGCAAAGGGCAAGAAATTTGTCGACGATTTCGAGGAGAAGCGCGCTGCCGCACGCGAGGCTGCCGAGCAGGAAGCTATCGCTCAGCAGCAGGCAGCCGAGGCGGCACGTGAGCTCGCGGCGCAAGAGTTCGAGCAGAACGAGGCTATGCAGTCCGTGCCCGTCGACGCTGCCGAAGCTACAACGTCCTTTGAGTCCCAGCAACCGGCGTCCGCGGATGTTGTTGAAGCGACGACGTCTTTCGAGGCTCAGCAGCACGTCGATAGCACCATGTCGTTTGATGCCGCGCAGTTCGATTCCACGATAACGTTTGAAAAACAGGGCACCTCGATTGCCGAGCCCCTTCCTGTTTCCGATGAGCAGGGCGACGCGGCAGACGATGACGAGCCTGTTGATGCTGCCGAAATCCAAGATGCCGCCGAGGACGAGCCCGTCGAGGCCAACTCTGACGAAGAGCAATACGCGGCAGCCGAGCAAGATGATTCGACCGAGGTCGAGCAGGAGGAAGTGCCTGCGGTTTCCGAGACTCCCGAGACGGATGAGTCGAGGCCTTATTCCACGCAGATTTTCACTATGCCGACCCCGAGTGGTTCCGGTGCCACGGTTGCCAATGTCGCTCCCACCCAGGACGAAACGGTCGATTCCCTTATGGCCCAGATTTCCTCCCAGGCATCGCCGCGCCCGCAGATGAATGTTCCCGATCCGGCGTCGGCACCGTCGCCTGCACCTTCCTCGTCTCCGCTGGCTTCGGTCCCCGATCCGTCGCTGCCGTCTATGAAGCAGGCAAACGTTGCGTCTCGCACGTCGCTGTTCGACCTTCCCGACCCCTCCGCACAGGTCAACGATCCCTTTGCTACTGCCCAGGGCCCCGAACCCACATCGGCACCCGTTGCGCCTCCTATGCCCGTTGCGTCGGGCGCACAGCCGATCGAGACCATTTCGGCTCCCGCCCCGGCGGCACCCAAGTCTCGTAAGCGCGGCCTGGGTGGTCTGTTCGGCCGTAAAAAGAAAAACGAGCAGGACAGCATGAGTGACTGGCTGGGCGTCGAAGACGATTACGATGCCAAGAAGTCCGGTCGCGGTATCGGTTCGTGGGATAACTTCGAGGACGATAACGATGGCTGGAAGGGTGGCGCTACGTCTTCCGATGGCGCTTCTTCCGAAGATATGCTCTCGGCTGTCGCCTCTATGGGCGATGATGAGCTGCTCGGTCACGATATCTGGTTTGTGGCAACGGGCGCCTCGGATTGTGATGGCGCTGGCATGAAGGCCTTCTTGGCTTCGCATCGCGATAAGCTCCGCGGCGTATTCTTTATCAATCTTGAATCCGTCGGCGCCGGTAGGCTTTCGGTGGTGACGGTCGAGGGCGAACAGCAACTGCTCAAGGGCGATCGCCGCATCATGAACCTGGTCAGCAAGGTCTGCAAGTCGTTCCATGTCGATTGTGGCGCGCTCGAGATGCCCTATGCCAAGACCGATGCCTATGCTGCGCTCGAGGCGAGCCGCCGAGCCCTTACCATCGCCGGCGTGGACGGCACGCGTCTGGCTTGCGCTCGTACCGAGGACGACCTGCCCCACAATGTCAACCCGACGAACATTGCTACGGTATCCGAGGTCGTGACCGAGGTTATCCGCCGTTCGTAGACGGAGCTCTAAGGAGTCAACGTGTTTTCGTATATTAAGCGCCATTGGCCTGTCTACGTGATTTTGACCTTGATTGCCATTGCGTTAGGATTTGGGGCTGCCTACATCGTGGGCGCAAAGGGCTCGACCCCCGCCTCCGCAATCAGCGAAGAGGTGGAGCAAGAACAGAGTACGGGTGCTGATGGGATTCCTGAGTCCGAGCAAGCAATCGTTGATGGTGGATCTTCGTCTGCAGAGTAGATACGGCGATTTACATGATTGAAAGCGGGTGAGCCGGGGGACTGGCTCGCCCGCTTTTTGATCGCGCTAGCGCTTCTTTGGGATCGACCTAAGGCGAGCGAACCATAGGGCTGCGGCACCCGAGGTCAGGAACGCGGTGATGCAAGCGGCGATGGGAACTGCTCCTGTTGCCGGTAGGTCCTGCGGTAGGGTACAGCGTTGAATGACACAGTCCTCGTCATGTGACTCAAGTTTATCGCCGCCGCCGTTGCGGCAAAGATCGACGCGTGCGCTGTTGGTGAGTGCAGTTTGGGGCGTATAAGCCGACGTTGCCTGCATGTGCACGACTGCGCCCCGAGCGTCTGTGCCAAGGATTGCTTTGGCATCGTCAAGGTCGTCGTGCTCATCTTTGAGATCATCGCGGGTCCAAGAATCCGCATCGCTTCGAGTCGTAAAGTCGGCGGCTACCGCACCGTATTCAATTCGAATGCCCGTTACGACGGTATTGGGTGTAAGGCCGAGCTCTTCCGCCTCGAGTGTGGTGGATTCCGTGGTCGAGACATCCGCCTTCCAGAGGCGCCAGCCGTCGTAATCGACGAGGCGACAGTCCTCACCAAGGCTCTCTTTTACTTCGTCGGACTCAAGCCAAGGATTTTCGTGCCCATCGTCAAGTGTCGCGTTTGCCGGCTCACCGACGTCTGTCGAGTCCAACGGCGTCGTGCGATACCATACGTTGCACAGACCGTTGAGGTCGCCGATGGCGACGGGGGTTTCGATTGAGATGAATCTCGCTGTGCCGTCTTTGGCGCACTCAAGATCATCGGTAATCGTAAACTCATCAACCCAAGTAGCGGAATCGTTTCGAGCATCGATGGTATAGGAGAAAAGCCCATCACTATTGGTTTGCGTCGTGGCGCGGTTTTTACCATCGCCGTTAGCCAACAGGCCCTTTTCGATAGGTTGGACAAGTTCCTGACGCTTGTCGACCTGTCCCTTGATCTCGATGGGCGCATCCTTCATCGCGACGGTTTGGACTTCTCCCGTATCCTTTATTTCAAACGTTATCTCCTCGGCAAGGTCATAGGTCCGCGGAGACATCATTTCGCGCAACGAGTAGGTGCCGGGTGCAAGATGTTCGACGCGGTGTGGCTTGTCGGATGAGGTCCAGGAGTCTATTTCGGTTTTATCGGGACCATATAAGGTGAGTTGTGCGCCTTCCACTTCCTGCTCACCGCTTGCATCGACCTTGGAGATATCAACCTTGGTGTAATCGTCGGATACGTTAAGCCGTGCTTCTACAACGGGTGTTTTCTGGTCGGCATAAGTAAGGTCGACAATATGGGTTGTCCGATCGAGCAAGAAGCCTGCCGGCGCTTGAGTCTCGACAACCTCGTAGCGTGCGGTGCCAAGTCCCAGCGGGAGGTTGTCCGCGCGTGCTTCTCCAGTTTCATCCGTCGTGACGGTCGCGACAGTCTCACCGTCGAGCGCGGCAATGCTACCGTCGGGGCGCACGATATCACCCGAGGCACGGATCTCAAAGACGGCGCCCGCGAGGCTGCTGCCGTCTATGGCATCGGTTTTAACGATCCTGATGTTTCCGGTCGCGGCGTGGTCATAATACGAGGCGACTGCAACGGGCGTTAGGTTCATGTCGGCGGGTATGTTTACCTCGATCTCTTCGCCGACAAGATAGGGCTCTTTGGCCGAGGTTTCGCGTACATAATAGGTGCCCGGCACGAGCGATTCGGGCAGTGTGACGGTCCCGGTCGCGTCAGTCGTAAAGGTGTCCATTACGTCATGTGCTGGATACCAGCAAGTTTGTGAGACAGGTTCGTGATTGCTGTCGAGGAGTTGGAAGGTGAATCCGGCTAGGGGAACAGAAGCGCCTGTTTGGGCATCGCGTTTTACAATCTGGAGATGCGTCGACAGAGCGTGGTTGTCCACGATATATTGAAGCTCGGCGCCGTCGGAAATCTGATTGGCCCCGACGGTCCATTCCCCTGCACGTTTAAAACCCTCGGGGACGGTTTCCGGAACCTCGCGAACCGTGTAGCCGGCACGGTCGTATGGGACGGCTCCGTGGACACCGGCGGGTCGCTTGCCTGTGCCGAACCATGCTTTGGGCTGATCTTTGGTGGAGGCAAAGCCATAGATGTTTGTGGTCAGTGTGCCAACAACCTGCTGAGAGCTGTTGCTGACAACCTCAAAGACAACACCACCCGCCGGCTGCTCCAGGCCGGATTGGTCGCTATTGCCGTAATCCTTGAATTTGGAAATCTCAAGGTTAAACGCAATGGGGATATCGGAAACGCGAGATTCGATCTCGACCACGCCTGAATCGCCGAGCTGGTCGGCTCCAACGGTATAGGTCCAGCTGTCGTTGGATGGCAGGTAGCCCTCGGGGGCTTTTGATTCGTAGATGGTAAAGGTTCCTAAGGGGACATCGGCGAGGGTGGCCCGACCGCTTTCGTCGGTCGTGAGGATTTGCGCCCATCCAGGGGTTGATTGCGACACACACGTGAACTCTGCTCCTGCGAGTGAAGAGCCTACCTGGGGGCCGGCATTCGTCGCGGTATCGAGTTTTACGATACGCAGGTTGATGGTGCCGGGCTGTTCATCAATGGCGACCCGCCCGCCGTCATTCCCCGTGGTAAAGGCGATGCGATCGTGGCG